>Ga0326727_10006713_pt1 | contig 31237 bp, 18 predicted proteins | sample MB2enrmetagenome_FD_207643 | JGI IMG/M metagenome (GOLD analysis project Ga0326727, IMG submission 207643) | Lab enriched peat soil microbial communities from McLean, Ithaca, NY, United States - MB29MY | ecosystem: Environmental > Terrestrial > Soil > Wetlands > Peat | place: USA: New York... | reverse complement strand
CTGCCCCTGGACCCCGCAAGGGGTCAGTGGACCCCTTGACCCCATTACTAAGGGGTCCAGAAGGCAAAGCCTCCTGGCGGGATCGGGCCGCGAAGCGGACCGATGGGCGGCGCGCCAAGAACCTAATCAATTACCCGCGAAGTTACCGCCTAATTTAGCGCCTAAATGCGCGAGAAACTTGTCCGGGGGGCAACCCCGGCCTATTGTCCACCCCGCACGCAGCCCCGGAAGGAGCGTTTTCATGAATGACAGCGAGACGACGCAGCCCGACGACGAAGCCGCCAGCCCGTCCGACCGCCGGACGAAGTTTGTCGAACTGGCGCAGAACCGGACGATCAACGCCATCCGCGCGATCCGGGTGATCGGCAAGCTCGGCAACAAGGCGCACTACGATTTCGACGAGGCCGACGTGAAGAAGATCGCCGACGCGCTCGCCCGCGAGGTCGATGCGCTGCGCCTGCGGATGACCCAGCGGGCGGCCAAGCCGGAGGTGGCGTTCCGGCTTTAGAGCAACATCGGCCAGACCGGCGGCAGCCAGCCGATAAAGTTGCTCGCCAAAACAAAGAGCTAGAGCAACATCGGCCAGACCGGCGGCAGCCAGCCGATAAAGTTGCTCGCCAAAACAAAGAGCTAGAGCAACATCGGCCTGACCGGCGGCAGCCGGCCGATGAAGTTGCTCGCCAAAACAAAGAGCTAGAGCAACATCGGCCTGACCGGCGGCAGCCGGCCGATGAAGTTGCTCGCCAAAACAAAGAGCTAGAGCGCTCTGACCGTTTACGGTCAGAGCGCTCTAGGGCGCGGTGGCGGGATACAGGCGGGGTGTCCCGCCTGCTTCCTGGCTACGGATCGGGTTTCAGCGCCTCGGCGATCATCCGGCGCACGATGTCCTGCGGCGTGATCATGGCATCCTCGACGGAGGCGGCGGCGAGGGCGCGCTGGCGCAGCAGCGCCACCCAACTGGCCGGCAGACGCAGGCTCACCTGCACGGTCCGCTCGGCGGTGCCGCGCTTGCGCCCGCTGCGGAGGGGGGCCGTTGGTGTGCCATCTTCCATGCGTCCACCCGGATCCTCGGCCGCGGGCTGCGGGTCCTTCACGATACCCCTCCGCAAGTCTGCCGACGGGCTTGCTCGGGCCTTCCGGTCCGGCCGGTCAGGGCCGGCATGCTGACGGTGATCCGTGACCGGCGGCACCGCGCCACGATGGCTGCCGGCGCCGCTGCGGCCCGGCCCCTTCGGATAACGACCGTCTAGAAATCGGCGGAACCAATAGCAAGCCTCCGGGCTTGGCGCGCGCGTGAAGAAATCGTGGCACGGGCCGGCGCGCCCCGGCCCTAGCGGGTGTGATCACGCATGGCGAAGAACAGCAGCGTGCCGATCATCCAGCACACCGACAGCGCCACGAAGGTCATCGCCGTCCACAACACCCGGCGCGGATAGAGCGGCCATTTCGGCAATTGCGGCTTGGAATGCACTTCCAGGTAGAGGTGCTGCACCGCGGCGTTGAAGCGCACTTCTTCGAGATGCTTCAGCGCGACTTCGCGTGCCGAGGCGGCAAATCCGCGCTCGGCGTCAAGGTAGGCGAAGGCGGTCAGGGCCCCCGGCAGCCGCGCGCGGGGGGCCGGCACGCCGCCTTGGGGGGGGGCGGCCTGGGGCCCGCCGTCGCCGAGCATTTGCAACACCCGCTCCAGCTCCTGGTGGCTGGCGGCGAGCTGCGACTTCAGGCTCACCATCGCCGGCGCGGTCGGGCTCAGCGTCCGCCCGAGGGTTGAATACTGGGCGTTCATCGCGGCGATGTTCTGCTGCAGGGTCGCGGCCAGGGTCTCGGTCGAGCCGGCCGGGCTGCTGGGCGTATAGGTCTGCTGCGCCTGGCGGAAATCCTCGATCCTTTTCTGCACGTCCTGCAGCCGCGCATCGGCGCGCGCCACCTCGGCCTCCACCGCCGCCACGGAGTCATCGCGCGCGCGCTGGCCAACCTGGTTCACCAGGACTTCGCTCAGCTCCTGCACGGTCTGCGCCAGCTTCAGCGCATCCTGCGGCGTGAAAGTCCGCACCTCGACGCTGCCGATGCCGGCATAGGTGTCGAAACGCGAATCGACGACCCAGTTGCGCCAGTAGCGGGTCAGCCGCTCGATGGAGCCATCGTCCCACCAGAAGCGGAACAGGACGTCATGGCCCGGCGGCTTGAACAGGCCGGCCAGCCGCAGGCGGGCGACCAGATCGGCCACGATCTGCTGGTGGACCACGTAGTCCTGCACGACGAAAGCGTAGTGCGATGACGGCGTTCCCTCGGTCAGCGCAAGGCCGCCGCTGCTGCTGACGCCGCCGGCTTCCGAGCTCACGCTGTAGCGGAACCCGGCGACGTATTGCGGCGGCGCGATGAAGGCCAGATACAGGAACACCAGCAGCGACGGCAGTGCCACCGCAATCAGGAAGCCGCGGCGGCGCCAGCCCCGGCGGGTGCGTCCGGGCAGCGACAGCGGCAGCGCGGCGGGATCGATCGGCGCGTTCATTGCGGCCGGCCGGCCGGGGCGCGGCGGGTTTCGGCACCGGTCTCGTCACGCCAGTAGGCGTCGTCAATGCGTGCGGCATCGGCCAGCGCGGCCCCGGCGGGCGGGGTGCGGGCGATATTGGTGTAGTCCTCGCACAGCGTCATCACCCAGCCATGCCGCTGGCGGGTGGCCGGCTCGGTCAGCACCTGCCGCCAGAGCCCGTCGCCGGTGAGGTTTTCGGCTTGCAGGCGCGGGGTGACGGCGGCGGGCAGCGCATAGGGCTGGTTGCAGCGCCCGCGGGCGAACAGGGCGGCGGCGAGCTCGCTGGCCGGGCGGTGGCTGCGCGGATGAATCCAGTCCTCGCGCGCCCATTTCTCCCAGCGGGTCAGCCCGAATTCGCGCGTCCAGTAGGTGCGCTCGACCTGTTCGGCCGGGCCGGGGGCGCTGCCGGTCGGGTCGGTGCGGGCGAAATGGTGAGTGACCACCGCGGTCAGCCGGGCGGCGCCGAACGCCATCTCGTCGACCACCCACAGGGTCAGCGCCGCGTTGTAGCGCGCCGGGCAGGGATCGGCGGGGCCGGCGGCCGGGCCGGTGGCGAGATAGGCGGGGAACACCCCCCAGCCGGGCTGGCGCGGCGGCGGGAGGGTCGCCGGCGCCAGCACCCAGCCGCGGAAGAACCGGGCCGCACCGCCGCCGGCGGTGCGGCAGAGCGGCGATTCGAAGCTCGACATCGCCACCGGGCTCCAGCTTGCCATGATGAAGCCGTAGCCGCCGTCGTGCCACTGCACCGACAGGCCGCGCGCCGACTCGGCCGCGGCATCGGGCTCGGCGCCGGTGTCGCAGCCGCCGCCGGCGGCGCGGTCGGTGAAGCTGACGATCCGGGTGACCCCGTGGCGCAGCACCGGCACGTTGTATTTCACCGTCAGCCCGTCATGGCAGCCGCCGTCGCGCGGCGGCCAGTCGCGCAGCCGGTAGGGCGGGGTTTCGCCGGGGCGAAGCGGGCGCCGGGCGGTGCAGGCGGGGTCGATCGGGGCCACCCCCGGCAGCACGGCGCCGGCGGCATCGGTGCAGACCTGCATCACCATGTAGTCGGCCATCTGCTCCGCCCGGGCCGGGCCGGCAGACAGGCCGGATGCCGAAAGCGCCAACGGCGCCAGCGCGGCAAGGGCGGGGGCGGTGCGGCGGGGCCGGTCATGCCGCATCGGACTGCTCCTCGTCCCAGAAGCCGGCGGCGGGCGCATCGGGCCCGCCATCCGGGCCATGGTCATGGCCGTTACCATTGCCGTTGCCGTTGGCCAGCGCCGTCAGTTCGGCAAATTCCGTCACCGCATCCTGCACGGTTTCGTACATCTGCAGCCGCCCGCGATGCATCACCCCGGCAACATCGCAGAACAGGCGGACCAGCGACGGGCTGCGGGTCACCAGGATGAAGGTGCTGGCACGCTGGCGCTGACGCACCAGGCTTTTGCAAAGGTCGCGGAAGTCGGGCGGCCCGCCGATCAGGTATTCGTCGGCGACATACACGTCGAAGGGCACCGCATAGCTGGTGGCGAAAGCGAGCCGCGCCCGCTTGGCGCCGGAATAGGCGCCGACATACTGGTCGAGCGCACTGCCGATGCCGGCGATGCCGGCGACCAGCTCGATCAGCGGCTCCGGGCGAAGGTCGTACAGCCGGGCGAGGAAGCGCAGGTTCTCGCGCCCGGTCATGAAGCGGTTCATCCAGCCGAACGAACCGACCGGAAAGGAAACCCGCCCGTGCCGCAGCACCCGGCCGGCGGTCGGCCGCAGCGCGCCGGTCAGCAGCCTGACCACCGTGGTCTTGCCGCTGCCGCGGGTGCCGAGAATGCCGATCGAGCGGCCGGCCGGGAAGGCCACCGAGACGTCCTCGAGCACCCTGTGCGGGTGGCCGTTATCAAGGCCGTTGATGCGGGTGACCCGCTCCAGCGTGATGGTCATCGGGGTCTCCCGCTCATGCGCGCCGCCGCACCAGCGTTTCCATCGACAGGCCGAGCAGCAGCGCGACCAGGCCGAAACCGACCAGATAGGCCACGCTCAGCGTGTCGGCCGGGTAATCGCCGTAGATGCCGGTGCGGAACCAGGTCACGCCGTGCAGCAGCGGGTTCCACCACAGGATGTCGCGCAGCTCCGGGGTCAGCGCATCGACGACGAAGAACACGCTGGAGAAGAAGATCAGCGACCGCGCGATCAGCGTCCAGATCAGGCGGTAGGCGACGAAGAACACCACCAGGGAGGCGTTGAACACGCCGACCCCGAACGCCACCAGCCCGGTCGCCAGCACCGCCAGGACGATCCGCGGCAGATCGCGGGGAACCGCCTCATCGATGCCCAGCATCCAGAACACGACCAGCAGCAGGGCGCCGACGCCGACCACGATCAGCGTTTCCAGCACGAACTGCGCGATCGCCACGTCGATCACGCTCACCGCGCCGAGCGGCAGCATCGGCAGCGCCACCCGGATCGCCCCCATGATGCGGCCGACGACATGGGTGAACTGAAAATAGGGCAGGACGCCGGTCAACAGGAACAACAGCAGGCTGTCGCCATAGCCGGGGCGGCGGTTGAGCACGCTGAACACGAAATAGACCACCAGCAACTGGCCGATCGGCTCGGCCAGGCTCAGCAGAAAGCTCTCGGCGCTGCGGCCGCGCCGCGAGCGGATGTCGCGCAGCATCAACACCAGCCAGATGCGACCGCGATCGGACAGCACGATGCAGCCCCTCCGCTCAGTGCCTGCGGCGCAGGCAGGCCGGTGAATGAACGGGCGCGGATGTCATGGCGCCTGCCGGCCCGCAGGGCCGGGGCGCTGCCCCGGGCCCGGGGGGGGGGGGGGGGGGGGGGGGGGGGGGGGGGGGGGGGGCGGGGCGCGGGCGCGCCGGGCGCCCGCCGCGGGCAGCGCCCCCTGGACCCCGTTCTTTCAGCGCGGATTGGCATCATTCGCCGGCCCTCAGTCCGCATGGCCTGGCGCGGCCGACCAGGCCGGCGCGAGCGAGGAAAGGATCAGCGCGCCGGGCGCGGCGCCGCGGCCTTCGAAGTAAGGCGTCAGGCGCGCCAGCAGCCCGGCGCGCCAGCCGATGAAATCGTACTGGCGCGCCAGCAGCGCCTGCCCCGCCGCCGCCCGCGCCGCCGCCTCGGCACGGCGGGCCACCACACGGCGCATCGCCGCCACCGCGCTGTCGAGCCGCGGCTGGCTCCAGTTGCCGATCGGCGTGGTGCAGCGCAGATGCGAAGGCGGCGCCGGCACGATGTCGGGTTCGACCAGGAACGCGGTTTCCTCGGTGCAGTAGTCGCGGGTGCCGGAATAATCGGTCACCACCACCGGCCGGCCGAGCAGCAGCGCGTCCGCCACCGGATAGCAGAAACCCTCGCCGCGATGCAGCGACACCAGCGCATCGCAGGCGCCGACCAGCGCCCAGTATTCGTCTTCCGAAAGGTCGCCGACCAGGAACTCGATGCGCGGATCCCCGGCCGCCAGCGCTTCCACCTCGTCCCAGTAGCCGTCGATGTTGCTCCAGTGGCCGCGGTCGATCTCCCGCAGCTTGATCACCAGCCGGACATTGGCGTTGTCCGCATCGAACGCGGCGCGGAAGGCGCGCACCGTATCCAGCGGGTTCTTGCGCACCACCGAACTGCTGAAATCGGCGATCTGCAGGAACGTGAAGGCGCCGTCGCGTTGAAAGCGGCGCGACAGGCGCTGCCAGCGGGCCGGCTGCGGCGGCCGCAGCCCCTTGCCCACCACCGACACCGGCACGTGGGTGATCTGCCGGTACGCCTCGGCGACATAGTGCGACGGCGTCCAGATCTCGTCCACCGCCAGCGCCCCGAAACGGTGCGTCTCGGGCGGGTGGTCGGTTTCCCACAGGCAGAAAGCGATGACATGCGCCTCGGCGCACAGCGACGCGAAGCGGGCGATCACCTCCGGCACGCGGTCGGCATTGACGCACAGCAGCACCACGCGGGCGCGCACCAGGGCGGCATCGGCCGGCTCGTCGGCACCGATGCAGCGGCCGCTGCGCGCGTCGAACACCAGCGGGTGGCACGGCGCCAGCGCATCGACGAACATCGCCATGTTGCGCGCCAGCCCGCTGCCGTTGAAATAGCCGATGACGGCAAGGTCGCAGCGCGGCAGATCGTCTTCCGGCACGGGCGGCGGCGGACAGACCAGCGACAGCGCGGCCAGCCCGGGCATCGCGCCGTAATAGGCGTCGTGCAGCCGCCCGGCCCAGAGCTCCGGCCCCTGCTCGGCCACCAGGGCGGCGGGCGAACTGCCCGGTTCGAGCAGCGAGATCAGGGCCAGATCGAAACGGCTGAAGCCGGGCTCGTCGCCACAGGCCCAGCCGCTCCACCAGGCCTGCCAGGAAGCCGGGTTGAACGACAGCCGCCCGGGGTCGAGCGCGTCCGCGGCAACCTCGCGGAACGACAGCGCCAGCTGGTAGGCGGGGTCGTCCAGCCGGTCGGCAGTGCCCTGATCCTGGTGCAGATACGCCCAGAACCACGACCACGGCAGCGTGGCCCGGCCGGTGCCGGCCGCCGGCGCCGACAGGCGCGCCCGCGCCGGGGCGGAAATCATCTGCTGGTTGTTCTTGAGCCGGATGAACGGGGCGGTGGCCAGCTTGAAGTGCAGGCGGCGCAACCCGTCATCGGAGAACAGGTCGAGGCTCTGGTAATGGCGCCGCCAGAAGCAGAGCAGCGCCAGCGACACCTCCACACGCAGCACCTGCGGGTTGAAGGCGGGTTCGTTGAGCACCGCGGCGGTGGCGTCATCGAGGCAGAACAGCTCGCGCCGCAGCGGGTCCTCCATCACATCGCCGATGATCCAGTTGGCCAGCGCCAGCGCCCCGGCGGCCCGGATCGGCGTGTGGGTGGCGCGGGCCAGATAGCGCAGGAACGGCGCCGGCTGGCCTTCCACCGCCGGCTCGGGACGGGCCAGGCGCTCCAGCGTGCCGTCGATGTCGGTCCTGACGGTGCGGCGCGCCTTCTGGCTGCGCCAGCTCCGCTTCAGGCGGTCGAGAAACTCCGCCGCCTCGGCGCGGGCGGCGGCGGCGGACCAGAAGCGATGGTCGGTGAAGCCGGGGCCGGCCGCCCGCTCGCCGTCGATCACCAGTTCCAGCGTGGTGTGGTCGAGCAGATACCAGCCGCTCGGCACCAGCAGCGCCCCGTCGCCGGGGGCGGTGAAGGCTTCGGCGACCACGCTGCCGTCGATCATCAGCGCCACCGGCAGCGGGCGCAGCGGCTGCTGCCGGTCGACCGCCCAGACCAGCACTTCGCCGCCGGACAGCTGCAGACCGGCGGCGAGGCGGCCCTGCGCCAGCGTCGTCCGCATCCAGTTGTACTGGGCGCCGAGCTTCGCGGCCTCCGCCAGCACCGCCTTCTCCGCATCGGTCAGCGGCGGCGCCGGCGGCGGCGGAGCCTTCGCCATGTCGGCGCCCGGCCGGCGCAGCCCGGCCTCGCCGGACCGCAGCCGCCCGAGGCGACCCAGGAACGACAACGATGAGTCCTGACCGGCGCTGCTTAGATCGGTATGCAAAGACATCATCGAGAATTTCAGGTCCGCACGCTGCGTCCGGGGTTGCACAGGTCGTGTTGATGCGCTGCGGCGGCGCGGCGGCGCACCAACAACGGATGGCGTCCTTTACGCGAACGCGCGTTCAAATGTAAATGAGCGTCAAACATGACGGTTTTCTTGCAATGCCTGGCCAGGCGGATAGCGGTTTTTCCTTGATTTCAGCTTATATGTCTAAGGCTTTGATTTCGCGTTGAAGCGGAGAAGGTTTGCTGTCTTCGCCACCTTGCCGGCCGGGACTTCCGGTACTGCGGTACCGTTTAACTGAAATGTCGCCGGCGCCGCGGATGGACAGTGCTTCCGGCCGCATGGTAAGGGCGTCGCATCCGAATATTTCGGGATCATTTCCGTTGCCCCACGGTGTACAGCCGTCAGCGGCGCCGGTCGGCCGCAGACCCTCCGGCGGGCACGGCACACCGGCCGGGTACGGCCGCGGGTGCGCGCCGCGCCGCCCCGGCCGGAACGCGACAGGGTGGGCCGGCCGGCTGCTCGTGCTCGGGGCCAGTCTGGCGGCGCTTGCGGCGCAGGCCGCCGACCCGCGTCCGCTCGGTCCCGGCTGGTTCGCCGCCCGCAGCGGGGCAGGCAGCACCACCGCGCCGGCCGCCACGCCGCAGGCCGCGGCTGCCGCGGTAAGCCAGTCGCTGGCCAATATGCGCCAGGCCGCCCAGGCGGTCGCCGCCATGCAAGCGGTCCAGACGCAGGCCCGCAGCGCCGCCGCCGCGCTGAATTTCGGCACCGGCCAGGTCGGCAACGGTCTGGGTGCCGGCGCGCTGCAGCCGCTCAACCCGGGATCGTGGCAGAACGCCAGCGCGCCGGTGCCCTCCACCAATGCGGCCGGCCGCACCCAGGTGACGGTAACGCAGACCGCCCAGCAGGCGGTGCTGACCTGGAGCAGCTTCAATGTCGGCGCCCAGACCGACCTGGTGTTCGACCAGAGCGCCGGCGGCAGCAGCGCCAATACCTGGGTGGCGCTCAACCGGGTCACCGACCCTTCGGCGCAGCCCAGCCAGATCCTCGGCAGCATCCGCGCGCCGGGGCAGGTCTATGTGATCAACCGCAACGGCATCATTTTCGGCGCCGGGTCGCAGGTGAATGTCGGCGCGCTGCTCGCCTCGACCGCCGACTTCGCCGGCGGCGGCACGGGCTTTCCCGCCAACGGCATCTACAGCGTGGCCGGCACCGCCGGCCTGCTGCCGGCCTTCGGCGGCAGCAGCGGCACCGATGCGCCCGCCGGCAGCGCGGTGGTGGTGCAGGCGGGGGCGCAGATCACCACCAGCGCCCCGGCCTCGGCGCTGAACGGCGGCGGCTTCGTCATGCTGCTCGGCGCCAACGTGCAGAATGCCGGCGCGATCAGCACGCCGCAGGGCCAGACCGTGCTGGCCGCCGGGCAGCGTTTCATTCTCCAGCCGGGCTACAGCAGCAGCGGCGGCGGCGATGCGCTCGGCACCACGCTCGGCTCGGAAATCGCCGTCACCGGCGGCGGCAGCGCCGCCAATACCGGCCTGATCCAGGCCGACCAGGGCGACATCACCCTGGTCGGCCATGCCGTGACCCAGGCAGGGGTGGCGCTGTCCGGCACCACCACCGCCCAGCGCGGCACCATCCACCTGCTGACGGATACCAGCGACAGCAGCGCCAGCGTCACCCTCGCCCCCGGCAGCCTCACCGAGATCGTGCCCGATCTGAACGACACCGACACGGCGCAGAATTCACAGCGGGCCCAGCTCATCGCCACCTCCGCCGCGGACAATGCCCTGCGCCTCAGCACCGCGCCGGCGCTGAACGACGTGGCCGGGCTGGCCGACGAGCTCGATGAATCGCGCATCGAGATCACCACCGGCGGTACGGTCAGCTTCGGCGCCGGCTCGCTCATCTCGGCGCAGGCCGGGCAGATCGCCGTCTCCGCCGGGGCGGGCAAAATCTTCGTCGCTGGCGGGGCGCAGCTCGACGTATCCGGCGTGGTCGGCCTGGCGCTGCCGGTCAGCGACAATATTCTGACGGTCGACATCCAGCCGACCCAGCTGCGCGACAGCCCGGCCAACCGCGACGCCGGCACGCTGGCCGGCAACTACGTCTATGTCGATGCGCGCAACCTGACCTATGTCGCCGCCAGCACGGCCGACCCCACCGATCGCTATTACACCCCGGGCGGGCTGCTGGAAGTCAGCGGCTTTCTGGGCGATGTCGGCCACACCATCGGCGAGTGGTCCACCATCGGCGGCACCATCACGCTGGCGGCCGGCCAGGTGGTGGTGCAGGCGGGGGCCGGGCTGACCCTGTCCGGCGGCTCCGTCGCCTATCAGGGCGGGCTGGTGAACGCCTCCTGGCTGCTCGGCAGCAACGGCCAGATCTATTCGGTCGCCGACGCGCCGGCATCGCTCACCTATGCCGGCATGTATGCCGGCGTCACCGTCACCGACGCCAAATGGGGCGTCACCACCAGCTACCGAAGCCCGCTGGTCGGCGCGGCGCAGAGCTGGGACAGCGGCTATACGGTCGGGCGCGACGCCGGCACGCTGATCCTCAGCACGCCGACCGCGGTGGTCGAGGGCACGATCAATGCCGGCGTGATCACCGGGGCGTTGCAGACCGCCGACCGCCCGGCCAGCGTGAGCGACCCGTTCACGCTGGCGCAGACGGTCGCGCCGCTCGGCGGGACGCTCGCGCTCGGCAATTACAATGCGACCGGGCTGGCCGGCGGCTATGCCACCGATGTGGTGCTGGGCAGCAGCGCCCCCGGCATCGCCGGGGGCCTCGGCCCCGGCGATGCGGTGCCGGCCGCCCGGGTGCAGACCGCCTGGCTGGCCGCGGATTTGCTGAACGGCTCCGGCCTCGCCTCGCTGCAGATCGCCACCACCGGCCGCCCGGCCTCGCTCGCCGTCGGCGCCGCCGAGGACGATCTGCTGCTGACGGCGAGCGGCCCCGCCGGCGCGGCGCAGGTCGTTCCCCCTCCCTCCCTCGTCGTGGCGGCGCCGCTGACGCTCGCGCCCGGCGGCCAGATCACGCTGACGGCACCTGACATCACCGTCGCGGCCAGCGTGACGGCTCCGGGGGCCAGCGTCACCCTGAGCAACCGCGCCATCGGGGGCAGCGGCTTCCTCACCGACCCCGGCACTATAGGACTCACCCTTCCTCCCGGCGCCGACACGCCCGTTCCCGTCACTCTGCCGGCCGGCCTGTTCAACCCCGCCGGCATCACCCTCCTCGCCGGCGCCCGCATCGACGCCAGCGGCATGTGGAACAACCGCCGGCTCGATCCGAACGACGCCACCGGCGCCGCCTTCATATCCGGCGGCAGCGTGACGCTGGATTCGTCGCAATTCCTCACCCTGGCCGCCGGCAGCGCGATCGCTGTTTCGGCCGGCGGCACGCTGTCGCCGACCGGGGCGTGGCAAGGCGGCAAGGGCGGCAGCATTACGCTGGCCGCCTACGACCCAGCCGGCGGCACCATCTTCGACGCCGCCCTGCACGATACGAACGCCTCCTATTATTGTCCGGGGCCAGGCCCGTGCGGGTCCTTTCAGCCCAACAGTTCCGGCGCACCGGTGGTGTTCGACGCCGCACTGACCGGGTTCGGCGCCACCGGCGCCGGCACGCTCTCGGTCACCGCGCCACTGGTGCAGATCGGCGCGGTTTCGTCCGCCGCCGCCGGCGGTCTTGCGCTCGCCCCCGGACTCCTGCCAGGCGGCGTTTCGCCCTGTGCGCAAGAGACGCCGTGCGACACCCCGAGCGACTGGGCGGTTCTCGTAGGCGGTTCCTCGTCCACTATCGGCGGGTTTGCGTCCTACCTATTCAACGGCTCCGGCGCGATCACCTGCTCCAACCCAGGCAATTGTTCCCCCGCCACCATCGCCGCGATCAACAGCCCGTACAAGGTTACGGTGGCGCCCGGCACGGTGCTCGACGTGGTGGCGCCGTCCTACATGCTTGCCGCCGGCGCGGCCTCGGTCGCCACCGGGGCCGATCCATCCTCGGCCTATACGGTCGGGCTGGCGCCGCTATTCACGCCGAACCGCGCCAAGGCGACGCTGACCCAGCGCGGCGGCGCCAGCCTGACGCTGAAATCGGTCGACGGCACAGAGGGCAGCGGCCTGACGATCGGCAGCGGCGCCGCGATCACCGTCGATCCGGGCCAGGCGGTGGCGCTAACCGCCTACAATTCCATCGTCATCGACGGCACGGTGACAGCGCCCGGCGGCAGCATCGCCATCGTCAACACCCGTTACCAGGACGGCAGCAACAGCCAGCTGCCCTCGCTGTATGACCCCAATGTGGCCGGTAACGTGACCGGGCTCGAGGTCTGGCTCGGCGCCGCCAGCCGGCTGGATGTCTCCGGCATCGCCGCCACCGCGGCTGATAACCTGGGCCGCCCGTTCGGCGTGGTGCAGAATGGCGGTACGATCAGCATCGGCGGCGTCGGCGGCACCGCCGGCGACGGCACGCTGGAAACCACCGATGCCCAGCTCATCATCCGGCCGGGCGCGGTGCTGGTGGCCAGCGGCGCACAGGCGATGATCGATCCCGGCGCCGGCCAGCTTCCGGCCAGCGGGGTGCCGGTCGCGGTCGCCGGCAGCGGCGGCACGATCGCGCTCTCCTCCTATACCGGTATCTTCCCGGACGGCACGCTGACGGCCGCGGCGGGCGGCGCCGGCGCGGCCGGCGGCACCCTGTCGCTGACGCTGGAAACGGCGATCTACAACAGCAGCAAGACCTACCCCGCCGCCAGCCTGCTGGTGCCGAGCGTGCTCACCGTGGCGCAGACGGCGCAGTCCCTGCTGCCTGCCGCCTTGCAGGAAGGCGAGGCCACGCCGCAAACCGCCTTCGCCCGCGCCTGGATCGGCGCCGACCAGATCACCGCCGGCGGCTTCGGCACGGTGAACCTGTCCAGCCGCGGCCTGATCCTGTTCGACGGCGACGTGAAACTTGCCGCCGCGCAGGCGATCACCTTCGCCAACGCCATCCTGGCCGACTCGGCCGCCGCGGCGCATGTGAACATTCACGCGCCCTATGTCCGCCTCGGCGGCGAAACCAGCGTCGGGCTGGAAACCGGCGATGTCTCGGGGCTGCTGCAGCAAAGCTGGGTGCCGCCCACCGCCATCGGCACGTCGGACCTGCTGGTCAGCGCCGACCTGATCGATGTGACCAACGATGTCCGGTTCGGCACCGGCTCGAAACTGCCGCTCGACGGCAGCGCCACCCAAAGCACCACCTATGCCGGGTTCGGCCTGGTCACCCTGGACAGTTCCGGCGATCTGCGTTTCCTGGCCGGCACCGGGTCGGTCAGCAACCACACGACGCTGTTGAGCGACGCCGACATCACGCTGAAGGCCGCCCAGATCTACCCGGCGAGCGGCGCCCAGGCGACAGTGGTCGCCGGCTATGATTTCGCCATCGGCGCCAGCAAGACCTCCACCGCCAATCCGTTGCAGCCCGACGGCGTGCTGAGCATCGTCCGCGCCACGCCGGAGCTTCCTGCGGCGCCGCTGTCGGTCGGCGGCAGCCTGACCCTCGCCGGCGGCGAGGTCGAGCAGGACGGCGTGGTGCTGGCCCCGCTGGGAAACATTTCGCTCGGCGTGGTCACCACGGCCTCCGCCCTGGTCGGCTTCGGCTCGGCCAACCCGGCGGTCACCACCCGGGTGGCGCTCGGCGCCGACAGCCTGACCTCGGTCAGCGCCGCCGGTCTCACCATCCCCTATGGCGGCACCAGCGACGGCGTGACCTACACCTATGGCGGCGCGGCGGTCGGCTCGTTCTCGCCGAGCATCACCCTGGCCGGCCGCTCGACGTCGGCGGTGCCGGGGGCGGTGCTCGACCTGCAAGGCGGCGGCACGCTCACCGGCGGCGGCGGCGAACTGCTCAGCAACGGCACGCTGACCTCGCAGGGCTTCATCGCCGGGCGCGGCGGCTCGACCGACGTGCTGGTCACGCCGCTGCTGCAGTTCGATCCGCCATCCACCAGCTCGCCCACGGCAACGCTGGCGACCAACCCGGTCTATGCCATCGTCGCCGGCTTCCAGGGCGGCTATGCGCCGGTCACCCCGCTCGATACGTCGGCCGGCTATTACGGCTCGCAACCGGCGCTGGGCGAGCAGATCACCATCGGCGCCGGCGTGCCGGGACTGCCGGCCGGCACCTATACGCTGCTGCCCTCCTATTACGCGCTGCTGCCCGGCGGCTACCGGGTGCAGCTGGCGCCCGGCCACCTGGACCAGAGCGGCGCCGTCGCCGCCGGCTACGGCACCTGGGAACTGGCGGCGAGGCTCGGCACCGCCAATACCAAGCTGCAGGCGGCGCTGGCGGTGCCGGCCTACATCACCCCGGGCACGGCGGTGCTCAGCTATTCGCAATACGATCAGCAATCCTACAGCGCGTTCGAGATCGCCCAGGCCGCCACCTACGACCGGTCCCGGCCGCTGCTGCCGCAGGATGCCGGCACGCTGGTGCTGTCCTATCCGGCGGCACCGCTGCACAACGCGGCGCTCGACTTCAACGGCACCGCGCTGTTCACGCCCGGCCCGGAAGGCTATGGCGGCACGCTGGAGGTCACCGCCGGGCTGACCTCGGCGATCGAGATCACCGGGCCGGACGGCGCGAGCTCGGCGAAGACCGTGGCCATCGACGCCGCCGCGCTCGACCAGTTCGGCGCCCCGCGCCTGGTCATCGGCGGCACCGTCACCTACAGTTCGGGCGCCGCCGGTGCGGCCACCGAGCCCTCCATCGTGCTCAAAGCCTCGGCCGGCAGCGTCACGGTGGACGATGGCGCCACGCTGACCGCCGCCGAACTGTTCCTGCTCGCCTCCGACGACGGCAGCTACGCCAGCCCGCGATTCGACGGCGGGATCACGCTGGCCACCGGCTCCGTGATCGACACGATCGGTCGCGGCGCGCCCTCCTACGACAGCGCCAGCACGGGCCTGGCCTATAACGTGGAGCGCAATACGGCGGTGCTGGTGTCGAACGGCCAGATCAGCCTGGCGCCGACCGATCTCAGCCAGCGCGCCAACAGCGGGCCGCTGACCATCGCCAGCGGAGCGACCATCCTGTCGGGCGGCAGCATCGTCGCGACCACCGAGCAGGCGGTGTCGATCGGTGACGGCGCCACTTTCGGGGCGGCCTATCTGACGCTGTCGGTGCCGGTGGTCAGCATCGGCACGCCCGCCGCCGGCGTGAAGGTGCCGCCCGGATTGTCGCTCGACGCGGCGGTGCTGGCGCGGCTGCTCAACGGCGATTCCGCGACCGGTGTGCCGGCGCTGGTCGGCCTTCAGATCACCGCCTCCAGCGCCGTCGACTTCTACGGCACCGTCGATTTCGCCGCCGGCGCGGCCGGCGGCGGCCTGCAACGGCTGGAACTCGACACGCCGGCGATCTACGGCCAGGGCGGTCCCGGCGACGTGGCCCGGCTGGCGGTCGGCACGCTGGTGTGGAACGGCGTGGCGGGGTCCGGCGTGACGCCGGCCAGCGTGCTGCCGCAGGGCGTGGTGGCGGGCGGCGCCGGCACCGGCACCGGCACGCTCGACATCGAAACCACCAATCTGGTGCTCGGCTATGCCGACGGGGTCACGCCGACGCAAAGCCTCAGCATGGACCGCACCATTCTCGGCTTTTCGCAGGTGACGCTGGGCGCCAGCAGCAGCATCGTTTTCAACAACACCGGCACGCTGTCGGTGTATGCGCAACAATCCGGCATCGGCTTCACCGGCACCGGCGGCGCGCTGACGCTGGCCACCCCGGTGCTCACCGGCGCCTCGGGCGCCAGCCTGACCATCACCGCCGGCGGCGCGGTGACGCTGATCCCGCCGGCGGGCGGCGCCGCCTCCACCGCGTCGCAGTCCGGCCAGGGCGCGACGCTGACCATCACTGCCGGGTCGGTGTCGGTGGGCACCACGCTGGCGCTGAATGCCGGCAAGATCGCCCTGACCGCGACCGGCGGCGACATCACGCTCGGCGCCGCGGCATGGCTCGACGCCAGCGGACCGACGGTGACGCTGATCGACCAGGTGGTCGGCAGCCAGGGGGGCACGGTGGCGCTGGAAAGCACCACCGGCAACGTGGTGCAGGCGGCGGGATCGGTGATCGATGTCTCGGCGGGCGACGCCGCCGCCGGCACCGTCTCGGTTACCGCCGGCGCCGGCCAGGTCGCGCTCAATGGCACGCTGCTCGGCGGCGGCGACAGCACTCCCGACGGCGGCAGTTTCGTCCTGCGCGCCGGCACGGCGGATTTCGGCGCGCTCAACGCGGCGCTGGATGCCGGCGGCTTCACCGCCGCGCGCAGCTTCGACATCGCCACCGGCGATATCGACGTGACCGGCACCATTCAGGCCCACAGCGTCAGCATCACGGCGAGCGGCGGCAGCCTCACCGTCAGCGGCACCATCGACGCCAGCGGCGCGGCGCCGGGCACGATCGCGCTCGCCGCCCAGAATGCGCTGACGCTGACCGGCAGCGCGGTGCTGGATGCGCACGCCACCGTGGCGCAGACGGACAGCACCGGCGCCGTCATCGCCGCCGCCAACCGCGCCGATATCTCGCTCACCGCCGCCGGCGGCCTGCTCACGCTGGGCGGCGGCGCCACCCTCAATGTCGGCAACGCGAGCGGAACCGACTACGGCACGGTGGAACTCTACGCCGCCCGCCAGGCCGGCGCAGGCCAGACCGGCGGGGCGCAGAACGACATCGCCATCGACGCCGGTGCCGCGCCGGCGATTCTCGGGGCGGCGAGCGTGTCGCTGTATGCCATGCGCAGTTACGTGCCCGATGGCGGGGTGGTGACGCAGACGGTGCTGGCGGCGGCCAATGCCGACAGCACCGCCTTCATCGCCGCGGCGCCGGGCAATGCGGCGCTGATGGCCCGGCTGGCCGGCCTGTCGGACCTGGCCGGCTTCCATCTGCGCCCGGGCGTGGCTTTCGTCAGCAGCGGCACCCTGACCGTCCAGGGCGACCTCGACCTCAACGGCATGCGCTATGCCAGCCTTACCGGGGCGGCGGCAACCGAACCCGGGATGCTGCTGCTGCGGGCCGGCGGCACGCTGAATATTTTCGGCAGCATCAGCGACGGCTTCGGCGCCCCGGCCGATTCCACCAGCAAGCCCAACCCGGACGATAACGGCTGGGTTCTGCTGAAAGGCAAGGAGCCGCTGGGTCAGAGCGTCGTGGTGCCGACCGAGGTGACGCTCGCCGCCGGCACCAGCTTCGATACCACTTCGGGCGCCAGGCTGTCCTACCCGATCACGCTCGCGGGGGGGACGCTGAACGGCGGCGTGCTGATCCCGACGCAGGTGACGCTGGTGGGCACGTACAAGATTCCGGCCGGCGGCTGGGTGGCCACCTCGGCCATCCTCAACGCCAACGGCCAGGTGCTGTTCCCGAAAGGCGCGCTGCTGCCCGCCGGCACGCGGCTCGACGGGGTGACGCTGGCAGCCGGCGCGGTGCTGCCCTTCTCCGTGCATCTCGCCGCCGGCACCGTCTGGCCGCCGGATACGAGCCTGTCGCTGTTTTCCAGCGGCACGGTCAAGCTGTCGGCCGCGGCGACGGTGCCGGCGGGCGGGCTGATCCCGGCCGGCACGGACATGGTGTTCGCCGGCGGACTCCCAAGCGTGGCGCTGCGCACCGCCAGCGGCGGCGTGCAGGGCAGCGTCCTCGCCACCGCACCGCTCGACGCCTCCGGCCAGTCCTGGTCGATCCAGCTGGTCGGCGGCGCCGACCTCGCCTCGGCCAATACCGGAGCGGTGCAGCCGGCCAGCGTGCTGGCCGCCGCGGTGGCCGCCGGCAACCCCGCGGCCGCCGGCAATATCGTGCTCAGCGACCTGCACTACGTGAACCCGGGCAAAGCCGACACGGAAACGCCCGGCCTCAGCGTGATCCGCACCGGCACCGGAGATCTGTCGCTGCTGGCCGGCGGCAGCATCGACGTGGCATCGCTGTACGGCATCTACACCGCCGGCACGCAGAGTCCGGATGTCACCGCCGGCTACGAACTGCCGCGCGGCACCGGCGTCGGCAGCAGCAATGTGCTGGCGACCAGCGGCACCGGCGGCTACAACTACAACACGCTGCTGACCGGCTATCAGGCCTGGTACCCGACCGGCGGGGGCGACGTGCTGGTGTCGGCGCAGGGCAGCATCACCGGCGACGTGATGGCGGCGAAAAGCGGCGGCTCGACCTACTACTCCAGCGACGCGGTCGGGAACTGGCTGTGGCGGCAGGGCGGCAGCCCCGGCCAGGCGACCGCGTGGTGGATCAATTTCGGCAGCTACGCCGATTCCACCACCGGCAGCAACCAGCTGGTGCTGGTCGGCTTCTCCGGCATCGGCGCCCTCGGCGGCGGCAATGTCACGGTCGTGGCCGGCGGCGATGCCGGAACCGTCGCCACCGACACCGCCAGCCTCAACACCAGCACGGCGCTCGACGTCGTCGTCGCCAGCACCGGCCGGGTGGCCGGCGACAGCATCACCCTGACCGGCGGCGGCGACGTGACGGTCTCGGTCGGCGGCGGCCTGAACCCGGCCGGCAACACGCTGGGCGGCGTTATCGGCAGCCTGCGCGGGACCGTATCGGTGGATGCCGGCGCCATCGGCCAGATCGTGCCGTCCGGGTCGGCGCTGTCCACCGGGCCGCTCATCGAGGCGGTGTCCAGCGCCTCCGGCGGGCCGCTGCTGCTGCTCGGCGATGCCACCGCCAGCCTGGCCACGCGCGGCGACGAGGTGCTGGCCGGGGTGATCGACCCGACCCGCGTGTCGGTCGCCAACACCACGCCGTGGACCGCCAACGACCCGGATGAGCCCTGGACCGCCACGGCCGACCACCGTACCAGCGAAACCGGCGGCGGCCAGGTCTATTTCTCGCTGTGGCAACCCACGACGGCGGTTTCACTGGCCTCCGCCGGCGGCACGCTGGTGCCGACGCTGGGGGTGACGGGCGGCAGCGTGGGCGCGGACATGAACATCACCTACCCGCCCACCCTGCTCGCCGTCGCCGCCACCGGGAACATCGTCTATGCCGGCGGCGGGGCGGCCAGCCCGGCGCTGGAACTCGCGCCCTCGCCGGTCGGCCAGCTGGAACTGCTCGCCGGCGGCAGCGTCAATGCGGCCGGGCTTTCCTCCGCCGCATCGCTCGGCATCGACATCTCCGGCGCCCCGGGCGTGCTGGCCGCTTCCTGCGCGACATCGCCTGCCGGCTGTCTGTCCAACCCCTATCTGCCGGCCTTCCGGGGCACCTACAGCCTCGGCAGCGGCTCGCAATACCAGGTCAGCAACCTCACCAACGCGCTCGACTTCGCCGGCGCCAGCTCGCTGTTCGCCTTCACCGCCGACACGCCGACCGGCGTGCTGCACGCCGACGATACGGCGCCGGCGCGGATTTACGCCGCCGACGGCGACATCGTCGATTTCAGCTTCGGCGAGACCTGGCGCTTCGTGTCGGGCTCCGCCACCACCGCCATCTGGTACATCGCCGCCAAGCCGGCGCTGATCGAAGCCTCCCAGGACATCATCGGCGGCGGCTATGCCAGCCTCGATCCGGTGGCCTCCTCCTCCGACGCCGGCGGCCTGAAGGTCACCCGCAACCTGATCCTCAACGACCGCGCCGGCGATGTCTCGGTGATCAGCGCCGGGCGCGACATCTTCTATGCCAATTATGACATCGCCGGCCCCGGCACGCTGGAGGTGTCGGCCGGACGCAACCTGTATCAGGCCGATCAGGGATCGCTGTACAGCCTGGGCCAGATCATCGGCACCAGCAGCAGCGAAACCGGCGGCGCCAGCATCCTGCTGATGGCCGGGCTGGCACAGAACCCGCCGGACTGGTCCGGCTTCCAGTCGCTCTATCTCGGCACGCTTTCCGTCAGCGGGAACAGCGTCACCTACGACTCGCCGGACGTGGCGGGGGTCGGCTACGACGTGTTCGCCGCCCAGCCCAGCACCGTCGCGTCGGTCACCGCAACAACAACCACGATCGCCTATGCCCCCATCAGCCCCACGGTGAAGCGCGATGCGCCGGCGGCCGGCGCGGCGACGTCCTGCGTGACCGGCCTGGTGTTCTGCGACAACCACTCGATCCCGGCGGGACCGCTCACCGTCGTGGCGCGCGGCTACGACACCGATCTGGTGGCGTGGATGGAGGCGAATTTCGGCTTCGTGGCGCCCACCCGCCCGGCCTCGCTGTCCGCCGCGGCGTGGAGCGCCGAGCAGCCGGTGATCACGCAGGCCGCCGCGCTCGCCGCCTTCCAGGCGCTGCCGCTGTACCAGCGCATCCCCTTCCTCATGCAGATCTATTTCGACGAACTGGCGGCGAGCGGCCTGGAGCAGACCGGCGCGCTGACGGCAAGCAACCCGCTCTACACGGTCACCAGCGCCAGCCGCCTCGGCTCGCTGGCGCGCGGGCACGAGGCGCATGCGGCGCTGGAACCCGATCCCCTGCTCGCCTCGCCCGCCACCACGTCCAACTCGATCACCCTCTATGGCGGCTCCGGCGTGACCACCGCGTTCGGCGGCAACATCGAGGCGTTCGCGCCGGGCGGGCAGCTGGTGCTGGGCCTGGCCAGTCTGACGCCGCCCACGCCGGCTTCCGGCCAGCCGGCCGCCGGTCTGATCACTTTCGGCTCGGGCGACGTGGATATCGCCACCTATGGCAGCGTCCTGCTCGGCAAAAGCCGCATCTTCACCACCTTCGGCGGCGCCATCAACATCTGGTCGGAAGGCGGCGACATCAATGCCGGCACCGGTTCCGAGACCACCTCGGTCTATCAGCCGCCGCGCATCGATTACGACAGTTTCGGCGACATCACGCTCTCGCCGAGCGCGGCGACCACCGGCGCCGGCATCGCCACCCTGGCCCCGGTGGCCGGCGTGCCGCCCGGCGATGTCGTGCTGGTGGTGGAGATCGGCGTGATCGATACGGGCGAGGCGGGCATCCGTTCCACCGGCATCGCCTCGCTGACCGGCACGGTGGTCGGCACCGGCCACGTGACGGCGGAGGGCGGCACTTACGGCCAGGGCGCCATAGCGGTGCCGAATGTCGGCGCCCTGGCCGCCGCGGCCAGCACCTCGGCCACCAGCACCGCCTCGGGCAGTCCAGACGACGACCAGCGGCGGCGCAAGGCGCAGAATGTGCCGGCGATCATCACCGTCGAAGTCGTCAGCTTTGGCGGGGACACGTTCCAGTGATAGAAGCACGGCCAGGGCGCTGCCCCGGCGGCAACAGGCAGGATCATGAACGTCACGCTCGCCATCCAAGCCGCCAGCCCACCCGATCTGGCCGCAGCCCTGCTGGCCCAGGGCGCCGACCCGCGCGCCATCGAGCGCGGCCGGCGCGTCGCCGAGGAAAGCGGCCAGCGGCTGGACGCCGTGCTGCTGCAGCTTGGCCTGGCCAGCGAGCGCGAGATCGCCACCGCCTGCGCCGCCCTGCTCGGCACCGTGGTGGCCGGGCCGGGGCGCTATCCGGCCGCCCCGCTGCCTTTCGCCGACCGGCTCGCACCACGCTTCCTGCGCGCCGCCCGGGCTTTGCCGGTGGCGGTGGAGGAAGGCGTGCTGGTGGTCGCCATGGCCGACCCGCTCGATCCGTTCCCGCCGGAAGCGATCGCCGCCGCCACCGGCATGAAGGTGCGCATCGAGGTGGCCGTGCCGATCGAGATCGAGGCGGCGCTGGCCCGCCTGGTCGCCGAGCCGGAGACACCGGAGGGCGAGGCGGCGGAGGCCGATGGCGGCAGCGACGCCGATGCCGAACGGCTGAAGGATCTGGCCAGCGAGGCGCCGGTCATCCGGCTGGTCAACCAGATTATCGGCCGCGCCGTCGAAACCGGCGCCTCCGACATTCACATCGAGCCGTTCGAGGACCGCCTGCGGGTGCGCTACCGCTATGACGGCGTGCTGCACGAGGCGGAAAGTCCGCCGGCGCGGCTGGCCGCGGCGATCACCTCGCGCATCAAGATCATGGCCCGGCTGGACATCGCCGAGCGGCGGCTGCCGCAGGACGGGCGGATCCGGCTGCCGGTGCGCGGCCAGGACGTGGATTTCCGCATTTCCACCGTCGCCTCCCTGCATGGCGAGACGGTGGTGCTGCGCGTGCTCGACCGCAGCGCGGTAACTTTCGAGCCGGCGCGGCTGGGGCTTTCCCCTGCCGTCGCCCGCCACTTCGACACCGCCCTGCATCTGCCGAACGGCATCGTGCTGGTCACCGGACCGACCGGCTCGGGCAAGACCACCACGCTCTATACCGGTCTGCTGTCGCTCAACGCCATCGAGCGCAAGGTGGTCACCATCGAAGACCCGATCGAATATCAGCTGGCCGGCATCAACCAGATCCAGGTGCATCCGCAGATCGGCCTGACCTTCGCCAGCCTGCTGCGCTCGATCCTGCGCCAGGATCCGGACGTGATCATGGTGGGCGAAATCCGCGACCTGGAAACCGCCCAGATCGCCGTGCAGGCGGCGCTGACCGGCCATCTCGTGCTGTCCACCCTGCATACCAACTCGGCGGCGGCCAGCATCACCCGCCTGCGCGACATGGGGCTCGAGGATTACCTGATCACCGCGGTGCTGCGCGGCGTGCTGGCGCAGCGGCTGGTGCGCCGGCTGTGCACCGAATGCCGCCGCCCGGCCGAGGTCCGGCCCGAAATGGTGCGCCGCTTCGGGCTGGACCGGGCGGCGGGCGGCGGCGCCATCACGCTGTGGCACGCGGTGGGCTGCCCGCACTGCCGCGGCACCGGCTATCGCGGCCGGCAGGCGATCGCCGAGTTCCTGACCCCCGACGCCGAGGTGGAGCGGCTGATCTTCCGCCGCGTCGAGCACACCGAAATCGAACGTGCCGCGGTGGCGGCGGGCATGACCACGATGTTCCAGGCCGGCGTGGCCGCCGCGCTGGCCGGCACCACCACGCTGGAGGAAGTGGTGCGCAGCATCCGCGCCGAACAGGACGATGGTCCTCCGGGGACCGCAAGGTGATGCCGGCCTGGCGCTACACCGCGTTGCAGCGCGGCGGCAACACCGTCAGCGGCAGCATGGAGGCGCCCGACGAGGCGAGCGTGGTGCAGCGCCTGCGCCGCGAGGGGTCGGTGCCGCTGGGCATCGTGCGCGAGCGCAGCGGGCTGTTCGCGGGCGGACGGGGCGATGCGCTGTCGCGCCGTGAGGTCATGTATTTTCTGCGCGAACTTGCAACCATGCTGGGCGCCGGCCAGGATCTCGACCGGGCCATGCGGTTCCTGGTGGAAACGGCGCCGGCCGGGCGCCTGCGCCGCGTGCTGGGCGCCATGCGCGATTCGGTGCGCGACGGCCACGCGCTGGCCGCCGCCATGGCCGCGCAGCCGCGCAGCTTCCCCCGGCTCGCCGTCGGGCTGGTGCGGGCCGGCGAGGCCGGCGGCACGCTGGCCGCCACGCTCGAACGCCTGGCCACGCTGATGGAGCGCCAGCAGGCGCTGACCGCCACCGTTCAGTCGGCGATGATCTACCCGGCGCTGCTGCTGCTGGCGGCGACCGGCGCGGTGGTGCTGCTGCTCACCCAGGTGCTGCCGCAGTTCGTGCCGCTGTTCGAGCAGAGCGGCGCCACCCTGCCGGCCTCCACCCGGTTCCTGATCGACGCCGGCGATGCGGTCGGCGCTGACGGGCCGGCCGCGCTGCTGGCGCTGCTGGCGCTGCTGGTCGCGGCGCGGCTGGCGCTGCGGCGGCCGGCGGTGCGGCTGTTCGCCGACCGGCTGCTGCTGCGCCTGCCGGTAACCGGCCGGCTGCTGCGCGAGGTGCTGGCGGCGCGGCTGTGCCGCAGCCTGGGCACGCTGCTGCAAAACGGCGTGGCGCTGGTGCCAGCGCTGGCCATCGTGCGCGAGGTGCTGGGCAATGCGGCCGCGACGGCGGCGCTCGACCACGCCGCGGCGGCGGCCAAAAGCGGCGCCGGGCTGGCCGCGCCGCTGGCCGCGACGGGGATTTTCCCGGTCCGCACCCTGCATTTGCTGCGGCTGGGCGAGGAAACCGCCCAGCTCGCCGCCATCGCGCTGCGCGCCGCCGACATCCATGAAGAATCGACGCGCATCGCCACCCAGCGGCTGGTGGCGCTGCTGACCCCGGCCATCACCATCCTGATGGGGGCGGTGATCGCCGGCATCGTCTCGTCGCTGCTGCTGGCCATGCTGAGCCTCAATGATCTGGCCCAGTAGCGCCGCCATGCCGCGGCGGGGCCGGCATGCCGCCGGCTGCACGCTGCCCGGGGGCTTCACGCTGATCGAGATGCTGGTGGTGCTGGCCATTCTGGCCGCCGTGCTGGGCGTGGTCGCCGGGGCCCTGCCGCGGCATGGCGGCGGGCTCGATCTTACCGGTGCCGCCGATGGCGTGGCCGGGGCGCTGCGGCTGGCCCGGGCGCGCGCCATCGCGCTGGGCCGGCCGGTCCAGTTCACCCTCGCCGAGGGCGGCCACGCCTACGCGGTCGATGGCGGGTTGCACGCGGTGCCGCCGTCAATCCTGCTGGCCATGGCGGGGCCCGCCGCCATCCGCTTCGGCCCGGACGGGGATTCGAGCGGCGGGGCGGTGCGCGTCGCCGGCACGGCGCGCGCCCTGCTGGTGCAAGTTGACTGGATAACCGGCCGTGTCGCCATTGCCGACGCGCACTGACATGCGCCGCGCCGGCTTCACGCTGGTGGAGGTTCTGGTCGCCTTCGTGATCGCCGGGCTGGCGCTGGCGCTGCTGTTCCGCGGCGGCATCGACGGGCTGATCGCCGCCCGCGTGGCCGGACGCACGGAAGAAGCGGTGGCACGGGCCCAGTCGCGGCTGGCGGCGATGTGCCACGGCGCGCGGCTGGCACCCGGCACGCAGTCGGGCGACGACGGCGGCGGCTTCGCGTGGCGCACCCAGGTGCTGACCGCGGCGACGGAAACCATCCTGCGCGGCAGCGAGGACGACGCCAAACCGCCGCTGCGCGCGACGCTGTTCGCCGTGCGGGTAACGCTCTCCTGGGGCGGCACCCTGCTGCCGCGCCAGGTGTCGCTGGCGACCTCCTGCCTGGCGGTTGCACCGGCGGGGCCGGGCTGAATACGGTGACCCGGCGAGAAAGCCTGGCGCGTTGCCCATCGGTCCGCTTCGCGGCCCGATCGCACCAGGGGGCATTGCCCCCTGGACCCCCACAAGGGGCTAAGCCCCTTGACCCCTTACTTAAGTCATGGGGTCAAGGGGACCCCTGTCCCCTTGCGGGTCCAGGGCAGCGCCCTGGCCTGGCTTCCCTTGGCTTCACCCTGCTGGAAGTACTCGCCGCCCTCGCCGTGTTCGGCCTGCTGTTGCTCGCCCTCGGGCAAGGCGTGCAATTCGGCATGCAGGCCTGGCGCAGCCAGGCACGCGCGCTGGCCTGGCCCGACGACATGGAACCGCTCGACCGGCTTTTGCGGCGGCTGGTCACCCGCACCGTCGGGGCGGACGAACTTCAGCAACGCGGCCCGCTCCAGGGCGGGCCGGCGGTGCTGGACCTGGTGACGCGAGTAACGGGCGAAACCGGCGGGGCCGCTTCGATGATGGAGGCGCGGCTGGAAGTCGACGGCGCCCACCGGCTGGTGCTGCGCCTGCTGCCGCGGCCGCATGTCCGCTGGCTGACGCCGCCGCGCCCGGAACTGGTCGTCCTGGCCGAACGGATCGAGCGGATCGAGTTCGCCTACTGGCAGCCTGCGCCGGGCGGCGGCGGCGCCTGGCAACGCGACTGGCCGGGGCCGGCAACACCCACGCTTGTACGCATCCGCCTGGTGTTCCCCCCCGGTGACCGGCGGCGCTGGCCCGACATCGTCGCGGCGCCGTCGCTCGCCGGGCTGGCGTCATCGTTCCTTCTTTTTATTTGCACGAGCAATGCCCCTATGACGGCGCCCGTATGGACAGAACCCGCAATCATGGTACCGTGGTATGTTGGCTGAAATCGGTGCCTGGTGGCTGGCGCGGATGGCCGAACTCGTGCCGGCGGCCATGCGGTCCGCCGGCGCGGCCGACACGCTGCTGCTGCGCCCGGTGCCGGGCCATGCCACCGCCTTCGCGGCGCTGCGCCGGCGCCGTGGCCGCGTCCAGCCGCTCGGCGTGTTCGCACTGGCGGAAGATGCGCCGCGCCTGCACGCCGCCCGCCGCCGCCGCGAAACGCTCACGTTGGCAACCGGCACCTGCCTGCTGCGGCGCACCGTGACGCTGCCGCTCGCCGCCGAGCGTGGCCTCGCCACGCTGCTCCACTATGAAATGGACCGGCTGACGCCTTTCCCGGCGGAAGATGTACTTTGGGACGGGCGCCTGATCCGGCGCGACCGCGACCGCGGCAGCCTGCAGGCCGAACTCGTGCTGCTGCCGCGCGCCGCCGTCGCGGAACCGCTTCAGGCGCTCGCCGGGGCCGGGCTGCTGCCGGGCATGGTCGAGGCGCCGCTGCCGGATGGCGGCCAGCGCAGCCTGCCGCTCGAACCGCCCGATCCGGCCGCCGCGCTCGCCGCCCGGCGCCGGCTGGGCGCGGGCCTGGCGCTGTGCGCCGCCCTGGCGGCCGCCTGCATCGCCACGCCGCTGCTGCGCCAGTCGCTCGCGCTGGCCGATGTGGAAGCGCAGATCGAGGCGCTGCGCCCGCGCGTGGCGGAAGCGCAGGCGCTGCAACGCCGCCTGTCCGGCGCCGGCGAGGACGACGCGCTGACCGCCGGGCGCGCCCATGCCGGCGACACGCTGACCGCGCTCGCCGCGCTGACCGATGCGCTGCCCGACGACACCTATCTCAGCCAGCTCTCGCTGCACCACCGCACCCTGACCATGGAAGGCCAGTCGACCGGCGCCGCCACCCGGCTGATCGCCGCGCTGGCGGCCGAGCCGCATCTGCGCGACCCGGCCTTCACCGCGCCGGTGGTGCGTGGCGATATAGGCAACGAAATTTTCGCGCTTCAGGTCGCGTTCGCACCATGAGCGCGGTGCTGCCGGAAGGCCTGCGCGGGCGGGCGCTGGCGGCCGGCATCACGCTGGCCGGGCTGGCGCTGCTGTGGGCCAGCGTGGCGGCGCCGCTGTGGGCGTGGCACGCCGACCGCCAGGAACGGCTGGAGCAGCAGGCGGTGCTGCTGCAACGCATGCAGGGTCTCGCCGCCGCGCTGCCGGCGTTGCGGCGCGATGCCGAGGCGGCGCGCACCGCCCCCGGCCGCGCCGAGGCGGCGCTGGAAGGCGCCAGCGACGCGGTCGCCGCCGCCACGCTGCAGCAGAAGCTGGACGAACTCGCCACCGCGTCCGGCCTGCGCATCGGCAGCGCCGAAACACTGCCCGCCGAACCCGCCGGAGGGTGGCAGGCGATTACGGTACGGGTCACGGTGACGGCGTCGTGGCCGCCGCTGGTGCGGCTGCTGCGGGCGGTCGCCGCCGCCCCCACCGCGATGACGGTGGACAATCTGCAGTTCCGCCCGCCGCCGCGGAATTCGCGCGATGCGGACTGGCCGATCGAGGCGGCGTTCAGCGTGACCGCCTGGCGCGCGCGCGGCGGCGACACGCAATGACCCGCCTGGTCCCGCTGCTGGCGCTGGCGGCAACGCTGGCGGCCGTGCTGGCGCTTGAATGGGCCGAGCCGGCGCTGCCGGACCTGCCGCCGCCGCCGCACGCCGGGCGGCCGCGCCCGGCGGCAGCCCCCGCGCCGGCTGCCCCCGACGAGGATGCGCTGGACGAACTGATGCAGACCGTGCTGGACCGGCCGGTACTGCATCCTTCCCGTCGTCCGCCGGGGGCGCCGGCCGCCGCGGCCGGGCCGGCCGGGCCGGCCGCGGCGGCCGAGGAACTGCCCCGGCTGTCCGGCGTGCTGATCGGTCCCGCCGGACGCTGGGCGATGTTCGCGCCGCCCGCCGGCCGACCGCTGCTGCTCGCCGAGGGCGGCAGTGTCGGCCGCTACACCGTCAAAACCATCGCACCGCACGCAGTGACCCTGACCGGGTCGGAAGGAGACCGGGTGATTCGTCCGACTCTCGCCAAGGATGCGTCCGCCGGCCTGCCGCCGCGCGGCGAGCGCGCCCAATGAACGCCCAGCCGCGCCCGGCCCCGGCGGTCCTGGCGATGCCGCTGCTGCTGTCGCTGGCGCTGTCCGCCTGCGTCCGCCCGGAAAAACACGCCCTGGAGCCGCTGCCGCAAACCGCGGCCGGTCTGGCCGCCGGCAACGGCGTCGCCGCCGCGCGGGTGAACGGCCAGGTCGGTTCGACCGCTTCGGTGCCGCCGGCGCAGATCGTGGCCGGGGCGGTGACGCCGCCGCGCCCGTCCGCCGCGCCCGCCGGCCCCGGCAGCTATTCGCTCGACTTCGCCGATGCCGAAATCCGCGACGTCGTGGCGCAGATTCTGGGCGGCATGCTGGGGGTGAACTACGCGGTCGATCCGGCGGTGCATGGCACCGTCACGCTGCGCACCACCCAGCCGCTGACGCGCGGCGACCTGCTGCCGACGCTGCAGTCGCTGCTGGCCGGCAACGGCGCCACGCTGGTTTCCAGCGGCGGGATCATGCGCGTGGTACCGACCGCCACCGCGGGCAGCGCCGGCAGCCGGGTGGTGCCGTTGCGCTTCGTCTCCGCCGAGGAACTGGCCAAGGTGCTGCAGCCGCTGGCCGGCACCAATGCCAAGGTAGGAGCCGAGACCGCCCTCAACGCCCTGGTGCTGTCCGGCGACCCGGCGCAGCTCGATACGCTCGAAGAGCTGGTGCATAGTTTCGATGTCGATGCGCTGGCCGGCCAGTCCTATGCCTTGCTGCCGGTCGCCACCGGCAGCGCGCATGATTTCTCCGATGCGTTGCAGGAGGCGTTCCAGGGCCGCAGCGGCGGGTCGCTGGCCGGGCTGGTGCGGGTGGCGCCGCTGCCGCGGCTCGGCGCCGTGCTGGTGGTGGCCGCCCAGCCGCGTTACATCGACGCGGCGCGGAAGGTCTACGCCATGGTCGAGCAGCAGCGCCGCAGCACCATCCGCAGCTGGCGGGTCTACTACCTGCAGAACAGCAACGCGCAGGACATCGCCTATACGTTGCAGACGGCGTTCACCCCGAACAGCGTCAGCGCCACGCCGAAATCGCAGCAGGTCAGCGGTCGCACCGCCGCGCTGGGACAGGCCGGCGGCACCGGCTCGCTGGGCGGCGGCGGGGTCGGCAGCGGCGGCATGACCGGCACCAGCGGCGGTCTGGCCGGCGCCGCCTCCAGCAGCGGTTTCGGCGCCGGCGGCGGCATCGCCCAGACCGCTGCGGCCGGCTCCACGACCGCGGCGGGCGGAACCCGGCTCGGCGCCGCCACGGCGGGCCAGGCCACCGCCTCGGCCAACCCCCTGCTCGGCGGGCTCGAGCCCGGCAGTTCCGGCGCCGACACCGCCGACAGCATGCGCGTGCTGCCGGACGACCAGAACAACGCCCTGCTGATCTACGGCACCGCGCCGGAAGCCGATACGGTGGAGGCGATGCTGCGCAAGCTCGACATCCTGCCGTTGCAGGTCCGCATCGACGCCACCATCGCCGAGGTCGATCTGACCGACAAGCTGCAATACGGCACCCAGTTTTTCTTCAAGTCCGGCGGCATCAACAGCATCCTCAACAACGCCAGCGGCGCCGTCACCAATCCGGCCAGCACCGTGCTGGGCACCTCGTTCCCCGGCTTCCTGGTGGGCGGCACCGGCCAGGGCGGCGCGCCCTTCGCCATCTCCGCCCTGCAGGCGGTCACCACCGTCAACGTGCTGTCCTCGCCGCAGCTCGTCGTGGTCGACAACGAAACGGCGCGGCTTCAGGTCGGCTCGCTGGTGCCCTACCTGACCGCCAGCGCCCAGAGCACGCTGACCTCGAACGCCCAGATCGTCAATTCGGTCGGCTACCAGCCCACCGGGGTGATCATGGACGTAACGCCGCGGGTGAACGGCGGCGGCCTGGTGACGCTCGATATCCGCCAGGAAGTCAGCGACGTGGACACCAGCTCCGCCTCGACCACCAGCATCAACAGCCCGACCTTCAACCAGCAGATCGTCAGCTCGCGGGTGGTGGTGCAGGACGGCCAGACCATCGGCATCGCCGGCCTGATCCGCGACAACGCCAGCCGCGGCAACCAGGGCATTCCCTGGCTGAAGGACATCCCCGTGCTCGGCCTGCTCGCCGGCACGCAGAACAACCAGCGCACCCGCACCGAACTGCTGGTGCTGATCACCCCGCATGTCATGCGCGACCAGCGCCAGGCGCGCCAGCTCACCGAAGATCTGCGCGAGACGCTGGGCGGTGCCGCCGCGGTGCCGCATGGTCTGTCGGTGCTGCGGCCCTCGGGGTCGAGCGACCCCAGCGCGCGCCTGCGCCACGCGCCGCCGCCCTGACATGCGCCAGCCGACCTGCCCGCGTCCCGGCCAGCGCGGCTTCGTGCTGCTGGTGGTGCTGTGGACGGTGGCGATGCTGGCGCTGATGGGCAGCCACATCACCGCCGCGGCGCGCGGCGCAATGGCGCGGGCCGGGGCGCTGCGGGCCGGCGCCGAGGCGGCGGCCACGGCGGATGGTCTGCTGGCCGAGGCGATGTTCCGCCTGCTCGATAGCTCGCCGCGCCACTGGACCGCCGATGGCCTGCCACGCCGGATCGGGCTGCCGCGCGGCCAGGGCGAGGTGCTGATCACCAGCGAGGCCGGCCGTATCAACCCGAGCTTCGCCACGGTGCCGCTGATGCTGGCGCTGCTGCGCGCGGTCGGCGCACCGGCGGCCCAGGCCACCCCGCTCGCCAACGCCATCAACGAATGGCACCTGCTCGGCGACGCCAATCCGGTGCCCTATCTGGCCGCCCGCCTGCCCTATCTGCCGCCGGGCGGGAAGTTCCTCGACGTGGGTGAACTCGGCCTCGTGGCGGGCATGACGCCGGACCTGCTGGACCGGCTGGCGCCGCATCTGACGGTGCAAAGCGACGGACGGATTGATCCGGCGGCGGCCGATCCGCTGGTGGCGCGGGTGTTGCAGGCGGTAGGGGCCGACCAGCGGCTGCAACTGCCCGATGCCGGCGGGCCGGTGCTGGTGCGCATCGCCGCGCATGCCGTGCTGCCCGGCGGAGAGGCGCGGCGCGAGGCGGTGGTGCGGATCGACCTGACCGAGGATGAGCCGGGTTCGGTCTGCGTGATGCTGGCGTGGCAATGACCGGGGATAGCCGGGGCGCAGCCCCGGACCCCGCCAGGAGGCTTTGCCTCCTGGACCCCCACCAGGGGCCAAGCCCCTGGACCCTGAGTAATGGGGTCAAGGGGTC
>Ga0326727_10006712_pt1 | contig 31238 bp, 28 predicted proteins | sample MB2enrmetagenome_FD_207643 | JGI IMG/M metagenome (GOLD analysis project Ga0326727, IMG submission 207643) | Lab enriched peat soil microbial communities from McLean, Ithaca, NY, United States - MB29MY | ecosystem: Environmental > Terrestrial > Soil > Wetlands > Peat | place: USA: New York... | reverse complement strand
CTGATGATATTGCGGAGGCAGGTAAAGGATATCCCATTTCCAGCCTCCAGTATCTGGTGAAAGCACGCTCGATCGTGGTGCTGGAGCGGTGAAAAATGCAAATCCTTCAGCCGATCAAAATACCGAAAGGATAATGAGTGAAAGCGGGAATTGTGGGATGCGGATCTGTCGGCAGCACGGCTGCTTACACGCTGGCGCTGAGGGGACTGGTGAGCGAGCTTGTGCTGATAGACATCAACGCAAAAGCGGCCCAGGCCCACGCCGAGGATATCCTCCATGCAACCCCTTTCGCACGAGCTGTGCGCGTTGTCGCCGGAGACTACCGCCTGCTGGAGCAATCGGATGTGGTCATCCTCTGCTGCGGGGTAGGCCAACGACCAGGTGAAACACGGTTACAGCTCCTCGAGCGAAATGCAGCTATTTTCTCCGTAGTGGTCGGACAGGTGCTTCGATATGCCCAGGACCCGATTCTGCTCGTGGCATCCAACCCGGTGGACATCATGACCCATGTGACCGTGAAACTCTCCGGACTGCGCCCGGAGAAAGTCATCGGAAGCGGCACCATACTCGACACGGCCCGCTTCCGAGCCCTGTTGGGAGAACACCTGGGGGTCTCTCCCAGTTCAATTCATGCATATGTACTCGGAGAACACGGGGATTCCGAGGTCCTGGCATGGTCGAGTGTCAAGGTCGGCGGGGTGCCCATCACTGATTTTGCACGGCAGATGGGACGAAACCTCACCGAAGAGGTTATGAACAGGATCACTCATGGAGTACGCAGGGCCGCTTACAGCATCATTGAGGGTAAAGGGGCCACGTATTTCGGGATTGGCGCCGGCCTTGCCCATATCGTTCATTCCATTCGCGACGACGAGCGACGCATTCTTACCGTATCGGGTCTGACCAGCGACGTGGCCGAGTTCAAAGGGACCTGCCTTTCTCTTCCCCGTCTTGTCGGGGCCAGTGGCATCATGGCGGAGTTCGGACCTGATCTTTCCATTGCGGAACGTGAAGGCTTGAGGAAAAGTGCCGAAATCCTCCGTGAAGCGGTAAACGAACTGGCGCTCGACGGTCCGGTCCGGAGCGCTGAGACGCCATGAGAGACTTCGGCGACAGTAGACTATCGGCCAATGCGGAGAAGTTCGGAGTGGGGCATCCGGATGCGATCCACTGCCTTATCGAAGGAGAACAATAATGACCCTTCCACTCGCCAAGACCAAGATCGTGTGCACCATAGGGCCAGCCTCACAGTCCCCCGACATTATGGAGAAGCTGCTGCTGGCCGGCATGAACATAGCTCGCCTCAATTTCTCCCACGGCGATTTCCTGGGCCACAAAGAGGTGATCCAGAACCTCCGCACAGCGTCCAGAGCCACCGGACGCCGTCTTGCCATTATGGCGGACCTGCCCGGCCCTAAGATGCGCATTGGGAAGTTCGACTCTGAACCGATATCACTGCAGCCGGGCGACTCTTTCACTCTCACTACAGACGACATCGTCGGTGATGCCCGCAGGGTCTCCGTTACCTTTACCCGCCTTCCCCAAGTGGTGAAGCCCGGCGACACGCTCTACTTGAACGACGGTTTGATCCAGGTCGATGTTGACCGGGTTCAGGGCAGTGATGTCCACTGCCGCGTCATCGTGGGCGGTGAACTGCGCTCTCGCAAGGGGCTGAATCTCCCGGGAATCGACCTCGGCATCGGCGCCTTCACCGAACACGACCATGACTGCATGAAATTCGCTCTCGATAACGGCGTTGACGCGGTGAGCCAATCGTTCGTCGAAAACTCGGCAGACGTTCAGACTGTGCGCGATGCAGCGGAAGCCCTCGGGTATCATCCCTTCGTCATAGCCAAGATCGAACGCGTCAGGGCGCTCAATTACCTGGATGACATCATCTCTGCGGCGGACGCCGTCATGATCGCCAGAGGCGACCTCGGCGTGGAGATCCCTATCCAGCAGATTCCTGTGGTGCAAAAACAGATCATGCGCAAGGCGAACATGAGCGCCAAGCCAGTGATAACGGCGACCCAAATGCTCGAATCCATGACCACCAACCAACGTCCCACCCGCGCCGAGGCAACCGATGTTGCCAACGCGATTCTCGATGGGACAGACTGCGTTATGCTCTCCGGTGAATCGGCCATGGGCAGCTATCCTGTAGATGCGGTCGAGATGCTTGTGAAGATCGCCGCGGCCATCGAACCGTATCGCACAATGGCCAGTCCCAAGGATTTGTTCAGGGGCATCGATCTCAAGGGCAAGGTGCCGTCTGCAAGGCTGATCGACCTGAGTGTAGAGACCGTCCTCGAATACGCTGACCCCGCAGCCGTGTTTGTTCCCACGCACGGCGGCGACACGGCGAGGAGTGTCGCGCGATTCCGCCTTCCCGTATGGATAATCGCCGTCAGCTCACAGGAAGCCACGTGTCAGCAGTTGCAGTTCTCTTCGGGTGTCTATCCGGCTTGTGAGGCGGCGCACCCCGAGAAGTGGAGCGCCTACGTGTCGAACTGGCTCAAGACTCACGGGATGGAAGGAAAAATTGCGGTAGTGACAGAGGGCCCATCCAGAAAGTATCCCGACGCCAACAACCGGCTTGAGATTGTTGGCGTCGCCCATCAAGGAGAGGGAAACAGTGTTTGAGGAGGCGTGATAGATGAAAAAAGTTGTGCTGTTGAGGCACGGCGAGAGTGAATGGAACAAAGAGAACCGTTTTACCGGTTGGACTGACGTGGCGCTGAACGAGAAGGGGACCCGGGAAGCCATAGAAGCAGGGCGCACCCTCCGCCGAGAAGGATACCTCTTCGATGTGGCTTTTACATCGGTGCTGAAACGGGCTATTAAGACCCTCTGGCTCGTTCTCGAAGAGATGGACCTCATGTGGATTCCCGTGTCCCGCAGTTGGCGGCTCAACGAGCGGCATTATGGAGCACTGCAGGGACTCAACAAGGCAGAGACAGCCGAAAAGTACGGTGTGGAGCAGGTCGATCTGTGGCGTCGGAGCTTCAATGTGCGTCCACCCGCGCTCACCCCCGACGATCTGCGCTACCCTGGCAAGGACCCGCGCTACACGGACCTCAGCCCTGAGGAAATCCCGCTGACCGAGTGCCTGGAAGATACGACACGCCGCATTCAGCCCTACTGCCGTGACGTCATTGCTCCCGCAGTTCGGAGCGGCAGCCGCGTGATCGTCGTCGCACACGGGAACACCCTGCGTGCGCTGGTCATGTACCTCAACAAAATCCATGAAGACAAGATCGGAGAGCTCAATATCCCAACCGGGATACCCCTGGTCTATGAGCTTTCCGACGATCTGGCGCCGATCCGTTACTACTATCTGGGTGACCCGGAAGAGGCGAAGCGGGCCGCCCAGGCAGTTGCCGACCAGCTAAAACAAAGGACTTGAATTCTTCCAAAGAATCTCTCTGAATTTCGAGAATCAGGAGTTTATTATGGAGAAAGACTTCACTCACCCCATGCTTACCGACACGCTCTCACTCCGTTACAAGAAGGGCAAGATTGTTTCAGCGGAGGAAGCTGTAAGCATTATTCGAGATGGCGACACCGTCGCTACCGGAGGTTTTGTCGGAGCAGGATTTGCTGAAGAAGTCGCCATCCAGCTTGAAGATCATTTCTTGAGGACGGGCCATCCGAGGGACCTCACGCTTATCTTTCCAGCAGGTCAAGGAGACGGACAAACCAAAGGGCTGAATCGTCTCTCCCACGAAGGCTTGGTCAAAAGAGTGATTGGGGGTCACGTCGGACTTGCTCCAAAGCTCCAGGAGCTGATAAGGGCCAACAAGATCTTTGCATATAACTTGCCACAGGGCGTAATCAGTCAGCTCTTCAGGGATATCGCCGCTCATAAGCCGGGCACCATCAGCCCTGTGGGCCTTGGGACATTCATTGATCCAAGACTGGACGGAGGCAAACTGAACGAACTGACCAAGTCTGAAGGCGAGGACCTTGTGGAGTTGATGAATATTAGAGGCAAGGAGTACCTGCTATATCATACCCTTCCCATTAATGTCGCCATTCTGCGGGGGACAACCGCGGATAGCGACGGCAATATCACCATGGAAAAGGAAGCTTTGACCCTCGACGCGCTTGCCATAGCCATGGCAGCCAAGAACTCCAATGGATTCGTTATAGTCCAGGTGGAGAGGACGGCGGACCGTGGGACCCTGAACCCCCGTCAAGTTAAAATTCCCGGCATCCTGGTCGACTGCATCGTGGTTGCGAGGCCGGAGTATCATTGGCAGACTTATGCCGAGCAATATAATCCAGCCTATAGTTGCGAACTAAAAGTTGCTATGCAGGACATTCCGCATATGGAGATGAGCCCGCGGAAGATCATCGCCCGGCGGGCAGCTTTCGAATTGCGGCCCAATAGCGTGGTGAATCTCGGGATAGGAATGCCGGAAGGGATCGCACAGGTTGCAAATGAGGAGAGGGTGATCGAGTTCCTCACATTAACGGCAGAGCCTGGAGTGATCGGGGGCATGCCCAACGGTGGTCTCAATTTCGGAACGGGCACGAATATAGATGCCCTGATCGACCAGCCCTATCAATTCGACTTCTACGACGGAGGCGGGTTAGACATTGCCTTTCTCGGGTCAGCGCAGGTCGATGGGGAGGGAAATGTCAATGTCAGCAAGTTTGGGCCAAGGTTCGTTGGCCCCGGTGGATTCATCAACATCAGTCAGAATTCTAAAAAGGTGATTTTCCTGGGGACCTTTACCGCCGGGGGCCTGAATGTCTCCATTACCGATGGCCGTATCAGGATCGATCGGGAAGGAAAAGAACTGAAGTTCGTAAATCTGGTGGAGCAGAAAACATTCAGTGGGAAATACGCGGCAATAGGCCGGAAGCCAGTATTCTATGTAACAGAACGCTGTGTTTTCTCTCTATGTGAGAAAGGGGTGGAACTCATTGAAATAGCTCCGGGGATCGATCTCGAGCAGAATATACTCGCACTGATGGGATTCAAGCCGATCATGAATAGACCTCCCCGTCTGATGGACGCCAGAATTTTCAATCCAAATCTCATGAACTTGAGAGATGACTTGCTGACGCTTCCTCTCGACGAACGTTTGATCTACTCGCCGAAGGAAAATCTATTCTTCGTCAATTTCGAGAATGTGTATGTGCGATCAAGTGAGGAGATCCGGAGGATTAGGGAGATGGTGGAACAGATTCTGTCGCCAGTGGGTAAGAAGGTTTATACCATAGTGAACTACGACAACTTCAACATTGCCCCGGAACTCGTCGAAGAATACTCGGAAATGGTCAAATATGTCATGAAGTTTTATGACAAGGTTACCAGGTATACGACCAGCACCTTCCTGCGAATGAAGCTGGGTGATGAACTGGAAAAACGGGATTTGGCCCCCTACATTTATGAAACTAGAGAAGAAGCAAGAAAAGCACTTTCTCATCTTTAATTTCTGATCCGATGCTTCAAGTCAAAAGGTTTGTAATATTCAATAACCAACAGCTCCTTTTCCAGTCATTTTGGTGGTCTGAAGCCGCTGGAATTGGAATAGGATCCTAAGTATCAAAATGGAGAAGGTAGCGATGATCGATCGTATTTATGTGGAAAATGCTGCCGATGCAGGTGCCCGCAAGATCAACCTGCTGACAAGTGACCCTTCGCGCTACATGCTGCGCTCACTCGGAGCAGGCATGTTCTTGTCAATTGTCGTGTTCGTTTTCTGGGTGTTGATGCACAACCTTCGAGACATGTCATTAGGCAAGGTGATAGCATCGGCTTTTTTTGGCGTTGGGCTTGTGGGCATTGTGTTTACCAACGCCGAGCTGTTTACCAGCAACAACATGTACCTCACCGTGTCATCCGCCGAAGGGCGGACGAGTTGGAGGCAAACCATGCTGCTCTGGATTGCCTGCTATTTCGGCAATCTCGCTGGCGCGGTTACGATTGCGTTGCTGCTCTACAGCGCGGGCTGCCTTGGCGAATTGCCCGCCGATCATGCGCTGTTCACCGGCGCTTGGCATAAGGCGCACCAGGCCGGGAATGTAATCTTCTTCAAAGGTATTCTGGCCAACTGGATTGTATGCCTGGCAGTGCGCCTTGCGCTGCGCTGCAAGGAGGACATCGCCAAGATCATGATTCTAGTTCTCGTCGTGTTCATCTTCGTATACCTCGGCTTTGAACACTCCATTGCCAACATGGGGACGTTCTCGATGGCGATGCTCGGTGGAGGCGCCCTAACGCTGGGCGATGCTCTGCACAACCTGCTCTACAGCACCTTGGGCAACGTGGTTGGAGGTGTGCTCTTTGTTGGGCTACCCTTCGTTTACATCAATCCCAGCGAGCGGGAAGAGCAGATGGGGCGCACTCGTTTGCTCCCGGAACTGTCAAGCTTCGACGGTTCCCCGGCGGTGCCTTCAGGGGCGGACAGGCAACTGTGAAAATGGTAGAGTGTCACAGCCATGGTGCATGGGAAGCTCCAAATACGAATTTCCCGGATCGTTCAGGGGTCAATCATCTTTTTTGTTTTGCAGAGGAGAGACATCCTAACTTTCTGCCGGGTTTGCGTCTCACGTCTTGCCTATCTCGACTCGTCCGGCCCTATGCGGATAAACTCGTCAGGAGGGCCGATGCGAATATCCAAGATAATCGACGCCCCTCGGAGCCCGAATGCAGTCAGGAATCCTGCCAATTCAGCAATCGGCCCGGGCATTGAGAAGACCTGAGAGACCGCCCCGTACACGATTGCACCGGCCAGCGCGGCTGTAGCGTATAATTGCCCGCATAGAATCATCGGCTGGGTGTTTGTAAGAACATCCCGGATAACTCCACCGCCGGTGGCCGTCACCGTTCCCATGAATACAGCAATGATGAAAGGAGCGCCAAAGCTCAATGCGATCTGACAGCCGACAACCGCGAACGACGCCAGCCCCAGAGCGTCCGACCAGTTCAACCACTTGTTTCGTGCTATGGAGCCCGGCAGGAAAAAAAACGTTATGACCGAGGCCGCAACACACAGGAGTAGTTCTTCAGGGCTCCGAGTCCACCAAACCGGCCGGCCGAGGAGCAGATCTCGAATAGTCCCGCCTCCTATCCCGGTAATCGTACCAATGAGAACAAAACCCACGATATCCATGCGGTAGCGGCCTGCCGTCAATGCTCCGCTGACGGCAAAGACCACATCGCCAAAATACATGATGGCCAGGAGGCTGGCGCCGAGGGGTTCGTTTGCTGCTCCCATTATCACTCCTTCCTTTACCGTTTCCATGATCGGGCGTTACTTAAATCTGCTTACTCATGTCGATTTCCTTAGGACATACTCCTTAATCCCGAAGTGCTCCGTCACCGCGTGAATGACGCACTGCCTCCCGGGAGGCACGTCCGATTCACAGGAGGAATCGTGAGGTTTGCCCCCGGTCCGCTTGATTCGGTCCGTCAGAACCTCGTTTGGCATGCAGTCCAGGCAACCGTCGCCGACGGTGATCTTCTCCCTGGCTGGGTTATCACAGCCTGAAAGATGGAAGCGCGCACTTTGCCACGAAATCAAAGCTTATAACGATTGATAATAAGTTTCCAAGCAAAGGTTGAGAACTGTAGCAGACAATTCCAGTCACCTTACCGATCCATGAAGTCAGAAAAACCGACAGTTTACATGTATGAAGTTACAGTAACATTACTTTAAGTTACTTACGATCCAGCACAATTCCAAGCAATGTGTTAGCCGATAGGATCAGGAACCACGCAACAACAATAAGCAGTGCCGTCATGAAGCTTAATCCGGGAATATGCGTGAGGATGCCTGAGAATCATACTCCTTCATCCCAACCAACATCCTTGGCGGTCTGGAGTCCCAGATTGAGGATCGGTACTGACAGGCAAATACACAATACAACTCTTCACACTCTGCCAAAAAGAGGTGTTCGAATGGGAAATGGAAAAAGAAGATTTTGCATTCTGCTCGTCTTGCTTTTCTGGTGCATCGCTGTGTCAGAATCGGTTCTGTCAGCGGAAGAGGGCACCTTTGCCGGTACATGGGATGCCAATGGTTCCAAGGAGGTGCTCGCTTTCGGGAGCGAGAGGGAAACAGCGCTTTTCAAGCTTTCAGGTCACGTGAGACTCACCAATAAGATAGGCAAGGAAAGCGATTACTGGGCCGAATGCATCGGCCTTTCAGACTCGGAAACGGGCAGCGATATCCGTTGCGTATGGCGGAGTTTGGATGGGGATGAAATATATCTGGTCATGAAAGGCACGCGGATGGAAAAGGGAAGCAGCATCACCGGAACCATCATTGGCGGTACTGGCCGAGCCAAAGGAATAACCGGCACGCTTCGTTTCACCTGGTCCATGATCTTTAAGCAAGAAAACGACGAAACCGGAATAGGTGGCTTTTCAAATGATCTGAGCGGTACGTACAAGCTCCCCTGATACTGTGCTTTCAGTCACTCGCATCCATTAAGGAGAGAGACTATGTGGGTAGTTGAGTTGCTGGTTGTTTTATTTTTTATCTGGTTCGGAGCGAGGCTCGGCAGTATCGGGATAGGATATGCCGGCGGTTTCGGAGTACTTGTTCTGAGTGTTGTGTTCGGCTTGAAACCAGGCGAAATTCCGTTCGATGTCATCCTTATCATCATGGGAGTTATAGCGGCTATCGCCGCAATGCAGGAGGCAGGCGGCCTGGACTACCTCGTGCAAGTCGCTGCAAAAGTCTTGAAAAAGAACCCCAAATACATCACCTTCCTGGCGCCGGCAGTCACCTACGTGATGACCCTGTTTGCCGGCACCGGTCATACCGCTTTTCTCGCTCTGCCCGTTATTGCAGAGGTTGCCAAAAAGGAGGGAATACGTCCATCACGGCCACTCGCCATCGGAGTGGTCGCTTCGCAGATTGCGATCACCGCTTCCCCCATATCCGCCGCAGTTGTCTTTTTTGCATCTGCGCTTGAACCAATTGGTGTCGATTACGTCAAACTCCTGCTCATAGCCATTCCCAGTACCTTCATTGCATGCATGCTTGGGGCAATCGTCACCAATTTCATTGGCAAAGAACTGAAGGATGATCCCGTGTATCAGGAACGCCTCGCCAAAGGGCTTGTCAGGCAGCCCCCTCAGTCTGAGGAATACAAGACCCTTCCCCCTGGGGCGAAACTTTCAGTTCTCATTTTCGGTATCGCCATCATCTGTGTAGTCTTCTATGCCACGGCCATCAGCCCAACCGTGGGCCTTATCAAGAAGCCTATTCTGGCCCGGGATCATGCCATCATCACCTTCATGCTTGCCGCTGCCTCTCTTATTGCTTTGCTGTGTAAGGTCAAGACCAAGAACATTGTGAATGCGGCCACATTCAAATCCGGCATGAGCGCCTGCATTTGTGTCTTGGGAGTTGCCTGGCTGGGGACCACATTCGTCTCGGCACACCTCAAGGAAATCAATATCTTCGCGGGAGACCTGCTGGCCTCCAAGCCATGGATGCTTGCTATTGTCCTCTTCTTCGCCGCCATGCTCCTTTATTCCCAGGCGGCTACCGCCAAGGCCCTCATGCCGGTTGCCCTGACGCTCGGTGTGGGCCCGATGGCGGCCATAGCAGCGTTTCCTTGCGTAAGCGCTCTTTTTGTCCTCCCTACCTATCCCACGTTGCTGGCGGCAGTCGAATTCGACGATACCGGTTCGACCCGGATCGGCAAGTACGTTTTTGATCACCCGTTCCTGGTTCCTGGAGTGCTGACCATCTTCTTTGCGGTTGTTCTTGCGTATGTCTTTGCTCTCGTCATTGTATGACGTCCCAACCCCCTAATGGTAAAGGGGTTAACATAGCTATAAGAGGCTTCTGAAATACGTGGTGACGGGTTTGCAGTGATCTGCCCGACCTTGCCGGCTTCGGATATTCGTGAAGAATGCATCGGCAATAGCCATCAACAGGTGTAGCTCGACAGTCACATGAATCTCCTCAGTTACAAAATCGGCAAGGAAGAAGAGGAAGCGATTCTTAGATAGTCAGTCGGAAATGATGTCCGCTTTGTGAATGAACGGTGCTGAATGTGAGCTGAGCTCGCGAGAAAACTAAGGAGTTTAACCATGGGATACAGGATTGAGAAGGATTTCTTGGGTGAGAAACAGATTCCGGACGACGCATATTATGGCGTCCAGACGCTACGTGGCAAGGAGAACTTTTTCATCACCAACATGCCGGTGTCCAGGGAGCCTAATTTTGTCAAGGCGTTCGGCTACGTGAAGAAGGCCGCAGCCATGGCCAATCGAGACCTCGGCGTGCTTGACGCCGGGATTGCCGATGCGATCATTGGCGCGTGCGACCGGCTTATCGCGGGCGAGATGCTCGACCAGTTCGTAACCGACTTCATCCAGGGGGGCGCCGGCACCTCTGTCAACATGAATGCCAACGAGGTGATTGCGAACCTCGCGCTCGAAAGCCTCGGCCACCAGAGGGGCGAATACCAGTACGTCAATCCGAACGATCATGTAAACTTTGGGCAGTCCACGAACGACGTCTACCCGACGGCCTTCCACCTCGGTCTGATCCTGCGGCTGGAAAGCTACATGGCGGCGCTGGGCCGACTCAGTGATGCTTTTTTTGCCAAGGGCAAAGAGTTCGAAAATGTCCTGAAAATGGGACGCACCCACCTCCAGGACGCCGTCCCGATGTCACTCGGTCAGGAGTTCAACGGCTGGGGCATGACGATAGGCGAGGAGGTACATAGGATCGCCGAGGTCCGGCAACTTTTGCATGGCATCAATCTCGGCGCGACCGCTATAGGCACAACGATGACCGCCGCGCCCGGTTATCCCGAACTCGCGGTTAAATATCTTTCCGAACTCACCGGCATCAAATTTCATCTGGCCGAAGACCTGATTGAGGCGACATCGGACACGGGCGATTATGTGCTGCTGTCTGGCGTGATCAAGCACACCTCGGCCAAGCTCACCAAGATCTGCAACGACATCCGTATGCTTGCCTCAGGTCCGCGATGTGGATTTGGGGAAATCAACCTTCCACAGATGCAGCCCGGTTCGTCGATCATGCCTGGCAAGGTCAACCCGGTCATCCCGGAGGTGGTGAACCAGACGGGGTTCCTTGTGATCGGGCTTGATCTCACGGTGACGCTGGCCTCCTCCGCCGGACAACTTCAGCTCAATGTTATGGAGCCGGTGATCACTTTCGCCCTGTTCGCCTCGATCGCGACTATGGAGCGCGCGGTCGAAAGCCTGCGGGTAAACTGCATCGAGGGCATCACGGCCAACGCTGACCGGACGCGCGACATGGTGCTCAATTCGCTTGGAATCGTGACCGTGTTGAAGCCCTCCCTCGGCTACAAGCAATGCGCGGAGATCGCACGTGAGGGCTACCTAACCGGGAAATCGCTGCACGACATAGTGGTCAAGGAACGCAAGCTGATGACGCAGCAAAAATGGGACGAAGTCTTTTCATTCGAGAATCTCATCAGCCCGAAGTTCGAGCAGTAGAAAGTCCTGCGGAACCGCTAACAGAGGTTAGAAACGAGGCAGGTTACACTGTAATTCCGATGCCAGACGCTACATCATTTGCCTCAACGAAAGGCAGGCAAGGAAGGATACTGCAATCTGAGAGCCTATGGGTCAACAGTTAGTGTGTGTATGATTACACTAATATTTGATACTCGAAAGGATAAAACGCTGTGGGTGGAAAGTCTATCGGTTTTGAGGCCATTGAAGTGGCTACGTGGCAACGTGAAAGGGTTGTGCACGGGATCACAGAGACAAAGCGCTGCGACTGTCCTCTCAGGAGTTCCTTCTCAAAGGACAGGGGGAGGTATCTGCGACTATGTACTACAAAGGGTTTCTCTATGGCAATGCTGGGATTCCTGGCACTGCTGCTTCTGGAGAGCGCTCCCGTGCTGGCGCAGGAAGAAGTTTACGAGAGTGTACCAACTCCTTCGTCGGTAGACCAAATGATTACGCCCATGGATATGAGCTTCCAGGAAAGACTTTGGCGTCCCGGACTTTTGCCCTGGCTCACAGAACAATTAAAAGATACCCCGGCCTTCTTCCGGGACACGAAGCTGGATTACAACTTCCGTACTTTTTATTTGAACCAGCAAAATACTGATGCCAAGACAAAAGAGTCATGGGCCATAGGGGGCGCGTTGTCGTACCAGTCCGGCTGGGCCCTAGATCATTTCAGTATAGGCGCAGTGGGCTACACGTCTCAGCCCCTCTACGCCCCGGAGGACCATGCTGGGACAAAACTTTTGGGGCCGGACCAGGAAAGCATTACCGTGCTGGGTCAGATTTACGGAAAAGTAAAGCTCATCGGGGATAACTACCTCAATCTCTATCGATATCAGTACGATACGCCATTTCTCAACTCCAGTGACAACCGCATGATACCCAATACATTCGAGGGCTACACTCTCACAGGTACTTATGGAGGGGAAGATGGGTCTCCGGGATTGCGGTACGGTTTTGGCTATATTGATAAAATCAAGCTTCGCGACTCGGACGAGTTTGTTTCAATGTCGGAAGCTGCCGGCGCGCCCCAGGTGAACCGGGGAGTCTCTATTGCAGGCGCAAACTTTTCCTGCCGCGGATTTGAGCTGGGGGCCATCGACTATTACTCGCAGGACATCATCAACATTGCATATGCGGAGACAAAGTATCGCCTGAATGTGGTTGACGGTCTGGGACTCCTCTTTTCCGCCCAGTTCACGGAGCAGCAAAGTACGGGCTCCGAACTTCTCACGGGATCCGAATTTCATACGAGTCAATTTGGCTTGATGACTGCTACGAGCTATCGCAACGGTATCCTGACCCTTGCATATACGAATAGCTCGACCGGAGCCGACTTGCGGAGCCCGTGGGGCGCCTACCCAGGCTACACCGCCGTTCAGGTGGAAGATTTCGACCGAGCAGGCGAGCAGGCTTTCATGCTAAAAGGCTCATATAATTTTGCTCGTTTCGGACTGGATGACATCAGCGTCTATGCCCTCTGGACCCACGGCTGGGACGCAGTCGATTCTGACACCAAAGCCCACGTGTTCCAGCAGGATGAATATGACTTCGATGTGCAGTGGCGACCCAAGAAATGTGTCCTACAGGGTCTCTGGTTCCGGGCCCGCTTTGCCCATGTGGATTCACGCGACGATAACACGTCCGGTTTCCCTATCAACGAGGTACGCCTCATAGTTAACTATGATTTTGAGTTATTGTGAGGTAGTCCATAAGGTGACAGTACCGATCGGTGTATCGTGATGATAACGAAACCAGAAAGGAGGGATGGAAATGTCTGCTTCAGAAATGAACAGCAGGAATTTGCTCATTCCAGCATTCGCGATCTTTATCATGTGCGCGGCTGCAGCGTACCCCATTTCAGTAACCTCGGCACCCGGAATGCCACTTGGGGAAAAATCCTGGGAAGAATGGAAATCCGAGGCGGGTTGGCCGTCCTACGGAGCAGAAAGCTTTCAGCCCCCTGCCGGCAAGATTGAAGACATCTCCAGACTCGTTAAACAGAAGGCCGCAACATTCTACATTTTTGGCGGGTCGTGGTGCACTGACACAAAGATCCATCTCCCCAGGATCATGAAAATTCTTCTCCTTGCATCGGTCCCGCCTGGAGACATTCATCTTTACGGTGTCGACAGAATAAAACGGGATCCTTCCGGGACAGCGAAGCGTTGGGATATAAAAAGAATCCCCACCGTCGTAATCCTTTCCCGGGGCAGTGAGATTGGCAGAATCGTAGAAAATCCAAAAATCAGTTGGGAAGACGATATCTTGCACATTTTGTCAAGGTGAACGAAGAAATCATTTGCTGGTTTATTCTGAATAGCGATTCATGATCGCACAGGCCGTCAAATCGCCGGCAACGTTCACGGTTGCTCGACTCATGTCCGTGACGCAATCCACGCCAATAATGAAGGCGATGCCGGACGGCCGCACCCGGATTTCGTAAAGGGCAGTTGAGAGCACGACAATCCTAACCCGCGGGATGCTGGGTGTCCCAATAGAAGCTTCCCGGTGGTAGCTGCAAGCTCCACGAAACGCGGTGTCTGCTGTAGGAATTACAGTTACGGCCTTGCCTTTTTGTCTCATCAGCAGGTGGTTCCCGCGGGAGTTTCTACTGCACGAACTTCGGGCTTATAAGATTTTCAAAAGATTTCGTCTCATTTTTCCTGATTCAGCAGTTTACGTTCTTTGACCACGATGTCGTGCAGAGATTTTCCGGTTAATATACCTATGTTACAGTAACATATCCTCAAGTTACTTACGCCCCAGCCAAATTCCTTGTAAAGCTTCAATTGAAACAATCAAGATCTAAAGCATAACAACAAGCAGTTCCATCGAAAAGGGTGGCAAATGGCCGATGACGCGGGCGAAACCAAGAATGGATGTATCTCGGTCATGGAGCGATTCCCGGAAAAAAGAGTGGCCCTGAAGCGGCTATTCGAGGCCAGCCAATCGTTCCAGTCTCTTTGCGACGAGTATGAAGCCTGTATGACTGCACTGAGATACTGGCGAGACTCGAGTTTACCCGAGGCCCCGAATTTTCGAAATGAGTTCTCCTCACTACTCAGCGAACTGGAAGAGGAGATCCTGGAACACCTTGGAACATGCTAGCCGAGCATGTAGCGGCGCTTCGAACGAAACATGAGTTGCAATTGAATCCCTTTGTACCTGGAAGAGATTGAGCGCCTCTGGTGTCATGCGAGTGTTCGGGCAACAGTGAGAAGCGGCTATCGGAGCAAGGCTAATTTTGTAGACTTTGGAGGAAACAAAAATGCATGCCAAGAAGCAACCTGGCTTACGCCCCTGGCTATCTTCTGCCGGACGCCCAACCCATGGGGTCTTTCTGATTTTATTGCTAGCCCTTATGGGGAGCGGATGCGAGCAGAAAAAAGAAACCCCGGCTGCAATGGAAACATCTGAGGTCGAATTTACTAATGTAATCCAGAAGGACGTCCCTATCTATTCCGAGTGGGTCGGCACGACAGACGGCCTCGTAAACGCCAAGATTCGAGCACAGGTTACCGGATATCTTCTCAAGCAGAACTACATGGAAGGCGCTCTTGTTAAAAAGGGCGACCTACTCTTTGAGATCGATCCACGCTCTTTTAAAAACGCCCTCGATCACGCTGACGGACAGCTTGCCCAGGCAAAGGCCCGCCTTGGAAAAACGGAACTGGATGTTAAGCGCTACACGCCCCTTGCAAAGGAAGGCGCCATCAGCAAACAGGAACTCGACGACGCCATCCAGGCCAACCTGGCTGCCAAAGCATCTGTTTATTCAGCGGAAGCAGCCGTCGAAGAGGCCAGGCTAAACCTCGGCTTTACCAGAATCATATCCCCCATAGGAGGGATCGCCGGTACAGCTAACGCCCAGATCGGCGATCTCGTCGGTCCACAAACAAACGAGTTGACCACCGTCTCCACAATTGATCCAATAAAAGTCTACTTCTCTATCAGCGAGCGGGAGTACCTCACTGTCGCTGCGAGAATAAATGCCCCGGAAACCGGAGCCGAAAAACCTCGAGAAGCAACACTTGATCTGATCTTGGCGAATGAAAGTGTTTATCCATACAAGGGCAAACTGTCCTATGCCGACCGGCAGGTGGATGTAAAGACCGGCACCATTCGAGTTGCCGCTCTGTTCCCCAACCCCGGGAACATTCTTCGCCCAGGGCAATTCGCCCGGGTTCGCGCTCTCACCGAAACCAGGAAAAATGCCCTCCTGGTCCCGCAGCGATCCGTGATGGAGCTTCAGGGAAGCTACCAACTGGCAGTTGTGGGCAGTGACAACAAAGTCCAGATTCGGCCTATTAAAACCGGGGGGCGCATAGACAGCCTATGGGTGATAAACGAGGGCCTGGAACCGGGGGAGCGCGTCATCGTGGAAGGGATTCAAAAAATAAAGGAAGGACAGGTAGTCAAGCCGAAACCGTTAGAGGCTCAAGCGCAGCCTACCCCAGCGTCGTCTAACACGACCGCGGAAAAACCCGCACAAAAACCAACAGCCGGAAAAGAGTAAATCACCATGGCCAGATTCTTCATCAACCGTCCCATTGTAGCCATGGTGATCGCGATCTTGATGGTCATCATTGGCCTTGTGGCGATGTCGGGGTTGCCAACCGCCCAATTTCCCAACATCGTCCCACCGGAAATTCAGGTTAAGGCCACATATGTCGGTGCTGACTCTCAGACAGTCGAACAGTCAGTTGCTACGCCCATTGAGCAACAAATGTCAGGCGTTGATAACATGAACTACATGTATTCGATCAACGCCAACAATGGGCAGATGACCCTTTACGTCAACTTCGATGTGAAGACCGACCCTAATACCGACCAGATCCTTACTCAGATGCGTCAGAGCCAGGCAGAATCACAAATGCCTGCGGATGTGCGCAACTACGGCGTAACGGTCCAGAAGTCCACTTCCGCTCCGCTCATAATGTTCGCACTTTATTCTCCCAACGGAACTTACGACGATGTTTTTCTATCTAATTATTCCTATATCAACATCAACGACCAGATGACGCGGGTGAAAGGAATTGCGAGCATACAAGTCTTCGGCGCCGGGCAGTATTCGATGCGTTTCTGGGTAAAGCCCGATCAGCTTGCAAAACTCAACATCACGATTCCGGAAATCATCCACGCAATTCAGGCACAAAACAATGTAAACCCGGCGGGGCAGATCGGCGCAGAACCGGTCCCGAAAGGTCAGGAATTTACCTATGCGGTCCGGGCGCAGGGACGTCTTCAAAACGAGGAAGAATTCGGCAAGATCGTTCTGCGCGCTCAGCCTGACGGTTCCCTGGTTCGGCTAAGCGATGTGGCCCGCATCGAACTCGGCGCACAGACTTACAACCTCAAAGGTCGTCTCAACGGCAAGCCGGCAGCACTTGTAGCCCTGTACCAGTTGCCGGGTTCCAATGCCATCGAGGCCGCTGATGGCGCCAAAAAGCTAATGGAACGACTGAAGAAGACCTTTCCGCCCGACATGGATTATGTGGTGGCCCTTGACACGACTCTCGCCGTCACCGAGGGCATCAGGGAAATCGTAAAGACCCTGGAGGAAGCGCTGGTACTTGTCATCATTGTCGTTTTTCTCTTCCTCCAGGGGTGGCGGGCGACTCTGATTCCGCTGCTAGCGGTCCCGGTTTCGCTGATTAGCACTTTTGCACTTTTCCCCCTGTTTGGTTTCTCTATCAATACGCTGTCGCTTTTCGGTCTCGTGTTAGCAATCGGGCTGGTAGTGGACGACGCAATCGTGGTGGTCGAGGCTGTTGAGCATCATATAGAACACGGCATGCCACCAAAAGAAGCAACACTAAAGGCGATGGAAGAAGTCTCCGGCCCCGTTATAGCCATTGCTATAATTCTCTCTGCGGTGTTCGTCCCGACTGCGTTCATCCCGGGCATAACAGGACGGCTCTACCAGCAGTTCGCGGTGACGATTGCGGTATCGGTTATCATCTCCGCTTTCAACGCTCTCACGCTAAGCCCTGCCTTGTCTGCACTTCTGCTGCGGAAGAAAAAAGAGGCTCGCGGGCCTCTCGGCGCCTTCTTTCGCTGGTTTAACAAAGTGTTTGACCGTGCCACGGGTGGCTATGTGAGCGCCTGCGGGCACCTGATTCGCAAAAGCGGGGTGGCCTTGCTGCTCCTCCTCGGAGTTACGGTTTTCACGGGTTTTTTGGGTAAGGCAATCCCCACCAGCTTTTTGCCGGAGGAAGACCAGGGTTATTTCTATGCCGGGGTACAGCTACCAAATGCAGCATCGCTGCAGCGAACTGATGATGTAGTGAAGCGAACCGAGGAGATCCTGAGCAAGACCCCCGGGGTTAAGTATTATTCTTCTATTATCGGCTACAACATGCTGAGCAGCGTGCAAAACACCTACAGCGGGTTCTTCTTCGTCACCCTGGAGGAATGGGCAAATCGCAAAAAGCCCGATGAGAAATATGAGGCGATCCTTGCTCATGTGAACAAGGAATTGAGAGAAATTCCAGGTGCGATCGGGTTTGCATTCTCGCCGCCCGCCATCCCGGGAATCGGCACCTCGGGTGGAGTGACCTTCGTCCTGGAGGACCGAGCCGGCAGGGAACTAAGCTTTCTTACAGAAAACACTAACAAGTTCATCGCTGCAGCGCGCCAGCGTCCCGAGCTTGCGCGAGTCAGCACGACATTTCTACCGACCGTACCCCAACTGTCCGTGGATGTTGACCGGGACAAGGTGCTCAAACAGGGCGTGCCGCTTTCCGACGTTTACCAGACACTCCAATGTTTCATGGGTGGCGCGTTCGTGAATTACTTTAACCGCTTCGGCAGGCAGTGGCAGGTCTATGTGCAAGCTGAGGGTGACTACCGCATTCGTGCGGAGGAACTCGGCCAGTTTTACGTGCGCAACAATGACGGCAACATGGTGCCGCTTTCCGCCCTTACCAATACAAGCGGCGCTGTGGGGCCTGAATTTACCATGCGCTTTAATCTCTACCGAGCGGCCCAGATCAACGCTTCCGCAAAACCCGGCTTCAGTTCGGCCCAGGCAATGAAAGCGCTCGAGGAAGTCTTCGCGCAAACCATGCCCCAAGAGATGGGCTTCGATTACCTCGGGATGAGTTTCCAGGAGAAACAGGCGCAGGAAGGTGTTTCACCTGCTGTCATTTTTGGGTTTTCGCTTCTTTGCGTCTTTCTCATCCTCGCCGCGCAATACGAGAGCTGGAGCTTGCCGTTCAGTGTCCTTCTCGGTACTCCTATCGCCGTTGCGGGCGCCTTTGTCGGCCTGTGGATCGGACACTTCGAGAACAACGTTTACGCGCAGATCGGCCTTGTCATGCTCATCGGCCTTGCGGCCAAAAACGCCATTCTCATCGTGGAGTTTGCCAAGATGGGATACGACCAGGGCAAACCGCTGGTGGAGGCCACTCTTGAAGGCGCGCGATTGCGCCTGCGACCGATTCTCATGACCTCCTTTGCCTTCATTCTAGGCTGCGTGCCATTGGCCAAGGCAAGCGGTGCAGGCGGACTCTCGCGACAGGTGATGGGATTTACCGTTATTGGCGGCATGCTCGCAGCGAGTTTCATTGCCATCTTTCTGATTCCGGTGACTTTTTATGTCGTTGAAAAGCTGTCGCATAGGAAGGGCAAACATGAGTCGCTGGAAGAACAGAAGGTCTCGGTATCCAAGAAGTTAGAGGGGGAGCTTCACTGATGAAAAAACTGACGGGGATTCTCTTCATCGCTGTTCTTCTATCAGGCTGTGCCCTGGGTCCGAATTACTTAAGACCGAAAATCAATGCGCCTGAGAATTTCCGAAGCGCAACAAGCCCTGCAGAACTAACCTCCCTGGGTGATCTGCCCTGGTGGAAAATATTTAACGACGAAACGCTCCAGAAACTCATCCATGAGGCACTAATCAATAACTATGATTTGCTGATAGCGATCAGCCGGGTGGAACAGTCCCGCCAAATCGCCGTGCAGGCACGCGCCCTGTTCTTTCCGCAAATCAGCTACGACGGTTCTGTGGCAACTGGGAAGAATACCTTTCTGACTACTCCAAGCCCTAATGGGGGAGTGACGACTGGCTCAGCTTTTATTGATCTTAACGTGTTTTGGGAAATTGATTTCTGGGGACGTATCCGCCGCATGAACGAAGCCGCCTGCGCTCAGTTCCTGGCCACCGAAGAAGGCCAGCGGGGTGTCATTGTATCCCTCGTGAGCTCAGTGGCGCAAGCCTACTTCGAATTGCTGGAACTGGACCTTCAGTTGGAGATCGCCAAACGGAACACGAGCTCATTTGAAGAAACGTTAAAGCTTTTTACACAGCGCTACGAAGGCGGCACCGCCAGCAGGCTCGAGACGACCAGCGTCGAGGGTTTCCTGGCATCGGTTGCAGCCAACATTCCCGAGTTCGAGCGCCAAATCGCCCTCAAGGAAAATCAGATTAATGTTCTTCTCGGACGAAATCCCGGGCCTGTCGAGCGGAATGCTTTTTTGCTCCAGCAAAATATGCCGCCGGAAATTCCCGCCGGCCTACCTTCTGCGCTATTGGAGCGCCGCCCCGATATAAGGCAGGCTGAGCAGAATCTGCGCGCCGCTAATGCACAGGTTGGCGTATCTATTACCAACTTCTTTCCCCAGATCGGCCTCACCTCACTGTTTGGCAAGGCCAGCCCAGCTCTTTCGGCTTTCACTGCGGGCAGTTCGACTATGTGGGCTGCCGCTGCAACTCTCACCGGCCCCATTTTTCAGGGCGGCGCACTTGTCGCTCAGTATCGGCAGAGCAAAGCTGCCTGGGAGGAAGCAAAACTCAGGTACGAGCAAACTGCTCTAAATGCATTCCAGGAGGTATCCAATTCCCTTGTTTCCAGGGAGAAATACGAACTTGCCCGCATTCAGCAGTCCCGGTCAGTAGCAGCATATAACGACGCCGTGCAGGTATCCACCAAACGCTATATCCAAGGCAAGTCAAGCTACTTCGAGGTGCTCTACAACCAGCAGCAGGTGTTCCCGGCAGAGAGTTCACTCGCGCAGACAGAGCTAAACCGGCTTTTGGTAGTCGTCCAGCTCTACAAAGCATTAGGCGGAGGATGGAAGGAAACCGAGCTTGTTTCAGGGTCTCCGATAAATCCATGATCCTGTACTAACAATCTAGACCGGCTACGAAATTCAGACACGTGGGAGAAAGCATGAACTGCAAATCCGCAATAATCTCAGATCTTGGCTGAGGGGTATTTTCCTAATCTTTCCAATCGCATTCGGGGGACCGCTTGTGATTCCATTGATCCTTTAACGGCAACCTCCAAGGAGGAATAGAAAATGAAAAGAACAGTTTTCAAGCATGCTCTGATAGCGTTGCTGACTTTGCTGCTGGCAGCGCCATCAGGAGTCCTGGGGCAAGAGACGAGCACTTCCACAGCATTTGGGCCTGAAGCACTCAATCAGATGCTTGCTCCAATCGCCCTTTACCCTGACTCTCTGCTCGCTAACGTATTGGTAGCGGCGACCTTTCCGCTGGAAGTCGTTGCGGCGGACCGTTGGGTAAAGCAAAACAAGGACCTAAAGGGAGAACAGCTTAATGCCGCTCTGGACAAAATGGGTTGGGACCTCAGTGTGAAGGCGCTGGTGCCCTTTCCGGAGGTGCTTGCCATGATGAGCGAACAGTTGGAATGGACCCAGACGCTGGGTAATGCTTTCCTGGCTCAGCAGTCCGATGTCATGGACACCGTCCAGAATCTGCGCACCAAAGCGCAGGCTGAGGGCAATCTGCAAACCACCAAAGAACAGAAGGTGGAAGTCAAAGGGGAAGCCATTGTGATCGAACCCGCCAGCCCGACTGAGATCTATGTGCCCACCTATAACCCGGAGGTGGTCTACGGAGCCTGGCCTTACCCGGCTTATCCTCCTTATCCTTACTATCCTTACGGAGGGGCCGTTGCTGCAGGGGTTCTTGGTTTTGCTGCCGCCGTGGCGGTCGGGGCCGCCTGGAACAACGGTTGGGGCAACTGGAACTGGGGTGGCGGGTCCATGAACGCCAATATAAACCGCAACACAAATATCAACACCGGTAACATCTCAAATATTCAAACCGGAAGATGGAACCAGGGGGCCAGAAACGGGAGTGTCGCCACCCGTCCCGCCGGAGGACGCGGCGGAGTAGGTGGAGCAGGTGGAGTAGGTGGAGTAGGTAGACCAGGTGGAGCAGGTGGAATAGGTGGAGCAGGCAGACCTGGTGGAGCAGGTGGAGTAGGTGGAGCAGGTGGAGTAGGTGGAGTAGGTAGACCAGGCGGAGCAGGTGGAATAGGTGGAGCAGGTGGAGTAGGTGGAGCAGGCGGAGTAGGTGGAGCAGGCGGCAGGAATGATTTTAGAGGCAACCGCCCAAGCCAGCGGCCATCGGCAGGGGCCGGGCGGCCTAGTGCATCGCAGCTCCCCTCCCAGAGGCCTGGAGCGGGCGCTTCGGGCAGGCCCACCGCAGCCTCCGTGCAACAGGGTCTCCAGGGCCGTAGCGGAGGCGCGTTCCAGGGTGCAGGGAGCGGCAGGGATGCCAGGATGAGTTCCAACCGCGGTCTTTCGAGCCGCCAGGGCTCCCCGGGAGGATTTGGCGGTCAAAGGTCCGGTGGTGGCGGACGCCAGGGTGGTTTCTCCGGTGGCGGAGGCCGTGGCGGTGGCGGAGGTAGTTTTGGTGGTGGTGGAGGCCGCGGTGGTGGTGGAGGCCGCGGTGGTGGTGGAGGCCGCGGTGGTGGCGGTGGCCGTGGCGGTGGAGGCCGTGGCGGTGGAGGCCGCAGGTAGCGGGTGGCTTCCAATCACAAGAATTGCGTCCATCGATACGGGAATGAGGACGCCGACTTTATGACAAACCCTGCCTTAGGGAGGATTAAATAATGCTTCTACTCAAAAAAAACAGGGAAAGGCAAAGCGTGTTTTTCCTTGGGTTAGCCATCGGTATTGTGGCTTCCCTGATATCCGTTTTGTTTTGTGACAGCGCATCAGCAAGACCTGTTATTTGGCCAAGCGACGCCTACAAGAAAAGCGATGGGTCCAACAGGTCCCCAGGAGCGGTCCAGGCGACCTTCAGGTCCCCGGAAGAAGCGGTCAAAGCACTGGTTGAGGCCCTTAGCGCAAATGACGAGAAGAAGCTGCTGGCCATCTTCGGTTATGGTCCAGGGGCAAAACAACTCATAAGCTCTGGAGACGAAGTTGCCGACAGAGCGGGCCGCGAGCGTTTTCTTCAAGAGTATCAGGAAAAGAACCGGATAGCACAGGTTAACAGTAATAAGGCGGTGCTTGAAATAGGGAACGAAGCCTGGCCTTTTCCTATTCCAATCGAAAGGATTGGGAAGGATTGGCGCTTTTCTGCAAGAGAAGGCAAGGAAGAGCTTTTGAACCGCCGGATCGGCAAGAATGAGCTCAGCGTCATTCAGGTCTGCCTGGCATACGTTGATGCCCAGCGAGAATATGCCTCAAAAGACCGAAATGGCGACGGGGTCCTGGAATACGCACAGAAGTTTTTAAGTGACCCTGGTAAAGAGGACGGCCTCTACTGGGAGGCCAAAGAGGGCGAGGAGCAGAGCCCCCTGGGACCGCTGATCGGAGAGGCTAAAAAGGTAGGGTACAAGAAAAAAGCGGGTAATCAACCCTCCCCTTATCACGGCTACTTTTTCAAGATCTTGAAGGCCCAGGGCAAAAGCGCGCCTCGAGGCGCATACGACTACGTTATCAACGGCAGAATGACCGGCGGATTTGCGATGGTTGCCTATCCTGCCGGTTACGGATCATCCGGGATCAAGACTTTCATCGTCAGCCATGATGGCGTTGTATACGAAAAGGACCTGGGCAATAACACGGCATCCATCGCACAGGAGATGAAAAAGTTCGATCCGGACAGCAGTTGGCGCAAAGTGGGAAGCAAGTATATGGAGCTGTACGGTACGAAGGATGAAGACTAGACCATCCACTTAGCGGAGTGCTGCCGGATGTCCAGTGCAGCACGCCGCTCAACTCAAGGATAAAAGCGGCTCGTCATGGCTTGCGAAATCATTCGTATCGAAGATGACCTGATATTCGCCCGCGTCACTGGCGTCATGCGCCTGGCCGACCAGAAGACTTTGCAGAACATCGCCGGGCAAGTCATTGCCAGAGGCGGGAAAGTAAGGCTTCTTGCCATCTTTGAGGACTTTCATGGTTGGGAAAAAGGGGTTGATTGGAGCGATATCGATTTCCTGATCGAGCACGGCAGTGAGGTCGCCAAAATGGCTATTGTGGGCGACAAAAACTGGAGAGTGGAAATCTTCGCGTTCGTTGGAAAAGGAGTCAGAACTACTGAAATTGAATTCTTTCCTTCGGATCGCTTCAAAGAAGCAGAGTCCTGGGTACGGGCATAGGTGTTCGGGTGGATACCAAAAAAGAAGCACTGGTCGTCTGTAACGAGCCGCAGAAATCGACTTTTCAAAGGGTAGTCCAAGGGCGATTGCAATAATGAGCCCTTCGACTTGATAACGGTGCGCACCTCCGGGTCTTGCGGCCATTTCCGCACGCAATGATTCAAAATCAAATGGAGACACAAGCCATGAGAAAAGCAAGTGAAACGAGACCGACAATGAAACGAACAATACTGACGGCGTTGGTGTTGGCCGCGGTACTGGTGCTCACACAAGGAAACGGAGTCGCGCGCGCTGCATCGGCCGCCGGGATCGATGCAGACGTTGACGCTGCGTTGATGAAGCTTTACGCAGATCAGCCTGTAACAAAGATGCTTGCACAGAAGGCCGCTGCAATCCTGGTCTTTCCGAACATAGTAAAGGCGGGCTTTTTGGTGGGCGCCCAGTATGGGGAAGGAGCTTTGCTAAAGAAGGGCAGGACTGTGGGGTACTACAACTCCGTTGCGGGATCATACGGACTGCAGGCCGGTGCTCAAACCTTCGGCTATGTTCTCTTCCTGATGACGAACTCCGCAGTCAACTATCTCAATCAGAGCGGCGGCTGGGAGATCGGAGTCGGCCCGAGCATCGTTGTGGTGGACGAAGGCAAGGCCCGCGCACTGACAAGCACGACGCTCAAGTCCGATGTCTACGCCTTCATCTTCGACCAGAAAGGTCTAATGGCAGGACTTGGGCTCCAGGGCTCAAAGATTACGAAGATAAAGAAGTGAGCGGCTCGGGGAAAACCTAATGGTCACCGACAAAGTGAATCAAGATCAACCCGGACTTGTCTCGGTTGTGGAGCGGTTTCCGGAAAAAAGAAAATCTCTCGAAAGGCTATTCGAGTGTGACAAGTCGTTTCGTTCACTGTGTGAGGAGTACTTAGCCTGTCAAAAAGCATACAAATTCTGGCAGGGGTCGAGGCTGCCCGAAGCTCCGGATTTGAGGAACGAATTCTCCTCACTCCAGCGAGAGCTAGAGGAAGAGATCCTGGAGTATCTGGAGAAGAAAACTCCTGCTTAGACCTTTTACGCTGCGGCGAAGATCATGAAAAAACTACTCATCTCCTTTGTGACCACTACCTGGATCTTGTATAGCGCAGCCTTGTGTATAGCTGATGATTTCCGTCCTGAAAGCATCCAATGCGATTCATGTACAGCTTCCATGTTCGTCCCACCCGTTTATGCCAACACCCAGGAAGCCGCACAAGAAACAGCCAGGCAGGAGATTGCACTTGCAGGCCCCAAAACTGGGACACCCAGGATAGAGATTCCCGAGACGTTCTTTGATTTCGGAGAGTTGAAGGATGGCTACGATTACGTTCACGCATTTACGGTCAGGAATTTGGGGACGGGGGTGTTGGAAATCGAAGATGTTCTTCCCGGCTGAGGCAGCTCGGTGGCCGGGTTTGATCGGTCCACTCCCCCCGGTCAGGAGGGGAAAATAGAAATCAAGCTTAACCCGAGAGCATGTCAAAGCGGAGCGAAGAAGACAGCAATCGTCATCTGCAATGATCCTCAGAAGACGACGTTCCAACTGGTAGTCCAAGGTCGATTGCAATAGGAGCCTTTCGGCCGAAGTCTCCAGGATTAAGGGTTAACAGCTCCGGACAGGCAGGGAATATGGATATCAGCTTCAGCCGGGAACCCGGTAACACGTTCGTTGTCAAGCTTGGCGGCCGATGGAATATTGCCGAGGGTATCCCCTCCACTGAGGAACTCCAAAGGCAAATTGCATCAACTCCATCCCCGGAGCGGGTTGCATTCGACGGACGGGAGCTTGGGGACTGGGACAGCAGTTTGCTGACATTCCTGATCAAGATGACTGGTTTCTGCAGACAGAAGTCCATCGCCGTTTCCAAAGAAGGGCTTCCCGAAGGGGTGGCAAGGCTGCTGGATTTGGCTTCCGCTGTGCCCAAAAAAGATGCGCGAAAAGAGAGTAGCCGGGTGCCGTTTTTGGCCAGAGTGGGAGAGGCCTCTATTGAGGCTGGTAAATCGGCAGGTGAAATGTTGTCTTTCATCGGCGAGGCATTGCTTGCGTTTATGAAGCTCCTGCGAGGCAAGGCCCGCTTCCGGCGCTCCGACCTGACTCTGCTGATCCAGGAGTGCGGCGCCCAGGCTCTGCCGATAGTGTCCCTCATCAGTGCCTTGGTGGGCCTGATCCTGGCCTTCGTCGGAGCCACACAGTTGAAAATGTTCGGGGCCCAGATCTATGTGGCGGACCTCGTCGGTATTGGAATGGCGCGCGAGATGGGCGCAATGATGACTGCAATCGTCATGGCCGGGCGCACCGGGGCCGCTTTTGCCGCGCAACTGGGAACCATGGAGGTAAATGAGGAAACCGATGCATTAAAGACCCTGGGCATTTCACCCATGGAGTTTCTCGTTTTACCCCGGATGCTGGCGCTGGTTCTCATGCTGCCTCTTCTGTGCCTGTATGCCGACCTTATGGGAATCCTGGGCGGCGGGATAATCGGTGTCGGAACGCTCGGTATCTCGCCGGCTGAGTACTACCATGAAACTGTAGCGGCTCTTAACCTGACGCAGTTTGTAGCCGGTTTGATCAAGGCGGGGGTCTTTGGCGTGCTGGTCGCACTCTCGGGATGCCTCCGCGGAATGCAGTGCGGCCGCAGCGCTTCCGCGGTCGGTGAGGCGGCGACCTCGGCGGTCGTCACCGCAATTGTTTCCATCATAGTCTCGGATGCCATCCTGACCGTAATCTATAACAGAATTGGCGTGTAGGTCATCTATGGAAAATCAGGCGAATAAGACGACAGCCCGCATCGAAGTGCGCGATCTCACCATGGCCTATGGAAGCTTTGTGATTCAGCGCGATCTCGGTTTCACCGTAAACAGCGGTGATATCTTCATAGTCATGGGGGGGAGCGGATGCGGCAAGAGCACACTTCTCAGGCACCTCGTGGGTCTGAAAGAACCTGCCAAGGGAAAGGTCTTCTTCGATAAGGTAAGTTTCTGGGATTCGGAGCCCGCCGGGAAAAATGCCATCATGAGGCGCTTTGGGGTCCTCTACCAGAGCGGGGCATTGTGGAGCTCCATGACACTGGCTGAAAATGTGGCGCTCCCTCTGGCCGAATATACTCGACTGAGTCCATCGCAGATAAACGAGCTGGTTTCCCTGAAACTGGCCCTTGTCGGGCTCGCAGGATTTGAAGAATTCTACCCTTCCGAGATCAGCGGCGGGATGTGCAAACGTGCCGGCCTTGCCCGTGCAATGGCCCTCGATCCGGATATCCTCTTTTTCGACGAACCCTCGGCGGGACTTGACCCGATAAGCGCACGCCGCCTCGACGAACTTATCCTGGAACTGCGTGACAGCCTTGGGGCCACAGTCGTGGTCGTCACGCACGAACTGGCAAGCATCTTTGCCATCGGTAACAACTCGGTTTTTCTCGATGCGGAAACCAGGACCATGACTGCGGCCGGGGACCCTAAAAAACTCCTGGCGGAAAGTAGTGACCCCAAAATTCGCAGCTTCCTGACCAGGGGCGAGCAATGAAAAGCACGACAATTCCAGGCGGCGATCGCCCGGCAGTGCATTGCAGCGGGCAACAATCCTGAACCTTCCAGAAAAGGCTCGGAGAGCAATGAGCAAACAGGCGAACACAAAACTGATTGGTGGGTTTGTTGTAGGGGCGACAGTGCTGATCGTGGCCGGAATACTGCTTTTCGGGTCCGTAAAAATCTTCAGCCAGGAAAAGCAATTCGTCCTCTTTTTCAATGACTCGGTCAAGGGCCTCGGCATCGGTTCGCCGGTGGACTTCAAAGGGGTGAAGGTTGGCGAGGTAACCGACATTAAGCTTATCCTGGACAGAAAGGACCTGTCCCTTGGCATTCCCGTTTTCATTAAACTCGATCCGGGGAAAATCAGCTATGGCGGCTCTGTAAGCGACATGATCAAGATGATTGAAACAAAATTAAAGGGGGAAGGAAAGTTCATCGAAGTACTGATAGACAACGGCCTCAGGGCGACGCTCGAGATGCAGAGCCTGGTTACCGGGCAGCTCGGCATTCACCTCGATTTTTATCCGGACACACCCATCAGACTGGTCGGCAGTGAGCACGGATACACTGAAATTCCCACGGTGGAATCGGGCCTTACGGAGTTTATGAAGACCGTGCAAAATCTACCATTAGCGGCAATTGCCGAGAAGGTTGAAAAAACTCTCGACGGAATGGAGAAACTGGTTACTTCCCCCGATATCAAAGAGACATTGGTCTCCATTCATCAGACAGTCGATGAAGCTAATGTATTTCTGCGAAATTTGGATAGCCAGGTAAAGCCGTTATCGACAAGTACGCAACTCACCCTGAGTGATGCACAAAAGCTGTTCAAAAATGGCGCAAAATTAGCCGCCGACCTCGACTCGCGTATTCCAAAGCTTGTAGCCAGCTTGGAAAGTACCTCTGATGGAGCCGGCGCAACCATGAGGACGGTAAATAATGCTGTGGAAAGGTTTGGAGGAGCTAACTCTCCGTTGCGCCTTGAACTGATAAAGACCCTGAACGAGTTTTCCGCTACGGCTCGTTCCTTCCGCATTTTGGCTGAATACCTGGAAAACCACCCCGAAGCTCTCATCAAGGGCAAGGGCAAGGGCAAATAATAGAGCGGAAGAGACGACCGATTGCTCTGGGCAAATGGGAAAGGGAAACGCATGGCTAAAGTTCTAAATTCCGGGATTGCGGCAATTTACCTGCTTTCTTTACTGTTTATTTGCGGGTGTGCCTCGAAGTCGCCCAATTACTATGTCCTGAATTCACTTCAAAGCGGGGCGCCGAGTGCAGAGAAGGCGAGAGCACAAAACGATCTGACCATAGGGGTTGGTCCCGTCAAAATTCCCGCATATCTCGACCGGCCTGAGATAACCACCCGGTCAGCCCCGGATAGCCTCCAATTCGCAGAGTTCGACAAATGGGCTGAGCCCCTGGAAAAAAACCTTACCCGCGTGATTGCCGAAAACCTGGCGACACTGCTTTCGACGGATCGTATCGGGGTTTTTCCCTGGCTGAACAGTGCACAGGTTCAATACCAGGTAACGGTCGATATCACTCAGCTTGAACGCATGCCGGACGGGAAAGTCATTTTGGCCGCACGCTGGAATATTCTTGGAGATCAGGGAGAAAACATGCTCGTGATCGAAAGTTCGCGCTTCAGCATACCAATCGAATCCGCCGGATATGAGGCAATAGCGTCGGCTGAAAGCCGGGCGGTAGAGGCTCTGAGCCGCGAGATCGCGGCTGCAGTCAAGTCTTTGCCACCGGTCCGTTAGATCGACGTAATACGTATTGTGCTGGTGCCGCAAGTTTCTCCCCAGGTGCGTAGGATGGCCGCAATGGCTCCAATGAAGGGGGATGTAGTGATGAGCAAGAGGGTTGTAATTGTCGTCGGCTTGATTCTGGCAGTGGGCCGTTGCTTTATCGCGCCGCCTGTTTGCGTTGCACAGACAGTGGTGGTCGCTTTGGAGTCGCCGCCGACGTCTATGGATCCCAATAGTGAAAACGATAACCCCACGATGGGCATTTTGAGCAACGTTTTCGACGGTCTGATGCAGCGGGAGAAAACGGAGGGCAAACTCGTGCCGGCCCTGGCCGAAAGGTACGAACATCCTGATCCATTGACCTGGAAGTTCTACCTGCGCAAGGGTGTCAAGTTTCACAACGGAAACGCCTTCACTGCCGCCGACGTCAAGTACACCTTCGAGCGGCTGAGAAATCCCGAAGTTTCCCAGCACGTATACACTGGAAATGCAATTGCCTCCATCGAAACGCCGGACGACTTCACAGTTGTAGTCAAAACGAAATACCCGGCGCCCTGGTTCATCGGCAACATGCACCAAATTTTCATTCTAGACAAAGAATCTAACGAGTCGCGCCCCAAGGGCGAGATCGAGACTGCTCCGATTGGCACCGGTGCCTACAAGGCGGTGGAGTTTGTCAAAGGATCCCATCTGAAACTGGAAGCCAATCACGAGTACTGGGAAGGGGAACCTCCAATTAAGACCGTGGAAATGAAATTCATCAGCGATCTCGCCGATAGGTTTGTCGCGCTGCTTGGGGGCTCTGCGGAGTTGCTGAATAGCTTGCCGGTGGAGGGTATCGACTTGGCGAAGCAGAACAAGGCCGTGGATTTACTGCGCCATCCGGGTAGAACAGCCATATACCTGGTAGTGTCCAACCGGCCGGGCACCCCCACCGCCGACGTGCGCGTTCGCACGGCCATGTATATGGCCATCAACGAGGACGAGATCATAAAGAAAATGATGTTGGGGCAGGCTTCTCCAGCGGCCCAGATGCCTGATCCACTCACCCTGGGATATAGCCCCGATATAAAACGGCTGCCCTATAACCCACGAGAAGCCAGTAGACTTTTAAAAGAGGCGGGTTTTGAAAAAGGCTTTGAGATCACCCTGGCGGGGCCCAGCGACCGCTATGTTATGGACGATCAGATCTGCGAGGCGGTGGCCAAAGACTTGGCAAAGGTCGGCATCAAAGTGAAGCTGGACATTAAGCCCAAGGCCGTCTTCCTTACCGAGGTGAGGGAGAATAAACATGACTTCTATTTGGGAGGCTGGCTCGAAGGGACCTATTCCAGCGCCCGCACCTTCTTTCGCCATGTGCACACCATCGACAAGGAAAAGGGCTACGGAGACTGGAACGGTTCGCGGTCTTCGGACAAAGACATTGACGAGTTGCTGGAGAAGACCTTGCAGGTAACAAATGAGGCAGAGTATGCAAAGACTCTCCGGGAGGCAAACAAGATGATGATGGAGCGTGTCCGTTTGATTCCGCTCCATTACGAAGTGGACCTCTATGCGGTGCGAAAGAAAAGCAGCATCCAGTTCACGCCGCGCCCCGATCAATGGATCGTTTTGAAGGAGATGGCTATGCGATGAAACCAAGGGGCGAATCCGAATGGATTTACTGATGGCAGGTAACATCTGCTCTCTATTTGAATTGACTGGATTATCTGAACGAACGTTCGAACTCACTTAGAGGTATGTAACGGAAGGATAAGCGTGGGTGGATTTCCAGTCAACTTTGCTGCGACGAGACCGCGGCACCTTGCAACGACAAGAGTTGAGAATGCGACACGATGAAGTGAGCCGCGAAATTGCGCTTGCGATTAAGTCTTTGCGCTAAGGCAGCATCCTCACCCTTATGGGAGCTGCAGGGAAAACGCAGACCTACAAGGTGGGCAAGGAGGGAGGTGAAAAACTTCAAGTAGGTCAAGAAGGACGACTAGGTAGTGCTGCAGGTAACGGAAGCTATTGCCCTGGAAGTTGAGAACAACTGAAATTTGAAGATCCGATACGTGCGGGGTTTATT
>Ga0326727_10006711_pt1 | contig 31239 bp, 31 predicted proteins | sample MB2enrmetagenome_FD_207643 | JGI IMG/M metagenome (GOLD analysis project Ga0326727, IMG submission 207643) | Lab enriched peat soil microbial communities from McLean, Ithaca, NY, United States - MB29MY | ecosystem: Environmental > Terrestrial > Soil > Wetlands > Peat | place: USA: New York... | reverse complement strand
TGGAAGGCGTCAACAACAAGATCAAGACCCTCACCCGCCAAGCCTATGGCTATCGGGACGAAGCCTTCTTCATCCTCAAACTCCTCGCCCTACACCAAGCCAGGATCAAACTCGTCGGATGAACCCGTTTTTAGATCCAAGGGGCAAAAGTGCACCAATTTGGTTCGGTTTTCAGGATTCCTCGTCCTCTTGAGCCGGTTTGTCGTTGGCGGTCAAGGGATTATACCAGCTCGACGATGGATTCAGGAGGGGGGTTATGAAAACGCACCAACTTCCCATCCATCTACTCAAATCTAGGACCTTCCGATGTGCGTCGGGCCGTTGGCGGGCGCTCCATCCCTCTTGACTTCGTAGCTCGTGAGGCGTCTAATCGTCGGAACACGGGACATTGATGAAAGGGACAGACCGGAAATCACATCTGGTTAGAAGTTTTGGACCTGCCACGAGGTTCACCAAGGGTCCAGCATTCACGCTCATCGAACTCCTCGTGGTCATCGCGATTATCGCCATCCTCGCCGCGCTGCTGTTGCCAGCACTGACAAAGGCCAAGATTAAGGCTCAAGGGATTCAATGTATGAGCAACAACAAACAATTGACTCTGGCCTGGATCATGTATGCGCACGAGTATGGTGACAACTTGGTCTGGAATGATTTGACCCAAACCGGCTCCGGTTGGGTGCGGGGCATGCTCAATTACGACGGGAACAACCCCGATAACACCAACACCATCTGGCTCACCGATCCGCAAAACGCCAAGCTGGCACCTTACACCGCCCAGACCGCCGGCGTCTATAAATGCCCGGCGGATAAAAGCACCGTCACGATTGGCGGCCAGCACTATCCCCGGGTGCGCAGCATTTCCATGAGCCAGGCCATGAACTCCCGCAATGATTGGCTCAGCTATATCACCGGCGCACAATATCGCGTCTTCCGCAAGCTCATGGACATCAACCCGATGGGCCCGTCGAACGCCCATGTGCTCATTGATGAACACCCCGACAGCATCAATTATGGCGACTTCGCCGTTGCCATGAACGATGGCGTGGACGCGTCCCGAATCATGATCATCGATGTGCCGGCCAGCTACCATAATGGCGCCTGTGGCATCAGCTTCGCCGACGGGCACGCCGAGATTCATAAATGGCAGGACTCCCGCACCATGCCCCCCCATCACCGGCATCTGGATGGTCTCATCGGTACAGGCCTCGCCGGGAAACAAGGACATGATCTACATGCCCCAGCACGCCTCGATTCGCCAGTAGTTGACTCTACGAACTGCTGGCCGGCCGCACGCTGTTCGACGTGAGGGAATTGATGGCCTCCGGCGTCGATGCGATGCGAAAACAATCCGGCAAAAGGAACACGTCCGGCCCACCACTCGATTGGCGACGCTCAAGGGAGAGGAGTTGACGACCACCGCCAAACCCTCGCCAAACCCAAAGAATTCAACCATTCATCCATCCATCCTGACCTTCAATTCTTCCGTGGTGACCTTGGAACCAGCCTCACCTTGGATGTTGGAGAAGATGATACCTTGAAACCTTCGGATCAATGTGAACATCAATCCCTGGATCAATGTGAACATGAACCCAAAGAGTGAAGATCAAACCAAATCATCAACCTGAACAATCAACATCATCCGCGAACATCAAAGTAAACAATCAAAGTGAACTTGAACAATGAACTCGAAACCTTGAAACCTTTGAGACCTTGAGACTTCTGAGACATTGAGACCAGTTCAACCACGTTCACCATGCGGAAGTTGTTGAATTCCAGCATGTTTCCTCGTTTTGGCTCATATTCGTGGATTCTTCGCCTTCGTTGCTTGGCTGATGGGGGTTGTGCGCGGTGGAGAGCGTTGGAAGAACGTTGGAGGCCGTTGCGAAGCGTTAACGATAAAGGCGATTCATGGCGGTACAGGCTTTGGAGCTGGAAGGACCTGGGAGCCGTTTTCTCCGGTAAAGGGTAATCAGATAGCGGAAAAGGGGGATCGATCGGTTGGAGGGCATTCCTGGGGGTTTTCCAGATTGCGTGCCCATTATTATCGAAATCACGGGCATCGAGGCTGGTTGCTGGAGGGGTTGTTGGATGATTGGCAGGGCAATGAGGACGAATCGAGATCGGGGCCGGCAAACTCCAATCCCCAGCCAAACGTGATCTTGGCCCTGTTTCTGTAATAACCAGCGAATCCACGAACCTGACCACCTCGCTATCCTTAAGAAGTTGATCATCCAGCGGTTCAGGGATATGGGGCTGGATTCTGGGCGAGAGCGGGCAATGGGAGCCGCCAAGTTCAAGAATCGAGCCTTGGCAATTGTGTAAAACCTACAGCTTGACCGTGTAAAAGTCCCCAATGAAGATATCGCAGGATCATCATTTCACTCCTGCTTTTGCGGCCGCTTCAGGGTCGATTTTCTTCAGGGCGACTCGGGCGGCGACACGAGCGTCCTTGTCCTTGGCATTTAGCAAAGGAATGATTTGGGGAACGGCGACCTTGGCCAGCGTGCCGTAGCCGCCGAGCGCGGATGCGGCTTCGTCATTCAGGTCGTCATTGGTGAGGTAGGGGATCAGCAGTGGAATGACCACGTCAGGGTCGCTATGAATCCTTCCCAAAGCCCGAATTGCAGCTTCATGCAATCCGACGTCCGACCCCTTGACCGCCGCGATGAAGGACGGCACAGCGGCTTTGGCCGCGGGGCCAAGCTCACCAAGACCCCTCGCAGCGGCGCATCGGCGTCCGATGGCGTCCATATAGTAGACTTGAATTCCGGGGAGGCCGTTCAAGACACCAATCGCGCCCACTCTGATTTTGGAATCGTTGGTGTCGTGAATCATGGTGTCGATGAGTTGCGGAACAACTTGGGCGTTCACGATGGCATACGCTTTATTACTGGCATCCGCGTCGCGACCATTCAATTGTTCTTGCCAATAACTCAACGACTGCCCCGCGGATAACGTTTCGTGGAAGTTACCCAAAGTTTTGCTGAGCAGCCAAATTACGCCGGTGAGAATCAGAACTCCAATCAGGACACCAACCGCAATGCGTTTCAGACGCGTTTTCACGACCGGCAACATCGTCCACGCAACGGAATGAGGCAATCCCAAAAGGACCAATTGACGCGAACCCAAGAAAGCACATATATTGTCGACGCCGGCAAATCACGGGGCGCAGCCTGGCTTGACCCAGTGATGGGTATCATGGGCAGCTTTGCACGTTTCACAGCTAAGAACAAGGTCTGCACCATTTTCCAATCCCCACACCCACCTCTCCTCCCACAACCTTTGACAGCCGCAAGAGAAGAGGCAAGTGCAGGGAGGTTGATCGCCGGTTAGAGGTGGCGACGTTGCTCTCGGCAGGCTAAACGTTCACGAATGGCATCGAGGCTGTCCTTCCAGTTTGGTTTACGACGGATTTGGATGAGGATGTCGCTGCCCATGAAGTTGGCTATGGCATCGGCAAGGCGGCGTTTGTGATACATCAACGTCGAGCTGTTCAGGTGCCGTCTCCGTGCAAGGCTGGCCATAGGTTTGCCTTCCACGATGAACTGGATGATTTTCTGGTCACGGTCAGATAACCCAGCCATGAATGCTTCCCAGTCCATTTTACGAGCTGCTTTGGTGGCGGGATCTTCTTCATCACGGGAAAGCACGTCATGAAGCACTAAAGGCTCGCCAACGTCATCAACACTGGCCACGGGCGCAGCTTCATCCAGGGAAGTCAATCTGGTGGCCCCGTTGATCTGCGTACCCGAGCCATACACATCGACCGTCGAAGAACCGGTGGACCTTCTGCCACACTTCAACTTCTGGATCGTGTAGTAGTAGGCCACGTTTCCGGCGCTGATGGTCCTGACTTTCCTGGCACCATGACGAGCACCAGGATTTTTGCCGACTTTTTTGCCTGCCTGTTCTGCGTTGTGGATCATTTGGGCTGCGATCAAGGTGCCGTCTTGAACCAGCTCTTGGGCATCCTCTGAACCGATGAAGGAAACTGCAATTGGGACAGCGGATTTGAGACGAGGGATAATCTGATCTTGCAATAGAAAACCTGCTTGAGGGGACATAACGATTTTGGGATGGAGGGTTGAAACGAAAAAACCCCAGGACCTCAGAAAAGGGCTGGGGGTGGGTGGGGATCTGCCTGGAGGGCTAAATCCTTACCTGGGTATTATCCCAGCGAACAAGGGTGGTTTGGTGGGTGGGGGCCGTCTGTCGCCGCGTTACTGCAGGCCAAACGCTGTCCAAGGCTCCGGGGAAAAACAGGCATTCCGACCAGCATTTTGTCCTTGATATACGAACCCGCCGTCGTATAGTCAGGTCAAGTGTGGCTGATTATGAGCAGCTTACGCATAAGAGGATCGGAGAATTTCTGGCTTGGATCAACGAACCGGTCGTCGCAGGATCATAGTTGAACACAGATATGAAGGCTCGAATCCCACCGATGGTTCGGTTTCCCCTGATTGCGATGTTTTGTCTCCTATGTCTGGGGATCTCATCGGGGTTCTCCCAACTGACATTCCATGCCATTTCTGACTCTGCAATCTCAGATGCCGGGACGAAGGCAGCCCGACCTGACACGGTATTGCTTGGCGACAAATTCTACGTAGCGTACCTTCAAGTCCTGCCTATCAGGACATTCCGGCTGCTTGTTCTGAACAAGGACCTCATGGTGTTGGGGACAACCAATCTTTTTTCGGGCAAGAACGAGCCAACAGACATCCGCGTCGCCGCAGGGCCTGGAGATTTCTTCTCCTATGCTTTCGAGACCACACGATTCCAAAAGGGTATTCCCAATCATTTGAACATCGCCCAATATAAGCGCACTGATTCACTTCCAACATTGGTTACCTCCAAGACGGAAGTCGCCGCTGCACTGCCAGTAGTTCCTCCTGACAATCTTCCCCGACAAGGTGACGATCTGGTTGATGATCCCACACCCTTTGTCTATGGCGGCCGTTTCTACGTTATCACACGGAAATGGGAATCAGCGAATCTGACAATTCATGAGTGCTCTGCAGACCTGGGGCGCATGGAAACCCACACTCTCGATCTCAGCGCGGCTTTCCCAGGACTCTTTCTAGCAGTCAATTCCTTTGTCGATATTGAAGGAAGACCGCACCTGATCTCCGGGGTAAACAATGGCCCCCCAATTGACCGTCGCTTCTTCTCCTACATCGCCGCAATCGGCTTGGACGAAGCCATGATGAAGAACGACAACCCGATAGTTCTTTCACGAACACCTCGGTATGAGGATTATGTTGCTTGCGCGAGATATTCAGGAGGAATCCTATTTGTTGGATGCGACGGCAGAGAATACGACACCCCGAGGCCCGGGCCGTCTGACCATCGCGGGATGATCAAAGCCTTTGATCCCAAAAAGGGGTTCAAGGAAATCGGATCAATTCAGATCAACTCGGGTCGTATGATAGACAACCATTTCACTTTTGAAGTTCTCAACCGGAAGTTGTACGTTTTTTACCAGGCTCCCGACGAAGGGCTTCGTTCAAAGGTGATCGTTTTAAAGGATGGGGAGCCCAACCAAAGCCTGAAGGCGACGGGTGACGCCGCGCCTTAGGCTCGCCGTTGGGCTGCGACCATAATCTGAAGCAATGGGTAATAATCCGCTACTGCACTTTCGAATTTGGGCCGGCTTTCTTGCGTTCGGCATTTGCGCCGCATTCGGGTTGCGCCTACTTTTCCGCGGAACGCGAGGCGATGTGAATGATGCATCCGGAACACCCATAGCTGGTCGCGGCTAGCTTATCGCAGGTGGCATCCTTTGTTTGTTGCCTTTGGTCGCCTATCTTGTTTTTGTATGGAAGCAGGGCTATTTTGATTCTTGAATCATGAGCACGACTCAGCCCAACCGGACCACTGCAGCGAATCCGTGCCATGTGCCTCGGTTTCGTCGTACTTGCGAATTGCGGTCCTGATGGACAATGTGTGAGCGCATCTCCAGCACCGGTCGCTCACTTTCATCGCCAGCCGGCACAACGCAGGTAAAGCCGGCGAAAGCACTACATGTTCTGTTTCGTGATGGCTTGTGTGGAATGTATCTTCATGCCCTTTGGAACCGTGCTTGGGGTGTTCACGATCCTGGTGCTTAATCGCCAGAGTGTGAAGGAGTTGTTTGCGCCGGGGACCTGAGGCAGTAAATTGTCCCAAGCCTGAACCGCTGCTGAAACGAATACGCCATGAATGTCAATGCATGGGCCGGTCAAATCACTGCTCCCCTGGCGATCGCAGTGGGGATCCTCATCTGCTTTTTGGGATATCGCCTTCTCAAGGTCACCTTGGCTGTCGTGGGGCTTATTGCTGGCGCGGCCGGAGGGTGGGCAGTTGGATTGTCGCTGGCCCCGGGCAACAACGGCATCGCGCTCGTTTGTGCCATCATCGGGGGCGTGATTTGTGCTGTCCTCTGTATTTGGCTGTTTTTTCTGGGGATCTTCCTACTGGGCGCGAGTGCTGGAGCGATTGTAGCTGCCGCCCTATTCAATGCGGCCGGGAACCAACCCCAACCAATTCTCCTCCTCGTCTTGGCCATCGTCTTTGGAGTAATCGCGCTGGTGATGCAAAAATTCATGATTATCGTGTCCACGGCCTTCAGCGGGTCTTACCTCGTTACAGCGGGGATTGTGCACCTTCTCACCGGTGCTAAAGATGTTTCTGCCCTGTGGTTTGATCACTTGCAGTCCGGTTCGGCTGGGATTCTGGGTTATGTCGCGCTGGTTTTCTGGCTGGTTCTTGGACTGACTGGCGTGAGTTTTCAATATGGAGGCAAGCGCAGAAAGGATGAAGCCGCCAGTCAGGAAGCGCGACCGTCCTGAGATGGATTTACGAGCGGACAATGGCACCTACATCCTGATCGCCCAAGTGCTACAGATGAAACGGTTGGCAATCGGCAACTTGGGAGAATTCGACATTATCCCCGGCTTTTATGCTTACGTGGGCAGTGCATTCGGTTCTGGCGGCCTCAGTGCTCGTATTGGTCATCACCTGGAATCAACGGCGGAACCCCACTGGCACATTGATTATTTGCTCCAGGTCGCCACTCCCGTCGAGGTTTGGTTCACTCCGGCTGGGAGGAAACTGGAACATCGATGGGCGGAATTGTTGGAGGATGCCCCTGGTTTTCGTGTGCCGATTCTTCGCTTTGGCTCGTCGGATTATCATCGAAGCCGCTCAAGCCATCTGTTCTATTCCAAGCGCCGGCCCTCCTTCCGCTGGTTTCAACAGCAGGTCATGGAGAGGTTTGAAGGCGTGGAAGTTGAGCAGCAGAAAACTTTGCCGGCAAGCGAGAAACAATGACGCGATGAACCAACCCCAAAAACTCCTCTTCATTTGCAGCGAGAACCGGATGCGAAGCCCGACCGCTGAAAAGCTGTATGATGGCCTCCCCGGTTATGAAGTGAAATCGGCCGGGACAGAGGCGAGTGCGAGGACTCCAGTTACCCAGGAACACGTTGTCTGGGCCGATATGATATTTGTGATGGAGCCCGAGCACCTTGAACGACTGCAGCTTGAGCATGGCGGTTTACTGCCTGGAAAAAAAGATCATCTGCCTGAACATTCCTGACGTTTACCGCTACATGGAACCGGCCTTGATCGACGAGTTGAAGGCCGCGTTGAGGGGGTACGTTGAGGTGCCGGAATGACGTTGTCTTGGTCATCCGCTTTGTTCTCGGTTTCGGGTTGATCGAGCCGGAAACAGGGTGTAATTTGCTGCCGAAACTCAGTCTGCTGAAATTTAAACCGGGAATGGAAGAATGCTGCTTTCAATCACATTTCCTCTGACTCCTGAAGAAAGAATCGGAGCGTTGGCAGTTCTTGGGTTGATCGGAGCGGCAATATACGCGTTTTGCCTGTGGTTGTTGGCTGGCCCGCGCACTCCTGACCCGTGGGGATCTGATGTTGAGGAGGCGGTCGAGGGGCGAGAGGCGGTTCCAGTTTGTCCCCATTGCTTGACTCCTCAAGAGCACAATGGTTGGTTTTGCCCGGAATGCGGCTCCACCTCGGGCCAATATAGCAATTATCTGCCTGCGGTTTACATCTTCTCGATAGGGGATGCGGTCAGGACTGGCGTTCAACAGCGCAGCCGGTGGACTCCGTTGTTGGTGACGGGTTATGTTTTGATCGCGTTTGCTTACTTCTCTGTTCTCGTCCCGGTATATTGCCTGTTTCTGTTCATCAACCGGGCACGCATCAGCAATCTCCAACGACTAGCCCAGACCAATGAACCGGGTGCATGACCAGGGAACGCGAACTTCCCCCAGAGGGTCTTTCCCAGCCATTATCCACTCCGCCGAACTGTCAGAAAATACGCCAGGGCAGCGAAATCATATACGCCATGGGTGATCATCGGCGTCAGCAGGTTTCCGGTCCCAATCCACAGGAGCCCCAAATACGCGCCGATGAAAGCTGCAATGATGGCGTAGCTCCAGGTGAGCAGATGTGCAGCACCAAAGACCATGGAAGCCAAAAGCAATGCCAAACCCCAACCCACACGATCTGCCAGGCTTCCTTGAATGGCTCCGCGAAAGAATGCCTCCTCAGAAATCCCGCCGACCAGTGAGATGGCGAATAATTGCAGGACGGACCAGTTGCCAAAGAGCGGTCGAAGCAAGGACTCCATCAGCTGCTTGTGCCGGGAGAATACGTGCAGGCTGGAATTCAGGGTCCAGAGGAAGAACAGGAAGGGTGGGATGGCGGCTACAGTTCCAATCAGGGCTGCGTTTAAGCTCCAATGAAGATCCAGGAGAGCCGGCCGATGAAGAAGCCAGCCCCACAGCACGGCAACGACCAGCAAGGCCAGTCCAAACAGGCAACCAGTAGAGAATGACAGCTTCCGGCTCAAGGAGTTTTGCGGGGAATATTGACAAATTCGAGGAGCGTATTCAATTCCGATTCACACACAGCTTGCTTGACCTCCACTCCAAATTTCTGCAAATTCTCCGCACTATGATTAACGCAACACCAACACAACTCCGTAAGGCAGCCGACATCCAGGAACGGATTCAATCGCTGCAAGAAGAACTCGGTCAACTCCTCGGTGGTTCTGGTCCTGGTGAAACCGCCGCAATTGAAACACGGAAGAAACGCAAGTTCAGTGCATACACCAGGGCCAAGATGCGGGCGGCTCAGAAAGCAAGATGGGCGGCGAAGAAGGGCGTGAAGGTTGGCAGGCCAGTTTCGGTTAAATCCGAGGCGACCCCCAAGAAGAAGCAGGTGAGCGACGCACGGCTAAAGGCGTTGGCTAAGGCCCGAGAGGCGAGGTGGGCGAAGATTAAGGAAACAAAGGCCAGCAAAGCTGTTCAGAAGCCCAAGATTCAGAGGAGTGCTGCCTGGAGAGCTGGGGTTTCTGCTGCGGCCAAAGCGAGATGGGCCAAAGCGAAGAAGGCGGGGAAGAGCAGGTGGTAATTCTCTGGGTGGATTCAGGCGCAAGGTCGTCCATCAACGACAATTTGAGAAAGGACATTATGAGAAACGGCGAGGAGTCTGGAGCGTAGAGAGCAGAGAGCGCTCCGACGCCATCACGCTTTACGCATTGACGCTCGAAGCTCCACGCTTTCCGCTTTGACCTCCCTCACATTGGTCTTGCTTATCGGGTTAGACTGTTTTGAATGATGCCCAACAGGCACCACGAGTGTGACCAGATTCGGCATTGCGCTTTCGTTTGCTCTCCTCAGCGTCGGGCGCTAAGAGGATTGGCCTCAGTTCCGCGGCCCGAAGGGCACGGGCGTCGCTGCGGATACTCCCATCCCGCTGGAATGGTCGAGCGACAAAAACATCGCTTGGAAGGCAGCAGTCCCCGGCTCAGGATGGTCGCAGCCCGTGATTATCGGCAACCTGGTGTTCGTGACTTCCGCCATCACTGACAGACCTCGGCAGCCTAAGGATTATGCCAGTGGAACCGCCGATCCCTACACCATTTCCGGCGGAAGCGCTCCCCCTCCTGAGGGCAGCGTTGACTGGCGAGTGTTCGCCCTGGAATTGCGGACTGGGGTCATGCGATGGCAGAGGAGCGTTGCCTCTGGAAAGTCGAGATACCCGATACACCCGTCCAGTACTTACGCCAACGAGACGCCAGCGGCCGATGAACGAGCGGTTTATGTGTTCTTTGGCGCCATCGGGATGCTCGCTGGTTTTGACCATGAGGGGCAAATGCTCTGGAGACGGGAATTAGGAGTCTATCGCCAGCAGAACAACACTGGCGCCGCCAGTTCCCCGAGGCTCTTCGGAGAATTGCTCTACCTTCAGTGCTTCAATGAGGAGCAAGCATTTCTGGTTTGCCTCGAGGCGAAGAGCGGACGCGAGAGATGGCGGAGCGTGCGTGATGAGGTGGGCACATCCTGGAGCACGCCGTTAATCTGGCATAACGAGTGCCGCACCGAACTGCTCGCCAGCGGTCCGAAGTTGATGACCAGGCGGTGGCACGCGCCGCGCTCGCGAACGCTCACGCGAGCCTGCGGCCGTTTGGCACGGGCCCGCATATTGAACGATCCGGATGAACTCAACGCCCTGGCGTCTTTGCCCATAAACATCTTGCGCCTGAAGCCTCCTGGAACATCAGGGCCCCTCTCGGTACACAAAGAATTCGAGGAATCGATCGCGCCTTATGCTTCCTGAAGCAATCTATTAGGTCACCGCGAGTACGCCGAACGGGACCGGAGTGGAATCGAAGTCTCGGGCGGGATTTCAGTCCGGCAACGGCCAGGTGAAGCACGAGTGTCAGCCAACGAATCATTCCGTCGAGGATTCCGGGAAATATCTCAGAAGCCCAGTGTTTTCGGCCTGGATGAGATATTTGCCAGCGACCGGATGGAAAGTCCAGAAGCTGGTGTGTCGTCCGTCCTGCAAATCCTTGTGGATTGCCCCGGAGTTTTCGCATTAGTTCTTGCCGTATAGCTCCAGGTTGCGGTATGATCTTGGTGTTTTGAAGTTGCAAGCGGTTAATGTGCGTCGGCGAGAACCTGACTTGGGCGTGATAAGCCCCGTTCCGGATCCAGAACCCGCGTACGCGCTTCTCGTTTTCATCAAAGACCTGATCGAACGCGCCCTTGCCTTTCTGCGGCGGCTTGCTGACATCTGCGACTTGATGCGTCTCATTGCGTTTCATTGGGCAAAAGTAGAACAAAGAAACAGGTTGTTGAATTCTCAAAAACTATCTAAGTTCTTTGGTTTCAACGGGTTGGCTGGGTAGCTCAGTTGGTAGAGCAGAGGACTGAAAATCCTTAAAGTGGCACTTTTCCGACGTTTTCACACGCTCGTCCACGTTCCGAAGAATTCCACCAAACCACTGTGTTTACAGCACAGAATTGACTTTCTTGACATTTCGTCCGCTCTTGACGGGGTCGCCCTCGAAAAGGGGCAAAAGAATACACGTGTATTCTTTTTTATAAGGGGGGGATAGCAACAGGGAGCGATGGTCCTTCGCTCGGCGGTGTGCATTCTTTTTGTATTCTTTCAACGAAAGGCGTTTGCGGGCGCTCGTCTCGTGCGGGGATGAAGAAACCCAAACGGCCCGCTGGCGGGAGCTTGTCTAGGAACTCAAGGGTTCTGCCGGCAACTGAACCAAAATTTGGCGGTTTTGGGGGTGTTCCCCGGGGTTGGAAACGGGCTTCCGCCTGGCATATCTTTGTTCACTTGGTTCACAACATGACGAGGTCCTGAGAAGGCAGCCGTTAGCCCAGCCCGCAGCGGCCGGGACTTGCCAACCCCGGCCCCGCCGTTCCTACCCCCTTGTCGCCTTTTGCATGTAGATTGGCGCGCTCTGCTAGTGACGGATTACCACTTGCAGCATACGTGGCGCTTGCCGCATCAGCCTGCGCGGCTCAATCCCACGCGCGCCTGGCCCTTTTCATCGTCGCCGCGGCGGCGCTGCTGCTGCTCTTCATCGGCATTCACAACGCCTGGGACGCCGTCATCTACCATGTGTTCGTCAGGAGGCGGGAGCAGCGGGACGCCGAGCAAGCCAGCAAACCAAACGCATAGTCATGCGAATTGGCGTTCTAGGTTCAGGAGTAATGCCCGGCGGACCCTTCGGGCCACCCTGGCGTCACCGCCTGATAATGAAGCGGTGGCACTCCCTGACGCCTGAGCAACGCGAACAAATGCGTGAAGAGATGGGCCGCCGTTTCGGCGACTGGCCAAAGCTGCCATGGTGCGAGAGCGACGACGCTGAATCCGCAAAACCCGGCGATGCTACCAAGGCTGGAGCTGTTGCCCTTTACCGTGGCCAACCTCTTCACACCGAAGCACAGGTTCGACACGAGGATTATCGAGCTGACGACATTCACGCTGACCGGCTTCGCGCACGGAGTGCTCCTGGCAGCGGGCCTCGGCTCGGCACGCGCGAGGGATTCCGCAACCGAGGGCGACGAACGGGCAATCCGGTCCATCATTGCTGAGATGATGCAGGACTGGAACCCACACAACATGACCTCATTCATATCGCATTTCACGCCAGACAGTGATGCGGTCACTCAAAAAAGGATTTGGGAATGTTGGACGAATTGCTAAAGACTGTCCGTGACATGAGGCGGCGAGGACAAGATAATCTTGCGGGAAGCAAGCGACAGCGTGGGCCGTCGCTAGCTATCCTTGCTGATCTCAAGCTGGGCTGCCGGCCGGAGGAGGGGATCTTCATAATTGGGAGTCGCGAACTCTGGGACGAGATGGTCGCCGCCGGTTGGCTCCGTCCCGTGGTCAACCGCCACAAGCTGCAACTGCTCGATCGAGGGGATATAAGCCGGGCATGGACACGCATTCTCAACGGCGAGCAACCGCCGCGCAGACGGCGCACAGTTGGCGCCGTGCCAGGCTCGCACAGATTTGACGGTTCCCCAAAAACGAAATCGCACCGAGACAGAATCCGGCCGAGGAACTGAACGCAAGGAAGGCAAGAGTCCATCTTCAACCCTCGCCCTTGTTCGCGAGTAGAGCGTTGCGAAAAAGAGATCCCGCAACAAGTTGCTCATTGATAGCGAATTGCGGGCGCGGGGCGGACTACTCCAACCGGCGCCGATCGCAGTCGAAAGCCCGGGGCAACTCGTTGCTGGTCAACCCTGGAGGCGGGGATCGGAATTGAACCGGCGTAAGGACTCCGCCGGTGGGCTTAAACAGTCAGCCTAAAGGCGCGAACGAGGACGCATTTGTGAATCGCTTTGTGACCAGGTGAAAGGAATGCCAGGGCGGTCCAACTTGAGCAGGGTCGGCGCTCGTTGAATTGAACCTCCCGTTCAAATCCAGCGGTTGGAGGAATGCACCGCAGCACAGGACTGAAGAAACTTAATGGCTGTCCTCTTTTCCATTTCGCTCCGTTAAGCCCCCTTCACACAATCCGCGTCTAATCCAATAACCTCAGGCTTCAAATGTCCGCCATGTTTTATCTGAGTTGGGTGCCACCCGCCTAAAGCAAGGGCTTCAGCTAATCAACAGCCCAGCATTCGGCTGTTAACCGGCGGGTTGCAGGCTCGATCCCTGCCTGCGGAGCCATAGTGTATTTATTACACTAAGAATGATCGTGATATTCAATCTTCAATATCCTCGCAGCGGAGATCCAAGTTGCTTCGGCGTCTTGATTGGACAGTCGGTCGTATCGTTTAAACAGGATTAAACGCCCGTATCGCTTAGACAATAAAACGCGGATTCATCACAAAAATTGGATATTGGGGGACAAGCCCAGTGCGGTTTTTTTCAAGGCAAAGGGTTGGGGAGCGATAGTTGATGCCGCACTTTTACCCTGGCGCCTTGATTCCCATCTTCCTCATGCGCGAGAACAGGGTCGTCGGTTTCACGCCCAGCAGTTCCGCCGCTCCGTCAGGCCCCTTGATCTTCCAATTGGCCTTTTGAAGAATCACCAGGAGGTTCTCGCGTTCACGACGTTCCAATTCGGCTTCCGTTAGGAATTCCGGCTCCAGCCCTGGACCTTCCTCAGCCGGCGTGCGCGGCGGGAGTCGTGTCGCACCCACCGAAGCAGCTCCTGTCAGCGGCAGGTCAAAGTCCAGGACTCCCCCTTGGGCCAGGATGACCGCGCGCTCGACCACATTGCGCAACTCCCGGACGTTCCCCGGCCAGTTATAGCTCTGCAGTTTCGTAACGGCCGCCCTCGTTAACCGCGGTTTCGGGCACTTCAGTTCTTTCACCGACAAGTCAACAAAGTGCTTCGCCAAGGCCGGGATATCATCCGCTCGCTCCCTCAGCGGTGGCACCTGAATCGGAAATACGTGCAGCCGGTAATAAAGATCCTCGCGGAATCGTCCGGCAGCAACGGCCGCCTTCAAGTCCTTATTGGTCGCCGCAATCACCCGCACATCGGCATGATGAGTCCGATCATCACCCACGCGCTCATAACGTTTCTCCTGCAACACGCGCAGAAGCTTCGTCTGCATTTCCATCGGCACCTCGCCGATTTCGTCCAGAAATAAGGTCCCCCCTTCAGCGGTCTCGAAACGGCCAGGACGGTCTTTGACGGCTCCCGTAAAGGCGCCCCTGATGTGGCCGAAGAACTCGCTTTCAAACAACTCGCGTGGGATCGAGGCGCAGTTGACTCGCACCAGCGGGCCATCCTTCCGGCCGCTTCGCCGATGAATCTCATGGGCTACTAATTCCTTGCCGGTCCCGGTCTCGCCGAGAATCAGCACCGACGCCTCTGTGGGCGCCACCAGATCGATCTGGCTCACGATCTGCCGCAGCGCCGCACTTTGGCCGACCAGGTCGCCAAACGCCTTCGCCTCCACCACCGCTTCCTGCAGGTAGGCATTCCGTAGTTCCAGTTGTGCCTTGAGCCGCTGAATCTCCTCAAACGCGCGCGCGTTCGCAATCGCCGCGCCAATATGGTCGGCAAAAATCCGGCCCCACGGCCGCGCTTCATCCGGCATCCTCGAACGGGTGAAACCAACGATTACGCCGAGCACCTCGCTCTTGAAGATGATAGGCGTCGCATTCAAGCCGCGGATCCCATCCTGCTGGAGCCAGTCGAATCCAACCGTCTCCCCAGGATGCTGCTCCAAATCCTTAAGGTGCCTCTGCTCCCCGGCCACTGCCACCTTTCCCAGGAATCCCACCCCAAGGGGGTTGCGCGCATGAGGGTCTTCATAGCGCGTCGCCGCCTGACCGGACGCGAACTCGCCCGCCCCTTTGCCGGCAACCAGGTGCAAGCACGCCTACATCCGTCTTGTGGTCACTCGCGGCATTGGCGCCCTCGGCCTCAATCCCAGGTCTTGCCGGAATCCCTCCGTCATCATCATCGCCGCCAATATCCAGCTATACCCCCTGGAGTATTACCAGAAGGGCCTGGAGATCATCACCGTCCCTACCGTGCGCAATCTGCACAGCGCTCTCAACCCCGCCATCAAGTCTCTCAATTATCTCAATAACATCCTCGCCAAAATTGAAGCTAACCAGGCCGGCTGCGAAGAAGCCATTATGCTCAATGCCGAAGGCTACGTTGCCGAATGCACCGGAGATAACATCTTCATCGTCCGAGGAAACGAGCTGCTCACCCCGCCCCTAGCCGCCGGCGCCCTCTACGGCATTACCCGCCGGGTGGTCATGGAAATCGCCACCGAGAGCGGCCTCAAGGTTAGCGAGCCAAATCTCACCCGCTACGACCTCTTCAACGCTGATGAATGTTTCCTCACGGGCTCAGCCGCTGAATTGGTCCCGGTAGTGAAGATTGATGGCCGCGTCATCGGCGCGGGAATACCTGGCCCGGTGACCGAGCGCTTGGTGAGCCAATACCGTTCTTTGACGAAAGCCTCTGGCGAGCCGATATACTGATAGACAAGAACCATGATCTGCGCCGGACTACCAAAGTCCTAAAAACCGGGCAGAAGAAACGGATCTTTCGTGATCCCCTATTTCTGGCCTCTTCCTTTGAGCTGCACCCCCAGCTTTCGCTGGAGCGCGGTGATAACAACCTCGGTCGCAGCTTCGACGGTCAGTTCGGCGGTGTTGATGGTTACGTCTTGATTCAAAGGATCGCTTGCGTTCCGACCAAACTGGCGACGGGCCAACGTAGTGCGATCGCGATCCGATCTTTCGACCTCCACCCGCGCTGCCTTCAGGCTCAAGTTTTCACGGCTGGCGATCCGCCGCACTCGCACCTCGACCGGCGCAACCATCCGCACCCGCAAACCGAATTGACTGGGCAAAACGTACTGCGCGCCGCGGCCGACGATGACCACGTCTCCCTGATGACCCAGGGTGAGAATAATTTCGTGCAAGTTAGCCAGGTAGCCGGGTGTTCCAATGGGCTGAGGGTGGAGCAGCTCGCCAATGGCATCCTGAATGGTCGCCCGATCGCGCTCATCCAGACTTTCGACTAATTCCCGGCGAACTTGCGCCTTTTGGGCGATGGCATCCACGATTTCTTTGTCGAACACCTGCCAGCCCAAGCGTTTTCCGGCCAGTTGGGCCACAGCACTTCCACCGGCGCCCTTTTCGCGAGAGATGAGCAAATAGGGACCATAGGACAGATTGCCTTCCTTGCCTCGCCCCGCCCGCCGCTCCCGCTCTGCCCGGATGTCGTAGGCCCGATAAAGGGCAATCTGCTTTCTCACCACATCTTCAATATCAATCATAACAATTCCTTCGAACCAGATTTCTGGGATCTCAATTGCAGGTTAAAGGGCCTCGCGTTCTCGACGGTGCCGCCAACGAGACCCTCGGTGATCACAAATGGCTCCCGGACCCTTCAATTGTAATCTACCCGCAACGGTGAACAAGCTGAAATCGGGGCCCAGAAGCAAGGAGCAACGATCAAGCGGATTGTATAGCTCGCCAGCAAGCCTCTTCTCCCTTTTGGTTTTCATATCATGTGTGTGAGTGGGCTATCGAGCTATCAGGCCATTTGGCCGATGGTCTTGCGAAACCGACCGAGGGAGAGAAAGAATAGGACCGTACCAATCAGCACGAGGGCGAGGAACTGCGGCCAGACCACCTCGAATCCGGCGCTCCGGTAGAGAATCGCCTGGGCAGCGGACACGAAATGGGTGGTCGGCGCAGCCAGCATCAAATCCTGCAGAAACTCGGGCATGCTCTCGCGCGGGGTGGAGCCGCCCGACAACATTTCCAGCGGCAGCAGAGTCAGCAGCATCAACAGACCGAACTGGGGCATCGAGCGCGCCACGGTCGCCATGAAGATGCCCATGGAGGTGGTGGCAAACAGGTGCAGCGCCGCGCAGAACAGGAACAGCGCCACCGAGCCTTCGACCGGCACGCGCAACGCGCCCTGCACGACGAAGGCCAGCGAGAACGCCGCCGCTAGCAGGACTACCAGCCCCATCGACCAGACTTTGGCCAGCATGATCTCGGCGGGAGTGACCGGCATCACCAGCAGATGTTCGATGGTGCCATGCTCACGTTCGCGGATCAGCGCGGCGCCGGCGAGAATGATCGACAGCATGGTGACATTGTTGATGATTTGCATCAACGCGCCGAACCAGAATCGATCGAGGTTCGGGTTGAAGCGCACGCGCAGCGCCAGGTCAACCGCCGGCGTGGCGCTGCTGCGGTAACGCTGGGCGAATTCATTGACTTCGCCGAGCACGATCTGCTGGATTTGACCGCTGCCGATGAAGGCCTGGCTCATGCGGGTAGCGTCCACGTTGAGCTGGATCGCCGGGGAACGGCCGGCCAGCACATCGCGCTGGAAGTCCGGCGGAATGTCCAGCGCGAAGGTGAAACGGCCCGCATCCATACCCGGATCCACCTCGGCCAGCGACGCCATCCGCGGGGGCAGGAAGTACGGCGGATAGAAGGCCGAACCGATGCGCGCCGATAAGGGCGAGCCGTCCTCGTCCACGATGGCGATCGGCGCGTTGTGCAGCGTTTCCGGCATCGCGGTGGCGGCGGTGTAAACCGAGATCGTGAAGGTGTAGACGATCAGCACCAGCATAACCGGGTCACGGGCCAGGCTCCACAGTTCCTTCACCCCCAGGCGGTAGACGTTGCGGGCGAAGTCCATGGTCAGGTGTCCTGCTTCTTGAGCAGGGCGATTGATAGCCCGAGAATCACCGGGACCGCCAGCAGTATCGGCACAAACAAGGCGTGCAGGTCGGACAGACCCAGGGCCTTGCCGAACACCCCGCGGCTGATGGTAAGCATGTAGGTGGCCGGATAAATCTGCCCGATCATTTTCCCCGCGCCTTCCAGCGAGGACACCGGGTTGAGCAGGCCGGCGAACTCGATCGCCGGAATCAACGTGCCGATCAGGGTCAGGAACAGTGCCGCAATCTGGCTGCGGGTAAAGGTGGAGGCGAACAGGCCCACTCCGGTGGAAAAGACGATGAAGATGAGCGCCGCCAGGGCGAGGGTGGCGAAGCTGCCCTTGACCGGCACGCCGAACACGGTGACGGCCAGCAGGGTCATCAGCAGGAAGCTTAGCATCCCCAGCGCGATGTACGGCAGTTGCTTGCCGAGCAGAAACTCAATGCGGGTGACCGGGGTGACGTAGAGATTGATGATCGAGCCCATCTCCTTCTCGCGCACCACCGACAGCGCGGTGAGCATGGCCGGGATTACCAGCAACAGGATCGGGATCACCGCGGGCACGACTGCCGGCAAACTCTTTACGTCCGGGTTGTAGCGAAAGCGCGTCTCAATGGTGGCGAAACCGGCAGCCGCCTGGCCGAGCCGGTGCTTCGCCATGTCCACCAGCCAGCCCTGGTGCATGCCGTTGACATAGCCCTGCACGGTCTCGGCCCGTTGCGGCATCGCGCCATCAATCCAGGCGCCGATTTGCACCGGGGTGCCACGCTTCACGTCGCGCGCAAAACCGGGCGGTATCTCGATGGCGAGCGAGAGTTCGCCGCTGCGCTGGCGGCGGTCGAGTTCGGCATAGTCCGTGATCGGTCGGTGTTCGACGAAATAGCGCGAACCGGCGAGGTTCAAGGCGTAGTTCTGACTCAGCGTGGTCTGGTCGCGGTCGAGCACCGCGAAACTGAGATGCTCCACGTCCATGTTGATGCCGTAGCCAATGATGAACATCAGGATCAGGCTGCCGAGCAGCGCGAGCGTCAACCGCACCGGGTCGCGTTGCAGTTCCAGCGTCTCGCGCAGTGTGTAGCTGAACGCGCGTGCGAGGCTGAAACGCGCGAGCGGCCTGGGTGAAAGCTCGGAGGATGTCGGCGCAGCGGGAGCGATGACCGGCTGGGCGGCCGCCGCCCTCGCGCCCGGCTTGGCCGACTCACCTTTGGCCCCGGCGTCCTCCAAGTAGCTGATGAACGCCTCCTCCAGCGTGGCCGCGCCGCGTTTGCGCACTAGCTCCGCCGGGGCGTCGCTGACCAGCACCCTGCCGGCGTGCATCAGCGAGATGCGGTCGCAGCGCTCGGCCTCGTTCATGAAGTGGGTCGAGATGAAAATCGTGACCTTGTCCTTGCGAGCCAGGTCAATCATCAACTGCCAGAAGTTGTCGCGCGCGATCGGGTCAACGCCCGAGGTCGGCTCGTCGAGAATCAGCATTTCCGGCTCATGCACCATCGCCACCGCCAACGAAAGGCGCTGGCGAACGCCCAGCGGCAGGCTGTCGGGCAGGGCGTCGAGCGCCCCGCCGAGGCCGAAACGAGCCACCATCGCCTTGACGCGGGCAGGAATGTCCGCCGACGGCACGCTGAACAGCCGTGCATGCAGCACCAGGTTTTGCCGCACGGTAAGCTCCGAGTAGAGCGAGAACGCCTGCGACATGTAGCCGACGCGCCGACGCGTGGCGATGTCGTGCGCGTCCACCTCGTGACCGAACAGCCAGGCCCGACCGTCGCTGGGTGGCAGCAGCCGCGTGAGCATTTTCATCGTGGTGGACTTGCCGCAGCCGTTCGACCCCAGAAAGCCAAAGATCTCGCCCCGCCGGATGCGGAAGCTGACGTGGTCAACGGCGGTGAAATCGCCGAAGCGCATCGTCAAATCATGCGCTTCAATAGCGACCTCTTCCTTGACGCCGTCGGCGAACGGCGGCACCACCACGGGCCGATAGCCGCGCTTCTTTTCTTCCGGCAGCAGCGCGATAAAGGCCGCTTCGAGCGAGTCGGCGCCGCTACGAGCGCGCAGCTCGCGCGGCGCGCCGGTGGCCAGCACCCGGCCGGCTTCCATCGCCACCAGCCAATCGAACCGATCCGCTTCTTCCATGTAAGCGGTGGCAACGATCACGCTCATTTCGGGACGGCGATCCCGGATGCCGGCGATCAGGGACCAGAACTGCCTGCGTGCCAGCGGATCCACGCCGGTGGTCGGCTCGTCGAGGATTAACAGGTCCGGGTCGTGGATCAGCGCGCAGCACAGCCCCAATTTCTGTTTCATGCCGCCGGAAAGCTTGCCGACTGGACGACTCAGGAACGGATGCAAGCCGGTGGAGGTGGTCAATTCGTCGATGCGCCGCCGCCGCTCGGCCGCGTCGTGGCCGAACAGGCGGCCGAAAAACTGCAGGTTCTCCTCGACCGACAGCGTGGGATAAAGGTTCTTGCCCAACCCCTGAGGCATGTAGGCGATGTGCGGGCAGACCTCGTCGCGGTGGCGCACACTGCTCATGTCACCCCCCAGCGCCTCGACCCGGCCCTGTTGCACCGCGCGCGCCCCGGCCACCAACGACATCAGGCTGGACTTGCCGACACCGTCCGGGCCGATCAGACCCACCATGCGCCGTGCGGGGATGTCCAGATCGATGCCGTCCAGCGCAAGGGTCTTGCCGTAACGCAGGCTGACGCCGGCAAGGCGGACGACGGGAGCGGCTCCGGTGGCGAAAGGGTTCATTCCGGAACCCGCGGCTTCAGTTCCGCCGGCCACTCCGACTGCGGGTTCAGCTTGAGCCAAGCCACGCCCGGCAGGCCGGTCTTGACCATCTTGATGTGCTTCTGAAGCAGTTCGAGATCGATCTGCGCTTTGACCCGGAACATCAGTTTCTGGCGCTCGCTGGCGGTTTCCACCGTCTTGGGCGTGAACTGCGCGGTGCTGGCCACGTAGGATACCTTCGCCGGGATCACGTACTGCGGCGCGGCGTCGAGCACGATGCGCGCCTCGCTGCCCAATGCTACCCTGCCGGCCACCGTCTCCGGCAGGAAGAAGGTCATGTAAACATCCCCCAGGTCCACCAGGTTGAGCACCTTGCCTCCGGCGCCGAGCACTTCGCCGGGCTGGGCGATGCGGTACTGCACGCGGCCATCGCGCGGCGACTTGAGCTGGCTATCGGTAATGTCGGCCTCGATGCGCGTGATAGTTGCCTTGCTCGCGACGACCGTTGATTGCGCGCCCACCACTTCGGCGCGGGCAGCCTCGATCGCCGCCTGAGCCGCCGCCACCTGCGCCTTCGCCGCGCTGAGCGCCGCCGCCGCGCTGCGCGCCCTGGCCTGGTCGTCGTCGAACTCCTGGGCCGAGTTGACATTTGCTTTCGCCAGGGTCTCCGAACGCTTCAGCCGCCGCTGCGCCGAGTCCAACTCGCTCTCGCGCTGGGCCACCACGGCCTGAGCGGCGGCCTTGTCGCTTTCGCGCGCCGTTACCTGGGCCTGCGCACTTGTGACACTGTTGCTCGCTTTCTGGTTCTGCGCGCGCGCCTCGTCACGCTGCGCCTCCAGCACATCAATCTGCATTTGCGCCAGCGGCTGCCCGGTCTGCACGAAGTCGCCCTCATTGACCAGGATGTTCTGCACGCGACCGGCCAGCTTGGTAGCGACGTCGATCTCGGTGGCCTCGATGCGGCCGTTGCCCTTAACAAAGCCTTTGCCGGGGCCGGAAGGCCGCAGTTTGGTCCAGGCATAGAAGCCCACGGCAGCGACAATCAGCACGATCGCGGCGGGGACCAGCTTTTTCTTGAGTGCAGAAGTCATGGTGGAGTTCCTTTTTTCAGTTGGCACGGGATTTCGAAGGACTCCGCGCTGCGACGAGGTGCCGACCACCTCCGCCGCCGAACGGGGCATACAGGCTTGCACGGTTGGAAGGGAAGTGGAGCATGGTTTCGTGCGGTTCGTTCATAGGGTTTCCTTCTCGTAAACGTGGCAGCTCCTTCCCTCCAGGTCAAATTGCTTTGTCCGGTGTGTTAGAAACCTCCTCAACAAACCGCACGCCTCCGGGTATGCTCTTACGCATGACTTCGACGTCCCACGCCCAAAACCAGTCCACGGTCCATCGCATCGAGCTCAAACTGCGGGAGGTGGGCCAGTTATTCAACACGATGGACCCCTCGCCGTTCCACGAAAAGGACCTCGACCATGATGCCGAAGAGTTCATCGTGAGCTGGGCGCGGGAATTCCCTCTGGACGAACCGGTCGCCTTGATTGTTCATCTGGGCGCATCGCCACAAGAGCCAGAACCCCAGCCTATGATTGAACGAGCCGTCCACCATTACTTCGCCTATCGAGTCGAACTCAACCAACTGGAGTTTCGGCATCTCATGCAAGACGGTCGCAGAAGCTTGTTGACTGGCCTGGTTTTTCTGGCCGCCTGTTTGGCCACGAGCAGGTTCCTCGTGGGAGCGGGAGTCGGAACGTTTGCCACTCTCGCTCGAGAAAGCCTGGCCATTGCTGGTTGGGTGGCGATGTGGCGGCCGATGGAGATTTACTTGTATGACTGGTGGCCATTGCGCAGGCGCGCAAGGATACTCAAGAAACTCAGCCGGATGCCTGTAGAGGTGCGCAAACCAAAGTGATGGACACCAAACATGAGCGGCACTCCAGTTCCAGACGACCAGACAATGCCGTATCAACAGCCGGTTGAGACGGTAATCGCCTCGCTGGGCACAGACGCCAAGCACGGGCTGAGCGAAGCCGAGGCGCAGGTCCGGCTGGTAGGCCATGGTCGCAACGAGCTGGCAGCAGAAGAGCCGATTCCCCGTTGGAAAAGGTTCCTCGCGCAGTTCGGGGATGCTCTTGTCATCCTGCTGCTCATCGCCGCGGCAATCTCGCTCGTGCTTTGGCTGGTGGAACGCGAATCGGCGCTGCCCCATGAATCTATTGCGATCCTTGCGATCGTCCTGCTTAACGCGGTCATGGGGTACATCCAGGAGTCCCGTGCGGAATCGGCCCTGGCCGCACTGCGCCAGATGGCTGCGGCGCATGCGAATGTGATCCGCGACGGTGAGCGGCGCAGTATTCCGGCCGCGGAGCTTGTTCCCGGCGACATCCTCCTCATTGAGGAGGGAGATACTATTCCCGCGGACGCGCGCCTCCTGCAATCCACAGCCTTCCAAACCGCAGAGGCGGCCCTGACGGGCGAAAGCCTGCCAGTGGCCAAAGACATCGCTCCGCTAGCTGGCGAAGCCGGACTCGGGGACCGCCACAATATGATCTTCAGCGGAACGCTGGCGACCTACGGGCGGGGCAAAGCGGCGGTCACGGCCACCGGCATGCGTACCGAAATGGGCCGCATTGCTGGAATGCTGAAGCAGGCGCCTCACGACACCACGCCCCTCCAAAAAGAACTCGCCAGGCTGGGAAAACGCCTCGGCCTGATTGTGTTGGCCATCGCCGCGGTAATGATCGTCACGATCTTGTTGGTTCAACACGTCCACGGTCTCTCGGCCTTCTTCGATGTCCTTATTTTTGGAGTCGCGCTGGCGGTCGCGGCGGTGCCTGAGGGCCTGCCCGCAGTAGTGACCGCGGTCCTGGCTTTGGGCGTCCAGCGTATGGCCCGCCGCAACGCAATCGTGCGCCGCCTGCCCGCAGTCGAGGCGCTCGGGTCGGCCAGCGTGATCGCCTCCGACAAAACAGGCACGCTGACCAAGAACGAAATGACCGTGCGCGCCGTGGTCACGGCCAGCGGCCGGGCGAACTTCACCGGGATTGGATACCAGCCCGAGGGCGACATCCAGGTGGAGGGCGGGGCTCCTTTGATCGGCGCGCTCCGCGTGGAGCTGCACCGGGCACTGACAGTGGCTGACCGCGCCAACAACGCCGTGCTGCAGGAGCATGACGGGCGCTGGACCGTGCAAGGCGACCCCACTGAGGGGGCGCTCCTGGTCGCCGCGCGCAAAGCTGGCCTTCACGCTGAAACGCTCGACGCGCGCTTCGGCCGCGTCGGAGAGGTGCCCTTTTCCTCCGAACGAAAACTCATGAGCACAGTGAATACCGACGCGGAGCGACAGGAGCGCGTGCTCCTGTTCACTAAGGGCGCGCCGGAGGTGCTCGTTGCGCGATGTTCCCAGGAGTTCGTGGGCGACGAGATTCATCCTTTCCGCCCGCTGACCCAGGCGCGCCGCGCTGAGATTGCTCGGGCTAATGAAGAGTTGGCCGGCCAGGGGCTGCGCACGCTGGCAGTGGCTGCGCGCGCTCTGCCGGCGAACCTGCTGCAACACGACGACGTGGATGAGCACCTCGAGCAGCAACTGGTTTTCCTCGGTTTGATCGGCATGATCGACCCCCCCCGCGAGGAGGCCAAAGCGGCGGTGACCCGGGCCAAAAGCGCCGGGATTCGCCCGATTATGATTAAGGGCGATCACCCTAAAACCGCCGCGATCATCGCGGGGGAGTTGGGTATCACGGCGGACGGGCGGACCGTCACGGGTGCCGAGCTGGACAAGTTGTCGGACGAGGCGCTGGCCCGGGAGGCCCGGGAAGTTTCGGTTTACGCCCGCGTTAATCCTGAACACAAGCTGCGCATCGTGAAGGCACTGCAAGACTGCGGCGAGACGGTGGCGATGACGGGCGACGGGGTCAACGACGCACCGGCGCTCAAGATGGCGGATATCGGCGTGGCGATGGGGGTTACGGGCACGGACGTTTCGAAGCAAGCCGCAGCCGTAGTGCTCACGGATGACAATTTCGCCACCATCGTGGCGGCGGTGGAAGAAGGGCGCACCATCTTCGCCAATATCCGCAAGTTTCTGCGCTACCTTCTGGCGTCGAACATGGGCGAAGTGATGACAATGTTCTTCGGCGTAGTACTGGCGAAGGCCCTTGGGCTGGCGGCCGGGGACGGGGGCGTGGTGTTGCCACTGCTGGCCACTCAACTGCTCTGGATCAACCTGGTGGGGGACGGCGCGCCCGCTCTCGCGCTGGGCCTGGACCCGGCCGATCCGGGGGTCATGCGCCAGCCGCCACGGCCTCGGAACGAAGGAGTGATGACGCGCAGGATGTGGGCTGGAATCTTCCTTGTGGGTGTGATTACCGCGGCGGGCACGCTGCTGGTGCTTGATGCCTCCTTGCCCGGGGGGCTGATCCAAGGCTCAGGGAGCTTGCGCTACGCGCAAACGATGGCTTTCACCACGCTGGTGCTGTTTTCGCTGTTTACCGTTTTCATCTCTCGCTCTGAGCACCAAAGCGCCTTCACGGGTTTATTTTCCAACGGGTGGCTCTGGGGCGCAGTCCTGCTGTCGCTCGTGCTGCAACTGGCGGTTGTCTATATCCCGTTTTTGCAGCAAGGCTTTTCGACCACCAGCTTGAGTCTTGCCGATTGGCTGCGCTGCACCGCAGTTGCCAGCTCCGTGCTCTGGCTGAGCGAAGCGGCCAAAGGCATCATTCGCTGGACGGCGAAACCAAAGGCAGCGCGCGGAGCTTGAGCGCCTGCCGGGAACTCAAGCTGCCCCCCAACCAGCCCAACCAGCTTCGGCTCGAGATTAAGCTCGCCAACCTGGGGGCATGTAGTATACAAACGGAATTATGATCTCTCTAAACCGTAGTACGGTGTGGGAGGAAGCCCAAGCCAAGGGGATCTCACGGCGCGAATTTCTCGGTTTCTGCACGACCGTCACCGCAATGCTGGGCCTGCCGGTGAGCTCAGTGGCAGAGATCACCAAAGCTCTTGAAACCAAGCCTCGCCCGCCAGTGGTGTGGTTCCACTTCCAGGAATGCACCTGTTGTTCCGAATCGTTCCTCCGCTCGTCACATCCTGCGCCCATTGACATCCTGCTGGACACGATTTCACTGGACTGCACGGAAACGTTGATGGCCGCCGCCGGGCACCAGGCGGAGGAGGCACTCCAGGAAACGATGAAGAAGCACCGCGGCGAATACTTGATGCTGGTGGAAGGAGCCGTGCCGCAGGCGAATGGAGGGGTATATTGCTGCATCGGCGGTCGCACCGCACTCGACATCCTGCAGGAAGCGGCTTCGGGCGCGAAGGCAGTGATCTGCTGGGGCAGTTGCGCGTGCAACGGCTGCATTCAGGCGGCCAACCCCAATCCCACGGGAGCAACGCCGATTCATGAATTGGTCCACGGCCGGCCGATTGTCAACGTTCCAGGGTGTCCCCCAATTGCGGAGGTGATGACGGGAACCATCGCTCACCTGTTGGCCTTCGACCGAATTCCGCAACTCGATGGCCTGGGCCGTCCAAAGGCGTTCTACTCACGGCGTGTCCACGACACGTGTTATCGCCGGCCCAACTACGACGCCGGGTTGTTCGTGAATTCCTTTGACGATGAAAACGCCAAGCGCGGCTTTTGTCTTTACAAGATGGGGTGCCGCGGGCCGGTTACCTACAACGCCTGCGGCGTCATGCGATGGAACAACGGGGTGAGCTTTCCGATCCAGTCTGGCCACGGTTGTATCGGTTGCAGTGAGGCGCACTTCTGGGACAACGATCCCTTCTACCGGCATCTGCCGTCATTTCCTGGTTTCGGCATCGAAGTCACTGCGGACAAGGTCGGCCTCGCCGCGGCGGCGCTGACGGTCGGGGGCATCGCCGCGCACGCGATTTCCACCAACATCCGCAAGCGGCACCTGATCGAAACGGAAAAGCGGAAATCCGTGGATGTGAAGGATGGGCGGGCCGAACAGGGAGGAGATCTGTAATATGGCGGCCAAGCGCATCGTGATCGATCCCGTCACCCGCATCGAAGGTCACTTGCGAGTCGAGTTGGAGGTTCGAGACGGAAAGGTGGTTGAGGCTTACAGTGCCGGCACGATGGTCCGAGGTCTGGAACTCATCCTGCGTGGCCGTGATCCGCGGGACGCCTGGGCATTTGCCGAGAGAACCTGCGGGGTGTGCACCACCGTTCACGCGCTCGCATCGGTTCGCTCAGTCGAAGACGCCTTGGGCATCGTGATTCCACCCAACGCCGAGTTGGTCCGCAACCTGATGTTCTGCGCGCAGTACATGCAGGACCACGTGGTACATTTTTACCATCTGCACGCTTTGGACTGAGTGGATGTGGTAAGCGCGCTGAAAGCTGACCCGGCGAAGACGGCCGAGATCGCCCGCAGCATCTCCAATTGGCCCAAAAGTTCCCCTGCCTATTTTGGCGATGTGCAGAAGCGCATCTCGAATTTCGTCGGCACGGGCCAGCTTGGCATTTTCGCCAAAGGTTACTGGGGTCACCCAGCCATGAAACTTCCCGCCGAAGTCAACCTGCTCGGGGTGACCCACTACATCGAGGCCCTGGAGTGGCAAAAGGAAATCGTCAAAGTCCACACGATCTTCGGCGGCAAGAATCCCCACCCGAATTACCTGGTCGGCGGTGTTCCTTGCTCGGTTAATATTGACGAGGCTAATGCAATCAACGCCGAACGCCTCGCTTATGTCAGCAGGCTCCTCGAGGAGGCCTACTCGTTTGTAAACCAGGTCTATTTCCCTGACCTGCTGGCGGTCGCATCCTTCTACAAAGACTGGGGCGCCGTAGGTGGCGGCCTGTCCAATTACCTGGTTTATGGCGACCTTCCGACCAACGGCTTCCACGACGTCAGCCGGTTTAAGTTCCCCCGTGGTGCAATTCTGAATCGGGACCTTTCGCAGGTTCACGAGATCGATGGGAAGGACCCGCTGCAAGTGCAGGAATCCATTCCGCACTCGTGGTACACGTATTCCAATGGGGACTCGGCCGCGCGTCATCCGTGGGAGGGAGAAACCACGCTCAATTACACCGGCCCCAAACCGCCCTATGAGCAACTGAATGTCGAGGGCAAATACTCCTGGCTAAAAACCCCTCGATGGAAAGGCAACCCGATGGAGGTCGGTCCGCTGGCCCGAATGCTCGTGGCTTACGCCTCCGGCCGCGAGGAAATCAAAGAAATCGTTGATGCCACCCTGAGGAAGCTTGATCTTCCGCTGACTGCTCTCTTCTCCACCCTGGGCCGCACTGCCGCGCGCGGGTTGGAGACGGTCCTGGTTAGCCGCTGGGCGAAAGAATTTTTCGGCGACCTGGTTTCTAATATTAAGAATGGGGACAGCCGCACGTTCAACCAACACTTCTGGGAGCCATCGACTTGGCCGGTCGAAGCTAAAGGCGTGGGTCTGAGCGAGGCGCCTCGCGGTGCACTGGCGCACTGGATAGTGATCAAGGACAAGCAGATTGCCAATTATCAGCTCGTCGTGCCATCCACCTGGAACGCCTCCCCGCGCGACGGAAAGGGCCTTCGGTCCGCCTACGAGGCCGCGCTGCTGGGCACGCCCGTTGCGGATCCGGAAAAGCCCTTGGAAGTGCTCCGAACCATTCATTCGTTCGATCCCTGCCTTGCCTGCGCCGTGCACCTTTACGACGAAAAGGGACGGACGCTCAACCGTGTTTCGATAGGTTAGGAACGGTATGCAAAAGGCGATCCTGGGGCGTGTTTACGTTTGGGAAATCCCAATCCGGGTCTATCATTGGCTCAACGCGCTCTGCATCCTGGTGCTGTGCGTCACCGGTTACATGATCGGCCAGCCTCTGGCGATCCAGCAAGGCGCGGAGGCCTCGCAATCGTATTGGTTTGGCACCGTTCGTTTTGTCCATTTCGTGGCCGCCTATGTTTTCTTCTTCAACTTCCTTTTCAGGATTTACTGGAGTTTTGCCGGCAACCGCTACGCCAGTTGGCGCAATATCCTCATTTACAGGAAACAGCAGTGGAGAGAACTCCGGCAAGTGTTGGCGGTCGATATTTTCCAGGCCGAGAACAAACCGATTAAAACCATTGGCCACAACGCCTTGGCGGGCCTTTCCTACGCTGTCATCTACGTGGTTTTTGTCTTCCAGGCCGTAACCGGCTTCGGCCTTTACGCCGCCATGAGCCGATCCCCGTTCGTCCACTGGTTTGCCTGGATCGTGCCCCTTATGGGAGGAGACTTCGCCGCGCGCCAATGGCATCATGCGTTCATGTGGGTTTTTGTCGTGTTCAGCCTCGTTCACATTTACCTCGTTTTTTATCATGATTATGTCGAAGGCCGAGGGGAGATGTCTTCCATGGGAGGCGGTTGGAAATTCATCGAAAAAGAATACCATCCCCTCAAGAAAGAACCTTGGGAAACCAGCAAGCGCTAAAACCCTCATCCTGGGCGTGGGCAACGTGCTCATGGGCGATGAAGGGATCGGCGTCCTCGCACTGAAGCACCTCGAAGCGGCGGGATTCGGCACCAGGGCCGAGCTCGTTGATGGCGGAACCGGAGGGTTCCACCTGCTCGGCTATTTCCTCGATTACAGGCGGCTCATCCTGATCGATGCCGCATCGGACGGCAAGCCACCCGGGACCGTATCCCGCATCAAGCCTCGGTTCGCCGCCGACTTCCCACAGTCGCTAGTTGCCCACGACATCGGCTTGAAGGACTTGATCGAATCTGCGGTGTTGTTGGGAGCCTTGCCAAAGGTGGATCTCATCACGGTTTCCATCGGCGCAATCAGGCCCATGACGTTAGAACTCTCTCCGGCCGTGTCGGCCGCGTTCCCCGCGATTCAGGCGGCTGTCGACACGTGCCTTGGCTGAGAACTGCGAGCTTCGGACAAGGCGGTTAGTTGGCACGACCGAAGCCCCCGCGGCGCTCAACCCACGGCGCGCCTCGGCGCCAGGAGAGGCGGTTGCGTCCTCTATTCTCTGTTGGCAAAGCGGCGTTGCCCGGTGTTCCTGGATCATCGGTCGTTGAATGGGCCGATGCTGAAGTTCGTCTCGTCCTCGAACCGGCGAATAACCAGGTTCGTCACGGTGATTCACGTCATCTGCTTGCTTGGGAATGAGCTTCGACCATCCACAGCCATTTATCGACCCCACGGGAAACCTCCGTGAATAGATCGGCAGTGTCGGCATCATCGAGTTCATCGGCTTCGTCGATGGCCTCACGGACCTCGTGCCCGAACGTCGCCAGAGCTTTTGAGAAGGCCTGGACGTGAGCGAAACCCTCCGCGATGTCCAGCGGATATTCTTCCAGACGAGAACGCTTCGCCGCTACGCGGACGGTGCCTTCAGCCACGCCACCCAATTGCACGATGCGCTCGGCGATGAGGTCCACATACTCGCCGACGCCTTCGTAAACCTCGTCAAAGAGTTTGTGCAGCCCGATGAAATGGGGGCCTTTCACGTTCCAATGCGACTGCTTAGCTTGGGATTGCAGATCGACCGCATCCGCCAAGCGCTGATTCAATAGCTGATTCAATTCGATCCGGGCCGGCTTCGGCAGATCGTTCAGCGTTTCATACATGTTTGGTTCTTCCGTGGTCTTGGTAGCGTATCTATTCATTTTGTTTGTTCTTTCTGTTTTTTAATGATGAGGTTGACTGTTCACCGCCGCCTCCCGGCAGCAGACTCATATTCTCTGGCAAGTCCTGACGATGGCGCCAGAAGTCGGTCCAAGGATCTTTGGCTGCCAACCTGCGTCCGGTGGTTCGGAGGTTGAACTGGAGCGGGTTTAATTCGGGTCTGACTTCTTCCCAATCAAGGGGTGTGGAAACCGGAGCTCCCCGCCGGCAACGAACCGAGTAGGGCGCGGCGATGGTCTGCCCAAACGCGTTCCGGAGCCAGTCGGCAAAGACCCGGTTCTGCCGGTTGGCCTTGCGCGCTTCTACAGTGATGGTCCGGGGCGACCTCCTGGCCAGCTCCTGGCAGATGGCGTGAGCGAATAGTCGCACTTGCTCCTGGTCGGGACCCTGCCGCAAGGGGACCAGGACATGCAACCCTCGCCCGCCGGTGGTTTTGGGAAAGGAGCGAATCCTCATCCGTTCGAGGAGTTCTCGGAGCAGGAACGCGGCCTTCGCTGCATCCGCAAATAACCCGGAGGATGGGTCGAGGTCAAACGCCAGCCAGTCGGGCAGGTCGAGCGAGCCGACCTCGCAGTTCATGACATGAACCGCGATGCAACCGAGGTTGACGAGAGCCAAAAGGGTTTGCTTTGATCCTCCCACGACGTAATGAACGGTCTTTCCGGAACTTTCGGCAGGAACGGCCAACGTTGGCACGCCTTCGGGGAGGCCTTTCGCAAAATTCTTCTCAAAAAAGCAGCCACCCTCGATTCCCATAGGCGCTAACTTAAGTATTGCCAATCGGGTTCTGGCTGTGTTATCAAGCTGGGGTGAAGCACGCCAATCTACTGGATGAGGAGTGGGAATTCCTCACGGACTTTCTTCCGCCGGACTGGCGC
>Ga0326727_10006710_pt1 | contig 31240 bp, 32 predicted proteins | sample MB2enrmetagenome_FD_207643 | JGI IMG/M metagenome (GOLD analysis project Ga0326727, IMG submission 207643) | Lab enriched peat soil microbial communities from McLean, Ithaca, NY, United States - MB29MY | ecosystem: Environmental > Terrestrial > Soil > Wetlands > Peat | place: USA: New York... | reverse complement strand
TGGGTACCCGCCGAGTTTGCGCCTAAGCCGCTTTGCACATGCAGCCAGATATGCAAGCAAACGCCAGCCTACAAGCTATGGGCCTACGTGTAATCCGGACTTTCTGCCCACTCAAACGCGTATTATATGAAGTTCTAGGCAAGTTTTCTGCGGGAGGCAACTCTCTATACCGTAGTCGATTTTTCAAACGCTATTGAGTACAAATTGGCGTTGCCAAGGGAGTCAATGCTTGAACTTAACTGACGAGTCTACCCTCTCGATCGATCTTGCCGCGCCGTATCCTAGTCGATGATATCGGCCTCTTGTCATCAGCGAGGATTAGGTCTATGGGGTCAATCGCTAGAGGTTTCAGCCCGTTGATTTTTCTCTTGGCATTGATCTCGTATGCGGTTTTGATGGTTCGCCTGCTGACGACGAGTGCGTCGATCCCGGAGACTTTCACCGTCGGCCCAAATCGGTCATGAAGCGGAACAATCCGCGCGCGGGGTAATACTCCCCAGGTTGCCAGGAGTCGTTCCAGGTCTCTCTTTCTCTTAGCGTAAGGATCGAGCTTGTGGGGCTTGTGTAACGACCTAGCGAATTCATCGCTCGTGATACCGATCATAACCTTACGACCCACGGCGAAAGCTTGTCTCAACAGTTTTCTGTGCCCACGGTGCAACGCATCGAAGGTCCCTCCCATTGCAACGATTCGGTACATCTTTTGGGACCTATCCATGATTCTTACTGGCCTCCTGAATTACCGTCCAGCGCTCTCTGGATTGGGGCCACGTTTAGAACATAGAGATTTAGTGCTTTGCATCAGTTACCAAGAAGTCGAACGCCTCGGTTGTCAATAGGGACCGCGAACACTTTCGCAGCGGGAAACGCTTTTTTCACTGACTGCATTATTCTTCCCACTTTCCGATCACTAGCGACGCCATGAACAGCTTCGCCGATCATGTTCTGTGCAGCGCCCGTGGCTCCCGATGAAACCATAATCGAAATCAGTCGTGTAACGGTCGTTGTCTCAAAACCTGTTTCTCGACCGAACTTCCGGGATTCCGCGAGGAAAGTCGACAATGTTGAATTCTGACGAACAGCGTCCATGGTACGTTTGGCAGACGCATTTACGCTCATCCCAACGTCAGCTTTGACGAGAGTCTCCGAGGTTGGGATCGGGCCTATGTAGGCACAAATTATGGAATGCTTTTCCGGAAATAGTAGCCTATCGACAAGCCCTATCCCAGGCGCGCCCGGCTCTGTGACCAAGACGAAACCTCCCGTAAGCAATGCTGCAGCCGTTCCTAGTCCTGTGTGATTTACTACGTCCGCCACGTGTGTGATCCTGCCAAGTTCATTCAAGGTAACAGGGATATCGGCTGCGTCCGATACGGCCAGACAGGAAGCCAATGTTCCGGCAGCGCTTGTGCCGAACCCTGCAGCAATCGGGCATGCCACTTTCAGATCAATGGCGACGTCCAGTGTGATGCCTTGCGTTTTCAGGAGTTGTTCGATTGCCGAGCGGGTCGTATGGGCTTCAGGGGCTGGCTTTGAGTTGATCTTAATCTTGATCGTAGTCTCGGCACTTTTCCGAACGATGGCGCGAGAAGTTGCACCTCGAGGAATTGCGAATCCGCCCCCGCGCGCCCCGATTCTGGCCGGATTAGTGAGTGGGGTACCGGATGAGTCTACATTGCAGACCTCGAAGAAGCTCGAGATTCCAGCTGGGCAGAATGCCTCCGAAACTCGCAACGGTACCGCCCGACGCTACTAATGTTTCTGCGTATTGAGTTCAAGTGCCCGCAGGCTGGGAAAGGCCGCTCGGCAGGCTGCGGCAACGGGCGGAGTCAATATGACCATGAACGGAATCTCGGTGAAATAGCTTGAAGCCGCAACGAGATAAACGAAGGCGCCCGCCAGAGGCTTAGTGCCAAGACCAACCGCTACAGGAAGCCCAAAAATGGTGCTGTAAGCAACAATTCCTATGCCTATAATTCCCGTTCCAATTCCGAGACCGATCGAAGCTGCAACCTCAAAATCTGCCCATTTATTTCGTACGATTATGAGGAAGATGATGGCGAGAACGACAATCAGTCCTGCGAGGCCTAAGTAGGAAGTCGACGACCCAATCGTAGATGCTCCAAAGAGAAAGTACAAACCGAGAACTAACGCCACAGCGTAAAGCGGTTGAATCACTAGACTCGCCGAAACCAAAACGCGTCTCAATACTCCCTTCCATTCATGGCTTGTTAGCCACCCTATTACGAAGAACCCAATGAAATTAGACGGGACACCAACGAGGAGACTTAGGAGCGCATCATGATGTCCGTAGATAACATCGGCGAGAAATATCCCGATTGCGGCACCCACCCCTCCAACCCACGGCCCAAATAGTATGCTGAAAGCAGCAGGGGCGAAAACTTGTGGCCAAAACCTAACTCCAAAGATCATTAGTGGAAAAACTGTCCACAGGGCGCCTATTGCCGCGTATAAAGCAGCATTCACAGCCGTTAGCGTCAATCGCAGGGACAAAGAATTCGATCTTTTCAACCGCAGTCGATATGAGAGCAACCTTACCCCCTATTCTAATCTTGTCCTATTCTGTTGGATACAGTGCGCAAATAAGTAGCTGCGGCCTAACGAAACGTTAAGATACCTACCGCGGGCTGGCTTGCACCCGGTAGCCCGGTGGTGTAGTGGTCAAACCACGCACATGGGACTATGCATAGCATTGGCGCCAGAAAACTGCCAATAGACGGCTCTGGATCCCCTCACCAAAGGAGAAACCTGCCGACGGGAGACACCAAAAACGTCCCGAATTCGAATCTCCCCCGGGCTACCAACAGTCCTTGTTAATTACTTGGAGTTGGTTACCTGGCTAAGATAACCGACATGTCCAGTGGTCATTGCACCTTTCGGTGCATTAGCCCATCACACTGACAGAATCGCGGTCTGTAGCGTTCAGATTCTGGCGCGGCGTCGTCTTCTGAAGTTCTTGATCTTCCAGAAGCCCATTGAATCACGATAATATTCCATGACTTCCAATTATCTCACCATCAGAATCCTAATCGCTTCGCCACTTAGGGATTCTACGCTACCAGAGCGGATGATTTCAACGGTAGGCATCGGAATTTAGTGGCTGAATTGCAAATTCCTAGCAAACCTACACAATCCGGCACGCATAGTTTGATAGACGGATCTAAAAAATCACGAACACTTGAAGCTCGATCGTAAAATTGTTTGAAGGGTTTCAATAAATTCTGAGCACGCTATTATAGCAAGAAAGGCAGATTCAATACCGAAAGCCTGCTTCTCGACGCAATTTAGAAAGTTGTTGAAAACCATCAAGAAATTTCGTTAGGCCTCCTCGTCTTAGGTGCTGAGCCTCTCATCGCAAGTGATCATCGGCTCATTCAACCATCCCCCCTCATAGCTTCCTCTGACTCATCGGAAGTTGCTTATTCGAGTCCTAGCCCTATTTTGCATCTGAGAGGTGACTAGTGCAAGGCAGGTAAGAGAAGTAGGGGAGCTAAGAAAGCGTGGACGGCTAGTAGAGATAGGAAGGTGGCGAAAGAACGCGAGAAGAAAAAAGAACGCAAAGCCGCCCTATTTTGACGACAATCTAGTCGAACCGAGAGGAAGGAACAGGTTCAGGAATTGAAGTTCGCGATACGAATGCTGCGAGACGCATAAGGACTCAAAGTCGTACAACACGCATAGTCAATGCTAGACGGAGTTAAACGCCGAAAAAGAGGATTAGGGCTCGGGGATAAGGGTCCCAAAACGGAGAACGCAGATGGCCTATAGAGCTGGATTGCGGAGAATATTCTATCAAGACACCGATCGTTCTAATTGGGATGGGACAAATCCGCGGCCATTGTTGACCGATGTGTGGTACCCTGCCGTGGACACGGCAGTCGAGGATGACGTTTCTATCGGCCCTCCGAACACGCCATTCTTCATTGCAGGCAAAGCTGCGCGAGACGCTGAGTTTGTGTCCGCGCCAGCATCATTTCCGCTGGTACTGTTGTCGCACGGAACGGGCGGCATGTCTCTGCAATTGGGATGGTTGGCCTCCTACTTGGCTTCTGAAGGCTACATCGTCGCAGGCATCAATCATCATGGCAATAACGCATTGGAGCCATACACAACACAGGGTTTCTTGCGTTATTGGGAACGGGCAAAGGACCTAACGGCCGTGCTAAATCAACTTCTGATTGACCCGAACCTTGGTGCACGGATCAATCAGGACGAGATTGGGGCGGCCGGTTTCTCATTAGGCGGTTATACGGTGATAGCGATTGCCGGCGGCATCACTAGTGTTCGACTGTTGATCGAGGCGTTTGAAAACTCGGGGCGCGACCTCTTCAAAGAAATTCCTGAATTTCCAGACCCTACGGCACTTGTAAGAGAATTCAAGTCTCTTGATCGATATGCCGCTGTTGCCGATGCTTCCTACTGTGATAACCGAGTCAAATCTATCTTCGCGATCGCCCCTGCTCTCGGCGAGGCATTCTCTCCAGAAGGTCTATCTCCAATCCGAATTCCCGTAAAGATCGTCGTTGGTGAAGCGGATCAAACTGCTCCTGCCACTGCGAACGCTTCGTACCTTGCGAAGCATATCAAACGGGCAGAATTGGCTATTCTCGAGAATGTGGGGCACTATACTTTTCTCGCGGAGGCAACCGAAGCAGGAAAACAAGAATTTCCAATATTCTGCCTAGATGCGCCCGGGGTAAGTCGCGGAGCCGTCCATCATGTGGTCGCCGGGTGGGCAAGAGAATTCTTCGAGAAAACCCTCAACACCAAGTAAAATTTATCGCTCATAATTGCTGTTGTCCTTGCTGCCTACGGGCTACAATCGGATTAGATGTTTCTACTACCCTTGCCGCCAAAAAGGAATCTTGCGCCTCTGGTTTGGAGGTGTTCAATAGTTCGGTCTGAAGATCAAGTCTCCTCTCCAACTCCATAAGTCGTTTGTGTTGACCAAATATCATCGACATCAGTAACGGGACCGCTTTGACGGGTGAGGCCATTGTGCTCGCGAAGGACGCGTGGAGTCTGCATTGGTTCAGTAGATCCCCCCAACACATCCTGCTCCCTTGCGTAAGGTAAAGCGAAAGCGGCTTGGGTCATCCAAGAGTGAAGACTGAAAGTACATACTTAGGGATATTCCAGTCGACACGGCGGTGCGAGAATAAACCGACCTGTAAATCACGAGGAATCTCTAGGGCCAAATTATGGCACAAATGATATTCGAACTCATTAAACACCATTGCAGGCTCCTCGGTTCATGCTTCCCGAGCCCAGTGCGCAAACCCAAGCTGTCGTGTATGCGAGGTGCAAGAATTGCGGGCACCCCGTCATCAATCATTTCGCAAATAAGTCTCCGGTAAGAAAGCGCTGCGTAGAGAAAGAATGCACATGCAACTGGGGCTGGGATGGACAGAACGAGACAACGCCACCTGCCTAACTTCTTCTGCAGTAAACCAATTGAAACGGCTTATCCACGTAGCTCTCGCAAGACAAGGTCGGGCTGCGGGGTAACGCGTCATCTACGTTTAGTGAGGATTGGTCTGGCAATTCGTTTGGTGAAGTTATCTCGACTCGGAACCAAGCCATTTCTTCGTCCTCAGTGAAGACGAAATCGTCAATTAACTCAGCCTTACGATCCCTAATTGTCTACCTACTGTTAGTTCTCTGAGGTAGCTTGACCAACCGAAAAGGTAACCTTACCCAACTGAGAAAAAACGGCAAAAAAATCGATCGGGGAAATGGAATCATGCCGTGTATGAAGCCCACTAAGCGTCAACCTGTCCAGCACTGTGCCGATGCTATTTGTTGACCTCCATCCATGAGTATGAATTGCGTCATGGCGCCTGGAGGTTGCGAAGTCCCTACATAGACTTGATTCATACCCGGCCAAAGCCTATGGACATGCATCATATAGCTCGGTCCATATGGATTCATGATCATAAGCCTCGCCCAATGCAAAGGAATTGTTGTTGAGATCATCAGGATGACAGCCTGTCCAGGGAAGTACTGTTGCTGGCTGCACCACATGTTAACATTGCCAGGCACCACGACGTCGTAACTTTGAGCGTTCGCAGGCACAAGCGCAATCGCGAGGAAGAGGCTACTTGCTAGCATGACTGAAACAATGGGGATGACATATATGGTTTTCATCAAAATTCACCTCCTTGCTCTGCAATTCAAGGACGAGAATGACACATTGCTGTGTCGGTCTGAATATATTACTTGTCATATCATACGGAATAGATAGTTTTTCTAGGTCAAAACTAAAGCAAATCAATGGTTTGGAGATTGTATCAGAAATCCCGGCATTACTCAATCGCCTACCCTGACTTTTTGGCCAAGATAGCTATTCCTTTTGATTTTCCGTTCATTCTGATATCTCCTCCTAGCCCATGAGTATGCGGTGAACACACTTAAGGTGCTAAGTCGGAATTCATAATCCATACTGGTTCTTAGCATACGTAGCCATATATCAGGAAGTATATGTGAGTTTGGCGTAACATTTGGGTCGACTCTACATTGTACTCTCAGACGAAACTGAGCGGCGACTTCGATTGGCAGCCGTTGTGAGGCTTGGTGGGAAGAAAGGAGACCTTAGCGGCGCAATAGAAGTGGCTGTGAAGGACTGGCTGAAAAAGGACGACCCGAAAGACCGAAAACTAGACACTAAACCACATACCCACAAGTGAGAAAACGCTTACTATCCAAATCACAAGTACCAAAGTTAGAAGATATGGACAGCGCGTTACCTGATAACGAGCCACCAAATGAAAGTGAACATTCTCTCAGACCAAATGACAACGACGCGTTACCCAAAAGAAACTGGGCGCCTGCCCGGGAAACTTCCTCGCCAACGTTAGATGGATTCTTTGCGGTATGTAAGTTGCTCTGGTAGGTTCGCTAGTTTTCTGCGAGCGAAGCGAGCAGCGTGCAAGGTGTGTGTGGGTAAGCTGGTCCGGAATTTGAACTCGGAGCAACCCACAACCACTCAGAGCAACCAGAGCCCTCAAAGGGAATCAAACAACAATACTTCATTGTTTTTCCCCGGGCTACCAACATCCTTCGTATTATAGCACGCTCAGGCTTACTATGGTCCTTGTAGGGGGAAGACTGCACCCGTATCCGCCGAATCAAGCATACCCAAGATCGTATCTGGTATCTTGGAGCCCCTCAACTTCTCTCGCTCGATCTCTTTCTGTGTCATCTGAGTTTTCTTCTTTTGATCATCCGGATACAATCCGTTCCATGTCTTTTTTGACGGCCTCCATTCTTTCAACATGGGTTGCGAGCAGTCTGCTTTCTTCGGGTCGCATCTGTCCGTATCCTCTCAACCTATCCTCAGATAGCTCACTGAGAGTTGCCCAGATTTGGTTTAGGTCATTTACTATCCGCCATCTGGCGGACTCCGTATTCGTCCCTATCTCGAATTTGCGCTGGAGCTCTTGGATTTCTGCAAGCATTTTTTGAGCGTTGCTTGTCAACTCGCTCGCTGCTTGATCGTCAAGGTCTGAACTTCGCACCTTGAACAACCAATTTCCAGAGTCAGAATCGGTCCTTGTCTGTCGAAGGATGTCACGGAGACAAGTCTCGATAAGCGAAAGCCCACTTTTGATGGCGATGAGTACGCTCTGTTCCACTGCTTTTCAGCTCGCTCTTACGTAGAAGCTATTGGCTCGCAACCGGATTGCGAGCGGTTAAAGGCGAGCTTCACCGCCATCGCTGATACAGACAAGGAAGCTGTTGCCTTAAACCTTTCTCGTGCATTGCGACAAAATCGAATGAATAACGCGATCATTGCAACTTTCGCCAGTTATCTTCCCACGATCACTGTTTCATGAAGCTCGTCGAGCATCTACTGAAGGAGTAGTTGCTTGCGAGCGATCTGCCCGCGCTTAGACTGATCTCGGAGTGTCTCAGAAGAATAGCAGAACCTGCTACTGATATCGCGGAAGTCGTGCTCAACTTGACTGTCCACACAAGTCACTCGAATCGTAGAACCCACGGGTGGAAGGCTCGAACAAGATAGAATAGTGAGCCACCCACCGCAGGATACGATGGACGGATCTGGGTGCCGATACCCATAACCCGACCTAGCGTAGACTTACCATGAGACTCTGCAGGGAGAACCGAACCAAATGAACTTGAAAGAGTTACTTGTTCCACGCGACAAGGTGTTCTTCCAGCTACTTGAAGAAGAATCGAGAAACGTGCTGATGGGCGCTCAGGCTCTGAACGACATGATCATGAGCTTTGAGAACCTTTCGGAGAAGAGCAAACACATCGAGGAAATTGAGCATCGAGGCGACGAGATCGTTCATAGCATCTATGACCGACTGATGACTGCATTCATCACACCGATTGATCGAGATGAAATCGGCAAGCTCGCCTCACTTTATGATGACGTCTTGGATGACATAGATGGAGTAGCTGAGCGGTTGAAGTTATACGAAATCAAAACCTCGACGGAGGGGATGAGAAAACTGGCATATGTAGTCCTCAAATCAGTTGAAGAGATACACGTTGCATTCGGACTCATACACGAGATTAAGGCTCCCGATATCGAAACCCGCTGTATCGAGGTAGATCGCCTTGAGAATGAGGCTGATAGTCTACTGCACGAATCCGTTGTGGCGCTATTCAAGACAGATGACGCGATCACAATAATCAAACTGAAAGAAGTCTATGAGTTCTTGGAGGGTATTACGGACAAATGCGAAGATGTGGTCCAAGAAATCCGTGACATTGTTGTAGAATACTCCTAATCAAAGGTTGTTCGATGTCTCTCCAAGTTGTAATTCTGGTTGTAACAATAGCCTTGGCTTTTGACTTTATGAATGGGTTTCATGACGCGGCCAACTCGATCGCGACTGTCGTTTCCACTCAAGTTCTTTCTCCTAAGGCCGGAGTCTTGTGGGCGGCTTTCTTCAATTTTGTAGCTGCTTTTACGTTTGGAGTTGCGGTAGCGTCGACGATCGCACAGGGGGTCATTAGCACGAATATCGTCACCGAGTGGCTGATTCTTTGCACTCTCGTGGGAGCTATTGCTTGGGATGTAATCACGTGGTGGCTTGGCCTTCCGATCAGCTCTTCACACGCGCTTGTAGGAGGGCTCGTTGGGGCTGCTCTTGTGGCAGGAGGTTGGGCGGTCATCCATATGGAGAGCCTGCTCGTGATCGTTCTATTCATTGTTCTGTCGCCTCTGATCGGGTTTGGTGTAGCTTTGTGTCTGATTCTGGTTACTTCTAGAATTGCTCGAAGGTTCGAACGCCCGCTGACCGATCGTGCGTTTCGTCGACTCCAGTTGATATCGGCAGCTCTGTACAGTTTGGGTCATGGCAGTAATGATGCTCAGAAGACAATGGGCATAATTGCGGTTCTCCTCTTTACTGAGGGTCTATTGGGACCGGTGTTCTTCGTGCCTGTTTACGTTATCTTGATGGCTCATGCAGCAATCGCGCTCGGTACGTACGCGGGGGGTTGGAGGATAGTACGCACAATGGGGACGAGGATCACGAAGCTAGCCCCCTTTGGAGGATTCAATGCGGAAACGGCTGCTGCTTCAACCCTCTTTCTCACCGCTCATTTTGGAATACCGGTTAGCACTACACATACAATTGCTGGCGCAATAATTGCAGTAGGCGCGACGCGCCGACTCTCTGCGGTGCGTTGGGGCGTAGCTCGTAGAATCGTTTGGGCCTGGGTCTTAACGATTCCTGCCTCAGCGACTATTTCAGCAGTGATGTACACTCTATTGAGATCCATGTTCCACCTTGCATAGACCGTAGTCTAGTTCCCGTAAGAGTCTGTACTGGTCAAGTAGGTCATGGTTCTTAAAAGCGGAAACGCGAGATTCCAAAGAATTCTTTCGTTTTTCCCGGGGCTACCGATACTACAGCTCGAATCTCACCTTTTTCCTTTAGGAGGCACATAGATGGTCCGACTAACTCGTAACTGAAGAAATGGAAAGGCTCTTGAACACGAACGGAAGAAACTCATGTTAGGTCCAATCCCCCAGACCGCTAGGATCGTTCTGGGTGAATACCTAGCCCGCACAGAAAGTGAGCACAAAACGAGAACTAAGACAGCGGCAAGAAGATGGCTGGATACTGGAAGGGGAAGAACGAATCCTATCGTTTAGGGTCAAGACTTTCCAAGCAATGCTTGACCGTCTTTACTCTATCGCGGAGTCTAACCCAGGAAAGACCCTACTTTACCAGATTGGGCAAGATATGGGACACGCAGCATTCGATTACTCAAAGAAGGCCATAACCCCTGAAGATCACTGGAAGATTTTGGATGATATTCTGAGCCGGCGCGGTTGGGGCAGGTGTGTTAGCGCCAACAGAATCAACGACGAACGCTACGTCACATATGCTTACACGATAAGGGACTGCCCAATATGCTACAACCGTAAAGCCACGGAGCCCATGTGTGACATCGTTCGCGGAATTGTCACGGGATGGCAAGAATCCAGCATAGGACGAAAGGCTGAAGCAAGTGACGAAACGCGTTGCACGGCTACCGGTGCCAAGTTCTGCATCTTCCACGTGTCATTCAAGGAGTGAGCGCTTGAGAATGAGTCGATAGTTACCTGCTAAACCAATTTTCTTTGTTGAGCTGCGGAGTCAACATTACTCACTTAGGAAGCTTCGACTAGGAGGACCTTGCTCAATTGCTTGTATCGCCGGTGGCCTGGTTGAGTTCGCTGTTAGAGAGATTAGTAGAATGCTGCTAACGATTAGTGCGAATCCTAGCAGCGAATCATAGGATAAAGTCTCTTGAAGCAACAGGAAACCGAGGATGACCGCGGTGACGGGTTCTATGATGGCGAATACACTTGCACTCGTCGCGTCAATCAACTGAAGGCCTGCGAGGTAACTCAAGTACGCCAATGTGGTCGGAACTAAACCTAGCAGTACCAATAACCCCCACGCAACAGCGCCGTGGGGAATCTGCAACGCCCCAGCCGCCACAGCGATCAGAAAAAGGAACAATGCTCCAAAGCACATGCCCACGAAAGAGACGACCGCGGGCTCACGATTCCTCCCAAGCACCTTACCAAAAATGTACCAAGAAGAATAAGCCAGTCCCGATGCGAGTGCAAGCCAATCCCCAATCTGCGTCCTCGAACTAAACAACTGTCCGCCCCTCAAAACTCCAACAATCAGGAGAGCACCAAGGACAGACAATACCACCGCCGTAACCTTTGCCCGGGTCATATTTTCTTTGAGAATTATCCACGAGAGTACGGCAACAAAGGCAGGCGCAGTGTACAGCAGAGCCGCAGCATGCTGCACAGTAGTATATGCGAAGGAAGTGAAATACAGTATGACGAAAACTGTAAGGCTGCAGAAACCAAACCCGGCGAACACAATCAACTCGCGCCGTGTTATCGACATGTCATACCGTTTCATCGCCACCAAACTCGCGAGGAACGGTAGCGCCACAAGAAGTCGAAACAGTGAGACTGATACTGGGCCCATCGTGGTGACCGCGTAAATGGCTTTAACAATTATCCCAGTCGTTCCCCACAATACCCCTGCCATCATGACAAGCAATGCGCCCTTCGTTCGACTGTTCAATGCAACTCTCGCCAAGGGTTACTCCGTAAAGATCACGAGCTTATCGAAAAGTTCCTAGCTACCTGTGCAAATCGTGGTTCGACAAGGAGTTGAACTTGTATATCAACTCCCATCCCCGGCTACTCAGCCCTCAACCTGGTGGATGCTTTGGAGCAGGCCATGATCACCAACATACGGTGAAGAAGTACGCGCAGGGATCAAGGTTGAGGGGGAGTAGCTACCACCTATACAGAACGAAAAAGAAACGAGGTAAACCCAATTACCTGAGACCACATTCCATCTCGAATCATCGGGTGAGGTGAATACCGTATTGATCGTGCAGGACTATTTTGGCGAGAAACTATTTTTCTTCTCTGCAGGGATAGTTGTTGGTGTTCCTACCGCTGTCTTCTTTGAGGCTGTGTCGCATCTCTGGTTCACGTTTTTTGGAGTTGCCACCCTTGTCGCTCCTTTCGTTGAGGAATTTTGTAAGGCCTGCACTTTGTTTTACCGTTACGAACGACCGGGGAGAATTCTTGTGTGCAACGGTTTCCTCGCCGGATTAGGATTCGGAGTTGCTGAATTCTTTGTATATGTTCACGCAGGCGTTCCATTCTTGCTGCGCTTGCCCGCAATCGGTTTCCATGGGGCAGGTACTGCGATCGTGGCGTATGGGATCTACAAGCGCAAGACGTTGAAATATTACTTACTAGCAGTGGCCTTGCATTTTACTAACAACCTCTTCGCTACGTTAGGACTTCTTTGGTTCATCGGAGGCTTAGGCGCGACGGTAGCTTCATACGTCTTGGCTTGGACGTTCTATCGACGTACCAAAGACTCGGTCAGTTCGACCGCCCTACCGCCCCTTGAGTTCTGTACAAACTGCGGGTCGCGACTCAAACCGGAGGAAAAATATTGCTACAACTGCGGGAGTCGACGCTGGTCAGCAAGCGAAACGGCTTAGCCCCCGGCTCGGACGCCTAGGTAACGGAAACACCGTTGAATCCATTTTGACTACATCGTATGGTCAGGTTATAGTTCGAAGCGTCTGTTTCGTTGTAATACGTGATACGATCGCTTGGTGAGCATGCAACTGAGACTTGCAGTTTACCTCCTGCTCATAGTCGCCTTAACAATACCTTCTACGATTTATGGACAGACGAGTCAACCAACGACGTCAATCGTCGCACTCAACTACTACTCCAAGACCGGCGTAGGTTCTATGATTACCGTCAGTTTCGATGTCACGTACTCTACGAATCAGGAAGTCTGGTTGATCACTGCCATAGGTTGTAAAGCAGGTGAGTCGAATTGCAGCTCAGTTTCGAGTAATGGCGTGGACTCGTCGCCGTTTCCCTGCAACTCAGTTGACCCATTCGGTGATCAGTCCCCGCTTATTTCGGGAACGTGTTACCTAACAGTATCGACAACTGGAGCCGATTTCTTTAGCTACAACTTAGCATTCAGCAAAGCCGGAAAGTACGACCTAACGGCATTCGCCCAGCTCAATCATCCTGGAGATTCGAACAGTATTCATGGGTCCGAGAGTACCAGCCAAGTCATGATTATCACGGTGACATGACTCTCCGGGAAGGCTGCTCAAATGTAGAGCGCGCTTGCAGGGTACCGTCTCAGGCCCTCCTATTCTCCAGGACGCCGTTGTCCCGAACTCTTCATGCTTGCCCGTGGATCGTCGACTTCTCATCTTTTCACTGAGGCGCGGTTATCGAAGACGGTTTTGCTCATGTGCGCGACATAGGGGGAGTCTTTATCATTTTGTGAAGAGGGAGGAAGGTGAAGCCCGTTGCTTGTAATTGTGAATATCTCTGCCAAAGGTTCAACGGCCCCAGCGCAAGCGCTACAACAGATTGACTTGGCGATGGAAGCGCTCGGTTTGAAGAAGCAAGTGCGATCAGTATTGGTCTCTGGGAGACAGTTTTCGACGACCTACGAGGGACCAAACGTCGGGAAGAACGTCGTAGAGGAGACGTTGAAGCCATTAGCCGAGAGCAATCAAATCACGATCTCGGTCGAAACAGAGGAGTCCGTGTCATTCCCCTGATAATCTAAACGGCCGGGGACCTGACACAATCTGCATTTCTTCTCGGATGAATGAAGTTTCATCTTGGGTCAGGGTCCATGCTGCAAAGTCGCGTGGTTCTCCATTTTGAAGTGATAATACTAGATATGTGAAGTTAGGCCAGGCGTGCTCTAGGTCCAGTTGGGATGGTTCCACGGGGGCGTCGGGGTGGGAGTGATAGACGCCGATCAGATCTAGGTCGGATCTTCGAGCGTCTTCATCGGCACGACCTAACTCTAAGGGGTCGATGTTATACCGACGGTGCTTTGAGGTAGCCACATTCTGAGCTGCGTAGATGCGATGCACCCTCCTCGCGTTTGAGTTTGCGCCAATAAGGAATCCGCAACATTCCTCCGGATAAGCGCTTCTTGCGTGGTTGATTGCGTATTGAAGTTGATCCGTTGGAATGATCAATACCAATTTCTGCACCAGGTTACGTTTTCATGAGGCATTTGAGGTCTAGGTGGGCTAGATGCTCTCGACATTTGGCTGTCAAACTTTGTGTCCATAGATATACATGCTCTGCGGTGAGGATGTGAAACTTCAGCCTTTTAGTTTCACTTAGCTCACGTGGCGCCGCGTGCCCTGTTTCGGTTATATTCCAAATTTTCGTATGCTGCTTCGCATTGCAGTTTGAATGGTGAATTAGCTGTTGCTTGAAGGATCTGCCAAAATCATTCTTCCGAGCCGAGGCGACCGGAGCAAGACGGGGATTCTATACATACCTGCCGACGTTGTCAAAGACTCGTTATTTCCATTCAGCCCTGACCAAGAAGTCGTCGTTCGGATCGACGGCAAGAAGCTTGTAATTGAAGGAGCTGGGTTGTTATGAACGGCGACAACTATCGAAGCCATTACACATTCGCTATGGACTTTGGTACAAGCGACTTCAAGTATGGTCCAATAACTCTTGGCGAACAGCCAAGAATTGTAAACAACCGCGGCTACTTCCCTGACAAGAGCTCCGTCATGTACAAGGCGTTTGAGCCTACATCCGACGTAATTGTGGGGGACGATGTGCCACTCTACTTGCAATCCGCCGAGGACTTGTCAAGTCGACTAATCTACCCTATGCGCAACGGAATGATTGACAAAGGCGACGACCAAGCCTGGCGGGTAGTAAGCAGCCTAACCTCCTACAGCTTAGACGCGTTCAAACCAGAACCAAAGAACGGCTTTCAAGGCTACTACGTTGTAGCATCCTTGTCCTCAGTTTCTCCGCGATATATGTACGAAAGGCTGATGAGCTTGTTCCAACAGAGCAACCACGGACAAATTAGAGCGATTACCGTCATCCCGCAGCCCTTCGCGGTTGCCATCGGTCATGGAGTCACTACTTGTGTGGTTATCGAGTCCGGTCATGGGAACAGCCAAGTCTGTCCGATCTCAAAATATCCCATCCGAGCCGCGCAAGTAGCGCTGAACCGAGGCGGAGGCGACGCGAACGCGATAACCTCAGAGATCATGAAAGATAACGGCTACGGAGACCTGGCAAATGAGGAAGCAGTAGTTAGGAAGGTTAAGGAAAATATAGGCCTAGTACCCGCGAACTTGGACAACGCGATCGCGGACGCAAAGAAATTCCCACGGAAAGCGAGGGCAAAGTACAGGGTTCCCGGAACGCGTGTTGAGATAGACCTTGAAAAAGACTCGTGGTCAAGATTTCTCATTGGTGAGTATGTCTTCAACCCCAACCATGAGATCTTCGAGAGCTACTTCAGCCGCGGCATGCCAAGACCGAAGGATATCAAGATGGGTGACACGACTTTCAGAGGCATGCTTGATTTCGGTGAGGCGATAATCGCTTCCGTTGAACGTTGTCCGGTCGAACTGCAACCCATGCTGTACCGGGAAGTCCTCCTGTCAGGTGGAAACTTCAGCTGGACCGTACCGCCTAAGTTGGACGAGATTGCAGTCGACGCACCTACGAAAGTGCGTCTTTTGCTGCGTGATCGAGGTATCAAGAATGTAACAGTCAAGATGACTAGCTCACCACAGTTCTCGGTTTGGCATGGATGCATTATCTACGGTTTCGCTGTGCCGGAGAACTATGAGTGGGATTGGCAACGGTTGGAGGGGTGGATGAAGGTTTCAAACTAGCCTTCCGGTTGAACAGCGCATCCTTCACTACTTTCTCGCCATGGGCGCGGAGCAAGTCAAAACACCCGATTCGAGTCAGGAGGGCCTCTCGTTTCTTGTTGGCTCGGACAACGTACATGTTATGGTTTTGAGAACGCAGGATTTGTCTCAACGAAACTCGATTATCGACGCCGTTCTGAGGCTGTCTTCGCTGAGGAATTCATATCAAACGGTCTACCTCGCCGCGCCGAGATTACTAGGCGCAACGATAGACGCCTCCATCTTCCGCGCACATGGAATAGGGCTGCTATTTTTCGATGAGCGAAGGATCGATGAAGCGGTTGCACCGCAACCACTACAAGCGGCGCGGCCTCAGCCAATCCAAGCCGCCGCACAGGATCCGGGGCTGGTAAAGGAGCTTGCAACGCTGAAATCGATGTATTTTGAAATGGAACGAAGCCTAACTCAACTTCGTAACGACCTCAAGAACCTACACGAAGCCCCCCCGAGTGGGGCGTTCGCTCCCCAAATTTCTCAGCCTCATCTTTCTCAAGGGGTTTCTCGAGAGGCCGTATTCGCCCCAGCCATCAGCCAGGGTGGAGCTTTACCATCTTACTTCAGCAACAATCCATGGTTAGAAGTCCTGTCGAAACGTGGAAGATCGGAGAACGAACCTCTTGCCGGCTGAGATTGTTATCAAAGTCCCGATTAGGACAATCGGCGTCGTCATCGATACACAGGATCAATTGGCACCTGAGATGACGATTGAAGACTTCCGACATGCTTTTGGTCAGGATCCGGAGCCTCCACGCTACCGGCTCGTCAACATTGAAGTGATCACCTCCCCCGACGACCAGCAACCCATGCTCGTCTCAGAATGCGGCCGGTACGGCAGGTTCGTAAGGCGAGAATCCGACAACGTGTACTTCCGGCGACCGCTCGACACGTTCTAGAGTTCAAATCCCGAATCTGCGGGCAAATGCCTGATCTGGGCTAAGTTTTGGCTTACTTCACGACGTTTGGTAAGGTAGACGCCTACATGTGCAAAACAGGGAGGACTAGAGGCCTCTATACAGGAGAAATGCTAAAATTCGACGCAAGCTTTTTATACGTTCTGCGGGTAGTTATTATAGATTTCGGGCCTGATGACGTGCTTCTCAAGCAGAACGACGGGGTTCTACTGGAGGGATGGATGGTCCGAGCGATGAGCATGGAAAAGAGTGAAATGAAATGAGCACGAGCGCAACGACGAGAAAAGTTGGAAAGTTAACTAACTGTCCCGAATGCGGGAGCACAAACCTAGTAGAAGATTACGACGTCGGCGAGATCAGTTGCCATAATTGCGGCCTGGTCATAAGCGAACACTCTCTAAACACAGGTCCCGAATGGCGCGCCTTTACGAAGGAAGAGAAAGACGAACGAGGTCGCGTCGGTATTCCGACATCATTCTCAATTCACGACAAAGGATTATCAACTGTAATCGATCGAGTCAACCGAGACGCGTACGGTCGTCAACTACCCTTAGCAACCAGGCTCGAAATGCTACGCCTGAGGAAATGGCAGATACGAACCCGAGTCCACTCCTCGGCCGACAGAAACCTAGCCCAAGCGATGGCTGAACTCGATCGCCTAACCGACATGCTGCACATACCCGCCTCCATCAAAGAACGAGCAGCAATCGTCTACCGCAAAGCCTTAGACAACGGCTTAGTGAGGGGGCGCTCAATCGCTGCCATAGCCGCCGCATCTCTCTACGCAGCCTGCCGAATGTCGGAAACACCCAGAACACTGAAAGACGTATCCGCCGCAAGCAGAATCCGCAAAAAGGATGTAGCAAGATGCTACCGACTCCTCGTCAGGGAACTTGACCTCAGAATGCCCGTCGAGGATCCGGTGAAATGCATCTCGAAGATAGCAACGAAAGTCGAAATCTCAATGCCCACACAGCAGCGCGCGATTAGGATCATTAACGAAGCCAAGCGAAAAGGCATAGTCGCAGGCAAAGACCCTATGGGGTTAGCTGCGGCTTCGCTCTACGTAGCGTGCGTACTCGAAGGGGAGAAGAAAACCCAGAAAGAGATAGCCGAGGTAGCTAACGTCACCGAAGTAACAGTCAGAAACCGATACAAGGGCCTAAAGGAAGCCCTCAAACTAGATATCTAACCTGATTGAGCTACTAACCGAGCTGTCTCAAACCTTTCTTTAATTTTAACTACCAATTCGCGCATCTCTCTATCGAAGATTATCTTCAAGCATTCCGATACGGCAGACACTGGATGGACGTTTACTCCCTCTTCTGTAAGAATTCGCATTTCGTCACCTGCAGCTTCGAAGTTAGCCGCGGGCAGAACCAAGTCCGTAACACGAACCTTTTGGGATTTCAGTATCCCGATGATCTTTCCGGTTTGTGTTCCGTAACCGCCCAGTCCACCCACCGGCCCCACATCAAGCTTGACCCCTATGGTTCCAGTTGCAACCGTGGCGGGAGAAATTGGAAGCCCCGCTAATTCCGAGAGAAGCGCTAACACCATAGCTAATCCAGCGCTTGGCCCTGAGACTCCCTGCCCGGGCGCACCCTCCAGAATGCTCCTGATTTGGAAGTGTATGTGCAATCGACTTAGGTCTACCTGAGATACGGCCCATAGAAGTGCGCTGATTGCTTCGGTGGCATTTTCTGCGCTTTGAAGTACTGACTCATCTGACACAACGCTCTGACCGATAACGGCTGAGGTTGCATTCCCTGTCACAGAGACCTGACGTTCGCCAGGTATCATGGGCCTTACCGAGCATTGAACCGTGATTATCCCACCAGTTCCGTCGTCGGTCGCGTAGAGCCCGAACGAAGCACCTGGTGTGGGTGCCGTTAAGATTAGTGCTTCTTCCATCTCCCGCCTTTGTCTAGCCTGATTCGATTCAAGTGCCTGAATTGCCTTCTCGAAGTGGTAAAGGCGAATCGGATAGTTACTCTCGTCAGTTTGGTCAATCGACAACCGGTGCGACTGTGGGCCATCAAGTACAGAGCGTAGCCTACTTAGGTCCGTGGAATACTTCTTCTCCGCCGCCTCCCTATCTACGCTGTCCTTGCTTCCCCGCAATTCAGAGACCGCGCTTATCTCAGATGCCCAAAGCCTGTGCGCCTCGGCAATGGTTTCGCACACGGCTCGCGGGCTAAGGATTCGTTGCATTCTAAACAGACGCGTGATCTTGGCGGCATCGACCTCAGGATGTATGAAGCGATCGAACCTTCGCAGGTGAATGCCCACTACCTCCTGCCACTCTCGATCATTCAACGGCGGATGAACGTAGTAGACATTTGGTTCGAACCTATCCCGCGTTGCTTGATCGATGAGGTTTTCCTTGTTCGAGGCGGCGATTACCACGATCCCTTCATCAGGTTTGATCTCACTGAGTTCGGCCTTCACTTGAGCTAGGATTTTGTTTCCAGTCGGGTCTGCTCCCCAGAAGATCGCGTCAGCTTCGTCGAGGAAAAGAATGCAGGGGCTCCTCTGTCTGGCCAAAGCGAATAGGTCCTTGATGCGTTTCTCAGGTTCTCCTATGTAGGCGGCTCCACTCATCAGTTCGCCTCCTCTCACTTTGATGAAAGCAACTTTGTTCTCTGCCGCCGCCACCAACGCGAGCAGAGTCTTACCTGTCCCTGGCGGTCCGAAGAGTAGAAACCTGCAGTTGGACGCATACCCGAGTTCGGACATCTTTCGACTGAAAGCAAGTGAAATGTGGTTTAACACTTTGTCCCTGATGTCATGGAGACCCCCGATTTCATCTCTCCTTACCTTGGGTGTAACTAGGTACACAGCGTCCGTGATTTCCCGTGATTTTTCCCGCTCCACATAGAATTTCATCGAATGTGCGGCTTGAGCAAAGTCTTCCAAGCTCACTTTGTAAATTGGCTTAGTCCATTTCGAGAGCGGACCAGGCATTGAGCGTCTAATCGTCTCAAGCAGGGGCACTTCTTTTGCTCGTTTCACCTCTCTGAAGACACCGAGTATGTCATTGGGAGTGATCGAACCATATCTTCGCAGAGCCACTTCTCGTTCGAGAACCTCGAGTATCTCTGTCGACGAAATTCCTCGCCAACCTTCGGCCGCGGCCCTGTCCTCGACTATGGCTAGCAGCATCTCCCTTGTAACGCCAGAGTCTAGGTCGACACGGGTGAGTCGACGGCGAATGTCCTCGCGAGTTTGCTCGTAGGAGTTCGTAGCAACTATCACGAGCGTTCGTGTTTCATTGGTCGTGATTTTGTCGAGCCAGCGGTTTATCTCATCCTGCACCCTTGTATCCTCTAGCTCAGTTCCTGTTTCTCCTCGAACTTTTCTTCCGAAACTCTGGAACTCATCAATATAGACAACCGATGGCGCCGAAGCTGCCTGCTCTAGCAGCTTCCCCAACTGCTTAGTGCTCCTACCATAGTACTCGGAGAATACGTCTGAGCCCTTGATTATGATGGGCGACAGGAATATTCCGTTCTTGTGAGCCTCAAGAAGCATCTGTTTCAACGAGACCATCGTAAGAAACGTTTTCCCAGTGCCACTTTCACCAGTGAGGCAAATCGCTTTCGGAAGTTCGTCCTTATCGAACCACTTTCGGAGCATTGGGTGCTTCAAGACGTGCAGTCTGAATGAATCTAGTAGCAGGTTGTATTCCTTATCGCGTCCAATTAATTTCGTAGCTGAGAATCGGGTTGGTGGGTATAACCTGTCTAGGCGTTGCTGTATTCTCCGAAACTTCCTTGGCGAAATCCGTGACTTCCGCCACTTGACAAATTCTCTATCCACAAGGCGCAATGGCACGTAGTTCGCCCATCGCAAGGGCGGCGCCTTCTTCCACCAAGTATCCTTGGAGTCAGTTTGTGCAATGGCTTGGAAGTCAGCTTCAATATCGTCAATTTTGCCGTCCATGTTACTCAATTTCCACTGGTTTCAGGTCGAATGCTTTCTCAAGGGTGAAACGGATGAGGTATGCGATGATGACCGCTCCTGCTGCAAAGCCTACGACGAAAAGATCCCAGAGTGAGAGGAGGTTCAGCGAAATTAGAAACATGAACCGCAGAACGAATAGTAGAACGAGTTCGCCTCCCATAATCGCGACGATGGCGACAAACGAAGCTAGCAGAAACTTGTACATGATGTCTAGCCAGAGGTAGGCTTTATCCCCGCGGTCCAATCGTTGTGCGGTACCCTCTCTGCTCACAGTCTCACGCCTTATCCACAAACCTCCTACTGCGAGAAATTGTACTCCCAGAAGAAAGTACAGGGCTTTCACCCATAACGGGAACGCCTGGCCGAAGCTGCCGATCCAATCCACAAAACTATCCCATGGGGAAATCGAAGGCGGTAGGGTGACGGTGTTGACAGGTTTTGGGTTGAAGTAGGCGCTTACATCGAGTTCAAACGTCCCGCCGGAAATGTAGTAACTCGTACTGTTTTGAACAGCGTCAGTTCCACCTTGCTCCACGAATAAGTTGACATTGTAGTCGGTGGCCTGACTGAAAACCGCCTTGACCTCATAGTCACCCGACGATGTAGCCTGAATTGCGAAATTGTCTGCCGGGAATTGATTTGGCTTGGTGAGCTGAGCGGCCGAGAGGTTGCCCTCGACAAAGACTTGTTGAATTGTCAGGTGGTCGCTGCGGATGACTAGCGAATCCCCGACATTGAGTTGAATGGATTCAGTTCGAACCAGTGGTTGGTCAGCCATGGTGACCTGAAGGCCAGCAACAACCAAGGGAAGGATGAGTACGAGCAGAGAATACAGTGCTGGGGTAGGTATCTGACGCAGTCGTTTTGTCTGCACTGTGATCAGCTTCTCCCGGATGGAGCTGTTTTTCTTTTGTCGAAGCGTGGCGTATATTAATGTTCCGAATATGGAACATTGATGTTTCACTACTCGTCGTTGTCTTTAGCTGCTTCATCTAGCTCCAAAACAAGGTTGCCAACGTAACCGCACTGTTCACACGCATAGACTGCGGGCAGTAACCAGCCGTTCAGGGATCCCGTTTGCCTGATCTTGACGCTGCCACACACGGGACAAGCCTGAGGAACGGGTCCAGAATGTTTCAGATTCTTCAATGCATCGAAGAAAGAACTCAAGGGATACTCCAGTATAGACGAATTAGTGGATTTCTATTGAGGTTTCCGGAAAACCGAACTGTACGAGCAACTTCTTGACCTTGCCGCGGTGGTCACCCTGAAGCATTATCAGACCTTCCTTCGACGTTCCACCGCACGCACAGTAAGTTTTCAGCTTGGCGCCGAGATCCCCTAGATCAACGCTCTTCGAGTTGATACCTTCGATGATGGTAGTGGCTTTACCCCATTTTCTGGTTTCGAGGCGGACCTTGACAAGCTGCTGCTCCATACTAATGGTTCCGCAGACGCAGAGATCTTTTGGAAGCCCACATGTTGGGCATACTTCCGCCATTATTCGGGTCAATTACTCCTTTTCTAGTTGCGCCGATAGCGACCCGAACAATATTTAAGCCTATGTCTAAACTCTCGTAATTTCAGCACATGAACGTCTAGTTCGAAAGTCACAGTGAGATCCAGTGACGGCTTGATCGTAATGTCTCAACCTACTAGTCATCAAAATCACGACCATGACGGGGAAGTCTCGATTGAAACTCTCTCAACTCCGCCGCTGAAGATTCCTCCCGCTCCGGTGAGTAGGCGAACCGTAGCAGGTCTTGTTGATTCGATCATAATTGCCTTGGCTTGGCTTGCCTTGATGAGTCTTCAACATCAAACCCCTCTCCCATCTCCAACTCACCCAACACTCAGCGAAGCATACCTTGGGGTCATCGTATTCGTGTACTATTTTCTACAAGAAGGACTATTCGCGGTGACGATTGGTAAGATTCTGGTGAAATTGCGTGTTGTAGAAACGAGCGGCGACCCATGTTCATTCGGTGGTTCATTCAAGAGGAACATTTTGCGTTTTGTTGACTGGCTACCGGCCTTCTACATTCTAGCCGCCGTGCTCCTCTTCGTCTCCCATGAAAGGCAAAGGCTAGGCGACATGGTTGCCAAAACGATTGTAACTACTGCTCCTGAAAAGGACATTAATCCCCCACCCGCCCCATTTCTCTTCCATTAAGGACCCAATATGCCCGGTGAGAATCGTTGCCGGCAAACCTTACTGCCGAAGCCAAAGCCAAATGGCAACTAGCTCAGATCTCGAAGAACCCCAAGGAGAAACTTCAAGCCTACGTAGAGTTTCTTGCCGCGATCCCGCAGCATAAAGGAAATGAGCGGCTCAGAGCCCAAGTTAAGACCAAGATTGCCGAACTCAAACAGGAGATCATAACCCGCCGCGGTAGACATGGAGGGGGCAAGTCTCCTTGGTCGTTGGAGCGCGAGGGAGCGGCGCAGGTCATGATTCTAGGTCTGACCAATACTGGCAAGAGCAGTTTGCTTAAGTCGCTGACTAATGCGCAGGTAACAGTTGCCTCATACGAATATACAACACAGCAGCCAGTACCTGGGATTCTACAGTTTCAAGACATTCAGATCCAATTGGTGGAACTCCCAGCTCCTCGACGTGCTCGAAGCGGTCGATATGAAATTCAGGCGGAATCCGTTGACTTAGTCCACCGCACAGATGGATTAATCGTAGTCCTAGACGTCACAAACGAACCGCAGCGGCAACTTCAATCCATCATCACATGCCTGGCTGACGCTGACATATCAATCCAAAGACTCGTATCCCGAGTTGAGGTGGTTCTCACGAAAGGTTCTGGAGAAATACGAATTGCGACGACGAGCACGCAAACTTCTTCAGTTTCACACGAGCGGATTCGTGAATTGTTGCACAGCTACGGCATCGGGAACGCGCTAGTAAGAATCTACGGAAACGCCTCTATTGGTGATGTCGAGGATGCCGTATTAGAGAATGTGACGCTGTACAAACCAACCTTGTTGGTCGCAAATAAGATCGACCTAGACCTGCGACGAGAAGCGTCATCGAGGTTTATGGGAGACGTTCCAGGCTTCCTTCCAATAGTCTTGACATCGTGTTTGACTGGGCAGGGTTTGACAACAATAGGGGGTAGATTATTCGAGAGTTTGGGGATCATCAGGGTGTATACTAAGGAGCCAAACGACCCTAGGCCGTCCGATCATCCCTTCGTCGTGCGTGCTGGGACGACTGTCAAGGAGCTTGCCAGTAGTATACACACTAACCTAGCTGAAAGGTACCGATATTCACGAATCTGGGGTTCCACTAGCAAGTTCGCCGGCGAGCGCGTCGGCCCTGACCACGTGCTCGGCGACCAAGACGTCGTGGAAATTCACACTACTTAGACGTCTCTTCCAACGGCGCGGAACGATAGGATCAGATTCTGGCCCGGCGTCGTCTTCTGAAGTTTTTGATTCTCCAGAAGCCGCTTGAATCACGATAATATTCCATGACTTCCAATTTATCTCTCACCAACAGAATTCTGATCGTTTCGCCACTTAGGGGTTTCATCGTACGAGAAGGAATGGTCTCAGCCATACACACCTATATTCAGTAGGTAGAATTGCAAGTTTCAAGCAAACTCGCACCACGAACTGCGGGCAGCTTGATATACGGATCTAAACAATTGCGCGAAAGTGAAGATTCATGGTCAAGTTGGTTGAGGAGTTTGAGTGAATTCTTGGTACGCTATTACTGCCAGAAAGGCAGATTCAATACCGAAAGCCTGTTTCTCGACGCAATTTAGAAAGTTGTTGAAAACTATCGAGAAATTTCGTTAGGAGTTGCGTCTGGCAATTGCGAGGATTCCGCCGAGAATCCCTAAGATCATTCCGGCGATGAATCCTCCCCCGACGATTAGGCTGAATATCGCGAATGGAAAGATTATCACATCAGCGAGAGCGCCGTTACTTAGTGCCATGATTATTGCGCCGAGAATCAATGTTAGACCGATTATCGCCCCGAGCATGAATGCATATGATTGCCCGATTGTTGGGAGCCAGAAGAATATGGCGGACCACATGGACCAGAAGGATGGTGCAAGCAGCGCAGCGCTGTTCAGCAACACCAAGATGCCCGATAAGAGCGAGAGCACTACTGCTATGATACTTCTTCCGCCGAGGCGGCGAGCTGAAGCAAGTCGAGGCGCCGGAGGGGGGAGAACAATTTGAGGTCTTCCGCAGAATGGGCAATAGACAGTATTCAGCGGCATCACCCTGCCGCAATATCTGCAACGAACGGTGGGCATTGGTAGGATATATCGTATTCGCGGTCCCGGCGGGGCAACTGGGATAAGGACCGGGACGGCCGCAGCGGCTGCACGACGCTTTGGCTTCGAGAGCAGGAATGCAAGCAGGCCTAGACCCAGCGCGAGGAGAAGCATTCCGATGACGAACCAGAAGATCAATGAGTTAAACGGATACGTGACGACGGCCGGCGTGGGAATGCTGAGAACAGCGTTGACGGTGTGAACCGTCGTACCACTTGTCCCAGTGATAACCATTGAGTAGTTGCCAGGCGTCGCGGTAGGCTCTGGGCATAGCTCTAGAACCGACTGAACGGTTCCTCCGGCTGGGGGCGTTATCGGGTTCGATATGAATTGATCCGAAACGTGCGCTGGCAGACCAGTTAAGGCGAAGTTGACCGCTGAATTGAAGGTCCCTATTGAATTAACGGTTATCGTAAAGTTCCCGCATTGTCCTCGGTTCACGTAGAGCTGACTAGGCGATACGGCTACGCCGAAGTCCGCCACCGGAGCAGTGACGACTAGACCAACGCCGACGCTGTGTGTGAGTAGTGGAAGTGTTGTGCTTCCTGTAATCGTTAAGTTATAACTTCCAACAGGAGTGCTCTGTGCAGTGGAGACGCTGAGGGTTTCGGTAACGGATTGACCTTGTCCGATTGAAACCGAACTAGAAGGAGCAAAACTTGCCTGTGCGCCTGAAGGAAGCCCAGTAACTTGTAGACCAACCGTTCCCGAAAAAGTGCTGATCGAATTAACCGTGACTTGATAAGATGCCGTTTGAGCCTGAGGTACCGTCACTGAGGGCGGAGACGCTGTGACCGTAAAATCGGCTGATAGGCCTTCGACGAACTTGTTTCCATAAATCTGGTAGACCGCATAATATCCGTTGTAGTCAGCGTACGTCGGGTATAGTTGTTCATATGGTTGAAGCGCTAACCCTTCAACGATACCGTTTCCGTATGGAAAGTAGAAAGCAAGAATCGAATATGGGAACTTCGGTATTCCGTAATTCGTACTATCCATTAGAATTCTAACGTCGGCAGCGTGGCCGGGCTGAACCCCGTTCGGAACCCAATTCCCAACACCCTCCTCCGTGAAGATAGTTACGTGGTTTGGGTTTGGTCCAGGGTTATAGTATTGACTTGGAAATTCAGAGTCGAAACTTGAGCCCAATGCAGGATTGTGCATCATACTCTTCCAAGATCCGGTCTCACCCGGATTCCCTAACTTAACGTAACCCGGAAAAGTAGAGTTTAGATCGTATATGGCAGCATCAGTATACATAACTTCATTTCCAGCTGAAACGCGAGCCTGAATCGTGTTGTAAACGGCCGTGATTTCCGACCTATGCAGAGGAGTGTAGGCCGACGGGTTTCCATACCACCCGGGGCTATCGAGGACAATTAGCGTGTACTGATTGATCATGGAAGGATTTGCCATGACAGCGTCAGTTGAGACCTGAGTGTAACTAATTCCCATTCTCCCGAGGGTAAGGAAAGTCTTCCCCCAGTAACCATCACTGATCACTAAGATTCGTGTCGGCTGTCTTACAAAAAATACGCGATTCGTAGTAAACGTAGTCGTGAGCCGAGTAATCGTTACTTTAGAGAAAGTCGCGTTAGCCAACATGGCGTTTACGGCTGACGTGAAGCTTGAATCGATAAGGAACGGCCCTCCTTGATAGAGAACTCCCGCGGGAGTCAAATCTGTTTGAAGAGTTACGTCTGGTGGTTCGATCACACGAGCGACAGCACTACCGGGGTTGTTCCTCAAGAATTCGTGAATGAAACCATAGACATGGATTCTATCGACCTGCTTGTCGTCCATTGGAACTACGATAGTGCCTGGGGAAAATGTGCCAGCCGATAGTGATGGGACGGCAGCAAATGCGATTTGGGTGGCTGGGATCATAAAGGCCAGAAGGAGAACGAGGCACGAGAGCAACTGTCGAGATCGTTTCATCGAACACTGCCCCAATTTGGTTTCATAATCGAACGATTTCCAGTTTTCCGAAATGCCACTAAGCTAACCTGCCCGTTGGTTACTTAAGAGTTAACACAAGTCCTTACAGTGCACTATTTAACGGCTCAATGGCATGAACACGAACATGGTGGAACAGCACAACTCGTTTGTCGCAATTTTAGCGCTAAATTTGAGCTCGTTTTGCATAAAATTGCATCGTGCATAATTCCCAACGTCTTTCATGGCACATAGAAGGCCAGGTAGCGCCTTCTAACGCCCATTACCTAATCCTGAGGTGGCGGCTAAACCCGAGAACACTCTTCTCTATCAACACAGAGAGATAGTCTGTCAGCTTCCCGACCGATTGGCCAGCGGAGCGCGGTTTCGCCGATGAGAAATCTAGCAATTTGCTCTCGATAACCGAAACCTGATCATCGAGTTTCCGTAGCAAACCCCCTACCACGCGCTTGCATAATCCAGACAACTATATTCATGTGTCCAACGAGTGAGGACAGGTTAGGTTTGATTAAGGATGAGCCGCCCAAATTTACCAGATGATCTCGAAGTATATATCGACACCTTAGACGAGCAAGGTAGGGTTACCTACATTTCCGGATTTTTCGAGTACAAAACTACGCGCTTGAAGTTTGGCGCAATTGGCATGGAGGGGTACGGCGGCCCAAACATTAGCGCAACGCTCTCAGATGAAACCCTAGCGCAGCTCAGAAAAATGAATCTGGACGATTCAGGTATTGATGAATTGATTACAGCTCTACAAAGGAAAATCATGGAAGGACAAGCGCACATCGAGCTGCGCGAGAAACTAACAAAACCCGAGAACCCTCCAGAAGGAGCGAAAGAGAATCAACCTACTTAATGCTCAAGTTCACCAGGATCAGTGAGGTCAGTCACTAGCGTCATGCTGTCTTAAGCTACAGTGTGGACAAACCTCAGAGTCGTTAGGAATTTGCTTCATACAGTACCAGCAGAACTTCATACCCGGTTCAGGCTCCACCGGTTTCGGTTCCTCACGCAATAAACCCACAACAAACATGACTCCGCCAGTCACCGAAATGGGCAAACCGAAAAGGGACACCCCTAACGGAACGTACAGGTCGGTAAAGACTAGAAAGGCACCGAATACAGCGAGCATGGCTCCCGAAACAACCAGCCCTCTGTACATGACAATCGGACCGGATTGATTATACTGAGGAATATGGTTTTTGCGCCAAGGTGTCTAATGAAACATGATCACTCAAGTCGGGAAATGTTCCCCCGATGTCCTACAATCAGTCGAACGTTTTATTCTCCAAGATCCAGAGTTCATGTCCCAGACATTCCCAGAATCCACTAGCACCGGGCTAGGCAGAGCTCTAGCTTCGCTTGGAAGTTCATGGTATGTCCTCACTTCGGAGCGGCCGATTGCTCTGGTGAAAGCTGAAATTGTGGGAACCACGGCGAATGTGCCCCGAATATGCCATGATGACAGCACGTCGTTCGAGTCGATTATCGCTAACTTGCGTGAAGACCTGAGTCGGCTGAGAATCAAGAACCTTCACGTGAGTGTACCGCCCGACCAAACGGATCTGTTCTTGACTAAGGGTTTCGAAAAGCGCGCTGTAATGATAAGACTTTCGCGTGCTCCGATAGAAACGAACATGATGCCGATTCTACCGATCATGAATCCTGCAGTGAAGGAGATTCCGACCCTATCGAAGCTGATGTATGACGCGTACGCGAAGACGCAGGATGCGTACCCCGACGCTCAATCAACGGAACTCATTATTCGGAATATAATGACGGGAGTACCTGGAGACTACATTTCAGAGGCCTCCTTCGCGAGCGGTGCTTTTCCAAACCTCGTGAGTGCGTGCCTACTTACCAGAGTATCCCCCACCGAAGCAAACATCTCACAAGTGTTTACACACCCACTTTACAGGGCGCGTGGGCTTGCAACCACAGAGATAGCCTCTGCAATGAATAGACTAGTGAGGGAAGGGAAAGGGATAACGAAGTTAGCCGTGTGGAGCCCAGAGAATAATGAGGTAATGAAACGGTTACTCAATAAGATGGGGTTTGCAGAGGACAGCAAACTAGTGGAGCTGATTACGAGAATCTAGCTCATGCCATGAGAGTCGAAGCATATCTTACGCTTTGAACCATCGGAAAACTAAGTAATCGACCTTGCTTCGTCGGTTTGGTACAGCTATAGTGAATTGTTTTCGCACCGTTGTTGCAAGGCGGCCAGCAAGAACGACTTCAAAGGGGCCCATCGTCTCCTGCTCCTTCTTTACAGTCACTATGAAAGGCGCGTGATCGATGCCTGGGCCATGTTCATAGATAGCGAAATCGGATCCGAACCGGATGCCGGGCGTCACGATGAGCCCCTTCTCGCGAAGGTTCTCATAAGCGGCATAACCTAGGTTGAATTGTTTGTAAGTGCCGTTGGCTAACTTCAGCAACTTAGCCCGTGTAACTGTCTTGTTGGTTTTTGCATCCGTCACTTTAATGATCTTTCGGTCAAGAAGGTACAAGCCCTCCATAAGGTCGAGTATAAGCGGGGCCTTGAATTCCTGCTCCGGCTTCGGCTTCGGGATTCCTACTGGCTTGCCAAAGAAACCCACACGGTAGAGCCGCACTGCTTCTCCAAAGTTCCAGACGATCAGCCTAGTGCCGATTAACTCGGCTGAAATCACATCGCCCATTCGTGAATCTACCTAAGCAGTTAGCGCGAGTACTCGGATATGATCCACCACGTCTACGCCAATATCCGCGATCCTTTCTGCTCTATCGACTAGGTCCCGGAAGAACAACACGGATGGAAGAGGCATCTTGCTTGCCATGAGTTCCAAGTCTAAGTTGCGCGATTCAGCGTCGATTTGGCGTTCTAACTCCTCAACAGTTTTCGCGATCTCCACTGCCTTATCCGCGTCGAAGGAGAGTGAGTGAAGGGTTTCTCTGACCTTGGATATCTCCTTCAAGACGGAGCCCATAAGGTGTGAAACCTCCTCTAACTTCTGAGTGTCCAATTTCCATTTCAAATCGGTAACGCGCATAAGTCTGAAGCCCATGGCTTCGCAATATTCAGCAACCTCGCCAAGTCGAAAGAGTAGGCGCAGGAAGTCTTCCCTACTGACAAGTAAGCTTCCGACTGAAGCAACTTCACTTAGAAACGTTGTCTTGTTTTTCTCGTTCTCTTCGAGGGCCTTTAACATCCCTTCATAGCTTTCCTTAGCTAGCTTCGTCTTTTTCTCGCAGATATTGTCCATGAGAACCACAAGTTGCCTCGTTATCTCGACGACATTTCTGGCGTGGGTTTGACAAAGATCCAACATCCTACGACGGATGTTTGCTTCTGTCTCGATCGGGAATGCCACCTGGGTACACCGCAGTTTCGTTAGGAAGTACTAGTCTGAATCAGAACTTAAACCATAGCCCAGACGACTGTTTTTCACTACTCATAAGTCGTTTCAATCGACGTTCCGAGTGCCTCAAATCCTATTTCTCCCCGGAAGAACCGTAAAACACTCTCCGGGAGCCTCTCCCAATCTCCTCGAACTTGCTTCCAAGTATCCCGATCTCGGATAGTTACGGTCTTGTCATCCTTAGTCTTGTAATCGACAGTAACAGATAGTGGGACACCCACCTCATCCGCTCTCGCATATCGCCTACCAATCGTCCCCGATTCGTCGTAGTCCACTTCAAGTCCACTATCGGACAGCACTGTCTGAATCTTAGATGCTATTTCAGGAAGCCCGTCCTTTGCCATTAGAGGAAATACCATGACTTGAGTTGGGACTAGGCTTTTTGGAAGTCGTAACACAACACGATCTTTAGATCGCGTATAGGCGTATTCTAGCGTTGAATACACTAACCTCTCAGCCCCGAAACTGGGTTCCACTACATGTGGAACGACACGTCGGCCCGCCTCCCGTTCAGTGCGCTCCTCGAAACGAATATGTGTTGGCAGAATCTTGAAACCTTGAATTTCGAAGAAGCCAAATTTTTCGAACGCCCTCAGTACCTCATCCGGTTTACTCGACCTTAGAGCTTCGATCACTGGCTTACTCTTTTCCTTTAACAATGGGCCCAGAACGGAATCTATGGGCACAATGCTCTTTGTCGTTCTTGAGATTGGCTTCCCGTATGGTTTGAAGACGGAAAGGTCCGCGCCTGACGAGTTGATGTGCGCCGTTAAGTCGAAGTCCGTGCGGTAGGCATGGCCAGCGATTTCCACCCAGCCCCATCGGTCGAGCCAGATTTGATGGTCGAAGGTTTGGCTAGAGTAATGCGACCTCTCCGTGGCCATCTTCTCTTCGAATCTCT
>Ga0326727_10006709_pt1 | contig 31240 bp, 30 predicted proteins | sample MB2enrmetagenome_FD_207643 | JGI IMG/M metagenome (GOLD analysis project Ga0326727, IMG submission 207643) | Lab enriched peat soil microbial communities from McLean, Ithaca, NY, United States - MB29MY | ecosystem: Environmental > Terrestrial > Soil > Wetlands > Peat | place: USA: New York... | reverse complement strand
TGAATTGCGAATCATTATTTTTGTGACGATTCAGGTACTCAGTTAATCAACCACAGATTACACAGATTAACACAGAATAAAGACATTTTGGCTCTAAACTACAAATCGCTTGTAACTCAATTGATGATCGCCAAAGTTGATTAAAAGGCCTCGTTTTAATCCTGTGGCTTTCAGATAATTTATAATTTGTGCCTCTTCATTGACTCCCATCTTCGAAACGAACTTTAGCTCAACAAGAACCTCGTTATAACAAATATAGTCCGCTCTGTATGTACAATTCAGTTCTTTGACTTTGTAATTTATTCCAATCGAAACTTCTTTTTGAAACGGAATCCCTTTTTCAGCCAACTCAATTGCTAATGCCGCCTGATGAGAAACCCTGGTCCAAGTGTCCGGTGTACCTCCATTGCTGCACCAATAATGGCATAGGTCTGTGAATCCCGTTCCACATCTCTATCCCCTTTATCCTTTGTCTGTGTGTTTCTATCTAATCGTTCTTAATCTGTGTAATCTGTGGTTCCCCGTTCAGAATTCCCCAAGGCGTATTTACAGTGTTTCTCCTTGTAGGTATAAAAAAATGCGGGATTTTAGGATATAAAATATCAAGTCACTGTAATTATTTTCTATTGGTAATAAATACTAGAATATGTTTCTTCCTCTATAATAATTCCTCTTGGAAGGCGTTCCAAGTCATAAGCCGCCCAATAATAAAGAACGAACTAAGCCCTTAGTTCGTTCTTTACTCTTAACTATTTTGCGTCAAGTGGTTGTTTGTTTTCAATTTTCTTTTGCTAATTTGCTCGATTTCCAGCAAACCTTTTCCCCATATCAAAAGCTTTGTCACAATCCTTCGGAAATTCTTCTTTGCGTATTTTAGCTTTATGGGCTTCATCGAACACCGTCACAACATACTTAGCGTAATCGTCAAACTGATAAGTATCCGTAACATATTGAACTTCAAAAGCATCGGAAGCTCTGAAAATACGTTCTAACATATTTTCAGTTCCCTGAAGAACAGGAACATAGCCCCATTCTTTCATAGTTTTTTCATCCAAATTCATGGTGTAAATAAAACCCATCGCTATCTTCTTTTTGAGAAGAGTAGTTGGCATCATATACCAGGTACGGAAATGCCAAGCGTTCTATGAACGACCTCATCTCACCGGTGACATTTCCAAAATAGATAGGCGACCCAAGGATAAGCGCATCGGCATCATCAACTTTTTCCAGGAATGGGGTCAGGTCATCCTTAACTGCACATTTTCCGTAACTCTTGCCGTCTTTCATTTTACAGGCAAAACAGCTTACACATCCTTTAAAATTGAGATCATAAAGATGGATGAGTTCAGTCTTAGCTCCTTGAGAAGCCGCCCCTTCCAGTGCTTTGTTCAATAAAATTGCGGTATTATTATTTTTCCTTGGACTTCCATTAATGGCTAATACGTTCATAATCTATACCTCCACTTGCATTCCCTTTTACTTGGCCGTTCTCATTGAATTATATATGGTCCTAATACAAATGATAAGTATGCACTTTTATGTAAGGTACTATACAAAAAGCGACTGTAAATAAGCCACTGAGTATCTGGTAAAATAAAGGAATAGCACTAGTTTTAGGAGAAGTCTAAATGAAACTATAGAAAGTACGGCAATTGAGGGTTGATAATAGCGAGCAATTAAGAAGGAAAATTTAAGACGTTTCTTGAATTTGGATTAGTAAAACGATGGTGGAGGTGGGTTGGCTATGAGCATTGAAACAAAAATATTAATTCGTCTGAATGATTTGGACTATGAAAGCAAACTTAGAGTATTACAACTAGCAGACACAATCTTGGCAGAAAAAGGGTTGCCCCCAGCTAGGGATGTGTTGGATATTACAGACATAAAGAATGCTGTAATAACATATTGCTCTAAATACCCAATTAAGCAGATTGGGCTCTTTGGTTCGTACGCTCGCGGCGAGGCTGACGAGGATAGCGATGTTGATCTGATGGTTGAATTTGAGGATAAAGTAAGTTTGATGAAGGTTATTGGTCTGAAGGCTAGACTCGAAATGGATTTGAGAAAGAAAGTTGATTTGATAGAACCCGATAACGTTGATGCTGATATTGCCGCTGCGATAGCAAAGGATATAGTGATTATATATGAAAAGCAATAGAGACCAAAAACTACTTAAACAGATTTCTGAAGAAATCACCGACATTGAGTGTTTTACAAAGGGCATTACTGAAAATAAGTTCATGTTAAACAAGGAAAAGCAAAAAGCTGTATGCTTATCCTTTCAGAATATTGGCGAATATGTAAAGAATATTTCTAAGGAATTAAAAGATCTATACGCTGATGTTGAATGGATTGAAATATATGGTTTTAGGAACATCGTAGCCCACGAGTATACGAAAATAAAAATGAGTCGAGTCTGGCAAATGGTTCAGGAGGATTTACCGCACTTAAGGGCAGCTATAGATGAAATTCTCAGAAATCTTTAGGTTCGAACGCAAGCAAGGACAGTTCTTAATATAAGCCAAGAACCGTCCTCACTTTCCAAGGTTACCAGTGGTTATCCGATCATGTTTGTTGTTTTGGCAAACACAACGTCCCCTTGGCTCACTCTAACCCCAGGATCTCTTCGATTGCTTCGTTCAATTCTTTTCCCCCGACTCCTGATTCCGCCGAAAAAGGAAGAATCAGTGAAACATCCGGAATATCTAAGGCCTTGGCTATAACCTTTAAGTGCTTAGGCCACTGTCCACGCGCAATTTTGTCTACTTTTGTCGCCACAACCATGGTCGGAACCTGCATAGTGCGCAACCACTGCTGCATTTCGATGTCTTCAATGCTCGGAGCATGGCGAATATCCACGATTTGGATCACCGCACGCAACGGCTCCCGCTTTTTAAGATATGATTCCATCATGGGACCCCATTGGGCATTAACCATCTTGGCGACCTTAGCATAGCCATAGCCCGGCAAATCGACGAGAAACCAAGCGTCATTGACATTGTAGAAATTGAGAGTTTGCGTTTTCCCCGGTGTATTCCCAGTCCGGGCAAGGTTGCGGCGTCCCAGGAATTTGTTAATTAACGATGATTTCCCTACATTTGAACGCCCGGCCATGGCGATCTCCGGCAACCCGCCAACCGGATACTGTTCATATTTAACCGCAGAGGCCACATATTCTGCCTTCCGAATAACTATCACGACTTCCACACCGGCGGATCTTCCGGCCTGGAGTCCGGATCCGCAATTCCCTCTTTAGGATAGACGGAATGTACCGGAACCGAAACATCCTCCAGAACTTCATCCGAATGAGCCAATGGCAAGAGAGCAAGTTTGAGCACCTCTTCAATCCGGCTAACAAAGTGAAATTCGATTAATTTGCGGACATTCTCCGGCACTTCTTCCAGATCCTTACGGTTTTCCTCGGGAAGCACCACGACTTTAATTCCTGCCCGGTGGGCCGCCAAAACTTTTTCCTTTACGCCACCGATCGGCAACACGTTTCCGCGCAAGGTTATTTCGCCGGTCATGGCCAGATCCGCCCGAACCGCTCGCTTAGACAAAGCGGAAGCCATCGCCGTAGCCATCGTAACACCGGCCGAAGGACCATCTTTGGGAATCGCACCTTCCGGAACGTGAATGTGAAGGTCCGTTCTTTCATAAAAGTCTTCTTCGATTCCCAGTTCAAGAGCATAGGCCCGAATAAAGGTCCAAGCTGCTTGGGCAGATTCTTTCATGACATCCCCTAATTGACCGGTTAAGGTCAACCGCCCTTTTCCCGGCAAAGGGGTTATTTCAACCGTCAGAACTACCCCACCGACATCCGTAAACGCCAGTCCTGTAACTGCTCCGATTTCAGGAGCCTTCGCCGCCACTTGAAAATGATAACGGGGTACGCCCAAGGCGGACTCTACATCTTCGATGGTCACGGTATGCGGTTCCCACTCCTTTTTCACCCAGCGAATGGCAATTTTCCGACAAAGATTAGCCACCTGTCGCTCGAGATTCCGCACTCCTGATTCCTTCGTATAGCCCTGAACCAACTTAAGCAGAACCTCATCATCCAAGGATAAGACTTCTTTCTTAAGTCCATGGGCTTCCATCTGCTTGGGTACGAGGTAACGCTTAGCAATATTAACCTTCTCATCTTCTGTATACCCACTGAGCGTAATAACCTCCATCCGATCCAAGAGCGGACGGGGAATCGTATGCAAGGTATTAGCGGTCAGCACAAAAAGCGTCTGAGACAGATCAAAGGGAACTTCCAAGTAATGATCCGTGAAGGTTGAGTTTTGCTCCGGATCAAGCACCTCGAGGAGAGCCGAAGCCGGATCTCCACGGAAATCCGAAGTCATCTTATCAATCTCATCGAGGAGAAAAACAGAATTACGTGTTCCTGCCGTCCGAATTCCCTGAATAATCCGTCCGGGCAATGCCCCTATATAGGTGCGGCGATGGCCTCTGATCTCAGCCTCATCGCGCAGCCCACCAAGGGACATCCGCACAAATTTGCGATCCAATGCTCGGGCAATGGATTTGGCCAAAGACGTCTTGCCAACTCCCGGCGGACCTACTAAGCAAAGAATCGGACTTTTCATTTTAGGGGTCAGTTTGCGAATCGCCAAAAATTCCAGAATCCGCTCCTTGACTTTCTCCAGTCCGTAATGATCCTCGTTTAAAATATTTTCAGCTTTTGTTAAATCGATTTTATCTTTCGACGACTTTCCCCAGGGAAGTACGAGCAACCAATCTAAATAAGTGCGCACGACAGTGCCTTCTGCAGAGGAGGGAGGCATTTTTTCAAGACGTTCAATTTCTTTGAGCGCCTTTTGCTCGACCTCTTTAGGGCATTTGGCCTTGGCAACCTTTTCGCGGTATTCTTCCGCCTCAACCAAGCGTTCATCTTTATCCCCAAGTTCTTTCTGGATCGCCTTCATTTGTTCCCGTAAATAGTATTCCTTTTGGGCCTTGTCCATTTGCTTACGCACTCGCTGACCAATGCGTCGTTCCAATTCCATGATCTCGATCTCACGCATGATGAGTTCTGTCAAGCGTTCCAAACGCACCTCGACGGCCATGGCTTCTAAAATCGTTTGCTTATCCGGCACTTTAAGGTTAAGGTGAGAAGCCACAATATCCGCTAATTGGCCCGGCTCTTCCACTGCTAAGACCGTTCCCAGCGTTTCGATTGGAACACGTTTGCCAAGTTTGGCATACTCCTCGAACTGATGGGTCATCCCCCGAATTAAGGTTTCAATCTCCGGCGTGCGCGGTTTCTTTTCCTCAGGCAGTTCCTCAACCCGCGCCTTAAAAAACCGTTCCTCCTCCAGGAATTCAAGTACTCGTCCTCGTGAAATCCCTTCGACTAAGACACGCATAGTGCCTCCCGGAAGTTTTAAAAGTTGCTTTATTTCAGCGACTGTACCCATTTCGTACATATCCTCGGCAGTCGGCGCATCAATCTCCGTCTCTTTCTGGGAAGCCAGAAGAATAATTCGATCACCCAGCATGGCTTCCTCAATCGCTGCCATAGAGCGCTCTCTGCCGACATCCAGATGAATAACCATATACGGGAAAACTAAAATCCCTCGTAACGGAAGTAATGGTAATTGACGTTCTTTAGTCATGAATATCCCCCCTATTGAAAAAATATACAAGCATCAAGCGTACCCCAAGTCCTTATTCGCAGTTGTAACTTCTACTTTCTGACTTGGTAAAAAAAAGACACACTAGAGCTAGTGTGCCAAACTTATCTTGAACTATTCTAACATGTTTTGCCCCTCTCAGGCAAATTCGCAACGACATTGGTTACCACTTTGTTAACCGCAAAATCCAAACGGCTCAAGACCTCTTCGAGAGGAGGACGCATCTCCGTTTTTTCCAGTTTAATTTCCGGAACCAGAGAAAGTTCTAATACTTGAGTAAGCTCTTCCACCGGTATTATTTCAATCTCACCGTTGAATTCCGCGAAACGTTCCTGCCAGTTTTCCCTGGGAATCAGAACCCGCTTACATCCGGCCTGCTTCGCCGCTTCGATCTTAGCTGCAACGCCGCCAACGGGTTTAACCCGTCCACGGATAGAGAGTTCCCCAGTCATGGCCAGATAATTATCCACTTTTTGTTGGCGAGTTGCCGAAACGATTGCCGTCGCAATAGCAATCCCCGCGGATGGTCCATCAACCGGCCCGCCGCCCGGGAAGTTCACGTGGATATCAAAATTTCGTGGCTCGATTCCCATCTGCCGTCTTAAGACAGTCAGGACATTTTCCACCGAACTGCGGGCCATGCTCTTACGTCTGGTCTTCTTCCCTTCTCGTCCTTGCTCTTCTTCTTCAACGATTCCTGTCACCAACAGTTCACCTGTGCCCAAAGCTACCGGAAGAGCGGTCACTTCCAATTCCAGAAGCATTCCCATATTTGGCCCGAACACGGCAAGGCCGTTAACTACCCCTATACTGGCTTCAATTGGTGCTTTTTTATCAGGTCGAGGTGTATATTGTCCGGTTGTGACAACCCATTCCACAATATCCACGTTGACCTCTGCTAACTGATCCGTTAGAGCGACTCCGGCAGCCAGCTGGACCATATTGACGGCCTCACGACCATTAGCCGCAAACTGTTTGATGACCTCAATCGCAGCAGAGGTGATCGGCATTTCCATCTTTGCCGCAGCTACCCGCGCGATTTCTGAGATTTCATCGGGAAGCAACCCCCGAAAATAGACCTCCATACACCGAGAACGGATCGCCGGCGGTATTTCTTCGGGACTGCGGGTCGTCGCTCCGACAAGGCGAAAATCTGCCGGCAGGCCGTTTTGAAAAATATCATGAATATGTTTGGGAATGTTAGGATCTTCAGAACTATAATAGGCACTTTCTAGGATCACTTTGCGATCCTCTAAGACCTTTAATAGCTTATTAATCTGAATCGGATGAAGTTCTCCGATTTCATCAATAAACAAAATTCCACCATGCGCTTTGGTGACCGCCCCTTGTTTCGGTTGCGGAATTCCCGCCAAACCCATGGCTCCAGCCCCTTGGTAAATCGGATCATGCACCGAACCAATCAAAGGATCGGCGATTCCGCGCTCATCAAACCGCGCGGTCGCGCCATCAATTTCTGTGAAATTGGCGTTTTCCTTAAATGGAGACAGGACATTTTGCTTAGCTTCCTCCAAAATCAAGCGAGCTGCAGCAGTCTTGCCGACACCAGGGGCTCCATAGATCAACACATGTTGGGGGTTTGGGCCGCATAAAGCAGCCCGTAAGGCTTTGATCCCCTCTTTCTGACCAATAATTTCATTAAAATGTACCGGCCGGGTTCTTTCCGACAAAGGAGTGCTTAAAGCGACCTTCCGCATGATTTGTAACTTTTCAAACTCCTTGCGCGACTCTCGTTCCACCGAGACCTTATTTCCTTGTTGAGTCTTGAGCATCCCCCAAAAATAAAGTCCAATAACAACGGCGAAAACCAACTGAACTACCATGACTATTCCGCTCAGTCCATTCATGTATTTGCTTCCTCCCTGTGATATCTCTTGTGTTAGTATTGCCATAAGGTGGAATTTAAAACATGAACCTGTCGGGGCAATGCCTGAATCCCTGCAAAGCGCAGACAACAGACAACAGACAGAAAGACAGAAAAGAAAGACAGAAAAGAAAGACAGAAAAGAAAGACAGGGGGGACGGTTCTTCCTGTCTGACCAAATTAGCCAGACAGGAGAACTGTCCCCCCTGTCTTCCCGGTAGGAAACATCAACCAAAAACACCGATGCAGTTCTATGCCGCCCTGGTGTCTTATACATCAGTAAGGAAACTGCACTTCAGGTGGAGCTTAAAACCTCATCTGAAGTGCCGCCAATTTTATTTGGGACCCAACCATGCGATACTCGATATTCGAACCTCGAACCTCGCTTATGCCGACTCTTCTTTCTTGCCTATCTTGACTTTATCAGCCATAACCAGCAGAGGCTCTTCTTTCTTTAAAACCACATCCTGAGTAATGACACATTTCGTAACATCACTGCGTGAAGGTAAATCATACATGACGTTAAGCATCAGGTCCTCCACAATCGCCCTCAGGCCGCGTGCCCCGGTATTCCGGCGAATTGCTTCAGTGGCAATTGAGGAGAGTGCCGCATCTTTGAACTCCAACGTTACCCCGTCAAGCTCCATCAACTTTTGGTATTGTTTGACCAGGGCATTCTTGGGTTCAGTCAGAATGCGAACCAGTGCAGCTTCGTCCAACGCCTCAAGGGTTACAATTATGGGTAGACGACCCACAAATTCAGGGATCAAACCAAATTTCTGAAGGTCAATCGGCAAAATCTCTTTCAAAACCTCACCGATTTTCATATCGGTTTTGTTTTGAATATTGGCGCCAAAACCCATGGTCTTCTGTCCTGACCGATTTCGAATAATTTTTTCAATCCCGTCAAAGGCTCCACCGACAATAAATAAAATATTAGTGGTATCCAACTGAATAAATTCCTGGTGCGGATGTTTGCGGCCACCTTGCGGAGGCACACTAGCCACTGTTCCTTCTAAAATCTTCAATAAGGCTTGCTGAACACCTTCTCCGGATACATCGCGGGTAATGGAAGGGTTTTCTGACTTACGGGCAATCTTATCGATCTCATCGATATAAACAATACCTTTTTCCGCTTTTTCCACATCATAATCTGCGGCTTGAATCAATTTTAGGAGGATATTCTCTACGTCCTCACCAACATAACCGGCTTCGGTGAGAGAAGTAGCATCCGCAATAGCAAAGGGAACATTAAGAACTTTAGCCAGAGTCGAGGCCAGCAAAGTCTTACCGGAACCAGTCGGGCCCAGCATAATGATGTTCGACTTTTGCAATTCAACATCATCAATTTTCATGCCCATATTAATCCGTTTGTAATGGTTGTATACTGCCACTGAAAGCGCCTTTTTCGCTTGCTCTTGACCAATAACGTATTGATCGATAATCGAACGAATTTCTTTCGGTTTCAGTATATCTCCGATCTCAACGCCCAAGTCGTCCGTTAACTCTTCCTCAATAATCTCATTACAGAGTTCAATACATTCGTCACAAATGTAAACGCCTGGACCGGCAACCAATTTCTTGACTTGCTCCTGGGTCTTACCGCAAAATGAACACTTTAGTTGATTTTTGTCGTCAGTGTACTTTGCCATCCTCTCACCTCTATACCTCAGAATTTCCCCACAGGGCGTCAGGCTTATGCGTTTTGCTCTACTAAAAAGTTGACCGTCTTCTCATTGACCAAACTTTGTTTATAGAACCCGAGCTCTCCGCGCGCAATGAGGGACTGTTTGAGCAATTGAGCGTCTTGTTTATATTGCTCACTAAGTTTTTGGATTTCATCATTTACTTCGTCTTCCGTGACCTCAATTCCTTCTGCTTTAGCGACAGCTTCTAAAACTAAATCTGTTTTGACGCTTTCTACAGCTTGAGGGCGCAAACGCTCCTGGATAACTTCCTCAGACGAGCTGGTAAACTGATAATACTGTTCAAGTGTCATTCCCTGCTGAGTAAGATTGCGGCTTAAATCCTCCAACATTACTTTAATTCGCTCAGTAATCATAACCTCAGGAATTTCGACGCTGGCATTATCTGCCGCTTTAGAGATGATCGCCTTAAGATGATTTGCTTTAGCCGATGCTTCAGCGTGCTTCAATAATTTATTCCGCAAATCGGTTTTCAATTCATCCAGAGTTTCAAATTCGCTCACGTCTTTGGCGAATTCATCATCCAATGCCGAGAACTCTTTGCGTTGAATTTTTTTGACATCTGTTTTAAAGACTGCCTTCTGCCCTGCCAGCTCTGAACTATGATATTCATCCGGGAAGGTAACGTTGACATCAACATGTTGTCCAACTTCAACTCCAATTAAACCTTCTTCAAAACCTGGAATAAAGGTACCCGAACCAATTACCAGTTCATAGTCCGTTGCCGTTCCGCCGGCAAAAGGGATATCATCTTTCAATCCTTCAAAGTCAATCGTCACAGTATCTCCATCTTCTACCGTGCCGGTTTCCAACGTCAAAAGGCGCGCATGTTGGCGTTGTTTATTTTTCAAGTCTTCGTTAACCTGCTCCTCAGTTACGCTAACCGCCTCTTGTTCAACATGAAGGCCTTTATATTCCCCAAGTTCAACCTCAGGCTTGACGAGTACCTTTGCTTTGAATATCAGATCTTTTCCCTCTTCGATTTGTACCAAGTCCACTTCAGGACGATCCACCGGCTCGATGCCACTTTTTACAACCGCTTCAGCATAGGCAGGCCCGATCAATTGATCCAACGCTTCATCGTAAAGGGCTTCCTTCCCCAAATGAAGTTCAACCATCCGGCGAGGTGCTTTGCCCTTACGAAATCCCGGAACACTAACTTTTTTGGCCAAATTCTTCGCAGCTTGGTTTACCGCAAATACAAATTTCTCCGCTTCAACGGTCACTTCCAATGCGACAATATTTTTCTCTGTTTTTTCTACTGAAACTGACATATATTCTCCCCCTTAAAACACTATTTACTCTATGTGCAAGGCAGCCGTGGGATACTTCGATAGTCTTACCGATTTTTAATGACTACAAACCCCTGCTTAAGCCAAATACATCTAAAAAGAAATTAGGTATAACAACCTAAAAATCTACCTAAAGGGGGAACATTTCGTTCCCCCTTTTACGAGTCAACGTTTCATTTAAACTTTTCAAGGCTGGACCCAACAAATTTACTAACCAATTATACCAGACTTAATCTATGTAATCAAATTTTGAGCCTAACCTCTCTCTGCTAATCCAGACCAACATTGTCTTCTTCCCAAGACGTTCATTTTGACGATTTTTCCCTGCAGGATGATATACGCACAAAATCATTTTCTGCAGCTGAGCAACCCCCCGGCTTCTCCAGGTATCCGGCAAATCCTGTACGTTAAATCCGAATCCTTTAACTCCTCGGTGAAATAGCGTCTGAGCCACAAAAACCTTGATGTTGTCGTAAGCCGGATCTGCTGCCACATACCGGGCCAAACCCGGCAAAGACTCGCGAATTTGGTGCAAAGCCTTGAGCGCAATTTTCTGCATATCCTGGCCTTTAGCTTGCAACCGTATATTGTCGAGATGAATTTCCGCCACAAGGTCCCCTTTTTTAGCCAATAACTTGCCGTCTTCGTCATAAAGGTTTGGTCCATCATAAATGCTTTTCTCCAAACGAAAGATGTTAGTGGCATCAATACGTTCGACGCGGTGTTTCCTCGCATAGTAATGCTCCCACTTTTCCCAAGCCAAAAACGTCAATCTTTGCCCCAGCTTCCAAGCCGGAAATTCTAAAGGAACAAGGGGCAGCTTCAAATCCTGAACAATTTGTTCACACAACCGTTCCAAGGCCAGGAGAGAGTTTTCCCGGGCACTGAGCTCTCCGCCGCTGTCATGCATAACTACGATCGTTCCTTCATGGGTATTTTTAAGAATCCGAGCTATGATTTCTCCCGGCGCGCGCCGGGCCTCCCAGTCATGTCCTTCGGCATTCCACAGCACAGCGCGCATTTTAAATCGCTTGAGCCACCACCAGGTCATCAGATTAAAGGTCCCCCAAGGCGGGCGCATCCAAACTATCTTATGATCGGTAAGCTGTTCCAAAATACGAACGCTTTCCGTCCATTCCCTTGCAGTCCTCCAAGGAGATATATACCAAGCATAGCGGTGATTGAGTGAGTGCACCCCAATCTGATGTCCTGCAGCTATTGTCTGCTGAATCAGATCCGGATACTTTTGCGCCTTTTCCGCGACCACAAAAAAAGTAGCACAAACGTGATACTTTTTTAAGACCTCCAGAATCCGGGGGGTAAATACCGGGTCGGGTCCATCATCAAAGGTCAGCGCAACACCTGGGCCAAATTGGCGTTTCCAACTCCCGATTCCCAGGCGGTGTAAAATCAAATCGGGAACGACCGTGTACAAAGCCCCTCCCCCCAGGACAAGACTCACAAGCAGATATCCCCAATTCATACTTTTCTCCTCTTCATATTATCCGATCCTTTGCGTATTCTGACGATTCTCCAGAAGCTGCAACATACCCTCGACCGCTTGTTCGGCCGCCCGACCGGGAACTGCCTTAGCTGCTGCCCGACGCATCCGTTCCAAGTCCTTAGGATATTTCAGCAGGGCGAAGATGACTTTTTCCAATTCTTCTTCATCTTTAGCTACCCGACCCGCCCCGATACCTTCCAAATATAAAGCGTTTTCCTCCTCCTGTCCGGGTATCGGCTTAAAAATAATCAAAGGCACCCGCTTTGTCAAAGCCTCAGAGACTGTTAACCCCCCCGCTTTCGTAATAATCATATCCGCAGCACTCATCAATTCTTCAACATTCTTTACAAAGCCAAAACGCGCCACCGGATTTATAGCCTCCTCGATCAAAGGGTCGAGCGCTTTATAAAGTTTCTCATCTCGTCCGCAAACGATAATACTTTGCACGGGGAAGGTTGTTTCTGCCAAAATCTTACAGATCCATTTTGCTCCACCTAAGACACCATAAGCTCCCCCCATGACTAAGACCGTCGGAAGATCCGGTCTCAGCCCCAGCTTCTTCAGGATTTCCTGCCGATCTAATTTCCATTCAAACTTCGGACTCACCGGAATCCCCGTAATCCGAATCGAGCTGGGTTTAATCTCTCGCGCCACCAGCCCCTCGAAAACACTCTCACACCCTACAATGTAAAGGTCAACCCCCGGATGGATCCATTGGCTGTGTACCGCATAGTCTGTCACAATGGTAACCAGCGGGACATTCAGGATCCCTTTCAGCCTCTGCTGCGCCAAAACCCCGGCCACCGTCGGATATGTACAAATCACTAGATCCGGTTGTAAAACCTGAATTAATTTCACAAATTCACGCCGGCCTAAACCATTCAAAAAACGTTGGAACACAGAACCGGGGGGGATCTTTGAAGTGCGATAATAAAATTTTCCCCACAATTTTGGCGTATATTTAATCAGTTCAATATAGGTGCTCTTAATAACAGCATTAAAGGTCTTACTGAGAAATGCCCCAAAATCCAAATGAGTAATTTTAACATTTGGCGACTTCACCCGTAACGCCTCGATAACTGCTTCAGCTGCTCGCACATGCCCGGCGCCAAACGACGCCGAAAAGATCAACACACTCAATTGCTCTCCGTCCACGTACAGACCTCCTTGTTTCAATTCTGTCTTCTTCAAAGCTGCCTTTCTATGCAAAACAAATGCCTAAAAAAACAAAGTTCTGTTCCTCATCCAATTCTCATTTGTACTTTTTCTAATACTTCTTTATTGATCTGTTTACCGATCCATTATAACGTGAAACGGGTGATTCGCCAAATTATGGGGGATAGTGCTCCTCATTTGGGGTAAAATAACCTTTACATAAGGTACCCATGGGTATCGAGAAAGGAGAACGAAGATGATTATTGTCGTGATCAGAACCCTTATTTTATACACCTTAGTTATCGTTGCCCTTCGTCTGATGGGAAAAAGAGAAATTGGGCAACTGCAGCCTTTCGAGCTCGTTGTGATCATTATGATTTCCGAACTTGCAGCCATACCCAGTGAGAATATTGGCATTCCGCTCCTCAGCGGCATCATTCCTATCCTTGTTCTCCTCTTAACCAGTCTAACCTTGGCCTGGATTTCCTTAAAAAGCGAAAGAGCCCGAGCAGTCCTTTGTGGCACGCCAAGTATCCTCATTCAACGAGGAAAAATATTAGAAGACGAATTAAGAAAGAATCGTTATAATCTTACCGACTTACTGGAGGAACTGCGCATCAAGAATATCCCGAACATCGCTGACGTTGAGTTTGCTGTTCTCGAAACCAACGGCCAATTGAGCGTTTTTCCAAAATCGTCAAAAAGACCCACCACTCCGGAAGATTTTCATATAACACCACAGTACGAAGGATTACCGCTAACGATTATCATGGATGGCAACCTGAATAACAACAACCTCCGGCAAGGGAATAGAGACCTTAATTGGTTAAGAGGGGAACTTCAGAAACAATCCATTGACAGGATCGAAGATGTCCTGATCGCCAGCCTTGACTCTTCTGGGACACTCTACGTACAAGCCAAACAATAAGCAAATACCGAAAGAGAATGAGGTGATACCCGTTGCGCACCATTCCGACTATTATCATTATTGTCGTTTTATTGTTAGGAGGTTCTCTGACATCCTATCAGTATCTTCAGAAAACCTCTCAAACTCTGGGGTCTCAACTTAGGACAGTCGAAAAATCCATCTCTGCTCAACAATGGGAGGCCGCTCACAAGGAATGGAGCACGGCCCAGCAAGGCTGGGATAAAAACAAAACCTGGTGGACCATTCTCCTTGATCATCAAGAAATCGACAAGATCGACATCAGTCTGAACCGCTTGGAAAAATACATTGAAACGCATAATGTTTCCCTTTCGCTCGGGGAAGTGTCATCCTTGAGACTTCAGGTTGATCATATTTCCAACACAGAGCAACTCACCTTGCAAAATATCCTATAAATCATAAGATGAGGAAGTTGCTTAGCACGTTCGCACACGCTTCATTGCTATTCGTTTGACGCAATTCCGCTAAAATGCTTCACTTAGCTAAGCAACTTCCTCTGGTCTGGGGTCAACGAGGAGTGGAACGATGGGGGTGCAAAGGGGGACAGTTCTGGTTTGCTGGGTTGCATTTTTGGACTCCAATTTTCAAGTAAAGGGTGGCCCCCAAATTCATACTTTTTACCCCGAAAATACCGATCATTTTCATCAATTCCGAGACACCCACTTCTTTAAGTGGGTGTTCCTTATTCTACTTCGGTGACGATAGTCTCGATGTTCAGCTTTAGCTGAACGAGTTCACTCTCTGATGGTGCTTCGTTACTTCAAAGCAACTCGTATTGTGTCCAATTAAGAAGGCTTTGCTTAAAGTGTTATAGACCCCACCGACATCGGTTGTCAAAAAGCTGAAACTGGCAACGTTCCCGACATTGATCTGGCAACTTTCCAAGATATCGGTCAGCTTGACCCCAACTGCCGAATCGATTACCGGACAGAGCAGGTTATCAAGGAAGGAGTAGGCCTGTTGGACCTGGGGCAGCGCTTCCAAGTCGCTGCGCTGAAAGGTTTTTACACTGGTATAAGGTCCGCCGCTGTAGCCGACCTTGATTTCAAGCTGTTGTGCCGGCGTACTCGTGGTTGTATTGTCAGCCCTGACTAAGCCGGGATTCAAATAATAGGGTAAATTGAATAAGACCAATAAAATTGCCAGACAACTCACAAGCTTTTTGAGGCCGGGATTATGTTTAAATCTCAGTCTAAACATTTTTCTTTCCATCTCCTTTGATCTTTAACATAATGATAATAATCCATTTTATAGGTAAACGGGCCAGATTACATTAACCTAAAGTATTAGAAAAGTATTAGATTCGGCTAAAAACACTAATGCAAAAAGCCTCACGTTCTGTTGTTAGAACGTGAGGCTTGACTGATTGGGCTATGTTTCAAATATATGCTATATGTCTCAAATATGAACAAACAGGATTTCTGCTCAACTGACTGCCTAATTTATATTAGGAAGTTAGTTGAGTTGTATTAAGAAAAGAGAGGTACCTGGAATCTGGTACCTCTCTGGATTTGCGTATTTTGAAATTTGTTTTGTGCTCATTGAGAGACACAATTGTCACGGATGAGTGCCATTATTTCATCTTCAGGAGAGCCTATGAGAATTCGTTTCATAATCCGAGTAAGCATATCCAAATCAGTGATCGTGTAAACGCTATCCTGTAATACTTGAGATTCCACACCTAAACGTGCTTCGAGGTATTGGCAGATAGAATCTTGAGCCATAAGGACTTTTCCTTTTGCTTCTCCTTCTACGATTCCATCTTCTTTAGCCTCTTTCAGCTTGAATTCTATCTTCTGAAATTCATTGGTAATCGCTCTCTCAAGATTATACCGCATATTCTCCACCTCCTCGAATCCTGAGGAGTTACGGCCCCGAGAAGTTATTGAGAGGCTAAATAATCTTCAATGAGAGCCATTACTTCATTTACAGGAGTGCCCCTAAAAATTCGATTTATAATCCAACTAAGCGTATTCAAATCAGTGATTGTGCGAACTTTCTCCTGAAGAGCTTCAGACTCTGCACCTAAGTTCAATTCGAGATATTGGCAAATATCTTCTGCTTTTCCTTTTGCTTCCCCTCTTGCTTCCCCTTCTGCGATTCCATCTTCTTTAGCCTCTTTCAGCTTGAATTCTATCTTCTGAAATTCATTAGTAATCGCTCTCTCTAAATTATACCGCATATTCTCCACCTCCTCTGAATCTTCGACTGCTTCCTCTACTTCCTTTTTCTGTTCTTTTGTCATGCCGGATGTGGCTATGTTGATAAGCCAGTGTTTGAACATCAGAAATTCTTCCGGACTGATCTTTCTTAACGGCTCGATCATTTTCTGTAATGTTGCCATCATTTCACTATAGTCCTTTGTTTTGTCAATCAGGAAGATCAGTGAAATCAAGTTGGACAATTCCAACAGTTTTTCATCGGGATAGCCATTGACATTGAGCAGGATATATTTGAAATCTACGGCATACTCACCGAATAGATCAGAATTTCTTAAATAGTCCTTATAGCTTTTACACGCTGTCCATCGGTTGGAACCATTATACAAGACCATGGGCACGATGACCGGCAGCTTGAAGTCTTTGGCTTCGGCTACGTTTGTGTCTACATCTTTCAGGTATGAATATAGCGCCAGAAAGTCAACAAACAGTTGTCTTCATGATCAAGAGACAACCAGGCCATTGGCCAGCCACTGGTCTTAGTCCAATCGACAATCGCCGTGGTTTTGCCGTAACCGGCAGGTGCGATCAGTAAGGTGAATTTATAATCCGGCATCGCATCCAGCTCTCTGTTCAGCCGGGCACGTGAAATAAACCCGCGCCGGAGCTCGGGAATCTGAGTTTTTGCGGTATGAAAAGTGGGACTTGATAGATTGGCGGTACTCATGGGTACCCAATTAGGATCATGTTTCCTTAACACTTTGGCCTCTGGAAGATAATCGCTGCCTAGCCTTGAATTGGGTTCATTATCCCCTACAACGCTCTCCTTGATGACCTGTTCCTCCGATGATTCAACACAATGCCAACTCAAAGAAGAACGACTTACATCAGAATGTGAAATCATTTCCATTTTGCCACCTCCTTCTCAAAAGTGAAAGCAATACTCATTTCTAAATATGCTCTGAAGGCTTTTAAGCCTTGGCCGGCGACCATAGATCGCTCCTTAGGTACTTTCCGGCTCGGAGATAGATTATTAAATTATGAACAAGTAAAATAGCTCTGGTACTCTAAAATTTCATCCTCCTTTTTCGCGATTGTTGCTCCGATTATTGTCGGCTATTTTCTGTTGTATTCATTCAAAAGATTTAGGATTTTAAGGATGAGTTTCTGACAATAACCTACCGGAACAAACATAATCACACTTGACTTTTACTTAAGCACCATTATACGTTGAGTTGGAATAAATTATCAATAGCATTGTAACACATATCAGAATTTTCAAGCATACTTCTTTCTAGGACCAATGCCTGTCTTACCTTATCTTGCTCATAAAAATGGGTAAAAAAATAGGGCTCTCCAAAAGAGAGACCTGCTTAAACTGTGGGCTTTCTATACCATCACCATCTGCTCAACTCTGAATAACTGCGCTCACAGAGAGTCCCGGACCCATCTGGCGATTTGCTCTGTGTCCTAAGACCAAGCGGGCGCCAGGTCACCACAAGTCGCTCACTTAAGACCCAGGCCAGGCACCGCATTGAGCGTCCACGATGCAAAATTATCGGCCAAAAAGTGATAATACCCTGCCATCGCGATCATTGCGCCATTGTCCGTGCAGAAAACAGCCGGCGGATAAACGAAACGTATCCCCCGCTCCGCTAACCTCTTCTCCAAAGCTTCGCGCAACAAACTATTGGCCGCAACCCCGCCCGCTAAGAGAAGCGTTTTAACTCCCGTCCGCTCAAGGGCCAGCAGCGCTTTTCGAACTAAAACATCCACCACGGCCTGCTGAAAAGAAGCCGCCAGATCCGGAACGCTGAGGGTTTCTCCCCGCATGTGCGCAGAATTCAACGTGTTCAAAACCGCTGATTTCATACCACTAAAACTAAAATCCAAACTGTCCGGCTCTAACATAGCCCGAGGGAACGTAAACGCTGACGCATTCCCCTCTTGAGCCGCTCTTTGTATTTCAGGCCCGCCCGGATAGCCTAAACCCAAGGCCCGGGCCACTTTATCAAGGGCCTCGCCTGCCGCATCATCTCGGGTATACCCCAAAACCCGGTACCGTCCGTGGGCTTCAAATAAAATCAGATGGGTATGTCCTCCCGAGACCAACAGGGACAAGAATGGAAACTCTAAATCCTGATGATGCAAAAAATTCGCATAGATATGCCCTTCCAGATGATTGATACCGATCAGCGGAATCTTTGCTGCATAGGCCATCGCTTTCGCTCCGGAAACCCCGACCAAGAGGGAGCCCACCAGCCCGGGGCCATACGTTACAGCAATCGCCGCTAAATCAAAAAAATCAACCTTCGCTTCATCCAAGGCCTGCTGAACGACCGGTTGAAAATGCAGACTGTGTTCGCGCGAAGCAATTTCCGGTACAACCCCGCCATATCTCTGATGCGTTACAATTTGGGAAGAAATGATGTGACTGCGCAAATCCGTTCCATTCACCAGAATCGCCGCGGACGTTTCATCACAACTCGTCTCTATCCCTAAAATTATAATATCCTTTTTCTGACTCTCCATCAAGTCCCATTCACTTCCATTCCCAATTCCGCCCACATGATCAGGGCATCCTCCCCGGTATCCGCATAATATCCTTTACGGACCCCAGCGGTAGCAAATCCTAAGCGTTTATATAAAGACTGAGCCGGACTATTGGAAACCCGAACTTCCAAAGTCATGCGTTCCATACCCTGCAGCGCCATTTTTTCCATCACAGAACGCATGAGAAACTCTCCCCAGTGTTGCCCGCGGTAATGAGGAGCAACGGCAATATTCGTAATATGCCCCTCATCAAGGATAAACCATAATCCCATGTAACCGATCACCTGACCATTCAACTCCAGACAAAGATAACGCGCATATTCGTTATCTTTAAGCTCCACTTGGAAGGCCTCTAAAGACCAGGGCGTAGAAAAAGAAGCTCGCTCAATCTCTAAGATAGCCTCCAAATCGTCGGGAAGCATCGGACGAATAACCCCTTTATTCATGCTTCTCGTTCCTCCGTGCTTCCTCTTTCAGCGCCCATTTGACCTCGGCTTCCGAAAAACGGATGTAGTAGGGCTCAACACGTTCTCCGCAACCTGTTTCCTGCCAACGTTGCCAAACCGCCCGAGCGGCATAGGCACCCCGCGGTAAGCTTAGATAATCCGGCAAGATCACAGCTCGCTCACCTAAAGCGGTCTTAATTCGTCCCTCCGCTTTGGAGACCGCATCGCCAACGAAACAAATCGAACGATCCAGTTGCTTTAATTGTTCCAGCCATTGGTCCGTAGGCAAGGCTTGAGGGGCTGTCAGGCAGTCCGCCTGCTCTTTCTCCGGCACCCAACGGTAACGCGCCGTATACCATTCATTTTTGCGCGCATCCAGCAGAGGAACGATATCTTCCGTTCTCCCCAGACCGGCCCAGGCCAGGGCATCCAGGGACACCACGCCAAGGAGCGGGAGCTTCAACACTTGAGCTAAGCCCTGGGCTGTAGCAATTCCGATCCGAATTCCGGTAAACGAACCCGGTCCCCGCACCACTCCGATCATATCTAAATCTTGAAGTGTCCAAGCTGCGGCTGTAAGCAACTGATCAAGCATCGGAATGAGACGCTCCGAATGCATCTTTAAGGTATGTAAAAAACCTTCGCCGACAAGTTGCCCGTCTTCCGCCAAGGCCACTGCCGTAACTTTTGTCGTCGTATCGATCGTTAAGTATTTCATGGGACCCTCCGAGCCTTTTCATTTTGCTTTATCGTGCTTTGCCGGTTTAATTGTAATGCACAACCCTTAAGCAATAGGTATCTTCTAACGCCATTAAAAACCAGTCAAAGCTTGACTTGAGTCAGATCATTTAAGCGCTGCTCCCAATGACCGGTTCGAGCGCGGAAGATAATCTCACGCGGCTGTTCTCCACTTCCCAGGATCTCGACTTCTAAGTGGTCCTCCGGCAAATAGTCCTCGGCAATTTCCGGCCATTCAATCAAACAGATGGCATCCTCAACGAACGCATCCTCAACTCCGATCACTTCCGTTTCCTCCGGGCGCTGTAACCGATAGAGATCCATATGAATCAGACGGACTCCGGTATCTTTAACTTGTCCTAAGTACTCATGGATTAACGTGAAGGTTGGGCTCGTCATCGGACCGATTACCCCAAGTGCTTCACCAACCCCTTGGGCGAAGACCGTTTTCCCCGCCCCCAGATCTCCCATCAAAGCGACGACATCTCCACTCTGCAACTGTGCTCCCAGTTGCTTCCCCCAATCTTGAGTTTGTTCAACCGTTAAACTCGTAACTCTGTAATCCATGCTGCTCTATCCCTTATCAATTTTATTGTATCCTGTTTCATTCAGGAATAAAACCTTGTTTGTTGCCCTAATCAACTAAGCACTCTCCATCAATTGCGGCAAAGCTGTCTCGCCGAAAATATTCGTACCCCAAACCCCCGGGATAATCAGCGTTATCCCTAAGGCCTGAAGCCAGCCAAACTGCTCGCCTCGAAAAAGAGGATTGGGAACTCATCGACCGATTCCGGCTTCCCAGGTCTCTGGGTTGACAATCGTACCGTCAATGATCACATAGAGTGGGCGAGCGGTTAAAATAAAAGGATGCTCATTCCAGATGACAATATCAGCGTCTTTGCCAACTTCCAGAGAACCGATTCGATCAGACACGCCCAGGATCTCTGCCGCATTGATGGTGACCGCACGCAAGGCATCTTCTTCGTCCATTCCGGCTTTACAAGCTAAGGCCGCACAGAGCGGAAGCTGTTCGATCGGAGTAACGGAATGGTCCGTCATAATGGCCACTTTAACTCCTGCTTTGGTTAAGACACCCGGGGTTTTGAACGATTTATCCTTAAGCTCAACTTTTGAACGGTTAGTCAACAAGGGACCCACCACAGCCGGATACCCCAGTTCGGCGAGTTCCTCGGCAATTTTGTGACCATCAGTACAATGTTCAAGCACCAGATCAACCTCGAACTCGCGCGCAATACGGATCGCTGTCATAATGTCGTCAGCGCGATGAGCATGAGCCCGCAGCGGAATTTGGCGATTAATCACTAAGAGAAGGGTTTCTAAACCCAAATCCCGCTCCGGAATTTTTTCCGGGTCTGTTTTCCCTTCTTCTAATTTATCCCGATATACCTGCGCATCCACTAGAGCCTGCCGCAGGAGTGCTGCCGTAGCCATGCGGGTCATGGGCATTTTCTTTTGTTCACCGTAGACCATCTTGGGGTTTTCGCCAAAGGCTACTTTCAAACCGGCAGGATCGCGGATTATCATCTTATCCACAATCTTCCCTGCCGTCTTCATGACGACTCCTGTCCCCCCGATGACATTTCCGCTGCCGGGTCCGGTAAAGACTGCCGTCACTCCACCCAGACGGGCATCGCGAAAACCCTCGTCTTCCGGATTAATTCCGTCAATGGCCCGCATGTCCGGTGTTACAGGATCCGTCATTTCATTTAAGTCTTCCCCTTCCCAGCGATAGATCTCTTCCCCGATGCCAACGTGACAATGGGCATCAATAAGCCCCGGCAACACGAAACACCCTGCAGCATCGATCACGACGGCATCTGCAGGAGCCTCCACTTCCGAAGTTTCTCCAAGTGCCGCAATTTTAGTTCCCACAATCAGGATATTTCCCACAAATTCACGCCCACTCATCGTTTTAATCTGACCGTTCTGGATAAAGAGTTTCTTGATCGCTTTGTTCACCTTTAAACCTCCAGTTTAATAATAAGATCCCACCCATGACTAAGCTTCCGCCGATCCATTGATCTCCCGTCGGAAACTCATTCAGGAAAATTGCCGCCATAATAAAGGTCATCGGCAACTCAAACGTACTGAGAATGGCCGCTTGATCAGCCCCAAGTCGGTCAATTCCCACAAAAATCATGTAAAACGGGATAATCGAGGCCACTGTAGCCAACAACAGGCCGGTTTCCCAGGTTTGAACATTCTGCCAAGGAATACTCAGGATGTCCCCCTTCAAGACAACCAACAGTCCCAGGGCACAAACCCACTGCGTATAAGCCATCGTCACCAGAGGGGATACCTCAGCCAGAACAAGTTCCCCGACAATATTTAAGACGGCGCAGGCCATAGCTGAAGCCAAACCCAGCATAATTCCGACCCAAGCAACTTCACTCACCCCTGAGAAGATTCCACTGGCCAGCGTTGTTCCGGCTAGGGTTAAGAGGAAGGCTGTCAGTTCCTGCCGGCCAACCCGTTTATGCCAAATAATTACCCCAGCCGCTAAAACCAACGCCGGATAGAGATAAAGCAGTAAGATAGCCACCGAAACCGGCAAAAACTTGAGGGCATAAGCGTATGTAAGGCTGGTTCCCAAGGCCCCAACCAGGCCCTGAACAACAAGAAGTCTCAGGGTGCGAAGATTGATTCTAAAAATCTCCCGTTTAAAGAGCAACGCATAACTAAGCAGGAGCAGCGAGGCCAGCCACGATTGCAGAGCGATCACCTGAATAGGATTCAGTCCGATCTGGTAAGCTCCTTTAACCAATATCGACATCAAGGCGTAGCCCGTACCCGCAATCAAGGTTGCCCCAACCCCCTGCAAACGTCTTTTCCGAACGTTCCGCACGTCAAATGACCCTCTTTTCCGTTCATTTCTCCCGCATGGAAAGACTGACTCTTTCTCTGGCCTTATCAATGCCGATCACGCGCACCTTGACAATATCCCCCACGGCTACCGCTTCCATCGGATGTTTAATAAATTTTTCGGTCAATTGAGAAATATGTACAAGTCCATCGTGCTTGACACCGATGTCCACAAAAGCTCCGAAATCCACGACATTGCGTACGGTTCCTTCTAGGACCATCCCTTCGCTCAGATCCTCCAGGTGCGTGACATCCCGCCGCAGCAGCGGCCGAGGCAAATCCTCCCGAGGATCTCGGCCGGGTCTTTGCAGGGCATCCAAAATATCGCGAACCGTGGGAACCCCGGCACTAAACTCATCTGCCAACTCTGTTGGTTCTAACTGAGCAAGTTTTTTGCGCACTTCAGCGAGGCGATCACGCAAATCCTCCGGGGTGTGACCGATCTTTTTCAGGATGTCTTCAGCAAGCTGATAGGACTCAGGGTGGACCGGTGTGTTCTCCAGCGGATTAATTCCATCCGGCAGACGAATAAACCCGGCACACTGAATATAAGTTTGCGCCCCCAGGCGCGGAATTTTCTTAAGTTGGTCACGATGACTGAATTTCCCGTGCTCATCGCGCCAAGCCACGATATTTTTCGCCACCGCAGGCTTTAGTCCTGCCACGTATTGGAGCAAGGACGCCGAAGCACTATTTAAATCAACCCCAACCACGTTAACACAGGATTCCACAACACCGTGCAAAGATTCCTCCAACCGTTTAGGCTGAACATCGTGCTGATATTGACCCACTCCAACCGCCTTCGGCTCAATCTTCACCAGTTCTGCCAAGGGGTCCTGAAGCCGTCGTGCAATGGACACTGCACTCCGCAAGGAGAGATCAAATTCCGGAAATTCTTCGCCGGCTAATTTTGAAGCAGAATAAACCGATGCTCCGGCTTCACTCACAAGAATAAATTCCGTAGAAATTCCGTCTTCGCGGATCATTTCCGCCACGACTTCTTCCGTCTCTCTGGATGCGGTACCATTGCCAATGGCAATGATCTTGGCATCGAACTCGGCAATCGCCTTCCGCAAACTTTGCTTGGCTTCTTCTCGCTTGTTCTGTGGCGGATGGGGATAAATCACGCCAACCTGCAGCAGCTTTCCGGTCTCGTCCACAACTGCCCATTTGCACCCCGTCCGAAATCCCGGATCCAGCCCTAACACCATTTTTCCCCGCACCGGCGGCTGAAGCAAAAGCTGTCGCAGATTGGCGGCAAATACTTTAATCGCTTGTTCTTCCGCTCGGTCCGAAAGCTCCGCCCGCACTTCCCGTTCAATGGAAGGCTCAATCAAACGTTTGTAGGCGTCCAGAGCTGCTTTTTGGACCAAAAGAGCACAGGGCCCCGTTTTCACATAACGCAGTTCAATAATTCTGTGGAGGGTTTCTAACGGAGCTTCAATCTTGACGGATAAAAACTCTTCCTTCTCCCCACGGTTCAAGGCCAAGATCCGGTGGGGCGGAATCCTGCGCACCGGCTCATGGTAATCATAATACATCTCAAAGGGAGAACGTTCCTTGGCTTTCTTCGCCACAGCCGCCGCCACCACTTCCGCAATCCGAAAGGTCTCCGCTCTGATCTGCCTGCGCAGAACTGCATCATCAGCAATCGTCTCCGCTATAATATCCAGCGCGCCGGCTAAAGCTTCCTCCACGGAATTCACGTCTAGCTCTGCATTTAAATACTTTTCTGCCTCTGTTTGAAAATCTCCTCGGGCATACTGCGCCAACAACCACTCCGCTAAAGGCTCCAGGCCCTTCTCTTTGGCAATCGTGGCCCGCGTCCGGCGTTTTTGCTTATAAGGCCGGTAGAGGTCTTCAACGTCCTGCAACACAGTTGCTGCCGTAATTTGAGCCGACAGTTCTTCGGTAAGCTTGCCCTGTTCTTCAATCAAGCGCAGGACTTCCGACTTTCGTTGTTCCAAACGCCGCAAATAATCCAAACGTTCCACGATTTCGCGCAACGCATTTTCATCGAGCTCTCCGGTTGCTTCCTTACGATAGCGGGCAATAAAAGGGATGGTATTTCCCCCATCCAATAAGTTGACCGCTTCTTTCACTTGGGTCGCCTTCAGGCTAAGTTCCTTGGCTATGACTTGAGTAAATTCCAAGGTGTAAATTCCTCCCTAAACCCTTTTCCAAGGTTCTTTATAAGCATACTTTTGATTATAACATCTTCTGGCAGCTGAAGAAAACCAGTCTCTATTTCTTCGCTACCTCATGTTTGTCTGATTTCTGACCCCCCACTTTTATTTTATGGTTCTGCCGCATAAACCCCTATTTTTAAATCTTCCAGGCTGTATATAGTATGATCGATTAAATTGAATAACTATATGTAGTATGTGAAATCAGCAAATGGTACTTTCTGCAGCAGAATTTTTATAAGTTTCCATAACATGATTGGAAGTGCGGAGGCTTCAGCCTTATTCCTCCTGTCGACTCTCTTCCATAGCCACTCTCCATTGTTCCCGGGCCATATTCACCATTTTCGGTTCGTCTTTGGCATCTTTATGCTGGATAATCTTAGAGAAATAAGAAACAGCCTTTTTATATTCCCCTACCCGTCGACTTAGCTCGCCGATCATAAACATCACTTTTAGCTCAGTCATTGAAGTACCAACGAAATCTGAAACAACAAAGGATTCTTCATAGGCCTTAAGGGCCAAACCCAAAAAACGCATTTCTTGCTCCGAATTATTTTCTTCGGTCCGATAGAGCCAAGCCAGACGCAGACAAAGCCCCGCCATCACGGTATTCTTTTCTTTCTTAAGAGACCCTGCTAAAATAGCCAACTTATAGGATTCCAAAGCTTGACTAATGTCCCTTTCCAAACCAAAGTTCCTTTTTATCCAATGTCTGGTAATCTGAATGCGAATCACTTCTTTGGTATTTAATGGGAATTTATCCGAGAATTCTTCTGAGAAGGCAAAGCCACACTCCAGACAGACACTGACAAAATAAAAATGCGGATTATAATTCCCTGTTCGATAATGTGGGCAAAAGTCACTGTCAACTTGATAAGGGATCGCAAACCGCGAACGCACCCTGAGCGTAGTAAACTGCGTTCCACAAAATACGCACGTAATTTTTTTTTCATAAAAAGGTTCTAATAATGGCATAGTACCCTCCCACGTGGTCAATCCACAGCTTCATTACTTTAAGTAAGGAATTGACTCTTACTTTTCATTATTAATTATACGAATCTGCTGCAGAAACCCCGACTTGAGAGTCAAGCACTATTGCACGTTCGCACACGCTGCATTTGCTACTCACTTGACAAGAAAGCTACACGCCAAAACCCCTTGGTATTACTGCATGTGAACCGTTGGCGTGCTTAACGCTTTCTTGTCTGCACTCGCTTACGCAAATTCCGCTAAAGTGCTCTCTTGGCAATAGATGCTTTCCGCAGTGAAATCATTATATTGTTAATTATAACAGACTTATCATAGCTTGAGATTATAAATGACAAACTCTGCCCAAAACTTACTAGGAATATCTGTTTACTTTTCGGGAAAATTAAGACTGATGATTTTACAGTCAATGCCCTATATAAAGAGCTGATACATCTCTATCCACCATAAATTAGGAGGAATCAATTATGGCAAAGTCCAATTCCGCTGTTTTAAAAGGTGCTACTGCAACTGAACGGAATCTACGGTATAGTGCACCTCATGTTCCCAGTATCGGAGGAAAGATGTTCCGCCGCACCTCCGAAAGTGCCGGCAGAATCAGCTGATTCTTTCTTTCAAATTCAGTTAATACTTTCTGTATAATTCAGTTAACTTCTTCTGTCAAACACCAAAAGGACCAGCTAGCCTGGTCCTTTCGTATTTCTGTTGGCTTTACAGCCAGAAACAGGAAGAACTCTCATTTTTCTGATTGTTTGTTCTTTGAAGGACATCACGCCTTATCCAGAATAGGCCCTTCGAATCCTACCATTTCTGCTATAATAAACACGGACAAAACACTTGTCAATCATTAATTACTTGACTGAACTGCAACAAAAAAGAAGACCTACTCATTCAGTCTGTTACCTCGATTGCTAGTATCGTTCCCTCATCCTTTTGGGAAATTAAACCATATGTTATGTACATATACTAACTAAAATAATATTATATTCAATACTATTAGCTTTAGTTTAAGAAGTGAGACACCCCAAATAACGGGTTCTTTTTTGGGGTGCAAAACATAAATTATAATTAAGCGTTGGTTTCTTTACTGAATTATTATTATGTGAACATGTTTCACCCTCGCATATTATTTACTTGCTCAATACCCAATACCGCATAAAAAATCAAACTTAACACGGTCGGAAAGGCATAACGGCTTTGCCCCTCCGTAATGAAATAGACCCCGGCAAACATAAAGAAGGTTATACTCAGAAAAAGACTTCCTTTACCTACCCCAGCGCTTAGAGCAAACCAAGTTCTCTTTTTAAGCAGGCTATTCCCCACAATCAAAGAAAGATAAGTGAACTCGTTCAGCTAAAGCTGAACATCGAGACTTCGATGGGTGATTCTACCCCCACCGAAGTAGAATAAGGAACACCCACTTAAAGAAGTGGGTGTCTCGGAATTGATAATTTACAAGTTCTTCCTCTCAATTGAATCACTCTTTTCCCCACTTATAAAATGCAGAAAGCCTCACGTCCTCTTGCTCGAACGTAAGGCTTAACCGATTGACTGCGTCATTTCTAATTTATGTACGACCCTGCAAGCCATACAGACCATTCATCACATACAACAACAAGCTCCGGTTGCGAAATGATATTTGCCGCAACTGGGCATGGAGGTTTGGGGGGAAATAGGAGGGAAAGAGGACCCCCGGGACCCCCAAAGACTAAACTTCGAAGGCCTTTTCCGACCCAAGCAAAAAAACGAACCTAAGAAAAGTTGACCGGATGGGAAACTTTTCCCGAGCAGGACCAAGATGCTATTGAGATACTAAATAATTTTCAATGAGAGCCGTTACTTCATCTACAGGAGTGCCCATAAAAATTCGTTTCATAATTCGGCTAAGCGTATCCAAATCCGTGATTGTGCGAACTCTCTCCTGAAGAGCTTGAGACTCTGCACCTAAGTGTACTTCGAGATATTGGCAAATATCTTCAGCCTTTCCTTCTACTTTAGCCTCTTTCAGCTTGAATTCTATTTTCTCAAATTCATTTGTAATAGCTCTCTCCAGGTTATATCTCATATTCTCCACCTCCTCTGAATCTTCTACCGCTTCCTCTACTTCCTTTTTCTGTTCTTTTGTCATGCCGGATGTGGCTATATTGATGAGCCAGTGTTTGAACATCAGAAATTCTTCCGGACTGATCTTTCTTAACGGCTCGATCATTTTCTGTAATGTTGCCATCATTTCTCCATAGTCCTTTGTTTTGTCAATCAGAAATATCAGCGAAATCAAGTTTGACAGTTCCAACAACTCTTCATCGGGATAGCCATTGACATTGAGCAGGATATATTTGAAATCAACTGCATACTCTCCAAACAGATCAGAATTCCTTAAATATTCCTTGTAGCTTTTGCACGCTGTCCATCGGTTTGCACCATTATACAAGACCATAGGGACAACGACCGGCAACTTGAAATCTTTTACTTCTGCTATGTTTGCCTCGATGTCTTTCAGGTATTCTCTCCAGATCTCCAGCATGTACTGCAACAGTCTATAAGGCATTTGATAGTCCACTGACGATTGTAATTCAAACAGTACATAGAAGATCACGTCTTATTCCTTCACTTTGATTTTGTAAACAAGGTCTGCCTCTTTATCTTTGAAATTCGAAATCCTGCAGTTATGAAGCTTTTGTTTACCAACATCATATTTTCTTCATTAATTTCCTCTACCCAGCCTTGTTTCACAAACGTAGTCAGCAATTGCAGAAAGATTCTTCGACTGGATAGCAGGAATTTGTACCCTCAATCGTGCTTATCATGGATCCCTTTCTCAGTACTATCATTATTTTCTTCCATATCAAATCTCACCTACTCTGTATTCATATTTTAACATCTTCCACTTTTTATTACAATTCCGACCCCTTCTTTCTGTGCGCACGTTGTGCGCTTCATATATTGTTTATTGTAAAGTATTGGTATCGTCCGGTATTGAATTGAAATAATTAATAATCGAATCAGGTATCGGACCCTCAGACGGAACTAAAATTAAAAGGATACCACCAAGGGCCGCCGGAATAGTCTGACCTTTTTTCTTAAAATATTTCGACTTTTCGACACTCACATAGCCTGTTGTTGCTGCGAGTACTGAAGCAGACAATGCATCCGCAAAATTGTCACCTTGCACGAGGTGAAATTCAGAGCCATTATGCTAAAGTTCTTTGGCAATAGCTACAGCGGGCTTGCCAAAACCAAACAGGGCTGTAGGACCAGGAAAGTCAGGATACTAATTATTAAGCTTACCCTTCGCAAATATAAGCACTTTTTTAGACAGGTCATTCTCTGGTCATTCTACTTTCATTAATCACAATATTTAGTAATTTATTGTAGCAAATATTTGAACGTATCAGGCATGTGTCAAATTACTATTTATTCAACATGATTTTGGCAAATACTTCTGGCAGGATGCCTCCCAGACTAATCTTTTTGTCTTAAAATTTCAACGCAGAGAGAATCCTGCTCAGAGTCTCTCTGCGAAAATTTCAGTAGCCATCTTCCTTATAACTTGATATGATAATTATAGAGGAGCATTATGTCTGCTGGCTAAATAATTGGTTAAATCAAATTGTAAACAACAAAGGATTGTGATTGTTTGATGTTTCGTTTAAAGGAATTTCCTCTTCTTTTGATTAGCGCTCTTATTTTTATAGGCTTTACGCTTACCGGCTGCACGCCAACTCAAAAAGCTGCTCCCCAAACTCCGACTGAAAAACTTAAGACAATTAATGCTTCATATGTCTCTCGTCCTATTAACGTTCCTTCCGTTGTTGCCCGAGAAAAAAAGATGTTTGAAAACGAGTTCGCTAAAGATGGCATCGAATTCAAATGGCATGATATTACAGACCCCAGCAACCAGCTTGAAGCTCTTGCTGCCAAATCCCTCGATTTTTCCAATAGTCTTAACTATGTTTCAGCTCTTTTAGCTAAAGCTAACGGAAATGACCTTAAAATCATCTCCGCTTATTCCCGCTTTCCCAAAGGAATAAGTCTGGTCGTTAAACTTGATGGCCCTATCAAAACTATTGCCGACCTCAAAGGAAAGAAAATTGCTCTGCAGAAGGGCACCATGTTGCACGAGATGTTAATCCGAGCTTTGTCCGAAGTGAATTTGACGACTCAGGACCTTGAACTGGTTGATATGGATTCCACTGCTGCTGCCTCAGCTATTTTGGCCGGGCAGGTCGATGCCACCATTCTTCCTGAACCCCTGCTTTCCAAAGTCATTGCTTCCGGCAAGGTTCAGAAATTGCGCTCAGCGGAAGGATTAATTCCGGGCTTAAGCGTCATTGCTGTGCGGAGCAAATTCGCCGAAACTCAGCCCGAATTAGTAAAGCGATATTTGCAAGTCCAGAAAGCTTCCATCGCTTGGAGTCAAGCTAATCTAGAAGAAGCCTTAGAGATGACTGCCAAGCAAAATCAAATGGATATTAAGGGAGTGAAAGCGCTTTACCCCGAGTTCAGCTTTGACATGAGTCTTGATCAAGTAACCAGTGATTTACTTAAATCGGCAGCCTTCTTACAAAAAGAAGGGATGCTCCGTCCTAATGTAGACATTAATAAACTCGTAAATGATCTAGTCGACCCCAGCTACCTTCCCACCAAGTAATTTATGGAGGATATTATATGATGGCTACCGTCAATAATAAAAAAAAAGCTTTATCAACTTTGACGGGAGCGATTACTCAACGGGCTTTCAAACGATCTTTCCGAAAGTTGTTACAGGGATTAGCCCTTCCCCTCTTGATTATCATCCTTTGGGAAACCTTTAGTAGTTTGGGCTGGTTAAATCACTACCTCCTACCCCCGCCCACGCAGATCGGTGATCGTCTTTTGACCATTGCAGGGAACGGAGAACTCATCAAACACCTTGAAGCCAGCCTCTACCGCGTGGTTTGTGGTTTTAGTCTAGCTCTATGTATGGCTCTGCCTTTAGGTTTCTTACTGGGTCTGACGCCCGGCGTCCGAGACTTTTTGACACCCAGTCTAAGCTTTTTTCAACAAATACCGGGTATCGCCTGGATTCCCATGTTCATTCTCTGGTTAGGAATTGACGAGGCCTCTAAAATCGCCATTATTGTTTATTCTGCCTTTTTCCCCATATTTCTCAACACTTTGC
>Ga0326727_10006708_pt1 | contig 31244 bp, 33 predicted proteins | sample MB2enrmetagenome_FD_207643 | JGI IMG/M metagenome (GOLD analysis project Ga0326727, IMG submission 207643) | Lab enriched peat soil microbial communities from McLean, Ithaca, NY, United States - MB29MY | ecosystem: Environmental > Terrestrial > Soil > Wetlands > Peat | place: USA: New York... | reverse complement strand
CTTTGCCTGCCACTTCATGAAGCACTCTCCAAACTACGCTAAAGATTCCGAGAGGTCTGTATTACCCACCTTCCATCTAGATATGTGCCTTGCTCCTAAAAATATGTATGGATCATTGAAATTCGTTAACTGCTCCGAAGAATAGCTCCATTTACGACTGTGCCTTTTCCTTTCTTCGGGTCAATAAAATCTGGCTGTCCGTAGACCGGCTCTCTCCGATGCTGGTCACATACACCGCCGGATGCTCCTGCAGCGGGCAGGCGTATTCGCACGCTCCGCATCCCACGCAGCGGCTGGGATCGATGTGCGGCTGCTTCAGCAGCTTCTTGTTGCCGTCCGCGTCGATCACCTCGGCCTCTTGCAGATAGATCGCCTTGGGCGACACGGGGCACCACTCCTGGCACACGATGCAGTCGGTTGCCATGGCCCACGGCAGGCATCGCCCACGATCGTAGAACGCCGTTCCCAGCCGTACCGGCGGAGCATTGCCCTGGCCCACGCCCACCACCCAGCCCTTCTCCTGCGGCGTCAGCTTCCAGATCGCCCCCGTGGGGCATACCTCCGAGCAGAGCACGCAGCTCGGCTCGCAGTATCCAATCCTCGACGTCAACACCGGAGTCCAAAGGCCCTCCAACCCTCCCTCGGTCAGCGCCGGTTGCAGCGCATTATTGGGACACACCTTCATGCACTCGCCGCAGCGGATGCAGTGCGCCAGGAAGTCCGTCTCATCCAGTGCACCCGGTGGGCGGATCAGCCGCTCGTCGCGGCCCTTTCCCAGCGCTGTATTGGCACGCAGCAGCGGCACCGCCGCAATCCCCGCCGCCAGCCCGGTCAGCACCTTGCGCCGCGGCAGGTTCGGCCCGGCGACCTCCGGCTCCTTGCGGAAGAAGCGGAACTCCAGGCTCTGGTGCGGACAGGCATCCAGGCAGTTCATGCACATCAGGCACTCGGCCTTGTGCCATGGCACCGCGCCCACCGGATCGTCGCCGCCCTGGCAGTGCAGCAGGCAGCGATTGCACTTGTCGCAGCTTGCCGGGTCCTTGTGCAGCCCGAAGACCGACCACTGCGACGCCACGCCCAGCAGCGCGCCCAACGGGCAAAGCGCGCGGCACCAGAAGCGCGTCACCCGCAGGTTCGCCGCCAGCAGGATAAAAAAGATAAAACCGAGAAAAATCCCCTGGCGAAAGTGCGGCTGCTTGAAGTTCAGCACCGTCGCCGCCAGCGCGGCATGGAGCCCCATGCCCGCCAACTGCACAAATCCCACGCCGCTGTGCCCCATCGCGTTCAGCCCCGCATTGGCCGCATAGTTCGCGCCGGGCAGCAACGACAGCCCCATCGACCGCACCAGCAGACTGAACGGGTCGAGCCATCCCACCAGCCCCGTCCCGCACACCGCCGCCGCCAGCACCACAATCAATAGGACGTACTTCGTCCTCTGCCACCCCTTGTAGCGATTGGACTCAATCCCCTGCTTGCCGCGTTTCTTCTCCGACTTCAGATTGCCGAAGAAGTGGTGCAACGTCCCCATCGGACAGATCCATCCGCAGAAGAACCGCCCCAGAAAGATGCCCGGCAGCAGAATGATCAGGCTCCACAGCAGTCCGCGATAGAGCGCATGGGTTGCCAGCGCATTGCTGAGCGCTACCAGCGGATCAAGCTCGAAGAACAGCCGCACCGGCCAGTGCAGCCGCACGTCGCCGCCTGTGCCCACCGTCCCGCGAAACTCGGTGCGCAGCAGCAGGAACAGAAACAGCAGAAGGAAGAAGACCTGCGACGCGCGACGCAGCGCGACCGCCCGCAGCCTGCCGCTCCGCGCTGCCGCAAACCATCGACCCATCCGGAATCTGGCGAACATAGCTTGGACCAACAGCTCCTCTCCGCGCGAGCGCATCTGGTCCATCCACTCCCAGCTGCTCAGCAGTATGCAAAGATGGCAGCATTTTCGCCAGCGGCATCAACAGCGCCAGGGCCACGCATTGACCCAACTCGATTTTTCGCTTGTACACCGCGCCATTCAGTGATGTTCATCACAAGCCCATCGACGCTACACTCGCTGGGACGCTCCGAGGCGACCCTACAGCAGCTGGACGAAGGGATTGCTGCCGCCCAGCGCACCGGCAATCAGCACGCCCTAGCCGAGATGAGCGCCCTGCGCGACGAAGTCGTCAATCGCTAGGAGAAGGTCTGCACAAATCCAGCATTTCCTCAGAAGCGTACAATTCAAGCGATCTGTTCCGAAAGAGATTCCGTTTTATGCAAGCAGTCACCTATTCGTGCCATATGGGGATGCTCTTTGCCTGCCTCATGGGTGGTGCGGTGTTGTGCGCGCAGCAGCAGGTGGGCATCCAGAGCAAAAACGGCGTCTATACCCTTCATGCAGACACGCATCTGGTGTTGCTGGATGTGACAGTGACGGATGAGCGGGGGCATCCGGTGACTGGGCTGACCAAGGACGACTTCAAGGTCCAAGAGGATGGACAGCCGCAGACGATCAAGTTCTTCGAGGAGCATGCGCCGGTCGATCCTGCGGAGATCGCGCGGCAGAAGGCTGCGGCACTGGCGGGCCAGCCGCCGAATACATTCACCAACTATGAACCATTCACCGGGAGGCCGGTTACGGTGCTTCTACTCAACGAACTCTTCCCGTTACCGGGAAGAGACTTCGACCCTCAGCGCCCAGAGTTGTCCCCCCTCCGTCAGCGGATGATCGAGACAGTGCAAAATGCGCCGCGGGACACGCCTTTTGCCATCTACATGCTGAACTCGGAGTTGCATTTAGTGCAGCCGGTCACTACGGACCACGCGTTGCTCTTGGCCAGGATCAATGTGTTATGGAAGACCCCCCAGTTCGGCTCGGAGCGGATGATCAATCCCGACGGAAAGCTCGATTCCAGTGGGGTGCCCCCGGCGGAGGATATACCGGTGAGGCGCAGTTTCATGTCGGATGCCATGCAGCACCTGGCTTCGAGCCTTAAGGGTGAGCCTGGGAGAAAGAGTCTCTATGTCTTCACGGGAGGCTTTCAATGCTCGGTTGTGGCAGCCAAAACGCTGGATGCGAGGTCTTGCCCCTCATATGCTCATTTCGGAAACGATAAGGAGTACGTGTGTGGATTGATGGACACGCTGGAGCAGGGGCGGATGTCGATTTACCGCGTTTACCCGATGCCGGGGGAAACCGGCTACGGCTTCGGATGCCCGGCATCGGCCGATCTCGGGACCAGCGCGAACTACTACACGCTGTATTACACGCCGACAAACGGAGACTGGAATGGCAAATACCGCGCGACCACAGTAGAGGTCGCGGATAAAGGGCTGCATCTGGCGTACCGCAAGGGATATTACGGCACGCCAGAGAATACGGAGGCTCACTACTACACGGCGAAGGGGCCTGCACCTGCACCGGTTGCGACGAACTCCGGCGAGCAGACGATAACTGCCACCACTGTTGCTGCGGAGACTACAAGCTCCGAGAGCCCAACCACCAGCGCGCCCGAGGCTGCGCCCAATCCCGCGGAACCAGCGCTGCACCGACGGCAGGAGGAAGTTGTTGCGGCAAAGACGGCACCGAATCCTGCGGCGGCGGTTTTCAGTGTACAGGTGGTTCCGGCGGAGACGACTGTGGTACCGGGTTTCGTGGCCAGCGACAAAGACAAGCAGACGAAGACGAAGAAGCAGATAGAGGCGGAGAAGGAGAAACAGAATCAGGAGCAGGAGTACCGGCAACTCACGCTGCACTTCTCGATGCCTGCGAGCGAGTTCAAGGTCGTGCTGTCCGATTCCGGCCAGTACGTCGCGCGCCTGGAACTTGAAGCGGTGGGCTATGCAGACGGCAACCTGGCGTCCTCGAACGGGAGCCAGGGGGGTCAAATGGCAGTGAACTTCGAAGGGGCTGATGACCCCCGTATCGCCATGTCCACGATTACAGCGACACTCACGGTGAACATTTTGGAGCATGGCGAAAGCCGCTGGTTGAATGTAAGCGTTCGGGATGTAGCGACAGGGCAGCTTGGGAGCATGGTAATCCCAATGGAACAGGTTAAGATGCCAGGGGCGCACTGAGTATCTGCCGTTAAGCCATTTGCCCGTTCCGCTATTGCAGCCCAAGCACGGACAACTGTTTGGGATTGACCTCGTCGCTGGCCAGCAGGTTGTGGCAGACGCTGCAGTCGTTGGTGATGGTCTTGCCGTCCTTGGAAACATGGTTGCCGTCGTGGCAGCGGAAGCATCCGGGGGAGGGATTGTGCCCCGGCGCGCTGTGTCCCATGCCGTTGGGATAGGTGCCCCAGGTGACCTTCATCTCGGGGAAGACGTTGCGCTCATAGATGGAGACCAAAGTCTTCGCGGCGGCGTCCACCTGATCGCGCTGGCTGCTCCACACGGCGGGATACTGGGTGCGGTAGAAGTTCTCCAGCCCGGAGGTGATCTTGGCAGCCGCTTCTGCCTGCGACGCGTACTCGGCCTGGATCAGCTGTAGCCCTTCCTTGTGCACGAAGGGAAGGCTGGCGCTGGGGCTGCCGTCCACCATGACCTTGTCGATGGCATCCTCGGGCGTCTGAAAGGTGTGGGTTGCCTGGTTATGGCAGTCCATGCAGTCCATCTGGCGGGTGACGCCCTGGATTGGCCCCTTCCAGTCGGAGCTGACAAACTGAGTGACGGAACCGTCGGGGTTGCGCTTGCTGACGGCAATAATCGTCTGGAATGTGTTGTCGGTGGCCACATACTCGTAGTCGTCGAGATGATGGCCATGGATGCCGCTGAGGTGAGAGAGCGAGTCCACTCCGCCCAGGTGTAGCACCAACACATTGTGGGTCACAGAGTTCTTCTCATCGTCGCCGTACATGGTCTCGACAAGCAGCTTTTCGCCCACAAACCTGGTGGGCGAGTGGCACTCCTCGCAGGTGGCGCGCGCCGGGCGCAGCACCGAGAGCGGGGCCAGGATGGGGCGCGGATAGGTATCGAATGTCACCTCCATCAGCTGCTTGGTGCCGTTGATCTTGGCCTGGACGGCAGCCGAGAGTCCAGAGCCGATATGGCACTCCGCGCAGGCCACGTGGGAGTGCGGCGATACCTGGTAGGCGGCCCACTGCGGGGCCATGACATGGCAGCTCTGTCCGCAAAAGTTGGGCGAATCCATGTAGGAGACGCCGCGATAACTGGCCGTACCCACAATGACAAAGTTGATAAATGTGGCTACCAGCACAATCTCGATGCCGCGCCGGAAGACCGGGTCCCGAAGTTCGATCCGCGGATAGACGGAAGGGACCTGACCGAGCGCCTTGAGCTGCCTTCGCCTTAGCCAGATGCCGATGGGAATCAGGAGCAGGCCAAACACGAACAGGCCGGGCAGAAACAGGTCGAAGATGATGCCCAGGTAGGGGTTCCGGGAGCCGCCGTGGCCGAAGATTTCGACAATCCAGAAGCCCACCAGCACAACAGCCGACGCACTGGTGATGGCCCCGCCAATCAGGCTGGTCCAGTTGTTGCCATAGAACAGGACCAGCCGAAGGCTCTTCCTCAGCTTATCGAAATCAAACATGCAGACCCCTGAAGACGTTTATGCAGTGCCGAAGTAACCGATCAGTGTCAAGACAAGAAGCAGGAGCCCAATCAGGATGGCGGTGAACCCGATGACCCTGGCAAAGTTCTCCCACCAATATACCGGCTTCTCGCCAACCCTCGCCTCCAGCTTTCCCTGAGCGGCCAGGCGCTCGTACTCAAGCGCGCGCTTCTTGCGGAACTCCTCGTCCGTCTCCTTGCCGGTGAAGATCACCATGTCCATGGGGAAACTGTCGGGGCGCAGATGCGTGTTGACGAAGTGAATGGAGAAGATGAACAGGATGGCCAGCAGCGCCTCTTCGCCGTGGATCACCAGAACTGCGTTCAACGCCCAGCCGGGCAGGAAGCGGGCAAAGAATGGGGCAAACCACATCGCGTATCCTGAAAACCCGATGACGATCATGCCCCAGAAGACCGCCCAGTAATCGAACTTCTCCCAGTAGGCGTAGCGCTCGAACTGCGGCTTGGGCCCCATGCCCACGAACCAGCGCAGGTGGCCGATTACGTCCTGTACGTCCTTCCAGTTGGGCACCATGGAGGTCGGTCCCCAGAAGATCCCCTTCTCGCGATCCACAAATGCGCGGGTGAATATGTCTTTGAGGTGATAGAGGAAGGCCAGGGTCAGCACCACGGCGCAGAATTTATGAAAGAAGAGGATGGCGCCGAAGCCGCCTACTACGCGGGCAAAGAAGCGCGCCGCCGGGTTGTCGCTGAAGCGCATGGGCAGGCCCGTCGCCGCCAGCCCGAGAAACGAGGTGAACAGAACCACGTGGAGGTATCGCTGGGCCAGGGTGAAACGCACATAGTACTTCTCTTTGACGCCGGCCTGCTGCTGACCACTGACTTGCGGCTGGCTATCCGGCTGCCCGGCAGACACGGTTGCTGTCTCGTCAGTCATGTTTCGCCTCCTCTGTCGGCCCGGTCTTGCCCTGTTCCCTCTTCGCGCGAATAAACCACAGAAGGGTATGCAGCGAGAAGAACCCGAGCACGCCCCATAGCAACAGGTTCATGAAGAACCGGGTGAAGTACAGCGGCGGGTTCAGCTTGCGATTGCGTGGATTGGCGTGCGGCTGATATTTAACAAAGCTGGCATTAGCGTCCGCATGGCAGCGACCACAGGTCTTTATGAGGTTGGCCGGATTGACCGGGGAGTTGGGGTCGGATTCAGGCAGAATGTTGTGCGCTCCATGGCAGTCCCAGCAACGCGCCGTCTCCACATACCCGCCCAGCAGCCCCAGTTGCGAGTGGAAGGTGTCCTGATAGGTGGCGAAGCGTCCTATATGGCAGGAGCCGCAGATAGGCGTGGACTGCATGCGGAAGTCCGCCAGCGTGGGCTGCAGGATGTGGTGGGGAGTGTGGCAGTCCGAGCACACGGGCGCAGCCAGATTGCCGCCGGCAACGGCCTTGCCATGGATGCCGGCGGAATACTGCGCCTCTACACCGCCGTGACATGTTCCGCAGGTGGTTGGGATGTTTGTCTTGTAGGTGGGGCTCTGCGGATCTTTGTGGCTCAGTATGTGGTGCGATCCGTGGCAACTCATGCAGTTTGCGGCCACCAGCAACCCCTCTTTGCTGACCGCATAGCCATGGATGGAGTCCATATACACGGAGTAGACATTCTGCAGGCCGTACTTCTTTGCCAGCGCCGGATCGGAGTGGCAGGTGCCGCAGGTGCGCGGAATGTTCAGCGGGTAGACCGCGGAACGAGCATCGGTCTTGGGGAAGATGGCGTGGGCGTCGCCATGGCAACCAGTGCAGGGATGCTCACTGGCGGAGGCATGCACGCTGCCGGCGATTCCCGTTGCCTGATCGGCGTGGCAGGTGGCGCACTTCACCACGGCCGGATGGTCGGGATGGGGATACTCTTTGATTGCGGTGTGGCAATCGGTGCAACTGAGGCTGCCGTGAATGCTGGCATGGAAGGTGTCCGCATCGACGCCGACGCTGTGTCCCGCCGCGTCCTGCATGGTCTTGTCCGCATGGCAGGAGAGGCAGTCGGTCTGCGCGCGCAGAACGGTTGTGCCGCTCAGGATGAGGGTGAGGAGAAGGGCCAGCATCATTGCGGAGGTGGATGTTGCGCCAGCACCAGGCAATCCTGCCAACTTCTTTCTATCGTTGCGGAGGGACTGTGGCCAATCTCTCCGTAACTTCCTCCCCAACTTACCTGACGCGGCCACGGTTAGCCTCATTCACTACTTTTGCAGCGTGCGTACAAAGGCCACGAGGGCTTTGATTTGGTCGTCGGTCAGTTTGCCGGCATAGGCGGGCATTTTGATGGCTCCCGTGCCAGCACCATTTTTAATGGCGGCAAACAAAGCTGCATCCGTGGCCTTAACGGTCTCAGGCGATTTGAATGCGGGGACTTTCATGCCCTGGTTGCCGCTGCCGTCAGCCGAGTGGCACATCTGGCACTTCGACTTGTAGTTATCGCCGGCACTCTGCGCAAATGCAGGTGTGACGACGGAGACAGCCAGGATGCATACCGCTGCTGTTCTTAGATTGAGTTTCACCTTGTTGCTCCTTCGATTGATTTCCGTGGAACCAAGTCCCATTATGCCCTAGAACTCGTAGTGCATGGATAAGGTCACGTTATTGGCATGGAAGTTCCTTGGCGCGCTCATGCCGGCGGGTGATTCGGTGAGGCCGGTTGGGCCGGTCAGCGTGGACGAGTTGCAAGGAACGATGGTCGCTGTCGCCGATGTTGAAGTGCTGCAGAAGGGCGCGCCTGAGGGACCGCCTTCCCCGTAGCCGTAGAAGTTATAGTCAAACCTCCAAATCAATCCCGGATGGACCGTCCATGCAAGATTCACATAGGGGGACTGATACGCAGACTGCATGGAGCCGTTCACCTGTTGCGCGTCGCTGAAGAACTGGCTGCCGCTGACCGCGCTGATGTGATATCCCAGGCCCGAGTGGATCGTCTTGTTCGGGGCATAGGTAAGACCGAAGGAGGCGTACTGGGTAGGAGCATCCGCGAAGTCCTTGACCGGTCCCCAGTCCGTCAGCAGGCTGGGGCACAGATTGGGGCCCGTTCCGGCGCTGTTGGTCTCGGCCGCACCGGGGAAAGTCGTGCTAGCCGCACTCAGGTAGCAGGCGTTGGTGGAGTTATACACATCGGTGTAGGCGTAGTTGAAGTCGAACGAAATCTTTTCATTAGGCGCGAGCACGGCGCCCAGGCTCGCACTACGACTGTAATCGACGTGCTGCAGCGGGCCGTCGATGGTCGGAGTGGCGACGTTGTTGGTATTGTTATGCCGTTCCAAGTCGTTGAAGGCGCCGGAGAAGGTGGCCCAGGGCTTCGGCCGGTAGAGGGTGTGGATCCGGTAATGCTTCAACTGGCGCGCGCCCATCGGGGTGAACGCGTTGTCGTCGTAGGATATTTCGACCGTGCCATTGATGTCCCATTGATTGGTGGGACGCAGAGCGATATTGAAGATGCCGGCGTTTTCGTTGATTGTGACAGTGCCACCAGCCGGCGCTGCAGATCCGGTGTCTGCAATCCCGGTCGAGGGAGTGTTATGCGGGAAACCCAATGCGATGACATGGGTGCGGTAGCGATAGGTGAGAGCGAACGTTGCGCGAGGCGTGGCATCCCAAGTCCCGGTTACGCTGTTGCTCAGGGACGACTGGCCGAAGTAGGCAGGCGCAATGCCGATTGTATTGCCGGTAACACTAAAAGGATTTCCCGTGGTCAGAGCGCCAGAGTAGTTGATGGTCTCGTTGCCTGCGGTTGCGGGCGTGTTCAACGTGGAGCCTGCGAGATCGGTGTAGCCAGGCTGGTGGACGGAAGAGAAGTCAACCTGGTCTGCGATGGCGATCTTCTTTGTGGCCTGCCAGGTCATGCCATAGTCGATGCCAAGCACCTGCCGGTGTGCGTCCGCGCTGCCGGTAAGCGTCGAGGAGCGGATCGTCCCATCCAGGCCCGTCCATGTCTCGTAGTAGTTGGGCAGGGTGGTACGTGCCATGGTGAAGCGGATGTCGCCGTTCATGGCAACGTTGCGAATGCTGGAGCTCTGAAAGCGGAGCATCTCGGTGGGATTGATCGTGCGCGTCGGCTGAGAGCGCTGGTAGCTGGTTATGACATCGCACGCCGGATTGACGATAGGCATGCCGCCGGGCGTCTGCGGCGCCGTGAAGATGGTGTAGTTCGTCGAATTCGTATACCCGCTGCCCATGCTGGCCCCCGTCCCCGTCGCATTACAGGCGGAGATCGTGTAGGGACCGGTTGCGGTTGCGGTGATGGCTACAAAGTCCCAATCGCCAAGCGAGACAGGAGTGCCATCCGCTTCCTGCGCCTGGAAGCCGTTCGGGTTCAGGGTAAAATAGGAGCCTGTCTTGAAGTGGTCGATGACCTCTTCAAAGGTGATCTTGGTCTGGGGCAGGGGCTTCCAGTCGATTGCACCGGTAATATCGTCGGTGCTGTTGCGTTGATACTCCATGGCCAGCAAATCATACTTGCCTACCGACCGGGCGGGACTGAGAGTCGGCCCCTGGAAGATGTTCTGCGAGTATCCCACGCGGAAGGACACCTTGGAGAGCGGTAGGATGGTCAGATTGGTGTCTGTCATTCTGCGCACAGTATTGAACATCACCGGCGAATCGTTATTCTGACCCCACGCGAGGGATGCACTGGTGGGAACACCGTTGACCATTCCGTAGGGAATCATCTGCCCGGCATTGTCGGGAGCCCCCAGCAGGTCGTAGTCGGCGTACTGGCGGTCGCGGCGGAACACTCCGGAGAACTCGTAGAGCTTGCCCTTGGAGAAGTCCATCTTGGCATAGTTGTTGGGATCGCCACCGAAGCCGCTGCTGAAGGCGGTGAGCTCATCCAGGAGAGAATGCTTCGTGCCCGGAAGCGCATGCATGGTAAACGTCTGGCCCAACACACGCGGGCCGGACTGAATGTTGACCAGAGTGTCATACATCCGTCCACTGCCAACCAGACCGACCATGTGGCCGCCGAGGTCCGCCGTGTTGTGGATCTCAAACCCATTCTGGACCTCGCCCGCTGGAGCCGGCGCATCCTGGGCTACCGCGACTCCGGTCATCAGCAGCAGCATGGCGAGCCCAATGCCACCGGCAAGCCGTTGGGTCATGGTATGAGTGGGGAGTTCGTTGGGCAGCCGAGAAAACCAGCCGATCTTCATCATCTGAGCCTCACTTGGAAGAACATTGCTAGCATCGAACCTTGAATCTGTTAGTTCATTTTTGATCCGCGCCGTCCGATTCAGCCGGACGGCGCGTCGAAATTCATTACCGTATGAAAGCTGGGTTGATGTTGGATCCATGAACCATCGTGTGGCACGTGATGCAGGGATTTCGATCTGCTGATCCTGCGTTCATGCTGTGCATGGTAGAGGCGGCAACCGGGCTGTGGCACTGGTTGCACAGTTGGTTGATGCTGGGCATATTCAGCAAGCGGGCGTTCTGCGAGCCATGCGGAGTGTGGCACGACAGGCATCCTTCCGCCTTGACCGGGGGATGCTCATACACGAAGGGCCCGCGATTCTCCATGTGGCACTTGGTGCAGATCGCATTCAGATCTGCGGTGGACCGGATGTTGTTATTGCCGAAGGTGCCGTGGACGTCATGGCAATCGCTGCACTTGACCAGGCCTTCGTTCACCTTGTGGTGGAAGGGCATATCGAAGGCCGGCTTCACGTCGGTGTGGCACTGATAGCAAAGCACCGGCTGGGAGGCCTTGAGTAGCTTGTCCTCGGTGTCGCCGGCATGAATGCTATGGCAACTGGTGCAGCTCACCCCGGCCTTGGCATGTGGAGAGCGGAGGAAGTTGGGATGGGTTCCGGCATGGCAGCCCAGACAGGTGGCATCAATGTCCTTTGGCGAGAGCTTGGACAGCTGCTTGATCTTGGTGACGTCGCCGCCGCCCTCCACGTGGGCCTTGCCTGGCCCGTGACAGCTCTCACAGGTTGCGCCCGTGCCATGGTTCCTCAAGGCAAGCCGCGCGTGCGGGTTGTCACCGAACTTCTTGGCAATATCAGCGTGGCAGGTTGCGCAGACATCCGAGCCGATAAAATCGGCAGAATTGGGAGCGGCCGCCGTCTGCGCCACAGCCGTCTGCTGCTTTGCGCCCGCAGCATAAAGAAGCCCTGCTCTGGTGGAAAGCCCCGGCAGCAACGCGATCAAAGCAAAATACATAAAAAACCGTTTCATTCAGCCCCTCCGCGGAGAATATCCGCACAGACTGGTCGTCCAATGACCGAACCTTGGTTCTTGTTGTCCGATGACATCTGCTTCCTTCCGGTTATCCAACAAAAGCAACTTCGTTTCGGTTGTTCAACAACATGCCTTTGTTCGTCAAAATTTTTGTTGAACTGAAGTAACCCTATCTTGCCGGACAAAGTAATTGATGTGATGTCTGTCACAGACAATGCGAGTATAGTCCTGCGACAAAACGCCCTGGCTGTGACCTCTATCACAGATGAAATGAGTTCAGCCCCGCGATTCAAATGAGTTCAGCCCCGCAATTCATCAAAAGTATATGCAATTAGTTTTGCTGATTGTACGCACGCCTTCTCGTATGAGCTGATTCCTTTTGCACACACATGATGTCCCACTCCAAGGATTGTCTCATCCATCCATGCGGATGACGCTGTGACACAGCTCACATACATTTCCTTCGCCCACCCCGTATGAATGGAAAGGTGATGCGCAGATGAGCAGCCGATGTTGAGCGGTGTTCCCGCATCCCGGCTCGTCCCACCCTGACAAACCAATTATCGGAAGGAAGTTGAAATCTCGATGAGTCTCTACAAGGATGCAAGACATCTCTTCCGTTTTGTCTATCTCTTCGTCATCGCCTTCGTGGTTTTTCTTGTGATCCGCCACTTTGTTGTGCCGAAGACATTCGGAGAGTATGGGCATTACCGCGGCGCCGCGATTGCGGAGATTGCCGCCCGCCCAATGCACTTTGCCGGCCACCAGAAATGCGAGCTCTGTCACAGCGACATTGCGGAGGCGAAGAAGGCCGGCAAGCACGAGAACGTAACCTGCGAGGCATGCCATGGCCCTCTGGCACAGCATGCGGACGACCCTTCGATTCAGCCAACCAAGATCGACACCACCGTGCTCTGTATTCGCTGCCATGCGGAGAGCGCGGCGAAACCTGGCGTATTTCCACAAATCGATCCTGTGCAACACTCCGGCGGGGCGCCGTGCGAGACCTGCCATCAGCCGCATAACGGCCTGTGATCCAGGCAGGAGGAACCAAGTGAACATCGACCGACGCCATTTACTCGTGATGCTGCCCGCGGCGGCGATCGCATGGAAGTATGTGCTGGCGGGAACGCCCGAAGAATCGCCCAACTACAACATGCCCGATCACTGGTGGAGCATGCTGATCGACATCCCCAAGTGCATTGGATGCGGCAACTGCGTTCGCGCCTGCGCGGCGGAGAACGATGTGCCGGATGGACACTTCCGCACCTGGGTGGAACGCTACCATGTCAACGACTGGCACATGGCCAACCCCGAGGTGATCTCGCCGGATGGCGGCAAGGAAGGATTCCCTGCCGTTCCTAAGAGTGCGGGCGGCGATGAGGGATTTTCTTCCGCACCCGAAGACGAGGGCAAGTATTTCTTCGTTCCCAAGCTGTGCAACCACTGCGAGGATTCTCCCTGCACCCAGGTCTGTCCGGTTGGCGCGACCTTCATCGCGCCGGATGGAGTGGTCCTGGTGGACCAGAAATACTGCCTGGGTTGCGCCTATTGCGTTCAGGCCTGCCCCTACGGCTGTCGCTACATCCATCCCGAAAAGCGGGTCGCGGACAAATGCACGCTTTGCTACCACCGGATCACCAAGGGCCTGACCACGGCTTGCTGCGAAGCCTGCCCCACCGGCACGCGGCAACTGGTCGATCTGAAAGACCCGAACGATCCCATTCACGCGTATCTGAAGACCCATCATGTGCAGGTGTTGAAGCCGCAGATGGCGACTGGAGCGAAGGTGTTCTACAACGAGCTGGACGGTTCGGTGCGATAAGGATTCCCGGTGACGGTTGCAAGAGGTGTTTCAGACGATTTAGCGAGATGAGGAGACGGTGAGCGCTATGAGCGGTGTTGAAGGCTATATGTATCCAAACGAGATCACTCTCTATTGGAGCGTGCTCATTGTTTTGTACCCCTACATCACGGGGTTGGTGGCAGGCGCCTTCATTCTGGCGTCGCTGGAGCGCATCTTCAACGTCGAGGCGGTAAAGCCCACCTACCGGCTGGCGCTGCTGACCGCGCTCTCCTTCCTGCTGGTGGCGCCGCTGCCTCTGCAGTTGCACCTCGGCCATCCCTTGCGCTCGCCGGAGATGTACTTTACTCCCCACGGCACCTCCGCCATGGCGATGTTCGGCTTCGTCTATCTTTGGTACCTGATGGCTGTTCTGGTCTTCGAGATCTGGCTCGACTACCGCAGCGATATCGTTCATCTGTCGCAGACCACCACCGGATGGATGCGCCAGTTGTACCGCATCATGACACTGGGCTCCGACAATCTGAGCCCGCGGTCGCTGGCCATCGACCGCAAGGTGGGATGGATCGTCACCCTGGTTGGCATCCCCTCTGCCTTCATCCTGCATGGATACGTCGGCTTCATCTTCGGCTCGCTCAAAGCCAATCCCTGGTGGAACTCGCCTTTGATGCCGGTGGTCTTCCTCTTCTCCGCCATGGTTTCCGGCATTGCCGCCGTTCTGCTGCTCTATATGGCGACTGCGAAGCTGCGCAAGATGCCCATCGACATGCCCTGCGTGGACACGATCGCCATGTACCTCTTCTACATCTTCATTCTCGACTTCAGCCTGGAGATGCTGGACCTTGTGCATCGCGTTTACGAGGCGGACGAGAGCTTCCGTACCCTCAATTTCATGGTCCATACCAAACTCTACTTCTCGCAGATTGTTCTCCAGATATGTATCGGGACGCTGGTCCCGATCTTCCTGCTGGCGATCACACAGATGAAAAAGCTGCCCGAATTAGCGCGCAGGCGCATCTACGTTGTGTCGGGATGCCTGGTCCAGATAGGTGTCTTTGCCATGCGCTGGAACGTGGTGATCGGCGGCCAGCTCTTCTCCAAGAGCTTTCTCGGGTACACCACCTACAAGATGAGCCTGGTGACCAAGGAGGGGCTGTTGATGGCAATCCTGCTGACCATTCTTCCCCTGGTGATTCTGTGGGGCCTGGTGAAGCTGCTGCCTCCCTGGGATGAGGAAATTCAGGCTTCAATTCCAGCAGCAACGGCGACGAGCTAGAGCGGAACCAAAGCAGGTGTAACCCGAGGCAAATCCTTCGAGTGGCTTTTTCCTCAAGAAAACGCCACCTTGAATACTCTCCCTTGTGAGTTGCAGAATTATTTGGCAGTAGGGGGAAGCGGGGGGAGATGGGGGGAAATCGCGGGAAAAGTGAATAGTGGCGCGGGTTTTGTATTGCGGGCGCGCGAAAACAAGGGGAGGGGAGGGGCGAGGAGATATTTGGCAGTAAGCGATTTTGCCCATTGCGGCCGAACGTAGAATCAACAACTTAGAGCGAGGAGGAATGGGCAAAAATAGAAAGCAACGGGCACCGTTACATAATCAATGAGCTAAAAATACAAATCTTCAATAATGACGCGCGTTTTAGAGCATCTGTCGAGCAATGGGCACTAAAAAAAACGTGAAAAACAGTGGGCAGACTAAAATCTATTGAAAAGCGGCACTTTTGAGCGCCCGGAGGGGAGCATTTGGCAAGGTAAAAACGATCCCATCGTCGTCATCTCCATTTAAAGCACCAATACCCTGATTTCCGATTTCTGGAGTCCTATTGGATATCGCTATTTCTTTCCTTTCTCTAGCTTCGGTGACGCATCGTGCATAGCTTCTGTTGCATTCGCCACGGCTGTCTGCGCCGTCTGAAGCTCCTGTTGGGCCTGCTGGCCGTAGTCCTGCACAAGCTGGGCTTGCAGCTGGGCGATCTGCACCTTCATCTGCGCGATGGTCAAGTCCTTCTGCGCGAGTTGCAGCTTCAATTCGGCCACAGTCGGCTCCTTGGGAGGCGCGGCTGTGGGTGTCTGTGCATAGAGCGCGGCGGTCAAGAGTAAAAGTGCTGCGAGTTTCTTCTTCATCATGACTCCTTCTAAGGCTGACAGTAATAATTGAACTCGATATAACCACTAACTGGAGAACGTGCATATATCGTCATTCCAGTTGTACTTATGTTATAGGTAGACAATGCGACATTATTTGAGATCAATGTAGAGTTGTTGAGAGAAATTGAGCAGACATATACTGTAGGAGTTGCAGCCCATGTCATAGTAACTATAGTATTGTCTCTCGGATCAACATCAACTGAATACTGACCACGAACATTGTCGCAAGAAGTGGATAAACAGGTAAGATTTACTTCGTTTGTGCCTTCTGTTGCAGTAAACGATCCTGTATGCCTAGGTATATTGGCAGCGTTGATGGTTCCGCTCTTGTCGCCCTGTGCTCCGTTTCCAACATCAATCACACCCGCCGATTCACGCGAGAGGCCGGTGTCCAACGTAGTAGTCGAGGTGCTCGGACTCCATCCCCATACACCTGCCGAAGTAAGTCCGAAATTTCCCGCCTGGCTGAGAGTCGCCTTGATGACATTGTTCGGCCTAAAGTCGAGCGGTTGGTTCGATAGAGTCGTCATAAAGCCAGCCGTGCTATCGGCTCCAAATTGCAACTGTTTACTCGCGTCTGATGCCCCAATGGAGATCCAACCTCCTCCAGTTCCGGAGCCATAAAATCTAACAATCGAAGAACTATCCATACCGCTGCCCGATCCGATGTTCTGTCCACTATCTGCAATCTGCCCGGTCGTGCCAGTGAAGACGGCAATATCACCAGATGTAGGGCTGGTCGGCCCTGTCGTAATACCTGAACCACTGCCAGCCAGAGCCTTTGAGGATGTGATTGTGGAGGAAGTAGCCGCAATCGGCACCTGCCCCGCCGTCATACCGGATAGCCCCGATCCTCCTGACCCACAACCTGTGCAGGTTCCGGTCACGGTCAAGTTGGTCAGGTTCATTGATCCACTCTTATTGCCTTGTGTTCCGTTGCCAACGTCAATCACACCCGCTGAGTCACGCGACAGGCCGGTGTCGAGCGTCCCCGCTGCATTCGATGTTGAACTGAATGCATACACTCCCGCCGAAGGAATCGAAGAAGCGGCGCGAGTTAGATAAGATATGGATGAACCGATAGCTAGAGTGCCATTATCATTGAAGGAGAAATGACCTCCCGCGCTGGATAATGGTGCCACCGTAAAGTTCATCGTTCCTGCCGTCAGTCCCCAGCCATATTGGTTGTTGGAGCCACCATCATACATGATGATATTGAAGGCTCCATAGTTAGTACCGAAGTCAATGGAGTAGTTAGTACCACCGGAACCTGTGATATTCAGCCCGGAATTGAGTGTTGCGGCTGTACCAGAAGCAGGCAGCAGCAGTGGGCATATTGCGCTGTTGGAGGTAAAAAACCCACCACCCACACATAGCGTTCCCCGTGAAACCATGAAGGCTGTGTTTTGTAGATTTGACCAGAATAAATTAGCCCCTCCATAGCCAATTCCAACCTGCGAGGTTCCACCCGTGTCAGTCACTCCATAAGCCACGCCGTTGTAGGTGCTGGGGCTGCCTACATTCAATCCAGGAGCGGTATTCCAGGTTGAATAGGTGATGTTACTGGTTTGGTTTGTCTCAACATTCAGGGTACCCTGCCAACCACCACTGAGAGCACCGCATGGGCCATTGGTTGAGCCGCCACTGATGGGAAACAGGTTCGATATCTTATCCGTGCCTACCCCGGAGATAATGCAGTTGGTCCAGGAGTTCGTACCTGCCAAATTGAAGGCATCTGCTACGGACGCATAGCTCCCTCCAACATCGGAGATACGGAAGCCGTTGACATGAAGGGCTCCGAGAGAGATGCCCCAGGGACCCATGCTGGTGCCATAAGCACTTCCAGGGACCGCATCGACGGTATCGATAATCGATGATCCCAGGTGCCCGGCGGGTGTCCTCTGGATGCTGTCATTGGTGAGGGTAAGCGAGCTGCCATTATTATAATAAGGAGATGAGCTGGAAGAGTCGTAACCCGCGCCACTGATGAAGCCACACGCCGTAGTCGAGTAACTTCGAGTGATGGAATTGCAGCTCATATCCTTCAACGTCACATTGTCGAAGGTAAGACTGCCGAAGTTATCGGCAACGAGAAAACCGAAGGGTGAGCTGATGGTCGAGTTCGTCCATTTGAAGTTGGTGATCGCATTCTGAAGGTCGCCGTGGGTCGCGCCAAGCCCAAGGGAGGCCGCAGCAATGGTTGCGCTGCCGGAAAAATTGTTGATGTCCACGGTATCGACCGTAGGAATAACACCCGTTCCGCAAGAGGCGCTGTTGGTATAGATGCGAAGTGGCTCAGGCACCTGCGTGAAGCTGGAGTTGGTAATCTCAACCCCGCTGATCGGCCCGCAGTATCCTTCCGGAGCGTTCAGGGCGATGGAATCATCCTGTGTGCGAAATTCATCGTCGGAGATGGTTACATCGTTATCGGGACCTCCTAGATGAATGCCATCTGTGTTCATACCCGCTCCCGTGGTTGTGGTGTAGAACTTTGAGCCGGTCACTGACAATTGCCCATCGTTGCTGCCATAGAAAGCATAGCGATGCATATTGTAAAAAACTACATTTTGCACGGTGATATCGTTCAAGCTTTCAAGATCGGCGCCATAGCAGTAGTTAGATTGGCCATTCGCATTCCCGTTCAGCAGGAAGTCCCTGAGCATTATATTCGCCCCTCTCGAAGGGGCAATGCCGCTACCTGGCCCGCAGACGCCGCTTACCGGCACGAAACCATTCGAGATGGCATCGCCGGAGCCCGCGGCCAAGTAGAAGCCGGTGCCATAAGCTGAGATGCCAATCCCCGTTTCTGCTGCCGATGAGATGGAAGCCGAAGGGACGGTAGTCTCAAATTGTGTCGTTGTCAGGCCCGCAGCAAGGACGGTAACGACCGAATCGTTCAGGGTTGCGCAGTTCACCAAAGAACCGAGCTGCATATGCTGACCGATAACGAGCGTATTTGGCGCCGTGGTAAAAGTCGCCGTAGTGCCAGATATTCCGCAGCCGGTGATATTGGTCTGCGTGATTCCGCCACCATTGCCGGCGATGGCCCAGTTGCCCCCCGCAGGGCCTTGAATGCCATTCCCCGAGATGAGCGATGCTCCATCCTGCCAGAGCAACAGCGGATTGGAGGGGGAAGCTCCGGCCAGGAAGCTGTTGATGCAGGAGGTATCGTCCGTGCCGCCGCCGGCCGTCAGATCTGTGTTTTGATGGGCGCAGCCAAGTCCAGAGACAAAGGTGAAATGAGAGGATGCTCCGGCCGGGAGTGCAATGCAGATATTCGACTGCGGACTCCAAACATAACCAGCATTGTTGCATCCAGCCTGGTCTTGAAGCGTTGCGGCGATCTGCGCGGCACTGGCTAACTGAATAGCCGAACCGTTAGAAGCTAGAACACCGTTGAAATAAGAAGTTGTATTGATGCTGATATTATTCGGACCTGTAGCACCCGTTGCTCCTGCAACTCCTTGCGACCCTGTCGACCCGGTTGGCCCGGTCGCGCCCTGAGGTCCCGTTGCGCCAGTAGCGCCAGCAACACCCTGAGGTCCCGTTGCTCCGGTTGTGCCTGTAGCTCCCGTTGCTCCTGCAACTCCCTGCGACCCTGTCGAGCCGGTTGGCCCGGTCGCGCCTTGAGGTCCCGTTGCTCCAGTAGCACCGGCAACTCCCTGAGATCCAATTGCTCCAATTGCGCCCGTCGCACCCGTTGGTCCAGAAGGTCCAGTTGCGCCGGTTGCGCCGATCTGAGCTACTACTGCCCAATAGGTCGAGTTCGGGGGCGCATTGTCGTAGCTGGATGCGATCGCGATATAAGTGCTGCCTCCATAGCTGACCGTATCGGTAGCCGTATAGGAAGCAGAAGCGCTCCACGGGCCCATCCACACCATACCCGGAGCACCGGCTGGCCCAGTAGGCCCGGTACCACCACCTCCTCCGCTACCTCCTGTAATTCCAATGAAGCCTCCATCAAAGCAGACGCTGAAGGTAGCTACTCCGGAGTTGACACGCACATCGATCGCCGGCGATAAGCAGCTTGATGGTGCAGAGCCAGTGCCGGTGGTGAAGGTGAAGGCAGCGGCCGTGGGAACAATGCTGGGAGGAACATAGCTATCGAGCGACCAGGTGCTTCCCCCAATCCCATAGACGGGGCCAAGATCGACGCCCACTTCGCTGCTGCTTGTGCCCGCCGGTGCCGTGACACCAGAGTTATAGGGGCCAGGCGTGGGCACTCCCGGATAGATGATGATGTCATAAGGATGACCAGGCGCCGAATCGGTAAGCGGGTTCGGCACCGAGAGCGAGCCATTCAATGCGCCCGCCGTCAAGGTCTGGCAGAAGGGATATCCGGCAAGATAGAGAGTGCCTGCGGAGCTGGTGACGGAGATGGGATCGCGCTGCGGATTGATGGCATTGAGGCAGAGCGTTCCATTGACGGGAACGCTGGCGATATTGGTGCTGGCGGCCGTAATGCTGGTCAGCGCCTGGGGAAATGCGGGGAGGCTGGAGAGAAGGAGGAACGCGAAGAGGCGCACGGATCGCATGAGAGCAGTGTGCTCTTCGCACCGGCCTCAAGGGATCGAGGATGCAACTTTACGCGAAGATGCAACTGGAACAAGACGGGTGCGCAGCCGCTCCATGTATTTCTCCAGGGAACGGGCATCGATTCGCCATGAATAGGTCTCTTTTTTTTGAAGCTTATAGCCTACCAGCGCACCCTCTTCTAAAAGATGAACGACACTGACGGGACAGCAGTCGAGTGTGTCGCAGACGGCATTCATCCCGAGGGTCAAGCTAAGCGGAAATGGGAGCAGGTCCTCGTCGCGATGCCGTCGTCCCGGAGGAGGCGTCGCCAGCCTCGATGAGATGCGATATTCGATGCGAAGCCGGTTGCAGTAGTCCACCACAGAGGCATAAGGAATGCGCCATTGACGGCCTGGATGTCGATAAGCTCCATGGAACAATCCAGAAGACAACATACGGGAGATCGTAAACCGCGAGACACCAAGGATATTGGAAAGCCGAATGGAATCGATCTCACCCAAACTCTGGACCGGCAATGAGAGCCGGGGAGCGGCCGAGATGGTAACCTCAACCGCCTGGAAGAGCTCGAACTGCGATTCACGTTTACAGTGGGGCAACATGGGAATTTAGCTGGCTAACGGCTGCTCCTTTCGCGCGGGAATGTGCTTCAGTGCCCAGTAAATTTTGTTGGCATCTCCCAGTGTGCGCACCTGCGTGCGGCCCTTCAGAGGGCTGCGCGTACTCAGCAGAAAGCGCTCCAACCGGCTCTGGTCCCAGCCGAGCCGGGTGAGCTGCGCCTGGATGCGTTCCAGGTCCGAGGGGCCGACGATTGTCGACTCTGCGTGGATCTGATCGCGACGACCTTCGGTGCCGGCCTTCTCCGCAGCAATGCGCGACATGCGCCGGCGGCGCGGAGTCTTCGAAGGCATCTTGCGGCCGATGGTGCGCTGCAGGCCATCGATGAGCCGGATTCCCTCTTCCACAGTGAGGTCCTTGAAGCTGGCGATCACGCGGCCGGCCTGCGCGCTGGCCCAAGCCAGGCGATCTTCGCGCGCAGATCCCGGCGCATCCAGCGAGTGCGCTTCATATTGGCTGTAAAGAACTTGGAGGCGCTTGAGCGCGGGAGCAGTGATGTTCATGCGGGGCGTCCCTTCCTTACAAAATCGCGGATGGCAATCGCTGCATGTTCGAGAGAGCAGAATTGAGGATGGTCAGGCAACCCAATGACGGCGTACCAGGCGCGGGTGACCGGATAGCTTCGGAGACAGATAAAGCATGGCTTGAGCGCAGGAGCGGTGATGTTCATTCGTGCCTCCATATATAAAAGTGAACGTCTTCATCGACCCATTCACTGACAAACCCGAGATCGACGAGTTGATCCAGATAACCCGGAAGACAAGTGAAAGCGATCCCACTGATTCGTAAAAAGCATTTGATCGTATCGCGGGTGAAGCGCTTATATATGTTGCTCTCAAACATCCTTATAAGCGCGCGATGGAGCGGAGAGAGCCGAGGGAACCTTTGCCTTTCGACCATGCTTGGCTTTGCATCTTCTGTCGCAGTGGGGGCAGTCGCAGCCCTGTATTGCGCGCAGAAGCTCGCGGGCCGCGGCGACGGCTGCGTTCCGGTGCTCGCGCTTGCGCTCGTTGTAGTCGAGCCGTCTGCATCTGGGGCTACAGAATCGGGTCGTTCCCCGGGTAGTGTTCTTGCATCCAAGCCGCTGGCACTGTCGAGGCATTCCCCACACCCTTCTTTCTGTTGATGCAAATGCGCGCCCAAAATCCCGTAGCCGGCCAGGTCGGCGAAGGGCGATTCGCCCAGCGCGTCGCGGTCGGTGGCAATCCGCATCTGCTTATCGAAGATGAGCACCAAAAGCAGCGCGTCGGCGTATTGCTCAGGCAGAAGCCCATTGGGATAGAGAAGCCGCAGGAACTCGCCTGCCTTGGCAAAGCTGCTGCCATAGGCCGCGTTCTTCTCTTCCACTAGCTCGCCAATCCCTGTGGCGATCTGAAGGAATGTCTTCATGCGGCTCCTTTCGTGATGTGTGCAGACCATCGAATGATGAGCGCCATAAACCCGCAGAGGGCTACGATGAGCCAGAGCCAGCTATAAAGGCTCGGCGCAATCCATGCGCAGATAGCCGCCACGGCCGTCGCCAGCAGCCATTCGTTACCACGCTGCCTGTCTAGGTCGCGTTGAAGCTTGCGGACGATCAGGCGCGAGGCCTCCAGCGCCTTGGCAGCGCCGGCATTCACATCTTCCTGCGACCCAGGAAGAGCATAGGGCGCTCGCGATAGGGAGATGCATATCTCCAATCCAATCTGCTCAATCGTCCAGCCTGCATCACGGAGCACCGAAAGCGCGATCTGCGCATTCTCGTCCGGCTCGGCCACCGGCTTCTGTATCAACAGCCGCGTCATCTTTGTCAATGCAACGGGTGTATTCATGCGGCCCTCACTCTCTTGTGCTCTTCCGAGGTCACGCTCAGCACCTTCCCAGCGATCTCCGGCTTCAGCATCTGTTTCAGCCACCATTCTTCGCAGGCGGCAAACCGGTATTCCTCCATGTGGTCCCAGATAAATCGACGCACCGAGGCTTCGGTTACACGGTCGTCGCTGTTCATAGCGAGCCATCCTTGCCCGATCCAGCGCTGCACCTTCGCATGGCGCGTGCCGAAGAGATGGCATAATTCGTTGACGCTGTATCCTTCGCGGTTCCGGCTCTCCATGCCCAGCATGTAGAGTTTGTTGCGCACCGCCAGCTCGCTTCGCCCAAGGATCCTCGCGATCTTGTAAGCGGGCATCGTACCGGCGACGTCCGTCATGGATTCGATCTCCCAAGGCTCCCACCTGGTGGATGTATAGACATGCAGGCCAAGTAGCTGCGCGCGGTTCTGGAAGATGTAGCGCGGCCATCCGGTGCGGCGCATCATCTCGCCGATCTCCAGGCCCAGCAGCCGCTTGTTCTTTGCGCGATAGGCGCGGCGCAGCTGTGCATCCAGATCCGGCGTCCAGTGGTATTTTGTGCGCTCACGCGAGGATGCCTTCAGGCGGCAGCCCCTGCAGAAGCCATCCATGGCGTTCGTCTCTTTGGAGCAGAGGCGGCAAGTCATCGCTTGGCCAACTTTCGCGTGAGCCGCGCTACTTCCTTGCGAAGAGCATTCAGTTGCCCCACAACTTCATCGGGTGCACTTCCCTGGGCCATATAGGTGCGGCACGGCGAAACAAATTCCAGAATGCAATCCTTCGGGACGTATACCTTCCAACCTTTTCCTGCCTCTCTATCCGCAGGCGTTGCATAAAGAGCGATAGAACCGTCGTTCATCCACTTCATCGCATTCATGCTGTTGTATTGCACCGAGAATCCGGTAGAAAATCGGACAGTTATCATGGCTTCTGTACCTCCTGGGTGGAATTGCGCATAACAGAATTGCGCACCTGGTTGGCCGCGGTGATGATGTCTGAGCGGAGATCCTCGGCCGGGATGCCCAGGCGATAGAAGAAGCAGGTCCCCTCTTCGCGGATGAGCAGCACCAGGCGCGCATTGCTGCGCCGCCGGATCTCGCGCAGGTCGCGCTCCAGTGGCGTTTGCTCGCGCTCCTTGCCCGCGTCCGGGCCGCGCGGGTCGGCTGTCATTCTGCCGATTGGCGTGCGCGCGGCGATATCGCCGACGGGCTCAAGCTGGGAGCCTTTGCGCTGCGCCGAAGCCTTGCGGAATTCATCGGCCTTAGGACAGGTGCTGAAGTGGGCAATTGCCGGTGAATAGTACTTCGGCATCGGATTCATGGGAATCTTTCGGCGCGTTGTGGTGGTCCACCATTCAATGTCCGCGCTGCAGCCGCGGCATTTCGCAGCGCCATCGAAGACGTAGAACATCTTCACCATCTCGTGCCGTGTTTGCGGAAAGTCGCTCATGAAGATGCCTCTTGCGCGGCCATCCGTGAAGCGGCTTTCAAACGAGAAATATGCGCGCATCGTTCCTTCTTTGAACCGGTGAGACAGGGAGACCCAGGAAGCGCGTAGCAGTCTCTGCATTTGACCGTCCGCGCAAGTTCTTCTTCCTTTTTACGAACCTCAGATCCTTCCGCGAGACATATATTGCAAACATAACCGAGGCCCGCAGGCATGATGGACCGGCAAATTGCGCAGCGGATATTCATCAGGCAACCTCTTTCAGTTCGAGTTCGATCTGCCGCAGCAGTTCGGTGAGCGTCTCGCGGCCGCGGCGCATCCGGTGGCTGGCGCGCAGCATGGTGATGGCCTGCGCGCGCATCTGCGCGGTGCTCTCGTCGCTCTCCTCGGCCGTGGCCACCAGGTAGTAGCCGCCGCCTTCGCTGTCGCGGCTGGCGCCAAGCTGGATGCCGAAGTCCGTGCGCAGCTCCTGCACCAGCTCCTTGATGCCGCGCGCGCTCCGGTCCATGCGCAGGCGGATGGACTCCAGCGGCACCGCCCTCCGCTTGCCCTGGTGCCCGCGCAGGAGCATCAGCAGGGTGCGCTGCTGCTCCGTGGGCGGCCACGGACATCCCCGGCCCGCGATCACATCGTCCACGCGGCGCAGCACGCGATCGGCGAAGGTCTCAAACAGCGATCCCTCCGACGGCAGCGGCTGCGCGGCGTAAACGGTTTGGTCCAGGTTGAGCATGATTTATGGGAACTTCGTTCAAACGATCGTTAGGCTTCTTCGGTTAGGGCGGTCAGAACCGCGATGGCCCTCTGGCGCGTCGTAAGCAGGTTGTAGATGGCATCGATCTGCGCCTCGTTCATGGTGGCCTCGACGGTTTCGATCTCTTCCTCCGTTTCGGCTATCGGCTCAGGTATGGAAGCTTTCTTGCTGGGGGGGGGTGAGCGCTTGATGCCTTTATGCGGCTTATGGCCGCGGGCATAATTCCATTTATCGTTCTTGATCTCGGTTCCGCATCCGCATTTGCAATGTCGCGCTGCCATGATTTACCTCGATTCAGTTAGTGCCGCTGTGGTTTAGCGTGGTACTGAAAGTACGAACGCAAGTTCCTTGTTGGTTCGTTCCGTGTCCGCTCGCCGGCGGTCCAGAAGTTCCTGATAAATGTTTGCAAGTGTGTTCTGTGTTGCACGGTAATGAGCCACCGCTTCCTCCGGCAATTGCCCTTTGCGCGGAGTAATTGTGCGCGCAGCTTCGCCGGCACGGTCTCTGTGTCCATCGACAAGCCGTTTCAGCGCTTCATCGGTGACGGCCGCAACGTGGATCATTTCGCCTCCGAGACCGTTAGATAGACTGCGTACCAGTCCGCGGCGATCTGCTTCTGTGCCGTGGCCAGCAGCATCTTGCCGGAACAGACCTGTCGGCGAAGCCAGTTCTCCACCAGGTCCTTCTCCTTGGCGCCAGGCTTGGGCGCATAGGGCTGGGGCCAGAGGTTGGCAATATCGTTGGTGCCATCAAGCTCCAGCGAGATCAGGTGATCGATCTCATATTTCTCGCCAGTGCAGTCGGCGCGCGCGATGCCATATTCCGCGCAGACCTTTTGCTTCATACTCTCCGTCACGTTGCGCACCGTGCCGGTATGGAAGCCGGCCGCGCAGAGCTGCTCCATGGTCATCGTTCCCACTGCACCCGGCGTCGCCTTCAGGTCGTTCAGTACCGCCGGGCCATGATGGCGATAGCTCGCCGTCTGCTGGGCATGAAGCCGAAGGCACATCAGGAAGAGCACCATGATGCCAAGTGCCTGGATGAATAAGAGAATGGACCTTTGGAAGCGTGTCATTGCGTGGCCTTCTTTCCTTCGCGTTTAGTGTTGCAGTTCGGACAGACATCGCCAGCATCATGAAGCCGACCGCCCCGTCTACGCGACCATCCTTGAGCGCGAAGTTCACGGAGTATTTCGGCAAGGCTGAAGATGGCGCGATCGAATCTCTCCGAACCGACGCGGCATGTATCGCAAATCATCCAGGTCTCCGTTTCGAGTGCCTCTCAGGCCTCCTTTCCCTTGCGCTCAAGCTGCCGGCGATAGCGGATGATGAGGCCGCGTAGATTGGCGGAGATCAGGTCCGCATGGTTGAGTGCACCGATGGCCTCTTCGTGGGAGTCTCTCGGGTTGCGCGCCCCATCCAGTGAACTGAGCGAATCGAGATAGCTCCCAATCTGACGAAGCTCGGCACGGCATTCCGTGATGATTGACTTCACGCTCTTCATGCCGCAGCCGCCTTTCCGGTGCGCGTGCGCTTCGCGGCCTTCTCCTGCTTGATGACCTCGATCTTTACCTTCGGAGCGATCGGCTTCATGTCGATGCAGCGGCCAAAGAGCGAGAGCACCTTCTCGTTGACACGCTTCGGGAGGCTGATGGTCTTGAGCACGTCGCGCGCGCCCTCGATCATCTGGTGCTTCGTCTGCACCGCGAAGAGCCGATCGAAGAAATTGAGGTGATGATCGTCATGGTAGAACTTGAGGTCGGCTATCGCAGGCTCATTCACCGAAGTGGTGAACCCACGCGTCACAGTCAATGTATTGCGCCGTCCGGAGAGCCGTTTCGATAGCTCAGCGTGTGGGGGTATGGTGCCGAAGCTATCGGCCAGGAAGATGAGACGCTCCTTCGCGGCCTTCACGGCCACCTCCGCGATGGATGCCGCGCCCACGGCAACTTCATAGGCGACGATCTCCAGGTCGATCTCATCCGGTGTCGGAGGCTTGACTTCGGGATGCGGGGCAAGGGCTTCCACGTTTGTATTGCAAACGGGGTCGAGCGGGTGCCCACAGTCAATGCAGGTCCCGGCCATGAATCGATGTTTACCTTGTACCTTCTGCGGTTCCGTTGCAAGTGCGTTCTTCATGGCTCTCCTTCAAAGGCTGTTGATCTGTTGGTGGATCGTTTCGTACATGGCCGTGCGTGCCATAATGCCCAACTTGATGGCGCGGGCCGAATCGTGAAAGAAGCTGGCGTGATGCAGGTAGCGTTCCACCAGCACCAGCGCCGATCCCTGACCGCAGGCAAAGACCGTGTCCGGTCGCTCGAAGTCCATATCGCCGGCGCGCTCCAGCTTGGTAAGGCGCAGATCGCCGTCGCTGTCGATCCATAGCGCGCGCCAGCGTTCGTCCACCGGCTCCTCGCGCATGCATCCCGAGCAAAAGGCCGTGCGTTCCATTAGCGGAGACTCCTCTCGTGAACGATGACAACCATCAGCAAAACCGAGAGTCCGGTTGTGAGCATGGTCCATTCGAGGAATGTTGTCAGCATCAGTGGGCCATCCTTTCGGCCATGCGGCGAACCATGGCATCGGCAACGATAAACAGGAAATAAAGAATGAATCCGGTGAGGAAGAATCCGCAGACGTTGCCAGCCCAGATGTCCCACTTCCTCCAGTCCACGGTGTCCATCCAATGCTCGATCCGGTCGTTGAGCCGGATGGCCCAGCCGCGGAAGCGAGGGCGTCGAGGAAGCTCAATCAGCTTGCCGTTGCGCATTGCCGCGCGCAGACGGTCGCGCTCCTTGTCGGTAACCAGCAAGGTCTTCTCAATGTTGAAATGGCGATGCGTTCGATGGGCAGAGATCATGCCGCGTCCTCCTTTGGCGCCGATTTGGCCGCGTATTGCGTCTTGAGATCGTCCAGCGCATTGCAAAGCGTACGGATGTTGATGTACGTGGCCTTTGGCTTGCCGTTTGCCACGGGAACATAAATATCGGGGACAGTGGCGCGGGCGATGAGCTTGCGGGCCAGCTCCGGGCCTTTCTTCGATTGCGCCAGGATCGCTCCGGCCTCGCGCTCCACAATGGCCAGCGCCTCTTCCGGCGTGCATCCGGGCAGACGCACCTTCTGCGCAATGCGCGAGTTCCATTGCTCCAGCGTCGCCGAGCTGTGCTCGAACTTGAGGAAGAGGTCATGGCTGCCGCTGAATAGGAGCGAGAAGTAGGGTTCGCAATCCAGCAGCTCGCGGATGACCTCGAAGCATGGGATGGACAACTGTTGCGCCTCATCGATGGCCAGCAGGCAGCGGCGGTGCGCGTGTTCCAGCCGGATGTTGGTGAGGATGCGATCGACGTTGCCGTTGGAGTCGACTCCGCAGGCCACGGCGATCCGCTTCATCATGTCGCGTGGGCGGATGTCCTGCCGCGAGCGGACAAAGTAGGCGCGCACCCGGCCGTCCGACTTGGCAATCTCGCGTTCGTTCAAGGCGTAGACCTCATGCTGCAGGACAAAGGTCTTCTGCGATCCGGGCGGCGCATAGATCATGAAGGCGCGCGGCCGCTGCAGAAGCTTGGCAAAGGTGCTGCGGATCAGGCGCACGTTGGCGGTCTCAAAGAGTTCGCCGTTGACCGCAAGCGACGGCCGGATGGGATGCGTGGCCATGTAGCTTTCGCAAGCGCGGATAATGTTGCCATCATTGGCGCTGATATTGTGATATTTATCGGTGAGAAAGAGACGCAGCGTGGAGTAGCCGAATCCAATGCGCCCGGCGAACCCGCGGGCATCCATGCCGGTGCGCGCGATGTAGTCCTGCACTGCAGCCTGGCAGATGTGACGGTGCTCGGCTGAGGCCTGCAGTGCGATGCGCTCGCGCTCGTCGCTGTGCGTCATGCCAGGTCTCCTAAGATCTCGGCGGCAATGTCGTAGGCGGATGCAGGAGCCATGGCCGCATCGCTGGGCTTGGCCTGTGCGCGGATGGACTTCTGCGAAACAAGCTCGTCTACCGGAAATTCCGTGCCGGCCAGCGCTGCGAGGTGTTCCAGGTCGGTCTTATGTCCGGCGAGCGCGACCGCGCGGTGGATCTGTTTCACCGTTCCGGCCGTCGCGGAGAGCAAACGCCGCCGCGTGCCAATCATCTCGGCGATCTGCGCCGAGTTCTCGCGCGACCCTTTCTCCAGGCCAGGCTGCTCCATCAGCCGCTCGGCAACCAGCGTGGCCATGCGGTATCCGCGCGCGTCCAGCGCTACCACCACATTCGGATCGAGCGGATCATAGGCCACGGTGATCTGCGTATCGTTGGCATTGTGGATGGCGATCCAGCTCTCGGAGGAGGATTGCTCCGGCATATAACGCGTTCCCTCGATGGTGATGGCCGTACGACGCACCAGGCATTGACGCCGTTCATGCAGTAGCATGGCCAGCACATCGGGATCGGCGGTGCGGCGCTTGTCCCTGGGATAGCCTTCCTCGAAGACCTCATTCGGCGTGCGCCCATTCATGCCGCGCCCACGGTGATGGTGGCCGGCATTGTATTTCTTCTCGATCCAGGTCTCGGCCAGCTTGATGAAGTAGCTGGCGGGCATCAGGCTGGATGCCGCGCCCAGGCCCATCTTCAGAAGCTTGCGATGTTCCGCCCCGGCCAGGATGGTCTGGTCCGGCCGCGTATAGGCGTTTCCGGTGGTGTAGTGTGGCATGATGGCGCACAATGCGCCATGCACCGTGCCGAAGGCGCGCTCCACGGGCTTGGATTGCGGTGAGTAGGGAATGCAGTACTGCACGGCGATGTCGAGCTGCTGGACCGGGCCGCCGCGCATCAGCTCATCGGTTGCCGCCTGGATCTCTTCACCGGTGGGACGTCCGATGCGGCGCGCGCCCGCAGCGGCCTTCTTGAAGTCCTTGCCGTTATCGCAGTAGAAGACCTTGCAGGGGCCGTATCGCTCGCAGGCACGGCGCAACGCCGTGGCAATCGAGCGCCAGTCGCCATTCACCGTCCAGCAATAGCCCACAATCTTGCGGCTACGCATGTCCATGATGCAGGTGAACTGAAGGCGTATGGGCGCGTCGCGCTCCGCGGCCATCATGCAATCGTTGCGCACCTCCACGTCGTGGATCATGTGGTCGGCAACCCAGATCTCGTTGGCGGCGATATCGGTGTAGGCGCGGGTAAGGTGCGGAGCGCAGCGCGCGCTGTAGGCCGCCTGCCCCTGGCGCGCAAGCACCTTCATGGGCTGCGGCAGCGCATCCAGGAAGTTGCGCACCGTGGCATAACTCGGCATCTCGGCTTCGGGGATCTGCAGCAGCTCGCGATCGCGCATCAGGGCATCGTAGGCGCGGCAGTAGGTGGCAAAGGGCTTGTGGTACTCCGCGGCAACTAACACGGCCGCAGCAGAGTAACGGAGGAAGAAGCGGGAGCGACCCTGGTCGGCGCGCGTCTTGCGCGCCAGCGCCGTCATGCCTCCTTTGCGGAATTGCGCCACCCAGCGCCACAGGGTGCTGCGACTTGGGCTCTTCCCTTCCAAGGTGCGCGTCTGCGAGATGTATTCGGCCAGCAGATCGGAGGTGGTGATGGCGCGTCCGTCGGCAAGCCGCAACGCGCGGTATTTCTCGCGGTCGAAGGTCAGTAGCGGTTCAATGACCTCAAAGCGGGCGCGAGCCTGGGAGTCGGCCTGTTCATTCGGCGGTGCAATGCGCGTTGCCTCCGGCGCCGGTGGCGCGGGGAACAAGGGAGCCAGCTGGGCCGGAGGGCGTGGAGATAAACCCTCCGGCATGGGAGCAGGGCGCTCGTGCAGCTTCTCGCGGAGAACTTCGGGCAACGCTTCCACCAGGTATTGGCGAACGGGTCGGCTATTGCCACCGGGCTGCGCGCTCTCCCGCGAGAGGATGTTTTTGCAGGCGCGCACTATGCTGCGACGGCTGACATGGGTGCGCGCCGCAATCTCATCGGCGCTCATCCAGCGGTCGATGCGGATGACGGGGGGCGCGGCGATGGAAACAATCTTGGGCTGACACATCAAGGCAGCGGATGCGCTCATGCGGAGGCCTCCGCGTCCATCAATGACATTTCCGCGAGGATGAAAGCAATGGTCGAAGGAGACCGCATCGTTCCGGCAATCACCATGTTCACCGTTCGCCGACAATAAGGTGACTTTTTCAGAACTCGCGAGACGATACCCCAATATTTACCGCCTCTCCGATAGTCCGAAATCTCAGCAAGACGCGAGTCGCGATTTATTGGCTTCGGTGGCGAGAGAGGATCTAAAGAGCGTTCAATCTTTAGTTCTGAATCGACCCGTGCCATTTCTGCACGAACAGAAGTCAATATTGATTCGTGAAGGCGACGAACCCGAGCGTTCGGGCTCATCACCCGATCAAGTGCTCCATGAATGGCCTTC
>Ga0326727_10006706_pt1 | contig 31248 bp, 27 predicted proteins | sample MB2enrmetagenome_FD_207643 | JGI IMG/M metagenome (GOLD analysis project Ga0326727, IMG submission 207643) | Lab enriched peat soil microbial communities from McLean, Ithaca, NY, United States - MB29MY | ecosystem: Environmental > Terrestrial > Soil > Wetlands > Peat | place: USA: New York... | reverse complement strand
GAGGTTGAAAACACCTCCATCCTCAAGACAGGACGTTGCCCATGCTAGCGATGATCTCTGCTCGCGTTACCGGGCAGTGCCGCACCCGGCAGCTGGCTATCGCGCAGCGATTTAGTGCCCTGGCCCAACGCGTCGCTTTGCTGCGACGCCATGATCCGTCGGCTATTGGGGGCGGAGCGGACTCTCGCGAGCCGCCCGCCCGGCCGCGTTGGCGCGCTCACGCGCTAGGATAAATTCTCGCCATTGAGCCAGCGCGTGCCGCGGGCGTAGAGCGCGTCGAGCTCGGGGCCCTCGATGCCCGGCATGTCCTTCTTGACCTTGTAGCCGATCTTGCTCTGCAGATAAGCGAGGTGGCGATAGCCTTCCGGGAAGCTCTCGAGCAGCTCCCGGTCGAGCACGAGCTTGGCCGCCGGGTCGACCGGATCGAGCCGGTCCTTCTCGTAGATCGGCTGGCGCAGCACCAGGCCCCAGCGGCCGTCGCGCCGTTCGATGAAGTCGTAGAAGCGGCCGGTGCACAGCACGTCGCAGACCACGCCCTCGACCGGCGCGCGCTGCGAGATCGTCATCTTGGTCATCGCGATCGAGCGGTCGCCGACGACGTCGATCGAACTGCCGCCGAGAAAATGGATGATGCGCACGCCCTTCGCCCAGCCCTCGTCGTTGACCTTGATGAACTCCTCGTAGGTGCCCTGGAACCAGGTCGCCATCATGCGGCCTTCGGCATGCCACACCGTGCGGAAGCGATCCCACAGCCGCGCGTCGCGCCACACCGCCCAGTGTTCGACCAGTTCGCGGATGATCCGTTTGTCGGCGACGATGTCGTTCATTGCATTGTCCATGTGTTCGTCATTGCGAGGAGCGAAGCGACGAAGCAATCCAGGGTCGACGGCACAGAGGCTGGATTGCTTCGCGGAGCCTGTCATCGGGCCGGCCACTTCGGGCCGGACCCGTTGGCTCGCAATGACGCGATTACCACATCCTCTTGAGGAAGTAGCTATGCGAAGCAGATGTCCGTCAGATTTCCGAGGTCAGATGTCCCGCCCCTCGACCTTTTCGGTCAGGGATTTGACCACGTCGGGGATGTGCTCGAGGTGGGGGTTGATGGCGAGGGCGCGGCGGTAGGCGTCGAGCGCGTGCTTGTCGTCGCCGAGTTCCTGCAGGATGACGCCGAGGCCGGCGAGCGCGCCGAAATGGCGCGGCTCGCGGGAGAGCACCTCGCGGATATCGGCGAGCGCGTGGCCGTAATCCTTTTCCAGGTAGTAGACCGTAGCGCGCCGGTTCCAGGCTTCGACATAGTCCGGCTTGAGCTCGATGACGGCGTCGAGGAGTTTGACGGCGAGGTCGTAATCCTTGTCGTCGGCCGCCGCCTTGACCCGGCCCATCAAGAGATTGCAGGTGTCGCTGCCGGACACGACCCACATTGCCCAGATGTGCTCTTCGATCACCCTGGCGCTGTCGTCGTCCGGCGCGATCTTCAGCGCGTCGAATAGCGTGTCGAGACTGTAGCTGTGATCGCCGCGCTGCGGCTTCGGCAGGTCGTGCGGCGGCTGCACCCAGTCGGGTGCCGGCGCCGCCTCTGGCGCAGTCTCGGCCACGGCCGGAGCGGCAGCGAAGAGAGCGAGGCCAAGCGTCAGGCCGCCGAACAGCCCTGCCATCCGCATCGACGCGCGCGTGAATCGTTTCATACAATTAAGTCTATGCCCGCCGCGCACGACGGCAAGCCCGAAAAACGCTCACAGCCGCGTGAGCGGTGCGGAGCGATCGGGCTATGGGCGTGTCCGGGAACGGCAGGGCGAGACGGCGCCTCAGCCCTGACGGGCCTTGAAACGGCGCTGCGTCTTATTGATGACGTAGACGCGGCCCTTGCGGCGCACGAGACGATTGTCGCGATGGCGGCCGCGCAGCGATTTCAACGAATTACGGACTTTCATGGGTCGATTTCCCGCGTGTTGGCGGGTTGATTAAGGATGGGCCGCCGGTTTGTCAATGACGGGAGGGGCATAGGCTCCGGAAGCGACGGCGGAACAGCGACTTCACTCGACCGAAAGAACTTGGGCTCAAGCCGACGCGACGCGGGTTCCAGCCGTGCCCATCACGGCCGGCTCGTCAGCCCCGGCGCCGCGGGCGGAAAAGCCGGACGCGCGGTCCATCAGCTTGTTCCAGGCGCGCAAAAGGGTGCCGAACGGGCGCGGCATGCCGTGGCGGCAGACCGCCAGCTTGCGCACCTCGTGCGGGATGCGCCAAGTGCTGCGGCTTCCGGCCGGAAAGAACGCCATGTCGCCCGGGCCGAGACGCCGCACCGCGCCGTCGCCGTCGGTGACAAACACCTCGCCGGAAATGATGTGCACGGTCTCGTCGCCGGCGTAGTTCCAGGTGAAGCTGCCGGCGGTGCACGACCAGGCCATGATCATCGAGGTGCCGTCGGCGCTTTCCGCCAATTGCTTCGCGCGTGCCTGCGGCGCGCCTTCGAGGATCCAGCTCTGCGGGATCGGGTTCGGCGCAAGCTCGACGGTGGCCGGATCGGCAAAGGCGATGGATGGCGACACGGCTTTCTCCCCCAACATATGAACCGCGCCCATATGCCGCATCAGCAGCGAAAAAACCGTAAAGCCAAACTGCCGCATCCGACGCATGGGGCCCCATAGTGAGGGCCCGCGGCCGCCCCCTCACTCACCCCACTTTGCGGCACGGCCCGCAATGCCCCCTGCCGCAAGTGGGCGAGGGCGCGGCGACCAGCGCCCTGCTTTGCCCGCCGCCCTGCGTTCTTTCAGGTAATCGATCCAGCTTTGGTAAATGCCGACGGCCGAAGGCCGCCAATCGCTCTCGCCACCGGCGTCAGCGGCGGCGAGACCGGCTTCGAGCGCGGCCAGCGGGAAATCGCGCATGATCTCGTCCTGCCGTTCGCCCTGCGCCAGCTTGCGAAACGCTTTGGCCGCGGCCGTCGCCCCTTCGTCGAAATAGCCCTGCGGCAAAGCCGGATAGTGCTCGCGTTCGCCGCGTAGAAAGCGGCCGACGTCGCGGCGATACTCGCGCAGCAGCGAGCCGCCGTCGTATTCGGGATGGCCCTGCAGGAAGACAAACAACGAATGGCGCTCCACGCGCGCGAACATGTCGACGCCGGCTGCAGCCGAGCGGGTCAGTACGTGATAGCCGCTCCCCGTCAGCACCCGTTCGGGAAGATCGTTGTAGCGCGAGTGCGGCACGCGCAGCCGCGGCGCGCCGATCGGCAGTTGCGGCAAGGCCGCAACCGTGTCGCAATCGAACACGCCGGAGAGTTTTTCCTTCAGCGGCCGGCGGACGATGCCATCACTGTGCAGAACCGCGGCATGGGCTGCGAGGCACGACCAGATCGTCGACGCGGTATGCTCGCGCGCGCCGTCGACGATTGCGGTGAGCGCCGCCCAATAGGGTTCGTCCTCGAGGTCCTTCGCGCGCGGCTCGGTGCCGGTGACGATGAGCCCGTCGAGGCGCTCGTTCCACAGCTCGGCGACGTCGCGATAGCGCCCAGCGAGGTTTTCGCGTGCGCGCGCGCTACGCGGCACGTCGGCCATGGCGAACAGTTTCAAGCGGACGACGCAGCCGGTCGCCGCCGCGCGAATGAGGTCGACGAACTGCCGCTTGGTCGCTTCCAGCGCCGCATCGGGCATGTTGTTGACGAGGCCGATGGTGATGCAATTGGCGCTGCGCAGCTCGACGGCGGCGGCGGATTTCGCGGTGTCGAGGAGGAGCGGCATCGCGCGAGCGTTCCTGAAACTGCGCTATTCGGCCGCGACCAGCGGCGTCGCGCGGCGCTCAACCGCCGCCAAAGCCTGGTCGAGATCGGCCAGAATGTCGTCGATGTGCTCGATGCCGACGGAGAGCCGGATCATCTCCGGCCGCACGCCGGCCTTCTGCTGCTCCTTGGCCGACATCTGGCGGTGGGTGGTCGAGGCCGGATGGCAGGCGAGCGACTTGGCATCGCCCATATTGACCAGCCGCTTGAACAGTTTGAGTGCGTCGTAGAATGCCTTGCCGGCCTCGAGCCCGCCGGCGACGCCGAACGTCAGCAGCGAACAGGCGCGGCCGCCGAAATATTTCTGCGCCAGCGCGTAATACGGGCTGTCCGGGAAACCGGCATAATTGACCCAACTGACGCGCGGATCGTCGCGCAGGAATTCGGCGACGCGGCGCGCATTGTCGACGTGGCGTTCGATGCGCAGCGCCACGGTCTCGATGCCCTGCAGCAGCAGAAACGCCGACAGCGGCGACAGCACCGCGCCGGTGGTGCGCAGATAGACGCTGCGGCAGCGCGCGATGTAGGCCGCCTCGCCGAAATGCTCGGTGTAGACGAGGCCGTGATAGGACGCGTCGGGCGTATTGAACATCGGGAACCGGCGCGCGTGCTTTGCCCAGGGAAACCGGCCGCTGTCGACGATCGCACCGCCCATTGTCGTGCCGTGGCCACCCATGAATTTGGTCAGCGAATGCACCACGATGTCGGCGCCGTGGTCGATCGGGCGCAGCAGGATCGGCGTCGCCACGGTGTTGTCGACGATCAGCGGCACGCCGTGCTTGGTCGCGACCGCCGCCAGCGCCGCGATGTCGCAGATGTTGCCGGCCGGATTGCCGACGCTCTCGCAGAAGATGGCGCGGGTCTCCTCGTCGATCAGCTTTTCCAGCGCCGCCGGGCGGTCGGATGCGGCGAAGCGCACGCCGATCCCCTGGCTCGGCAGGATGTGCGCGAACAAGGTGTGCGTGGTGCCGTAAAGCTGCGGCACCGAAACGATGTTGCTGCCGCTCTCGGCGAGATTGAGAACGGCGTAATTAAGGGCCGCCTGCCCCGACGCGACGCACAGCGCCTCGACCCCGCCCTCGAGCTCGGCGATGCGGCGTTCCAGCACGGCGACGGTCGGGTTGCTGATGCGGCTGTAGCGGTGGCCCTCGACTTCGAGGTTGAACAGCGCGGCGCCGTGGTCGGCGCTTTCGAACTCGTAGGCGACGGTCTGATAGATCGGAACCGCGACGGCTCTGGTGGTCGGCTCGGTTTCATAGCCGCCGTGGACGGCCACCGTTTCGTTCTTCATGGTCCCCGCCGCTGTCTGATACACCCTTGGCCGAGGCTAAGACGTTTGCGTTTCTTATCCGTGCCACAAGCGCGCAACAATGCCGGTGTGAAAGATGCGAAGGAGTAACGTTAATTGTTTGCCTTGACGCGCGCGGGCGGCGGGCGCCGGTTCCGGATATCTAAAATTTTAAGCAATATCGCAGCGGTATTTTGACGTTATCGTGCGATCAAAACGCGTATGGCGCTGATCGAGAGCGAACGCGAGAGCAGAGGCGGCCGGGACACGGCACTGCGCGATTGGGTGCGGGCGCTCGAAGCGACCGCGCCGATTGCCGCCGAGCCGCGACGCACGCTGGCGCGCGTGATCGAAGAGATTGCGCGGGAGCGTCCCGACACGCCGGCGCTGTTGTCCGCTACGGAAAGCTTCAGCTACGGCGCGTTCGCCGCCCGCATCAATCGGTACGCGCGCTGGGCATTGGCGCAAGATCTCGGCAAGGGCGACGTCGTCGGCCTGATGATGCCGAACCGGCCCGAATACCTGGCGATCTGGCTGGGGCTCACCAGCGTCGGCGTGGTCGTCGCGCTCCTCAACACTAATTTGCGCGGGCCGGCGCTGGCCCATTGCGTCGACGCCGTCGCGCCGAAGCACGTCATCGTGACGGCTGAATTCGCCGACGCGTTCCGATCCGCGGCGGACGCGCTGAGGAGCCAGCCTAAAATTTGGTCGCACGGCAACGCCGGCGGCAGCGACGCGCGCATCGACCCTGCCGTCGATTCACTGTCAGCAGAACCGCTCGCCGACGCCGAGCGTCGCACGGTGACGATCGCCGATCCCGCGCTGCTGATCTACACTTCCGGCACCACCGGGCTGCCGAAGGCCGCGTACGTCAGCCATCGCCGCGCGCTGGAATGGAGTTTCTGGTTCGCCGGCCTGATGGACACCGGCCCCGACGACCGCATGTACGACTGCCTGCCGCTCTATCACAGCGTCGGCGGCGTGGTGGCGACCGGGGCGCTCTTGGTGCGCGGCGGCTCGGTGCTGATCCGCGACAAATTCTCGGCGCAGCGGTTCTGGGACGATGTCGCCGACGGCGGCTGCACGCTGGTGCAATATATCGGCGAATTGTGCCGCTATCTCGTCAATGCGCCGCAGCACCCGAAGGAGCGCGCGCATCGGCTGCGGCTCGCGTGCGGCAACGGGCTCCACGCCGACGTCTGGGAAAAGTTCCAGCAAAGATTCGCCATCCCGCGCATCCTGGAATTCTATGCCGCGACCGAAGGCAATTTCTCGCTCTACAACGTCGAAGGCAAAGTCGGCGCGATCGGCCGCGTGCCGTCGTTCCTCGCCCATCGCTTCCCGCTGCGGCTGGTGCGGTTCGACGCCGTCGCCGCGGCGCCCGTTCGCGACGCGCGCGGATTTTGCATCCGCTGTGCCACCGACGAAATCGGCGAGGCGATCGGCAAGATTCACGACGGCTCACCGCACAGCGGAACGTTCGAGGGCTACACCGACGCTGCGGAATCCGACCGCAAGATTCTCCGTAACGTGTTCGAACCCGGCGACGCCTGGTACCGCACCGGCGATCTGATGCGCCGCGATGCCGGCGGCTTCTTTTATTTCGTCGACCGCATCGGCGACACGTTCCGCTGGAAGGGCGAGAACGTCGCCACCTCCGAAGTCGCCGCCGCGATCACGGCGTTTCGCGGCATCGTCGAAGCGACCGTCTACGGCGTGCACATCCCCGGCACCGGAGGCGCCGCCGGCATGGCCGCTATCGTCTGTGACGGCCCGCTCGACTTTGCGGCATTGCGAACTCACCTCGCGCGCCGCGTGCCCGCCTATGCGCGGCCGCTGTTCGTGCGGGTGATGGAGAAGATTGCGGTCACGGGCACCTTCAAACACACCAAAAGCGAGCTCCAGCGCGAAGGCTTCGACCCCGCCGCCTGCGGCGATGTGATTTATTTCAACGATCCACGGCGACAAGAGTTCGTCCGTCTAGACGATGCGCTCTACAAGCGTATTCTGGCCCGCGACGTAGGGCTGTAGCCAGCGTTTCGGCGCCGAGAAAACACGGCGCCTGCCGATCGTGCCCTCGCCCGCTTGCGGGAGAGGGCAGCGAGGCGCTGCAACAAATAAGGATGGGTGAGGGCAAGCGCTGCCGCCGGCCCCTCACCCATTCTTGTTACTGAAGCGCTGAGCAGCCCTCTCCCGCAAGCGGGCGAGGGCACGACGACATCCGCCTCGCCGCCTACGCCGTCGCCCCGGCATCGACGGTGAGCACCGTGCCGGTGATGTTGCGGGCCTTGTCGCTGAGGAGATATTCCACCGCGTTGGCGACGTCCTCGACCTCGGCAAGCCGGTGCAGCGCGCTGCGGCGGACGATGCGGTCCCGCTCTGGCGCGGTAAGGCCGTGGGTCATCTCGGTCGCCAAAAAGCCGGGCGCCACGGCGTTGACGGTGATGCCGAGCCGGCCGACTTCGCGCGCCAGCGAGCGGGTGAAGCCGATCATCGAGGCTTTGGTCGCGGCATAGGCGGAAAGGCCGCTATAGCCGGTCGACGCGACGATCGAGGCGACATTGACGATGCGGCCGGCGCCGTCCGCCATCATCGCGCGCACCACGTATTTGGTGAGGACGAGCGGGGAAAGCGTGTTGACGCGCACCAGCTGCTCGAGCTGCGAATTGTGCATCATCGCCAGCGCGCCGTCGAAGCCGAGCGCGGCATTGTTGACGAGGCCGGCAAGCGGGCCGAACTCCCTGCGCAGGCCGCGGACGAACTGCGGGATTTTCTCGACTTCGCCAAGATCGAACGGCACGAAATGCAAGGCACCCTGCCCCGCGCCTTCGATCGCCGCCATCGCCGCGGTCACGTCCTTGCTCTTGGTTCGCGCCACGGCGATGACGCGGTCGCCGCTTGACGCGAGTTTCTGCGCGATGGCGAGGCCGAGGCCGCGGCTGCCGCCGGTGACCAGAACGGTGCGCGCCGTCGGCGCTTTGCCCTGCTCAGCCATGACGGCGCGTCAGTTTGCCGGTCGCGGCGACGGCGAGGTTCGGCACGAACGAGATCGCGGCGGGCACCTTGTGGCGCGGCAGCGCTTGGCGGCAGAATTCGAGAATATCGTCCTTGAGCGCGACCTGCTGCTCCTTGGCTTCGTTGCCTTCGGATTCCACAACCATGTCTTCCAGAACAACATCGGCGACGACGATCGAACCGGTGATCGGGCTTTGCTTCGGCCGCACCAGCGACATGCGCACGCGCGGGTGCCGGTTGATCACCGCCTCGACCTCCTCGGGGTGGACCTTCAGCCCGCCGATATTGATGATGCCGCCCTTGCGGCCGATGAAATAATAGCGCTCGCCGCGCCGCTCGACGATATCGCCGGTATCGACGAAGCCGTCGGCGTCGAACAAATTCCCTTCGCCGCCGACATAGCGCGAGGCGGTGCGCGGCGAGCGGATGCGCAACGAGCCATCCGGGGCGACTTTCATCGCGACGCCGTTGCGGACCGCCCCGATATAATCGACCGGAAAGCCGGCAAGGCCGTCATTGACGTCGAAGGCGACGCCGGCCTCGGTCGAGGCGTAGGCATGGCCGATGGCGGCATCTGGAAACGCGGCGCGCAGGCCGTCGAGCACCGCCTGATCGGCGATTTCTCCCGACAGCCGCACATAGCGCGGCGCAATCAGGCCGATCGCCGGATTCATCAGCGCGCGGCGCCAATGCGACGGCGTGCCGGAGAGATGCGTGACGCCATGCCGCGCGAGCCGCGCCAGATGCTCGGCGACCGGTTCGCCGGCGCTGGAGAGAACGAGCGAGGCGCCGCCGAGAACGGCGCGCAGATAAATCTGCAAACCGCCATAGCGGCGGATGTCGTAGAACGTGCCCCACACCGCGGCACCGTCGGCGGGGCTCGCCGCGGCAATGGCCGCGGTCAGGCCGGCGAAATCGTGCATGACCATTTTCGGCACGCCGGTGGTGCCGGAGGTGAGCATCACCCACTCGGTCCGCAGCCGCGGCGGCGGCGCGGCCGGCTCCGGCACGATCGCCGGCGCGCAGAAGACACGCACAGGAAGCTCGAGCGCCGCATGATGCGGCGTATCCGCATCGGTCACCACCGCGTCGATCTCGGCCGCCGCGATCAACGGTGCCAAATGTTCCGATGGGACATCGGGCGGCAGAATGACGATGCGCCGCGCGGTACCGTCGAGCTCGATCAACGCCTGCGCCGCCGTGAACTGGCTGGCCGTCGCGAGCAGCACCGAACGGCCGGCGAGTCCGCCGCGGCGGCCGCCGAGGCTGGTGCCGCCGATGAGATCGCCGTAGCGCGCCGTCGCGGCGCGATCGAAGAAACAGCCCGCCGCGTCCGCGGCGATGCGATCGCGCAACGCCGGCGCGTCAGTGCACGCCAGCTTCATGGACTTGTTCATAGACTTTCACGAAGTCGCCGAACGTCACCGGAAAGAACGCCTCCTCGGCGGCGGTGAACGGATCGACGCCGAGTTCGTCCTCGAGCCGCGCGACCAGCACCGCAAAGCCGAGCGAGTCGAGGCCGCAATCGGCGAGCGCGAGATCATCGGTGAGCGGCGCCAAGACGCGGTTCTGTTCGCGCGCCACCTGCGCCATCTGCGCCATGATGGTTAATTTTATCGACATGTGTTCTTTCGCGTGTTCTTTCGCGCCTACTGTTTGTTCATTGCCGCCTCCTATATTCCGGCAACGCTTACGATCAAGTTCACGACGCCGTCGTGGTCAATGCGAGTGGTAATTTCCGTGCCGGGGCTGCGCTGCCGCCAAATCCGCGAAGCCGATGTCGACGCCGTCGCCAACCTGCTCGCGCGCGGATTTCCCAACCGCAATCGCCGATTCTGGCACGACGCGCTGGCGCAGCTGACGCGGCGCGAGCCGCCGCCGGATTTGCCGAAATATGGTTACCTGTTGGCGAGCGGCGACCGGCTCATTGGCGCCATCCTCCTGATCTGCGCGACGGTGCCGTCGCGCGAGGGCGAGACGAACCGCTGCAACGTGTCGAGCTGGTACGTCGAGCCCGAGTTCCGAGCCTATGCGCCGTTCCTGGTCGCGCAGGCGCTGCGCCACAAGGACGTCACCTACCTCAACGTCTCGCCGGCGCCGCACACGCGGCCGATCATCGAGGCGCAAGGTTTTGCGCGCTATTGCGACGGCATCTTCGTCGCCGCGCCGATGCTCAACGGCTTGTTCGGCGGCGAACGGGTGAAAGTCCTCCCGGCGGAGCGCACACCCGCGGCGCCATTCAACGACGGCGACCGCGACATGCTGTCGGCGCATGCCGCGCTCGGCTGTGTCAGCGTGTGGTGCGAGACGCCGGAACGCGCTTTCCCCTTCGTGTTCCGTCCGCGCCGGGTCAAAGGCATTCTGCCGATCGCGCAGATGATCTATTGCCGCGACATCGCCGACTTCGTGCGCTTCGCCGGCCCGCTCGGGCGTTATTTGGCACTACGCGGCCTGCCGCTCGTCGTGCTCGACGCCAACGGCCCGATCCCCGGCTTGGTCGGTATCTATCGTCCCGGCAGCATGCCGAAATATTTCAAAGGCCCGCAGCGCCCGCGGCTCGGCGACCTCGCCTATACGGAATACGCGATGCTGGGGGTGTAGGTCGTCCGAAGCCCAATCGACGGGGCGCAATAGCGCAGCTGCTACAGTAACATAACAAATTGTTCACTCACCGAAATGAATCCCGCGGGTCACTCCTTGCGACGTAGAAACCCTTGCGACGTAGAAACGCCTCCGTTCCGATCTTACAATCGGCAAGTTTCAATCTAGGGAAGATAAGATTTTCACCCTTGCAGCAAAGACCAAAAAAACGCCACTATTTGGCGCAAATTGGGCAATCATTGGGGAGCAGAGGGAGCGGGTCATCGGGGTAGCGGTTGCTGAACCACGCCTTATGCCCGAAAATGCGATGGGCCAAGACCACAACCGAACTCTCTATCGGTCAGGAACTACCGTCGGCAAGTCTCTTCAATATTATGCGAGAAAATTATTATACATTGCCACGCTTGGAGGATTTCTCGCGATATTATCAAAATATGCTGGTCTCTTTGAGAATATAAGAACGTTTGTTGCCAATACGGAAGTTGTTGCTGTGATCGCCTCTCATTGTCCGGTCTCGTTTCTCAATACTTATTGTGCCGGCTTTTTCATCGAACGTGGCGACGCAGAATTCAATGAGAGAAATTATGATCGCGCCATTGCGAATTACAGCGAGGCGATCCGCATTGATCCTCAGAACGCGGTCGCCTATTTTGGCCGTGGGCACACACGTCTCCAGCAAACAACGCCTGATTTTACGCTCGCACTCGCAGACCTGAACAACGCCATCGAGTTTAATGGCGCATATTATGGCGCTTATTTCGATCGCGGCTTCGTTTATTTCAACAGAAAGGACTACGACCGGGCAATCGCGGATGATAAAAAGGCCATATCCCTAGATCCAACATCGTCCGTTGCTTATAACAACCTAGGCAGCGCGTACGGCGCTAAAGGCGATCGTCGCAGCGCAATCGATGATTTTAATAAGGCGATTACTCTAGATCCTAAAAACGCTAGAGCTTACTACAACCGCGGCACGGCTCATCTAGAAAACAAGGAATACGAAGCCGCCAGCGCAGATCTCCACAACGCGATCGAACTGGACTCCCAATATTCTAACTCTTTTAACAACATGGGCAAATGGTATTCAGAAAATGGTGATTTTGATCTTGCGATTGCACACTACACCGCAGCTATCAAAGCTGACCCGAACAACCCAATTCCCTGGTATAATCGCGCTATCAATCGGGCTTGCAAGGGCGATTACAGCGGCGCAATAGAAGATTACAGCGAAGCCATTCTTCGTAACTACGAGTATACAGACGCATACAAAAGACGAGCCGCTATCTATTACTCCCAACGCAAATTTGATCTTGCTCTCGCAGACTACAACAAGGCGGTCTCACTCGATCCTCAAAATCCAGCACTGCGAAACTACCGCGGCCTCACTTATCTTGAGCTGAAGAAGCCTGAGAGCGCAATAGAGGACTTCGACGCAGCAATCAGCATTGATTCCAAAATCACTTGGCCATTGATCAACCGTGGCCTCGCTCTAACTGACATGGGGAAATATGGTGCGGCGCTCGCGGATTTCAACAAAGCAATCTCGCTCGATTCGCTGAATGCCCGTCCTTGGCACAACCGCGGGCTCGTGTATCAGAAAATCGGAAAGATCGAACATGCTATCCAAGATTACACTGAAGCGATCAAACGCGACCAAAATTATACCAACGCGTGGTACGATCGCGGCCGTGCACGGCTCAAGAATGGTGATATAAACGGCGCGAACGACATCGCCAAGGCAAAGGCTCTCGATCCGAGTGTTGGCAGCGACTCCTACGATTGGCTGTCTGGGACTAGGCTATCGACTAATTGATCTGGTCCAAAGTCGAATTGAGGCGATGTGGACGATCGCGATGTAGTTGGCGCCGCACTGATCGTATCGGGATTCCATACGCGTCATCCCCTATGCATTTTTCAGCAACCATTGATCGGTCGCCATTATCAGGTCCCAGCCTAACCGCATGACAGGGCCAATCAATGCGGCGACTATTTCTCCATTCAGCGGCAACGGTTCGCCCACGGATACAATCAACTCCGGCGGCAAATCCGCTTTGCGCCGCAAAAATGACTCATCTATCAAGCCACCATTGTGAACGATCACCTGCCGTGTCAACGACAATACATCGAGTGATCGTTCTTTCAAAATATCCTGTATTGGCTGTTCACCATCAAATTTCGCCTCCTCATAGGCGCGCCTAATATCTTCAAGTCGGTCGAATGAAAAACGCTTACTCAAGATTGTGCCCATATTATTTGACAGATCATAGCCAAATCGCTGAAGCACACTCAGATCAATTTTCTTTTCTTCGCCGGATCCTTTCTTTGCGCCTTTCAATTCTGCCAATCCACGGGGATGTGCATTCACCGCGGCGATCCAAATTTCTTCTGCTAAGGCCTCAAATGCAGTCCATACGCCAATAATTTGTGCCGCTAGCCATGCGTCAGCCCCGTGAATGAGATCGGTTCCGCTTACTAGGTCTTGAAGTGTACCAAATCCGAAATCTATTTCCGCCCGTTGAAGTGCCTTTGCTTGTGGACTACTGGCTTTAAGAATTGCCTCTCGACGATTGTTCTCGGCATCTAGCGCTTGTTTGAACACCTTGGCGAATGCCTGTTCACTCATTCTGCCGGTACGAAGCTTTTTTCGATGTTCTAGGCGCTGGTCGTAGCGCGTTCTCTCTATGGTCGCGATAGCGTTGACCACTACGGCCGGAAACATCATGAGGGCGTACACGCGCAAGAGATTGCGGTGATAAGCAGTCGCCGGCCCTTTAGTTGCGTCTACTTTTAAGCTGTCCACGCGAGGCGTGGGAATCTGAGCCCACGGCTCTATGCATTTTGTAAGTTTTAGTTCTCGCCTTACCATCTATCGTGCGGGCCAAGAATCCACTCAAAGCGAGCGCGCGAGCGCCCTTGGGCCAATCTCGAAAAATTGGCAAATCGCGGAAGGAATGCCAAAAGCTGTATTTCTTTTCCATTTTCGTTTGACCGCAGAGGAACGGTCAAACGCTTTTGCCCCGCTCGCGTTCACACGGGGTCTTTCAATGGCGGGTGGACCCCTCAGTCCGCCAACCGATTGAGAGATATACCCGACTTGCCCTTAGTAGGCATCGGCTTGTCGCGCTTGCCGACTTAGGACTTCTGTCCGTCTTGGGTCAAGTATATAAATGCGATTACATTCCCAGCGCGTTGCGCACCGACGCGGGCCAAGCCGCAAGCTCGATGCCGTGGGTCGCGAAAAGAGCGAGCGCCAGGCGGTCGATGCCGAAGGCGACGCAGCCGGTGTGGGCGACTTCGCCGGCTTCCGTGCGCAGGTTCCAGGTCGCGCCGAAATGGTCGCGGTGATAGTTGAAGCTCATGCAGGCGGTCGGATCTTGCGCCGAGCGCACCGGCACCAGCAGCTCGAATTTGAGCGACTGCTCGACCTGGCTCGCGGCCATCAGCTTGCCGCCGCGGCCGAAGAACGGATCGCTGGCGTGGTCGATGCGGCTGTCGAGCCCGAGGTCGCCGGCGATGTCCTGGGCTTTGATCATCCAGCGCCGGCGGAAATCATCGATCTGCTCCGGCGCGCCGATCAGGACGAACTCGCGCATGCGGAACGATTGCAGCCGGTCGAGATCCTGCGACGGCTCGCGGCGGAAGCAATCCGAGGCAACGTCGAACAACAGCCCTTCGGCCGGCACGTCGCCGCGGCTCGCGGCCAAGGGATAGACCGGATAACAGGCGGCGGGGCTGAGCACGAGATCAGCCGCCGACAAGGCGTCGGTCCAATCCCCGCCAGCCTCGTAGCGGTCGACCGCTGAACGTACTTCGCGCTCGTCGCCGTGCAGGCTGCAGACGCAGCCGAGGAAATGCGGAAAGCTTTTCAGATAGCCCGACTTCTCCAATTGGCGGCGGCTCATCACCGGCGGAAACCGCAGCACTTCGGCGCCCGGCTCGCGCAAGCGCGAGATCATCACGCCGAGCCCGGCGACGACGTCCTCGAACACCGCGGTGCGGGCGTAGACGCCGGCGATGCCGGACGGCAGCAGCAACGCGTCGGCGATGGCGTCGAGCGGACGCGCCGGCCGTTTCGGTTCCTTGAATGCGACGTTCATGGCAACGCCTCCTTTTCTTTGTTTTGTTTGCCCGCCCAGTTACGCCCGCCGGTTGGTATTTCTCGACGATCCCGTTCAATCGTGCAGCGACGCCGGCGCGCCGTTGATGAGCGCCGCCATGCCGGCATTGGCGAGAATGCGGTCGTTGCTGATCATGATCGGCGCGGACAGTACGTCGCGGACGTGGCGGCCGAGGCTGAACTCGCTGTCGTTCCTGTAACCCGACAGCCCGGACGCCTGCATCGCGCTCATCACGGTCGCGACCGCGAGCTCGGACGCGTTGACCTTGAGCATCGCCATGCCGGTCTGGAAGTCGACGGATTCGAGCATCGCCGCGTCGGCCGACGCCGCTTCGAAGCGCCGCACCGCGTCGGACAGGAGGGAGCGCAGCGCGCGCAGCGACGCGTTGGCCCGCGTCAGGTGCGCGGCGGCGGGCGGCAGCGTGCCGCCGGCGCGGTGCGCAGCTTTGCGCACGAACGCGCGGGCGCGATCGACGGCTGAAGCGGCGATGCCGGTCCAGGCCGCGCTCCAGCACATGTGCGCGTAGGGCATCATGGTGTGCGTATGGATGGTTTCGTAGCTCACCGGCAGGAGCTGCTCGCTGCCGCTTGCGGCGAGGAGGCGATAGCCGGCGCTGCAGGTGCCGCGCATGCCGAGCGCGTCCCAGCCGGAAAGCCGTTCCAGCGTGTAGTCCGGTTTGAGAAACACGGCGAGGACCTGATCGCTCGATGCCGCGTCGGCGGAACGCCGCGCCGTCGTGACGATGCCGTCGGCGGCTTCGCCGTAGGAAATCACGGTCGCCTGACGTTCCAGCGTGACGCGCGAACCTTGCCGCACGATCGGCGCGGCGCTGTTGCGCACGTCGCCGCCGGCCTGGCCCTCGGTGGTCGAGGACGCCAGCAGCATCTGCTCGTTGCACAGCCGGCGCAGCAGCAATTGATGCCAGGCGCTCGATTTGCCGTGGCGCACCACGCACGCCACCTTGACCTGATGCATGGCGTAAATCATGGCGGTCGAGCCGCAGGCACGGCCGAGCGTGTAGCAAACGTCCGTCACAGCGGCGACGCTCGCGCCCTCGCCGCCGAGTTCGCGCGGAACCATGATGCCCATGAGACGCTGCGCCCGCGCCGCCGCCATCGCTTCGGCCGGAAAGCGCGAGTCCGTGTCGACCGCAACGGCGTATTGCGCCGCGACCGCCGCAACGCGGTCGGCGCGCTGCGCCAAGGTTTCATGCGCGGCCGGGTGCGAGAGAGCAGCGGCGCGCTTGCCGCGTGCCGCCTCGGCCGCGAGATCGATTTCCTGCCGTTTTGCCGCTTGCGAAGTCTTGGACGCGTTCACGCTTGAAACCTCTTCCGGTCATCGTCGTTTAAGGGCGCGATCACGGGTATGGTCGGAGGTAGCGCAAAACTTCCAAATACTGATGGCTTTCGGCGGGAATTGCCGCGCTTCTTTCGCATAAAGGTTACCAATCGAAAACGCATTGGCGGTAACTTCGTTACCACCGATTAAGACCACAAAGCTGATGGAATTCGGCCACGGCGCGACCGCGCCAAAGATGAAAGGCGCGACCGCGCCAAAGATGAAATCGCGGCGCATCAATGCCGAAAGTGAAAGTCAGGAGATTGCCACCGTGCTTGATCGCACCGATGTCGGCTCGACGGACCGCCTCACGCAGATCGTGCGTTCGCTCCTCGCCAAGCGCTCGATCGATCGGCCGATCGGCCGCGACGACGATCTCGCCTCGAGCGGTCTGTCGTCGCTCGACATCGTTAATTTGATGCTCGCGGTCGAGACCGAATTCGACCTCACGATCCCCGAGCAGGACATGACGCCGGCGAACTTCCGCTCCATCGCCCGGATCGAGGCATTGCTGCGCGGGCTGATGATCCAAGACTGAGGCGTTGCTCTTCCGCGCCACCTTCGCGCGCTCACTTGCCGCGCGAAAAGTCCTTGTTGAGAAACGCCGTCAGCGCTGACACGTCGGTCTTGTCGCCGGCGAAGTCCGCGGCGATCCGCTGATAAAAGTGCGCGGCGCCCTCGTAGAGTTCATGGGCGGCCGGATCCGCGCCGACGAAGCCGGCGATCTCCCGCATTTCCGCGACCCAGCGATAGGCCTTCGGCGGCATGATGGCCAATTGCTGCTCGAGGAAGGCGAGCATGTCCTTCTGGCTGAATTCGAGTTCCGCGAACAGCGCCGCGGCGGAACCGGAACGGCTCGCCGCCAACATCATCGCAGCCCCGAGCGCCTGGGTCCCCTTGGTGATGCCGGCATAGGACATCTTCAGGGCCGAGGCAGCGGTCAGCGGCCCGTCGAGCACGCGGACGTCGAGGCCGTAGTCGATCAGCGCGGCAAAGCGCGGCGCCGCCGGGCCGGAAGCATAGAGTCGCGGTCCTTCCCCCACCCTACCCTCCCCCGCTTGCGGGGGAGGGTTGGGAAGGGGTTTCGGCGGCGCGCCGATAATACCGGCGTCGACGAAGGCGCAGCCGGTCGGCGCGATCGCCGCGGCGACGCGCTCGACCGTCGCCGGATTGATGGCGTTGCAGTCGACATAGACCGGCTTGCGGTTGCTCGCGGTCAAGGCCGGCGCGAGCCGCTCGGCGAGCGGCAATGCCTCGCCCGGCGGCAGGATCGAAAGGACGAAATCGGCCGCCGCGATCTCCGGCTCGGTCGCCGCGACCATGCCGGCCTCGCGCGCACGCGCGACGCTGCCGGCGCTCCGGCCGGTGAGCGATGTCAAAACCGTGGCGCCACGATCGACGAGCCGTTTTCCGACCGCCGCGCCCATGGCGCCGGGCGCGATGACTGCAATGACAGGAGGCATGAGACTCCGCTGCTGTAGCCTGGATTGAGCGGAGCGAAATCCGGGTGGGCGATTCCGTGCGGCGCAGCCTCCCGGGTTTCGCTCCGCTCAACCCGGGCTACGATCTATACCGCTTCGCGGGCCCGCGCGGCAGGGGCCTCCCGCAACCGCCGGCGCAGCGCCGGAACGCGGCCGTCGGCGGTCGGCTGATAGAACACGCTGTAGCGCCCCATGACCGAGGCAAAGACCCGCGCGTCCTCCGGCTTCTTGACCTCGAAGGCATCGAAGCCGGCGCGGGCGAGAAAGACGAACTGATCGCGCAGCACCTGGCCGGTGGCGCGCAGCTCGCCGCGGAAGCCGAAGCGCTCGCGCAGGAGCCGGGCTTGGGTATAAGCGCGGCCGTCGCGGAAGGTCGGGAACACGAGGCCGACCATCGCCAGACCGGGGAGCCAGGGCTCGAGTTCCGCGACCCTGCGGTCGTTCGGCCAAATTACGCCGACCGGCGCGTCATGCGCAACGATCGCGGCGGGGTCCGCCAGCAGCCGCTTGGCCGAAACGATCACCGGGACGCCCGGCGGGATCGCGTCATCGTCGGCGACGCGCACGAAGCTGTCCTCGACGATTTGCCCGCCCTTAACGAGTGGCATAGACGCGCTCCTTGAATGGCTCCAACCCGGTGCGTTGCACCGTATCTATGAACAGTTCGTCCGGCCGCGCGCGCAGCTCGAGATAGGCGGCGACGACGTCCTCGACGACGTCGGCGACCTCCTCGTAGGGAACGGCCGGGCCGATCAGGCCGCCGAGCTTGGCATCCTCGTCGGCCTTGCCGCCGAGCGTGATCTGATAAAACTCCTCGCCGTTCTTCTCGACGCCGAGAATGCCGATGTGGCCGACATGGTGATGGCCGCAGGCGTTGATGCAGCCTGAAATATTGATGTGCAGCCGGCCGAGGCCGCGGGCGAGATCGAGATTGCCGAAGCGCCGCGTGATCTCCTGCGCGACGGGGATAGCGCGCGCATTGGCGAGGCTGCAATAATCGAGGCCGGGACAGGCGATGATGTCGGAGACGAGCCCAACATTGGGCGTGGCGACGCCGATCGAGTCGAGGGCGCGGAACAGCGCCGGCAGGTCGCGCTGCGCCACATGGGGCAGCACCAGGTTCTGCTCGTGGCCGACCCGGATTTCGCCGAACGAATAGCGGTCGGCGAGGTCGGCAATCGCATCCATCTGCGCCGCGGTGGCGTCGCCGGGCGGGCCGCCTTCCGGCTTGAGCGACAGCGTCACGATGGCGTAGCCGGGCTCTTTGTGGTTGGCGACCGAATTGTCCATCCAGGCGTCGAAGCGGCGGTCGGCGTCGCGCGCCGCTTCGAGCGCGCGGGGCGTGTCGTCGAGCCGTTCGTAGCGCGGGTAGGAAAACCGGCCGGCGATGTCGGCAATCGCCGCGTCGTCGACCGCGAGCGCGCCGTCCTTGATGGCGCGCCATTCCGCCTCGACCTCCTTGCTGAAGGCCTCGACGCCGAGCTCGTGCACCAGGATCTTGATACGCGCCTTGTAGATGTTGTCGCGGCGGCCGAACGAATTATAGACGCGCAGGATCGCCTCGACGTAGCTGAGCACGTCGCGCTTCAACAGGAACGGCTTGATGGTCTTGGCGATGAACGGCGTGCGGCCGAGGCCGCCGCCGACCATGACCTCGAAGCCCACCTCACCGTGCGGGTTGTGATGCAGCCGCAGCGCCAAATCGTGGACGCGCAGCGCGGCGCGATCGTGGCGCGAGGCGCCGACCGCGATCTTGAACTTGCGCGGCATGAACGAGAACTCGGGATGCAGCGTGACGTGCTGGCGGATGAGCTCGGCCCAGATGCGCGGGTCTTCGATCTCGTCCGGCGCCACCCCGGCCCATTGGTCGGTGGTGATGTTGCGCACGCAATTGCCGCTGGTCTGCATGCCGTGCATGCCGACGCTGGCGAGGTCGGCCATGGCGTCGGGGAGTTCGCTGAGCTTGATCCAGTTGAACTGGATGTTCTGCCGCGTGGTGAAATGGCCGTAGCCGCGGTCGTAGCGGCGCGCGACCTGCGCCAGCATCCGCAACTGCGCCGACGACAGCGTGCCGTAGGGGATGGCGATGCGCAGCATGTAGGCGTGGAGCTGCAGATAGACGCCGTTCATCAGCCGCAGCTGCTTGAATTCGTCCTCCGTCAGCTCGCCGGACAGCCGGCGCGCCACCTGGTCGCGGAATTCGGCCACGCGCTCGTCGACCAGGATCTTGTCGAAATCGTCGTAACGGTACACGGGCGGCCTCCGCGCGCTTTAGTTGCCGGCCGATTGCGGCAGCGCAATCGACGGGCCCAGCCGCCGGATGATCTCGCGCAGGTTGCCCGGCTCGAGCGCGCCATCGCGCGCGACCTGCACCGGGGCGATATAGGGCCCGACCGCGCGCAGGTCGTCCGCAACCGCCGCCGCGATCAAGGCGCCGGCGGTCGTCGCATCGGTCGCGACCCGAGCTTCGGCGAGATCGGTGGTCCAGGCGCCGTCGGCGCGCCGGTAGACCACGGCGCCGTCGCCGACGCGGTTTGCGGTTACCACCACGGGCCCGTTCACTTTGACTTTCTGCTGCAACGGCGAGGTCATCGATGCCTCTCATTCGTGACGGTCGGGAGCGGCGCACCGGACCAGGCCAAGCTCAACGACGATGCCAGCCGGCCGCTCCATGAAAAGTTCTTCTGTATATCAGCAGGAATTGGGGAGAAAGAAGTAGAATATTCTACCATTTTGCGCTGACAGAGGAGAACAAGTTTCATGCAGGCGAACGCGCCGCGAGAAACTTCTTGCCGCAGGCGATAAAGCGTCGGGGAGCGCCGCTGCGGGCTCGGGTCCAGCTACCTCGCCTTCAGCAACATCTGCGCCCGCGATGGTTTTTGCGCGCGCGCACCGCTCAGCCATCTGTTGAGCCGGTCGAGATAGAGATAGACGACCGGCGTCGTGTAGAGCGTGAGATATTGGCTCACCAGAAGCCCGCCGACGATGGCAAAGCCGAGCGGGCGCCGGATTTCGGCGCCAGTGCCGGCACCGAGCATGAGCGGCAGCCCGCCGAGCAGGGCCGCCATCGTGGTCATCATGATCGGACGGAACCGCAGCAGGCAGGCTTGATAAATCGCCTGTTCCGGGGACATTCCGTGGTCGCGTTCCGCCACCAGCGCAAAGTCGATCATCATGATGGCGTTCTTCTTCACGATCCCGATCAGCAGAATGATGCCGATGACGGCGATGATGCTGAGCTCGTAGCCGCCGGCGCGGAGGACGACGAGGGCGCCGAGGCCGGCCGACGGCAGCGTGGACAGGATGGTGATCGGGTGGATGTAGCTCTCATAGAGCATGCCGAGAATGATGTAGACGGCGACGATGGTCGCGAGAATGAGCAGCGGCTGCGTCGACAAGGAGGCCTGGAACGCCTGCGCAGTGCCCTGGAAGGTCGCGCGCAGGCCGGCCGGCTTGTGCAATTCGCCTTCCGCGGCCTGGATCGCGGAAAGGGCGTCGCTCAAGGCGACGCCTGTGGCCAGATTGAACGAAATCGTCACCGCCGGAAGCTGACCCTGATGGCTGACGCTGAGATAATTCGTGCGGCTGGTGTCGACCTTCACCAACAGCGACAACGGCACCGGCTTCCCGGTGACAGGCGAGTCGATGAAAATCTGGTCGAGCGCCGAGGGATCGTCCTGCAGTCTCGGATCGATCTCCATGACCACGTGGTACTGGTTGAGCTGGGTAAAATATTGCGTCACCCAGCGCTGGCCGAAGGCATCGTAGAGCGTGTCGTCGATGACCTGCGGCTGGATGCCGTAGCGGCCGGCGAGGTCGCGATCGATGGTCAGGACGGCGGTGGTGGCATTGGATTGCTGATCGGTCGCGACGTCGCGCAGCTGCGGCAAGGCGCGCAGCTTGTCCAGCATCATCGGCGCAAACGCGGCGAGTTCGTCCAGGTCGCCGTCCTGCAGCGTGTATTGATACTGCGAGTGCGCCGGCCGGCCGCCGATGGTGACATCCTGCTGTGCCTGCAGGAACGCCGAGACGCCCGGAACCTTCGCGAGTTGCGGTCGCAGCCGGTTGATGATCTGGTCGGCCGAGGCACTGCGCTCGCTGCGCGGTTTCAGGTTGATCCAGAATCGCCCGTTGTTATTGGACTGCGAGCCGCCGGTCACGCCGACGACGAAAGCGACGTCGGCGACGCCGGGATCGCGTCCGATGATGTCGGCAAGAGCGAATTGGTGCTGCGTCATGGCGCTGAAGGAGATGTCCTGCCGCGCCTCGGAAATTCCCTGGACATAGCCGGTGTCCTCCTGCGGGAAGAATCCCTTCGGCATCACCACGTAAGGATAGCCGGTGGCGAACACGGTGAAGAAGAGAACGCCGACCATGACCCCGCGATGCGCCAGCGACCACTTCAGGCCGCGGTCATAGGCCGCCAGCAGCCATTCGAAGAACGCCTCCGCCTTCAGGTACCACCAGCCGTGCCGTGCGTCTTTCGGCTCGGACAGATAACGCGAGCACATCATCGGCGTCAGCGTCAGCGAAATGAAGGCCGACATGGTGATCGTCAGCGTCACCACCACGGCGAACTCGCGCAGCAGACGTCCGACGATGCCCGACATGAACAGGATGGGGATGAAGACCGCGACCAGCGACACGCTGATCGAGACGATCGTGAACCCGATCTCGCCCGCACCCTTGAGCGACGCCTGGAAGCGGTCCATGCCGGCTTCCATGTGGCGATAGATGTTTTCCAGCATGACGATCGCGTCGTCGACCACGAAGCCGACGGCGATCGTCAATCCCATCAGGGAGAGATTGTCGATGCTGTAGCCGAACGCGTACATCAGCGCCAGCGTGCCGACGATCGACAACGGCACCGTGACGCCGGGGATCAAGGTGGCCCAAAGGTCACGCAGGAACAGAAAGATGACGGCAATCACCAGAATGACGGTGATCATCATGGTGAACTTCACGTCCTCGATGGAGGCGCGGATCGGCCCGGTGTGATCGATCAGAACCGAGACGTCTATTCCCGGCGGAAGGGATGCCTTCATCTCCTCCAGCGCGCTGCGCACCTTGGCGACCGTCTCGATGATATTGGCGTTCGGCTGCTTGAAGATGACCAGCAGCACCCCGCGCTTGCCGTAATGCCAGGCCGCAATCTTGGTGTTTTCGGCGCCGTCCACGGCCACGCCGATGTCACGGACCTTGATCGGCGAGCCGTTCCGGTAAGCGATGATCAGATCATTGTACGGCGCCGCCCGCAGCAATTGGTCGTTGTCGTAGATAGTGAAGCTTTGCCGCGGACCGTCGAAGTAGCCCTTGGGCGAATCGACCGTCGCGATCGTCAGCATGGCGCGGATGTCTTCCAGGCTCAGGCCGAGCGAGGCGATCTTGGCCGGATCGATCTGGACGCGCACCGACGGTTTCTGCTCACCGTCGATGTTCACCAGCGCGATACCCGATATTTGCGAAATCTGCTGCGCCAGCATGTTGTCGGTGTAATCGTCGACGACCGTCAAGGGATAGGCATCCGACTGAACAAAGAGATTCATGATCGGCGCATCCGCCGGGTTGACCTTGCGGAAAGTCGGCGGCATCGGCAGGTTTTTCGGCAGAATGCTGGCGGCCGCATCGATCGCGCTCTGAACGTCTTGCGCCGCAGCATCGATATTGCGGTTGAGATCGAACTGCAGGACGATCGTGGCCAGTCCGAGGCCGCTCGACGAGGTCATCTGCGTGACGCCGGAAATCTGCGCGAATTGCCGCTCCAGCGGCGTCGCGACCGTCGAGGCCATAGTCTCAGGGCTGGCCCCGGCGAATGTCGCGGTGACCTGGATGGTGGGAAACTCGACCTGGGGCAATGGACCGACCGGCAGGAACGGAAAGGCGATCGCGCCCATGAGCACGATGCCCGCCATCAACAAATAGGTTGCGATCGGGCGGCGGATGAAGCGCTCGGATATGCTCATGATGCGGCGCGGCTCATTGTTGCGCGGTTTTCTCGGCCGAGGGGGCGCCGGCCGCGGCTGGAACCGGATAGACGGCGACCTTCGCGCCCGGCTTAAGCTTGAATTGGCCATCGACGACGACGCGTTCGCCGGCCGAAAGTCCGCTATCGATCACGGCGACGCCGTCGCGCACCGGTCCGAGCGTCACGCGGCGCCGCTCCACGGTGGAATCCGGCTTGATCACGTAGGCGAAGAGCGTATCGGCACCGCGCTGCACGACTTCGGCGGGAACGGTGACGGCGTTGCGTCGTATCTCGGTTTGCAAATGGGCGTGTATGAACTCGCCCGGCCACAGCGCGTCGTCGTCGTTCGGGAAGATCGCCTTCAGCTGGATCGTGCCGGTCGCGACGTCAATTTGATTGTCGATCAAAGCGAGATGCCCCACGGCGACTGCGGTCTTCTCGTCACGGCCGTAGGCAAACACCGGCAACGTCCGCTGCTTCAGAGCGGAGGTGATATGCTGCAGATGATCCTGCGGGAGAGAGAACACGACGGCGATCGGATGCACTTGCGTGATCACGACCAAGCCGCCGGGATCGCTGGCATGAACGATGTTGCCGCGATCGATCAGCCGCATGCCCGTACGCCCATCGAACGGTGACACGATCGAGGTGTAGCCGAGCTGGACCGCAGCGTTTTCGATCGCGGCCTGATCGCCTCGGATGGTCGCTTCGAATTGCGCGATCAGGGCCTTCTGCGTGTCGACGCTTTGCCGGGTGGCGTAGTCGTTGGCGATCAAACGCATGTAGCGATCGAGATCGAGCCTGGCGTTTGCCAATTGCGCTTCATCCCGCGCCTTGGCAGCCTGCGCCTGATCCAATTGCGCCTGGAACGGACGCGGATCGATTTGCGCCAGTTGCTCCCCGTGCTTGACGTCCTGGCCCTCGGTAAAGTTCACCGCTTGCAGCTCGCCGTCGACCCGCACGTGAACCGTCACGCGATTGAACGCCACGACCGTCCCCAAGCCGGTGAGGTAGATGGGGACATCCTGCTGGCGCGCCTCGATAGCGGTGACGGGAACCGGCGGCGCCGTGAGCGGAACGGCGGATATCGCCGGCTCCCGCGTCTCGATCCAAAAGCCTCCCGCGCCGAGCGCCAGGATGACCGGCACGCCGAACCAGAATCGCGTACGATTCATTGAAAATCCCCGCTTGCAAAAAGGGCGGATGTTCCGGCCTTGGATGGACGGAAAGCCGGAAAACGAGCTTTTGCCCGCACGCGCCATCGGCGCGGCGACGCGGCGTCAAATAAAAATAGAGCTAAGCGACGGGCGGCGCGCGGGCGCGGAATGAAAACGCGGCCTGCGCCGAGACGAATTCAACCCGGGTTTCAACCTGCCCAACGCGGTGGTTCAGAGCGGGCGCGACCAACACCGGCGGCAGCGCCGTCACCCCGGTCGCGAGGAGCGCAATGCTGGCACAGATCGGACAATAATCATCCGGTGCGGGATGGCGATCCCGATCAGTCGAGTCCACAGACGCAAGCGCCGTACGCAACGCGAATTGCGCCTGCGCGACTGGCGCCGGTGGCAGCCCGAGATCGTCGCGATGGATGTGGCCGAATGAAACCGCGGCCTGCAGCGCTAGTGCCAACAGCGCGAGCCACGCACACGACCGGATGTTAGATCGAAACCAGTTCATTGAGCTGCGTCACCGTGTCCGCACCCGTTTCGATCTAGGCGATAATGGTGGCCGCAGGGAATGAAGTCAGGAAGGAAACGACGGTGATCGAGGCGCCCGGATTATGTCATTTTTTCGGCTGCACATTTTCACGAACCAGCCGTCGCGCTTCGACCTTGGTCAGACTTCCGGCGAGGGACCGCACCAGCCCGGCAGGTAATCGGCTTCCGCGCTCTTGGCGAGTTTGAGCGCCATCTCGACGGCGCGGTCGAAATCATCCTCGATGATCTTGCGTTTCACGCGCCGGCGCAAAAATTCCGCCCAGAGAAATTCGCTGTACAGCGTCGTATCCTTGGCAAAGCCGCCGGCGCGGCGCAATTCGCCGGACAGCGAGCGGTACGGATCGTCGACCATGTCAGCGACGGATTTCGGGATATCGTCGTAATGATGGCGACGGCCCTCGGCGTCGAACGGATGCATCCAGTTGCGGTTGTCCATCACGACCCAGAATTCGTCGCGATCAAGCTTGCTGAGATTGGCGGTCACCGTCACGGCAACGTCGACGACATCTTCCTCGTGGAGCGCGCGCGCCAGATGGTGGTGATCGACGACATAATGCCGGTCTTTCGGGCCCAGAACGACGGGGATCATGTGCTTGCCGAGGAATTTGGCGCCCTTCTTGCCCCCGGTCTCGCGCCAGCGTTTGCGCTTGGCCTCCACCTCGCGCATGCCGACCGTGATCTGGGTCGGGCGCAGATCGGCGATCTTCACGGTACTGAGAATGGGCTCGCGAACCGTCATGTTCGGCTCCTTGAATGCAAACGCTATGGGCATCGCGGCGATGTACGCGCACCGGGCGACATATGTATGGAAAAACGTATCGCCGGTCTTCGCGTCAATGAGCTTATTTGGTACGACAGGAGGGCGAGAGGCACAAGGGCACGCGACGGTCGCGGTCGGCCACGACTAGCCCAAAGAGCGCTCCGGGACTTGAAGCGATCATGAACGCATCCGCCGCCAGGCTGCGTCGTTGCGGCGTGATCCCGCTGGCGATCGTCGCGCTCGTCACGATGTGCGGCGTCGATGGCGGGACGCAGCCGGCGCGCGGCACAGAGCGCGCTGTTGCCGCAGCCACGGCGGCGCCGGCGACGTGCCAGCGCGCCGCATTCCGTGTCGTCGTCGATGTCGGTCATACGCTCGACGTACCCGGCGCCATCAGCGCGCGCGGCGTTCCCGAATATGCCTTCAATTTGCGCCTCGCCGGCGAAATCCGCGAGAAGCTGGTCGCGGCCGGCTTCGCCAAGACGGTTTTGCTGATCACCGCGGAAGCGCCGCCGCTCGGCTTGGTGCAGCGCACGCTGCGCGCCAATGCGCTCGGCGCCGACCTGTTCATCTCCATCCATCACGACTCGGTGCCTGAATACCTGCTCGAAAGCTGGGACTATGAGGGGCAGCCCAATCATTTCAGCGACCGCTTCAAGGGCTTCGCCCTTTTCATCTCCAACGACAATGCCGACCGTGCCGGCAGCCTCGCCTTCGGCCGGCTGTTGGGAAAGGCGCTCGAGGCGCGCGGCCTGTCGTACACGCCGCATTACACCCTGGCGCTGATGGCCAATCGCCGCCGCGAACTCCTCGACGCCGCCGCCGGGGTCTACCGCTACGATCAATTGATCGTGTTGCGCGACACGCGCATGCCGTCGGTGTTGTTGGAGGCAGGCTCGATCGTCAACCGCGACGAAGAGCTCGAGCTCGGCACGGCCGAACGCCGTTCGCTGATCAGCGCGGCCGTCGCCGCCGCCGTCGAGGAGTTCTGCGTCGCCCGCTCCAAACGCAACGGCCTGCCGCGCGCCAAGGCCGCGCCACCCGGTCACACCAGCGCCAGCACGGGCGTGCGCTGAACCGTGGCGTAGCGGTTGGCCAGTCAGCGACATTGCCGCGGCCGAGCTCGGCGCGTTCGTCGGGAAAATCTCGGCAGTAATGGGCACACCGGCCCGGCCGTCCTGAAGCGCTGGTGGGCGCGACGGGCGACCTGCAAGAGTTATCTGCAGGAGTTAATGCTTCGCGACTGGCCTCCGGCCACACTAAAGGCTAAAGGAGGATCGGATCAGTACCGCCATCGGCACGGGCCCTTGATGGTGAGCGGAAACGGGCTTGCCGCAGCAAACTTCGACCATGGACCAGCGCACGGACAATCAACCTCGCCAGGACACCGCGCCGGGCCGAGACCCTAAACTTTCCTTCGGCCAGCCGGGCAAGGATCAACCGTGGGTCGGCCGGCTGCGGGCGCGCCGCCGGCAACTCCTCACCATCGCGGCGCTGCTCATCATCGCCGTCGTCGCGCTCGCGGTGTGGTGGGTGAGCGCCGGCAATTACGAGACCACCGACGATGCCTTCATCGATGCACGCACGGTGCCGATCAGCTCGCAAGTCAGCGCCGCCATCGTCGACGTCCCGGTGACCGACAATCAGGCGGTCGAGGCCGGCGCCGTGCTGATCCGGCTCGACGACCGCGACTACAAGGCGCAGCTCGATCAGGCCGTGGCGCAGGTCGATCAGGCGACCGCCAATATCGGCAACATCGAGGCCCAGATCATCGCGCAGCAGGCGCGCATCGACCAGGCCGACAAGCAAGTGGTGCAGGCGCAAGCCGCGCTCACCTTCGCCCAGCAGCAGGACGAGCGTTATCGGCGGCTGGTGGCGAACGGCGCCGTCACCGAGGAAACGGCGCAGCAATACGCCTCCGGCTTCATCCAGGCCCAGGCCACCTACGCCGCCGCGCAGGCCAACGCCGTCGCCACCAAGAAGCAGCTGCCGATTTTCGAGGCGCAGCGCAAACAGGCCGACGCGCAACTCGAACAAGCGCGCGCCGCGAAGGAACAGGCGACGGCCAATTTTTCGCGCACCACCGTCACCGCGCCGGTCGCTGGCCGCGTGGCGCACCTGACCGCCGCCAAGGGCAGCTACGCCGCGGTCGGCCAGGCGCTGATGATGTTCGTGCCGCGCGACCTGTGGGTGACCGCGAACTTCAAGGAGACGCAGTTGCGCACGGTGCGGCCGGGCGCGCCCGTGACGATCGAGATCGACGCCTTCCCGAGCCGCCGGTTCAAGGGCCACGTCGACAGCATCCAGCCCGGCAGCGGCACCGCCTTCAGTCTCCTCCCCGCCGAGAACGCGACCGGCAATTACGTCAAGATCGTCCAGCGGGTGCCGGTCAAGATCGTTTTCGACGAGCCGCCCGACGTGCCGCTCGGGCCCGGCATGTCGGTGGTGCCGAGCGTCGCGATCAAATGAGCGATCAGCGGCCAGGCGGTCAGCGACCGAGCGTTCAACAGCCGAGTGCCGCGCGCGAAAGCCGCTCGGCCGCCGGCGACCGCAGCCCGTGGCTGATCGCCGTCGTCGTCTCCATCGCCACTTTCATGGTCGTACTCGACACCGCGATCGCCAACGTGTCGCTGCGGCACATCGCCGGCAGTCTCGCCATCAGCGTCGACGAAAGCACCTGGATCGTCACGACCTATCTGATCGCCAACGCCGTCGTGTTGCCGATCTCCGGCTGGCTGTCGAACGTGATCGGGCGCAAGCGCTTCTATATGCTCTGCGTCGCGGTCTTCACCATCGCCTCGCTGCTGTGCGGCTTCGCCTCCAGCCTGAACGCGCTGATCGCATTCCGCATCCTGCAAGGGCTCGGCGGCGGCGGCATGCCGACCAGCGAGCAGGCCATGCTGGCGGACACCTTCGCGCCGCACCAGCGCCCGCAGGCGTTCGCGGTCTACGGCATCGCCGTCATCGTCGCACCCACGGTCGGCCCGACGCTCGGCGGCTGGATCACCGACAATTATTCCTGGCACTGGATCTTCTTCATCAACGTGCCGATCGGCATCATCTCGCTCATCCTGGTGCAATGGCTGGTGGTCGAGCCGGACGTGCTCGAGCGCGAGCGCCGCGAGCGCCTCGCCGGCGGGCTCAAGGTCGATTGGATCGGTTTCGCGCTGATCGCGCTCACCTTCGGCAGCCTCGAGCTCGTGCTCGACCGCGGCCAGATCGAGGACTGGTTCCATTCGACCTACATCGTCATCTTCGCGACGATCTCGCTGTGCGCGTTCATCTTCTTCGTGCCGTGGGAATTGACCCACGACGATCCGATCGTCGACATCCGCCTGCTGGCCGGGCGCCAGTTCGCGATGTCGTTCATCGTCATGCTGGCGGTCGGCGCGATCCTGTTCGGCTCGAACCAGATCACGCCGCAGCTCATGCAGACGAACTTCCCCTACACCGCGATGCTGTCGGGTCTGGCGATGATGCCGGGGGGCCTGGCGATGCTGTTGCTGATGCCGATCGCCGGTCAGATCATCCCGCGCATGCAGCCCAAATACTGGATGGCGATCGGCTTTTGCATCATTGCGGCGGCGATGTGGTACTCGACCTCGCTCGCTCCCGACGCGAGCTTCGGTTATTTCGCGACGGTGCGCGTGTTTCAGACGATCGGCATGCCTTTCATGTTCATTCCGATCAACAGCGTCGCCTATGACGGGCTGCCGGTGCAGAAAACCGCCGAAGGCTCGGCATTGATCAACGTGGCGCGCAATCTCGGCGGCAGCATCGGCGTGTCGCTCGCCAACACCGAACTGGTGCAGCGCTCGCAATTCCATCAGGCGCGGCTCGTCGAGAACATGGTCCCATCCTCGCCGGTGTTTCAATCGACCGTCAGCCATCTCTCGCAGTACTTCACGCAGTTCGGCTCGCCGGCCGGCGCGCAGGCGCGCGCCATGGGCTATATCGGCCAATTGGTCGACAACCAGGCCGCGCTCATGGCGTACATCGATATCTTCTATTCATGGGCCATCTTCGCCGCCGTGCTGGTGCCGCTCGTCCTGCTGCTGATACGGCGCGTCGGGCCGCGCGGCGGACCGGCGGCGGCCATGCACTGAAGCATGCGCTGAAGAGCGTGCAATGAAGCGGCACGCCTCAAAAACGCCATCGCGGCCCGCGAACATTTGCCGAGTCGCCTGGCATTGACAGCCTTCCTCATGGGCAAGTCGAATGGGCATAGCGCTGAAAAATGCGCCTCCCGGCGGCACCTACGCCAGCGTACGGCGTTGGCACTGTGACGGCAGCGAGCACAACGGCATGATGCTGAAGCAAGAAAATGGACATCGGTAATACCGCGAGGTTGCTTTAGGCTGTTCTTGCGGTCAAAGGTCCTTTGCGCATTTTGCACGGCACCATTCTTGCTTGGACTCGTTGTCGCTAGGGGTTGTGGGGGGTTCTCATGGGAAGCCCTCGGAAACCAGACCGGGGGAAGAAAGGAGTCGCCAATGTGTGACTTTAGCCTCCAAAGCGTGCGGTCGCGACCCGCGCAGGTCGGTGATAAGCTGGTAACGCGTGACTTCGGGACCGGGACGCGCGGATTTGCGGCCTCGGACGATCTCGGCATGGCCGTGTGCCTGATGCCGGGAACGGAATTGGCTTTTTCCGGCGAAGTCGCATGCCTGCCGGCCGGCCTTCTCGGTTGGAAGACCAAGACCATCAACCATCAGACGGCGATCTTCCGTCAGGTCAACAAAGAGAAGTTGGCCGCGCATCACGACGCGCTCGAATTCCCGGATGGGCGCACCGTGCTGCTGACGCTTCTATGCGAAGGTCAGACGGCGACCGTGCTGCAACTGCCGGCGCAGCCGAAGACCGAAGCGGAAGCCCGCGAACAAGAGCGGGTCGGCTTCATCGGCTGAGGCGACGCGCACGCCTGCGCCGCCGACGCGGCGAGGCAGCAATCAGCAAAACAACCGGCCGCCTGCCGGCGGCCGGCTTTGGTGGGTGTTTTTACACGATTGCATTTCGAGGGCTGGCGAAAGCCGGGGCGTTGTCGTTTGAGTGACTCGTTGAAGCTACTCGTCTGTTTCAGTTAACTCGTCTGCGTTTGTGTCTCTGTGTTTGTGTCTCTGTGTTTGTGTCTCTGTGTTTGTGTCTCTGTGTTTGTGTCTCTGTGTTTGTGTCTCTGTGTTTGTGTCTCTGTG
>Ga0326727_10006705_pt1 | contig 31254 bp, 31 predicted proteins | sample MB2enrmetagenome_FD_207643 | JGI IMG/M metagenome (GOLD analysis project Ga0326727, IMG submission 207643) | Lab enriched peat soil microbial communities from McLean, Ithaca, NY, United States - MB29MY | ecosystem: Environmental > Terrestrial > Soil > Wetlands > Peat | place: USA: New York... | reverse complement strand
AAACCTCTGGAGAGCTGAGCTGCGCTCCCCGCAAATCTATCGACTGCTGCAAAAACGTAGGGGCCTAATGGCCATTTTCCGGCCATATTTGACGATGACGAGCCAAATTCACGCCGGATTTAGGTATTACACCCACAGCGTGAGCGACGACCGCATGGCGGCAGCAGGGGCGATGCTTTTTGCGATTCTCATCCATTCCGCGGACGAAAGCGGACTGAGAGCGGACTAAGAAACGCTCACCCCTTCCTAAATTCTTCAAAATCAAGTACGTCGAGAAGCCGCCGAAAGAGACCTTTTCAATGCGGACTGAAAGCGGACTGGCTGCCGCCGGCTGATCTCGTCTAAATCGTTTGGAATGATGGTGCCGCGGGACGGAGTTGAACCGCCGACGCCAGCCTTTTCAGGGCTGCGCTCTACCACCTGAGCTACCGCGGCGCGATGAATTATTCTGGGGCTGTTTTGAATTCCTGTCAAGAATCGTGTTTTTATCGCGAGAGACGAAGCGCCTTGATCTCGCTGGGCGTCAGTTCGCGCCACTTGCCGACTTCCAGGCCGGCCAAGGTCAGCGGTCCCAGACCGGTGCGGACCAGTTTCAAGACTTTAAAGCCCACAGCTTCGATCATGCGCCGGACCTCGCGGTTCTTTCCCTCCGCGAGCACGACTTCCAGCCAGGTGTATTTCCCCCGGTCTTCCAGGCGCCGCACGCTGATGGGACTTGCCATATCTCCGCGCTTTATCTCGACGCCAGCGTTCAGCTTGGCGATGGTCTCCTCGCTCAGGAGTCCGCTGGTTTTTACAAGATAGGTCTTGAAAACCTTGCTGAGCGGGTTTGTGACATGGTCGGCGAACTCGGTATCGTTCGTCAGCAGGAGAAGCCCGGAGGTGTCCTTGTCCAGGCGGCCCACGGGCGAAACCCACTTACCGATATCCTTCAGATAGTCGTAGATCGTCTTGCGCTCGCCAGGATCACCGTGACTGGTGATCACGCCCTTGGGCTTGTAAAACACCAGATAGGTCTTGCGCGCCGGCTTCAGACGTTGGCCGTCAAGATGCAGCGTTACCTGATCCGGCCGCACCCATAGATCCGGATCGCGTACCACCTTGCCATTTACCTTCAGGCGCCCGGCTTGAATAGCCTGGCGCGCGTCGGTGCGCGAGGCCAGGCCAAACCGCGAAAGCACGCGGTCGAGAGTCATGGTGGCTTTGGATTGCATGTCGCCTGCGGCGGAAAATGGAAACTGGAAAATAGAAACTGGAAAATCGGGAATGAGATACGGCCACTGAGGCCTGCAGTACCCGCTTCCCTGTCATTCTGATGGCAGCGAAGAATCTCCGCAGTTCCCGGGCTTTCAACTACGTGGATTCTTCGCTGGCATGAAAATGACTCCCCTCCTCGGCGGGAGGAGGGGCAGGGGTGGTGGGTGGTATTGTAAGCGAACGTCAACCACCCCTAACCCCTCCTTTATCAAGGAGGGGAACATGATTTGACTCCCAGCCCCGGATTCTATTTTCCATTTTCCATTTTCCAGTTTCCATTTTCCAGTTTCCAATTTCCAGTTTCCAGTTTCCATTTTCCATTTTCCTGCCTCAAATCTGGATTTCCGTGCCTACCCCCTGCCGCACGGCGGCCTCGAGGACCAAGTGGGCGGCGACGGCGTCCTGCACCGCAACGCCCACGGACTTGTAGAGCGTGATCTGGTCTGGTGAGGCACGGCCAGGCCGCGTTCCCGAGATCAGTTCACCGATCTCCGCATGGATGTGGTTTGTCCCGATCAGCCCATCACGGATTGCCAAATGCAAATCGTTCGAGCCGGAGGGCGCGGGCGCGAGGGCCGCCGCGCGGGTTTCCACCACCAGCAAGGATCGCCGCACAACCTCGCCGTCCAGTTCCCGGCCGGTGGCGTGCAGCCCCACAGAGGTAATGTGCATACCTGGGGCCAGCCATTCACCCTTAAGAACGGGATCAGGGGAGTGCGTGGTCGTGCAGATTATGTCAACGCCCGCCAACCCCTCCTTACCTAAGCCGAACGCCTTGGTCGGGATTCCTTGGCTGCGAGCAATCTCTTCCGCCAAGGCGGCGGCCCGCGATTCATCACGCCCCAACACATGAAGCTGGTTAATCGGCCGCACTCGCGGGATAGCCTTGGCGTGAGCGCGTGCCTGGACGCCCGTGCCGACAACCGCCAGAACTCGCGCCCCCGGTGGCGCCAGCAGTCGAGTCGCAAGGGCTGAGCCGGCGGCAGTTCGCGCGGCAGTAATCGCGGTACCGTCCATCAGGCCGCGCGGCGAGCCCGTACTGGCGTCGAAGACCAGGATTACGGCCTGGTGGCTCGGCAGTCCGCGCGCCGCGTTGCGCGGAAAAACGCTTACCAATTTGGTGGAGAGAATTTGCGCGGCGCCCAGGAAGGCGGGCATCGCTGCCAGCAAGCCTCCGTGCTCGGGAGCCTGCGCGACTACGCGCGCCGGCATGGACACGCGCCCGTTGCTCAGTTCGGCCATCGCCGGACCGAGCGCCTCGATCAGGCGATCCAGGTCCAGCAGGCTTTCGACCTCGTGTCGGTTGAGGAAGAGCATAGTTCAGAGTCGACACTTAATAATCAGCAGTCCACAGTCGACAGTCAACAGTCGACAGTCGATTGTCAACAGTTGATAGTTGCCTCTCGCGAATCTGTCATCCTGAGCGCAGCGAAGGATCCCGGCAGTTCGTATTCGGCTCACCCATTTAAGAACCACTGCGGGGATGCTTCGCTGCGCTCAGCATGACAGGCTGTGGTTTTTCGGCACACCTCGTCTTGCATCGATGATTTCTTGGCTGTCAACTGTCGACCGTCAACTATCGACTGTCAACTGTTCTTTAGAAACGACACCTCGTCGAGCCAAATAAACGCCTGCACCATCGGTTCCTCGGCTGCATCGAGCTGATTGCTCGGGCCGAAGAACCCAACCCGCCCGTCGACGAGGAAGACCACACGATCGGCGAGCTTGCGCGCCAGTTTCATGTCGTGAGTCACAACCACCGAAGTGAGCCCCTTCTTGCGCTTCAGTTTGAGAATCAGGTCCGCGATGGTCTGCGCCATCAACGGGTCCACCATGGTGGTGGGTTCGTCATAGAGAATGGCTTCCGGCTCGGCAGCCAGGGCCCGCGCAATGGCTACGGCCCGCTTCTTGCCGGTGCTCAGGTCGGAAGGCATGAGATCACCGGCGTCTTCGAGTTCCACCATAGCCAAGAGTTCCGCCACCTGCGCCTGAATCTTGGATTCGTCCAGGGCCAACCCCCGTTCGGCGCGCTCGCGAAGAGGATAAGCAACATTCTCACTCACCGTCAGAGAATCAAACAGTGCGCCCGATTGAAAGACCATGGTCACTTTGCGGCGAATAGCGCTCAAGTCTTCCTCGGACATCTTTGAGACTTCACGGCCGGCAACGAAAACCTGGCCCGCGTCCGGATACAGAAAACCCAGAATATGCTTGAGGGTCACACTTTTCCCCACGCCGCTTTTCCCCAAGACCACCACCATTTCGCCCCGCCGGACATCAAAATTCACGTCATAAAGCACCGGCGTATCCTGGAAGGATTTGTAAACGTGGACGAATTGTATGTATGGGGATTCCGAGCCTTTGGGTTCCGGGCTGCTCATTGAACCCATTACTGTCGCACCCTCTCGTATTCCTCCGGTGTATTAAGGTTACAAAAAATGCGGGTGGAGAATCCCGCCCGTGCAAACTCCGCCTTGGAGATGGGGCGCCGCGGGATGCGCAAGAAGAACCGGCCCACTTGGTTCTGTCCGGACTCGAGGCAGGCCACAACCCTCGCGAGCGCACACCGGCGCAGCACGATGCAAAGTGGGTACCGCCCGCCAGTCCAGCGCGGGGGAACAGTTGCCAGGGCAGTTGTCCCCATGGCCTGCTGACACAGGTACCGAAGAAACCGCGCCTGCATCAAGGGCATATCACAGCCCAAAAACAAACTGAACTCTGTGCGCACCCTATGCAGCCCCGCATGAATGCCCCCCAGCGGGCCTTTGCCGGGGATTTCATCTTCGTAAACCTGAACTCCTGTGTCGCCCAATTTGGCGGAAGGGCCGATGACGCCGACGGTGCCACACACGGCGCGCAGTAAACGAATCTGCCGGTCCACTAGCCTCTCCCGGCCCACCGGCAAGCAAGCCTTGTCGGTTCCCATGCGCCGGCTTGCTCCTCCCGCAAGCACGAATCCCGTGACCTCGCTGAAACGCCGAGGCCGGCTCACGGGGAATCTCCTGTCTGATCTGTCCTTGGCATCTCGACCTTGCGCTCCAGGCCGGTCAATAAGAATTTGCCATCATTGCTCAGCGTGGGCCGGTAGATATAGTGCTTTTCGGGAAGCTCGAAGGCAAGCGCGTCCGGCGAGCCGGCTTTGGCTTCGCGGGCCTGGAAAACCTGGTCATCCAGGAATTCCTGCCAGTGCGTTTCGATCAGTTGGCGAAACTGCTCGAGGTTCGGCGTATTCGTTTTCAGGAATCTTCCGGGGTCGATCAGGGCGTAAGCGCTGCCATAATCGTGAAGGTGCAGCGCCGCAATGAAACGATAGAGGGTGTTATCGGGTCCGGACGAGTAATCCGTCTGGACGGGAACGTAGGCTTGTCCATCCCAGTGGTAGACGCATCGGGCCTGGAAGCCTCGACGCCCACCGGGCTCGAACTCCAGCAGGCCCGGGTCGGCGAGCCCGGTTTCGATCATCACTGTCTGGTCAAGCCCGGGGTCATCCAGAAATTCAATCCGGCCGTGCTGGAGTGGATTATAGCGGTTGTCACCCACTTGGCTGTCCCAGAGTAAGCCAGCCTCGTGTTCGCGCACTTGAAATACCGTTGGATAGGGCAGGCGGTCCTCCCCGATCACATTCACCACGGCAATGCCTTGCGCTACACCCTTCCCCAATCGGACGATCCTGAATTCAGAATGCTGCCCCGCGGCGGCTAGGGACGAGGCCTTCCAGTGAGCCCCGTCCCAAGAGAGCAAGTAGAGTCCCAGCCAAGAAGATGGGGAGGCCGGCGACTGAACATCCGACTGACGCTCTCCAACACCCGGCATCTTCATGACAACTTCCGGAACCCCATCGCCGTCCAGATCGCCCAATTCGATAAGCTCCACCGTTGGAATTTCGCGTGGGGCCGCATCCGGTTTCATCACCCGTGTGTCAAACGCTTGCCCTAATGCGCCAAGGTCCGGACTGGATACGTTTTGCAAGACTGCCCGAATCCCAGCCAACGTCTCATCGGGCGGTTCGGTTCCAGAGGATTGCTGCTCAGACCCCGCCGGTGTTTGTCCTTGCGGGCTCTCCGCGCCGGCCTGGTTGGCTTGGGTTTGTGTTTCGCCGAGCGCTGGGTCGACGGCTTGCGCCACTCGGTCCGATGGACGATTTTGGAACGGGGGGCGGGGCGGCCAGGCTAGGCCGCTGGCTGGGGTCGCAAGGACCGTCACCAGACCAAGGAGCCATACTCGAAGGTGAAAGCCGTTTAGACTGTTGATGTTTTCCGGGTTAAGTTGCATGACCATCAGCATTATAGAATATCGGCGTCTCTCTTACCAGCGGCCCGGGCGGAGCGCTTGGCGATTTGAGGCCGAGGTGGGGGTTTAGCACTCGGGAGGTTCGAGTGCCAAATCATGACTTTTTGACGCTTGACAAATTCTTCCGAGAGAGGTACGCTAGCAGTCGGCAGTTAAGAGTGCTAAGCGTCCGTGGAACATCCGATGGCATCGCCGCTCTGCGCCACAGTGAGTAGGACACTTTGGGGTAGAACCGGGGTTAGACCGCAGGAAATTCCTTGGAGCGAGTAACCTAAAAAAAGTGAATGAAAGGAGACCAATATGAAGGTAAAGCCCCTTCATGATCGGATTCTGATCAAGCGAGTGGAAGAGAAAGAAACCATAAAGGGTGGAATTATCATCCCCGACACCGCCAAGGAGAAGCCCCAGGAGGGTGAAGTAATCGCCGTGGGCGGCGGGAAGAAGACCGAGGAGGGGAAGGTCATTCCTCTCGATGTGAAGGCAGGAGACCGCATTCTGTTTGGAAAGTACTCCGGCACCGAGATCAAGATCGACAACGAAGAGTACCTGATCATTCGTGAAGACGAAGTGCTGGGAATCATTGAGGCGGCCAAGCAGTCAGCCGCAGGTGGGAAGAAATAAGCGGGTCTAATGGCGCGACAGGGCTTGCCCCAGGGCATCGCGTGCCGCGCGATCGATAATGGGCTCGACAAATCCGCGATCCGTCAGACGACGGAGCGGAGCCAAAAATTTGGAGGGAGTAGAAATGGCAAATGCAAAACAGATTGTACTCGGTGAAGAAAGCCGCCAGGCTATTCTGCGCGGTGTGAACAAGCTGGCGGATGCTGTAAAAGTCACGTTGGGTCCTAAGGGCCGCAACGTGGTTCTGGACAAGAAATTCGGTTCCCCCACGTCCACCAAAGACGGTGTGACTGTGGCCAAGGAGATCGAACTGAAGGATCCCCTCGAGAACATGGGCGCTCAGATGGTCCGTGAAGTAGCGTCCAAGACGTCCGATGTCGCCGGCGACGGGACGACCACGGCAACCGTCCTGGCGCAGGCGATTATCCGCGAGGGCGTGAAGACGGTGGCGGCCGGCGCGAACCCGATGGCGATCAAGCGGGGAATCGAGTTGGCGGTGCGCACGGTTTGTGGGTATGACGAGCTCCAGAAGGACGGCTCGAAGAAGCACGTTAAGGGCGAACTGGAAAAGCTCTCCAAGCCCGTTGAGGGTTCGATGATCGCGCAGGTCGGCGCGGTTTCCGCCAATAACGACATAGAGATCGGGGAGATTATTGCGGAAGCTATGAAGAAGGTGGGCAAAGACGGCGTGATCACGGTCGAGGAAGCTAAGACCATGGAGACGGCGCTGGAGGTGGTGGAAGGGATGCAGTTCGACCGCGGATACCTCTCGCCTTACTTCGTGACCGATCCTGACCGGATGGAGTGCGTCCTCGAGGACCCCTACATCCTGATTCATGAGAAGAAGATCAGTTCGATGAAAGACCTCCTGCCCTTGCTGGAGCAGATTGCCAAGTCGGGCAAGCCGCTGCTGATCGTGGCGGAGGAAGTGGAAGGCGAAGCCCTGGCCACCCTGGTGGTCAACAAGCTGCGTGGCACCCTGCACTGCAGCGCCGTCAAAGCCCCTGGCTTCGGCGATCGCCGCAAGGCCATGTTGGAGGATATTGCCATCCTTACGGGCGGCAAAGCCGTCACGGAAGACTTGGGCATCAAGCTCGAGAACGTGAGGCTCGAAGACCTTGGCCGTGCGAAGAAGATCACCGTGGACAAGGACAACACCACGATCGTGGAGGGCTATGGGAAGAGCTCCGCGATTGAAGGCCGCGTAAAACAGATTCGCACTCAGATCGAAGACACCACCTCCGACTACGACCGCGAAAAGCTGCAGGAGCGGTTGGCGAAGCTGGTGGGCGGCGTGGCCCAGATTAAGGTTGGGGCTGCGACCGAGTCCGAGATGAAAGAGAAGAAAGCTCGCGTTGAAGATGCGATGCACGCCACCAAGGCTGCCGTCGAAGAGGGCATCGTTCCGGGCGGCGGCGTGGCTCTGATTCGCTCGATTCCGGCGCTCGAGAAACTGAAGGCTGCCGGGGATGAGCAGATCGGCATTGACATCGTGAAGCGCGCGCTGGAAGAGCCGCTGCGACTGATCGTCCAGAACGCGGGCGAGGAAGGCGCGGTGGTGTGCGAGAAAGTGCGTGCCAATTCCAATCCGAACTTCGGCTTTGACGCGCAGGCTGAAACCTACGGCGATTTGGTCGAGGCGGGCGTTATCGATCCGACCAAGGTCACTCGCACAGCGCTTCAGAACGCCGCTTCCATCGCTTCACTCATGCTGACCACCGAAGCGTTGATCAGCGAGATCCCGGAGAAGGAAGAGAAGCACCCGATGCCTCCGGGCGGCGGCGGCATGGGCGGCGGGATGTACTGAGGTAGTTGACAGTCAACAGTTGACAGTCGACAGTGAAGGCCGAGGGTAGGGGCGGTTCGCGAACCGCCCCTACGCCAGCAGTTCACGAAGCCAGGCCAACTATCGACAAGATCGAGGGCGGGGGAACGTTTCCCCGCCCTTCTTTTAATATGGGTTCGTGGGAGGAGGAACACAAATGGACCGCACGCCACAAGTCAATGCATCAGAGTTTCAACGGGCATACGCCCAGCTTCAGGCCATGAAGTCTCACATCCCCGGAAATGTCACCGAGCGGCTCGTGGAGGAGTACAATGGGCTGGTGGACCGGGTTCGAGATTCCTGTGGCCTGGACGTCTCGCAGTCTCGAATCATGGACTCAGAGCTTCGCCGTGTCTGTCATTCTGGGGGCATGGTGGATTTCAACCGCGAGACGCACAGGAACTTCTACGGTCCCCCGGAATGTGACCACGACTTGTTTCTCAGACGCATTGATGGTTTGCTATTGTACCTGCAAGCTCAAAGTCCTCCTTCGAACCCTGTGATAGGATTTCGTTAACGGGCCAATTTGATGAGCAAGCCTACGAGTAATCCGCGGAACCTGCTGATGGCTCACCTCGCGGAGCTCTTTCTTTCTCCCTTTGTGAGGACGGGCCTGCTCTCCGGCAGGTGGGTTCCCTTCGGGCAGTGCATTATAGCGGCCCAAGAGGCCTACGAAACAGGTGCTCTCTTGGGACATCGCTTCCACGACAAGATTCCCATTTTTGTGAAGCTCTTCTGCGAACCGGGCCGCGAAACCGACCTGGCAGCGTGCATGGGCGAAATCGCTCGGGCCGAGGTGGCATCCTGCCAAGTTGAGACAATGACGTTTTTCGAACTGAGGTGGGAAAAGCATGTCGCCTCCATGATGGGAGCGATGCGGCGCGCAGGTCGGACAAACCTAACCGAAACACACTCTTACTATCTGATCGCGAGCGAGAGGGTCCGGTACGCCAATGTGTACCGATGGCTCCAGAGCGTCACGTCGGAGGGGACCGCGTTGGGCATGTGGCTGCCCGAGCTCGCGGAGAAGCTCTGGAGAAACTCTTACGCACTGCCCAAGGGGGAAAAGGAGCTACAGGAGTGGGCCGCTTGGCGCTCATATGGTCTCAACTTGCCGGAGACCCCGCCGGCGCCGGAGAGCCTCGAAGCGGCGGAAGCGCGTGTTGTTTCCTACATCGTCCCTTACATCTCCCAACGTTGGCCGGAGATGCTGCAAGAATTGGGGCTGTGAGTGATAGCCCGCCGAAACGGGACCCGTTCTTGCGGATTGGGGGAGCGTATGCGGCGCGCCCTTGTCAAGGCGCGTAGCCAGAGGAGGCGGTGATGAGCGTCACAATTGTCAGAAATTTAGGGGCACCGCAGTTTGCAAGGCCGGTTGAGGCGGCGGTCCGTAAAGCCATAGCGGAAGCCCCCGGGGACTGGAACGTGTGGATCGAGGAGTCACAAAACAAGGCGGCGTGGACGATAAGGGTCGAGGGCCCCGCCGGTTTCCGGTGGAAGTGCGAGTTTTTCGGGCCCGAAGAGCAGACTCCCGCGTTTATCGGGGCCGCAATCAAACAGGTGGTCACAGGATACCGTTCCACGCAGCCGCTCAGTGCGTAAGGAATTTGCCCGTGACAATAGCCAATCCATGAGAAATCCAAAGAGATTTCGTACTCGTTCTCAGCAGGCGAAGGTTCTGAAGCGCCGCAAAGATACGGTGCTTCGGGAGGAGCCAGCGAATCTCTCCGCCGCCTACGAGCTTCTGACCAGTTCCTCATCCGACTTCTTCAAGGGCGGCCGTCGCCAACCGAAGTTGGATAAACGCTTGGGTCGATAATGCAACCCCCCGATCATGCGCAGTCATTCGAGCGAAAGCGGGAATCCATTCGTAGGGGCGATTCGCGAACAGCCCCAACTTCCCAACAGTGGGCTCGCTTTCGCGGGAATGGGACGCCCTGCGAACCCCAAACCAATTGTGTATAATGCAAACAGGTTTGAGTATGACCAAAGAAGATCGGGACAAGCTAATCCGTCTAATTTCTTCACCACCCGCAGGCAGCAAGATTGCCGCTGCCAAAGAGTTCGGGGCTGATCTCACGCTGCTAGTAAGTGCGCTTGAGTTAACTCCAACCGAGCGCCTCGAGAGACTTGCTGACGCACAAGAGTTTGTACGCGACTGGCAAGCTGCCATGAAAACTTCGGCCCGCGATTAAATGATTAAGATCGTGGCAGTGGCTCGATGACGACGGCAGTTCCGTAGCAGAGGACTTCTGTCGCGGACTCTCGTCCTACCACCTCGGAGGCGTCGTAGTGGAGTCCGACGACGGCGTTGGCGCCTACCTGCAGGGCGTGCTCGATCATCAAATCGTAGGCCTGCTGGCGAGCCTGCTCGCACATCTCGGTATAGGCGCCGATGCGCCCTCCAATAAGGCTCTTCAATCCTCCCAGGATACCCTGGGCGATGGTGGGCGCGCGCACGATGATGCCGCGCACGACTCCCTTGTATTCTCTAATGCGGTAACCGTCAATGTTCAAGGTTGTGGTGACGGGGATGTTCATGGTCGACTCCTAGGCTGGTTGACCGCTCGGTTCGTGCCCCCCAGACTCCTCGACTTCCCGGCTCCTCGACTGCTCGACTCCCATCAGTGTCGATGCGGCCTTCTCTTTCAAAGCCTTGATGCGGTCGCGGAGCTGAGCGGCCTTCTCGAACTCAAACTGCTTGGCGGCTTCACGCATTTGCTTCTCAAGGTTCTTGGTGAGTTCTTCGAGTTGGTCAGGGGTGACGGGCTCCTCCGGCAGGTCGGCGGGCACCTCGACATAGTCCGCCGCGACGATGGAGGCCAAAACCATATCAACGGGTCTGACAATGCTCTCCGGCGTGATGCCGTTATCTTCATTGTAGCGAGTCTGCTTGGCGCGCCGGCGGTAGGTTTCCGCGATGGCCCGGTTCATTGACTCCGTCATACGGTCGGCATAGAGGATGGCCTTCCCGTGCAAATTCCGCGCCGCGCGTCCCATGGTCTGGATCAGCGCTCCGGCCGAGCGCAGGTAGCCTTCCTTGTCGGCGTCGAGAATGGCGACCAGCGACACTTCGGGCAGGTCAAGCCCTTCGCGGAGAAGGTTGATGCCGATCAGCACGTCGAACTCGCCGCGCCGCAAGTCGCGCAGGATTTTCACACGCTCGAGGGTTTCGATTTCGGAGTGAAGGTAGCGGCAGCGCACGCCGACTTCGGCATAATACTCCGCCAGGTCCTCGGACATGCGCTTGGTGAGCGTGGTCACCAGAACCCGTTCGTTCGCCTCCACCCGGCTGCGAATATCGCCCAGCAGGTCCTCGATCTGGTGGCGCGTGGGACGGACTTCCACCTCGGGGTCAATGAGCCCGGTGGGGCGGATGATTTGCTCGACGACTTCGCCGCCGGATTTGGTCAGCTCGTAAGGGCCGGGAGTGGCGGAGACATAAATCAACTGCCCCACCCGGTGTTCGAATTCCTCGAAGGAGAGCGGGCGGTTGTCCAGCGCGGACGGCAGACGAAAACCGTAGTCTACAAGTGTTTGCTTGCGGGAGCGGTCGCCGTGGTACATGCCGCGCAATTGCGGCACCGTCTGGTGGCTCTCGTCGACAAAGATCAGGGCGTCCTGGGGCAGGTAGTCGAGCAAGGTGGGCGGCGGCTCGCCCGGCAGACGGCCGGAAAGGTGGCGCGAGTAGTTTTCAATGCCGTGGCAATAGCCGATCTCCTTCATCATCTCGAGGTCAAACATGGTGCGCTGCTGGACGCGCTGGGCTTCCACCAGCTTGCCTTGCTTCTCGAGTTCGGCCCGCCACCATTCCAGTTCGCTGAGGATGCGCTCGACCGCGTCCTCTTTTCTTTCGGCAGGCAGCACGTAGTGCGTTCGAGGATAAATCGGCAGGCGGGAATAGGTCTGCTTCACCTGACCGAACAGCGGGTCAATCTGGGACAGGCTCTCCACCTGGTCGCCCCACATTTCGATGCGGTAAGCAACATCCTCATAAGTGGGAAAAACTTCAATGACGTCGCCGCGCACGCGGATAGCGCCGCGCCGGAAGTCCGCGTCATTGCGTTCGTACTGGATCTCGACCAGCCGCCGCAGGATGTCTCGCCGCTCGATCTTCTGCCCCTTCTCCAGCAGCAGGACCATTCCGTAGTAGGCGTCCGGAGACCCCAAACCGTAAATGCAACTGACGCTGGCCACGATCACGCAATCGCGGCGCTCGAAGAGCGAGCGAGTCGCGGACATGCGAAGCTTGTCCAGTTCGTCGTTGATGGTCGCTTCTTTTTCGATGTAAACGTCGGAGGCGGGGATGTAGGCTTCGGGCTGATAGTAATCGTAGTAGCTCACGAAGTACTCGACGGCGTTGCGCGGAAAGAAGGAGCGGAATTCGTGGTAGAGCTGGGCGGCAAGCGTCTTATTGTGAGCCAGTATCAGGGTGGGGCGGTTCACCGCCTCAATGACCTTGGCAACCGTAAAGGTTTTGCCGGAGCCTGTGACTCCAAGCAGAACTTGATGGGGTTTGCCCTCCTCAACTCCCCGCACAAGCTCCTGGATGGCCGTCACCTGGTCGCCGCGCGGCTGGTAGTCGCTGGAAAGATCGAAATTCCTGGAGCCGAGATCGTGTTCCATGGTGGTTCAATTATATCAGGTGATGAATGAATTCTGGGATGGCACCAGTGCGCGAAAGAGGTGCCGGTCTTCGCAGGTTGCGGAAAAAACCCCGTGGCCTGTCATTCCGAGGAGTTTCCATGGGGCTGTGGCCCAGCCGAGGCAATGAAAATCAGCGTCGTCCCCGCGAAAGCGGGGACCCATTGTCGGTCCAATGGATTCCCGCTTGCGCGGGAATGACGTGACTATCAGGCGAGCCGAAGGCGACGAGGAATCTCTCAGTGCCGAGATTACAAACCAGAGCGAGATTCCTCGCTCCGCTCGGAATGACAAGGCAACGGGTTTTTCCGCAGCCTGTCCAGGCCGGCGTCTGACGACATGAAGGCCGGAGCTCCATTCGAGATTGAACTCTGCCGATTCCAGCGGTGGGGCCAGCAGGGGACGGCAAGTTGTGTTAAGATAGTGGGTTTCGCGGCAACTAAACAGAATTGTGAGGCGGGGTCAATGGATCAAAACAGGTGGCGTCGAGCATTTGGGTTGACAGGGGGGGCGCTGATCGCGGCGCTTGTTGCGGGTGTTGCATACGGCCGGCCGGCAGGCGGGCAAGCGCCTACCGGGACAACCCCGAGTCCGGCCCCTGCTGCCGCGCCATCTTCGCCAGACAAGGTCGTGTTGAAGGTCGACGATCAATCGGTAACTCAAGAGGAAATTGAAAAAGCCATTCACGGCCTTCCTCCGCAGGCGCAGACTTCTCTGGCCCGGCAAGGGAAGAAGCCCTTGGGAGATGAGTATGTTATGATGCTGGTTCTCTCCCGTGAAGCCGTTAGCAATCATCTTGACGATTCTCCCGACTACAAGGAGACGCTCGCCTTGACGCGACTCAAAATCCTGGCGCAGCAGGAGTACCAGCAAATCCTGCAACGGGCAGCCGTGACACCTGAAGAGGCGAGCAATTATTTTGCCGCACATCAAAGCGATTTCGATGAACTCCAGGTGCTCCAAGTTACGGTTCGCAAGAAACCGGAAGGAGCCAAGGAAGGGACCCCGGGGTTTCCGCCGGAGGAAGCCAAGGCCCGCGCGGAAGAGATCCGCCAGGCGTTCATTGCCGGGCAAGACCCAAAGCAATTGGCCGACAAATTTCAAATGGCCAACGTCGTGCGGGTGGACAGCCAGCCTCAGACGATTCACCGGGGGCAGGGCGCAGCGGACATGGTGAAGGCGGCCTTCGAGCTCAAACCCGGCCAGGTAACTGAAGTGTTTGACTCTGGGATTGCGGTGGGATTCCTGAAAGTTGTCTCGCACCAGGCGGCGGATTTGAAAAGCGCCACTCCAAAAATCGAAAGCATTCTCCGGCCTCAAAGGATCAACTCTGCGTTGGAGGCGCTCAAAGCAAAATCCAAGATCTGGATGGATGACGCCTACTTTGCCTCGCCCACGGGGCCGCAAAGTCCGCCCAAGCCGACTTTGACGCCAAGTGCACCGACTGTTCCTAAATAGTTCAGCGCCAAAGTAGGTACTAGTACCAGCACCGATGTGGGGTACAGCCAACTTCCATTAAAGGAAGGGACGCGCGAAGTGTTGACAATCCCGTCCCAAGCCTCTGGCATTCGTCAGACCACTCATCGAAGTTTTTTTTCAACAGCTCTGTTGAAAACCTTGTGGAAAAGGTGGCTGCGTGTTACGGGAAGGTTAACGATTGGAAGAGCTTTTAACTCTTTGCACCAACCTGTAGCATCTTTTGGGCTGATCCCATAACCCTCAAGAATTCTCTCCCCTCAATTCCGGATTTGGCACGCCCATTGCGCGCCTTCGATACTAAAGTTGGGGTTGCGGTCTCTTGAGTTTGACTTCAACGGTCTGATTATCCTGTTCAAGCTCAATTTCTTTGCCAAAACTCTGATGACGTTCAGCCGTTACGATCAAAAGGACAGTTCCTTTCGGAATATTCGTGAACGTGTATTGTCCTTGTGCATTGGTTTTCGCTCCGTAGGTGACATCACGATGGAGCTTGCCGGATTTGAACTTGAGCGTCAGGCGCGCCTGGCTGACAACTTCACCGGTTTCCGCTTCTTTCACCACGACGTTGAAACTGAACTCGGGAATTGGCGGCTGTTGCGCAGAGTTGCTAACCACGCCGGAAAGTAGAATAACTATACCGATACAAATCCAAATTGCGGGCCGCGAATAATTCGAGCCAAACATGCTATGACCACTCCTTCCTCGATCTCTCTCTTGTCAACTCCTCAAATGAATCTTCTCAACAACTTATCTTCGCCGGGCGCCGGCGCCTAACCGGTCTCCGCTGCGCCTGACGCCCTTACGGACTCGGATATCCACTGCAAGTACCTGCGGGAACCCTCGACAATTGGGAGGCCGATGATCTCAGGCGTTTGATAACTGTGAAGCCTGACGATCGCAGATTCGATCTCAGCAAACAATGCCCGGGCGCTCTTGATGATCAGCAGGCATTCCCCTTCTTCGAGGGTTTGGCCTTGCCAGCGATAAACCGATTCGATGGCCGGAAGGATGTTGACGCAAGCGGCAAGTTGAGCTTCTACCAAGTGACGTGCGATCTTGCGGCCTTCATCTTGGTTTGCCGCCGTGACGAGGATGACGATTTTATCCGTCACAATTCCTCCCGCGCCGCCGGCATTGCCGCGAAGTCCCGCAAGTGCCGGGCCCACCCGGCGTTCAGGCTCACACCTGCACCTCCGGATAACTCGCTGGATAACTCGCTTGCTCGAAGCCTCTGCTCAGGATACAATAGCGCGTGCAGGGTCGGCAATGCCAACCGGACTGTTGCCGCCCCACAACGCGGACCATTAATTTGCAGGGCGCGATCAAGGCCGCGGCCGGGCGGGCGGTGGCAAGACGCCGTGGCAGCGAGCGATCGGGTAGGTGGGCTTGCACTGCGGAGAGTTCCGCGCTTGGGCGATGGAAATGCTCCCCTGGGATACGGCAACTCTACGCCGTTATGCGACATACACACTCGTTGTGGTTTGTGTAGTGCTGCTCGTCCACGAGATCTTGGGGGCGCATGGCTTCATGGCTCTGCGCCAGGAACGAAAGGAAATCGAAAGCCTGCGGCAGCAGATTCGCCAGCTCGAGGACGAAAACGCGCAACTCGACAAGCGCATCAAGGAACTTCAGTCCAACCCCAAAGCCATCGAACGGATGGCGCGCGAGGGTATGGGGCTGGCCCGTCCTGGAGAGTTGATCTTTACCGGCGTGCCCGAAAACGATCCCCGCAAAGAGCAAACTCCTCACGCCGCTCCCGACCACACGGCGAAGTGAACCTGCCCACCCTCGGACAACACAATTCTCCCCTCAATCCCCTCACAGGCACTGTCGAGTGCGGGAGTGCTCGCGCTCGATTGTGTTGGGCAGAATGCGTCTCTTACCGCACCACGCCTTCCAACGGACTGGAAGCTGCGGCGTAGAGTTTTCTGGGCATGCGGCCGGCGAGGTAAGCCTGGCGGCCGGCGATGATAGCGTGCTGCATCGCTTGTGCCATCAGGATGGGGTCTTGAGCGGCGGCTATGCCCGTGTTCATCAAGACCGCATCGGCGCCCAGTTCCATAGCTACGGCGGCGTCGGACGCCGTGCCTACCCCTGCATCCAGGATAAGTGGCACGCTGGTGATCATCTCCCGCAGGATGCGTATATTGGCGGGATTCTGAATGCCCAGGCCGGACCCGATGGGCGCTCCCAGGGGCATCACCGCCGCTGCCCCCGCGTCGATGAGCCGTCGAGCGCAGATCAAATCGTCATTGGTGTAGGGTAAGACGACAAACCCTTCTTTGACCAGCACCTCCGTCGCCCGCACCAACTCGAAATTGTCGGGGAAGAGCGTCTTCTCGTCTCCGATCACTTCCAGTTTAATCCAGTTGGAAAGGCCTACTTCCCGAGCCAAGCGCGCCGTACGAATAGCCTCATCGCCGCTATAACAGCCGGCCGTATTGGGCAGAATGAAGTACTTCTGACGGTCCACATAATCGAGCAAAGATTCTTTGCTGCGGTCCGTGAGGTTCACGCGCCGGACCGCGACCGTCACCATCTCTGCGCCGGAAGCCTCATGCGCACGCGCCATTTCTTGAAAGCTCCGGTATTTCCCGGTGCCGATGATCAGTCGCGAATGAAATTCCCTGCCGGCAATCCGCAGGACGTCATTTTCCATGTCTCGCTCCTTTCCTTTTGATTCTAGATGCCGACGCGTGAAATTGCAATGTGGCGAGGTGCGAGGGAGGAAAGCTGTCAGCCTTCAGCCGTCAGCTATCAGCAAACACGCGCTGACTGCTCAGAGCTGCGAGATGACTTTTTAGATCCCGGATCTGAGATCTGATATCTCACACCTGAGAGCTGACAGCTGAAGGCTGATAGCTGAAAGCTGACCGCTGAAAGCTGACAGCTTCTTCCCAACCCACCTGAATTGGCTTGTCTTGGGACCCAATCACAGGTACAATTAGTCTGGTCAGGGCAAGGACAAAACAGCTTGCATTCGGGCCCGGAAGGACCGATCCTCTCAGGGCGTCGGCCGTCGGGGATCGACTGACTTCGAATCGGCTTCAATGCGGTCTTGCCACCGCTGGGGCGGACAAAAATCTGGGGAAAAAAAACGAGGAGGAATACGATGATCAAGAGAATTGCAATGGTTGGGATGATGTTGTTCGCTTTTGGCTGTCTCGGTTGGGCTCAAAGCAAGACGTTCATGGGCACGGTCAGCGACGAGCATTGTGGAGCCAAGCACGCCAAGGCTGGCGCAGCGGCTGAGACTTGCGTTGAAAAGTGTGTGTCGGGCGGCGCCAAGTACGTTCTCGTCAGCCATGGAAAAGTGTACCAGGTTGATGATCAAGATAAGTTCAAGGGCATGGGTGGGAAGTCTGTGAAGGTGACGGGCAGCCTGAGCGATAGTACGATTACGGTGGCTGATGTTTCTCCCGTCGGGGGCAAGTAGACAATCGTAATCCTGGCTACGGACGACAAAAAAACCGGCGACTGGGGCCAGGGGCAGAGTGCTGGGGAGCGGGGCCGCGCGTAGAGGACTGCGCAGGGAAGCTTGCCGTTCCACGCTTCCGTTCCCGCCTCCTTCGCAGTCTGCTCTGGAAATGACTCCCCTCCTCGTACGGAGGCGGCGGTAGGGGATGGTGGTTGCCTGCTGGCCGACCACCCCCGACCGCTTTCAACTTAAGGAGAGGAATCGTTTTCAGGATTCCGCGGCGGAATGAGCGACTGTCATCCATTCGCTGTCCTTGCCCGAGCGCCAATCACTGGTCCCATATCTTCTTTCTCGTGACTCTTTCTTTTCAGCTACAATAGCTTGGAGGTGAACAAATGCGGAGAATCGCCATTTACGGTGTGCTACTCTCGTTTGTCGCGGGCATGAGCCTCGCCGGAACGGCGAGAGCTGCGGCAAAAACTTTTGTTGGGAGTATCAGCGATTCCATGTGCGGCGCGAAGCACATGATGCCGGGACAGAGTGACAAGGATTGTACCCTGGCGTGTGTAAAAGCCGGCTCCAAATACGTGCTTGCCGACGCCAGCGGAAAGGTCTATCAGCTCAGCGATCAGAAGAAACCTGAGCAATTTGCAGGACAGAAAGTAACGGTCACTGGTTCGCTTAAGGGTGACACGATTAACGTCACTTCAATCGAACTTGCGAAGTAGCGGTGATGTCGCCTGTAAGGGAGCTCCTACGGCGACATCGAGCCGACTCTAAACAGACAATTGAGAGCCTACTATGGATCCAGAAAGCAAGGCCCCCGAGGCGGAAGAATGGAAGGTCCGTCGGGTGGGAACGGTTACGTTCGCGATTTCAAAACCCAAGCGCAAAGCCCACAAATTACGCCAATCACGGCTTAAGAACCGGCGCCGGGCGCGCTGAGCGCCCTTGGGTCCAGCAGTTGCGGCAAGGTCGCCAGCGAGGGCGGCAAGGCGGCACCTTGCGGAACCCTTACAACGCAATTCTCTCATACCTTTTCGCAGCCAGGAGACAGTGACGGGCAGCAGGATTTGTCGCCATGTCGCGAAGAAGCGCCTGAGCGGCGTCGTGTTACCAAAGAAGGTGAAACAGTCGGTAGTTTGTCGCTCGGAGTGAAGCGATGGGTCTCTGCAAGTGTTTTCGTCTGCAGAGTGCCGGGGTAACTTCAATCCGCATTGCAGCCTTCGCCCGTCGTGTTTCATCTATTTGAGTGAAGCGGCGCAGGGCGGCGAGGCATATACGGAGAATCTCTTCAGCCGCGTGCAGTTGCCGGGTAGGTCGGTATGGTCCAGGTTTTGAGACATTGCGGGTATCCGTTCATCTTCCTCGTGGTGCTGGCAGAGAGCCTGGGGCTGCCGGTTCCCAGTTTCCCATTTATCCTGATTGGCGCCGCCCTGGCGGCGGAATTGCATTTCCGCCTGGCGGGCGTTGTGGCGGTTAGCGTGCTCTCCGCGCTCTCGGGAGACTCTGTTTGGTACCTTCTTGGAAAAGTTCGCGGCCGATCGATTCTCCGGAAACTATGTTCGCTGTCCCTGAGTCCTGATTCCTGCGTGGGCCGCACGGAAGATTTCTTCGCCCGAAACGGTCTGAAGACGCTGCTGTTCGCCAAGTTCATACCTGGTTTGGCTACGGTCGCCTCCCCTTTGGCTGGGATGCTTAACACCTCTTACCCTCGCTTTGTGCTGTTCGATCTGGGTGGGATTAGCCTCTGGGTAACGGCCGCCGTATTGTTAGGGCTAGGTTTTCGGGCACAGGTTGAGTGGTTGCTGGACTGGCTGGGGGCGCTCGGAAGGACCAGTGCCTTGATTGTGTCCGTCCTCCTGGCCGGGTGGTTTCTTTGGAAATGGTTTGAGCGCCGGCGATTCTTCCGGCTGCTCGAAAGGTCGCGCATTTCTCCGCAGGACTTGAAGCAACGCCTCGCGCAAGGCGAGAATCTGGTCGTTGTCGATCTGCGGTCTGACCTTGCCTATCAGCAACAAAGCTCGTGGATTCCGGGCGCGATTCACATTCCTCCCGGCGAACTCCATCGTCGCATCGGCGAAATCCCGAAAGACCGCCCGGTGGTTATGTACTGTACTTGACCGAACGAGGCTACCAGCGCCAGGATGGCGCTTCTACTCAAGGGAAAAGGGTACAAGGTTATTTGGCCACTGCTTGGTGGTTTTGACGCTTGGCTGGAGCTTGGCTATCCCACTGAGGGCTTTCGAGCCAGCGAAGGGCCGGCGGATCATGCCCCTGACGCGGGCATGTCGGCTCCGAAAGAGCAAGACAACTCTTGGGCTTGAGGTATACTCTATCTAATAGAAGCGACTGTTGCCGCGTGCGGGGAAGCGGGAAGGGCTTTTCAGGGAAGGAATAACCTCCAATGACCAAAAAATCGGCTGGGGTGATATTGGCGCTACTATTCGCAGGGCTATTCGCCCTCCTGGCTGCGGCTGCGGATCAGCCTTTGAACGCCGCCGACGTGACCCTGCTGCTCCTGGGAGGTTCTCCATCGCCAAAGATCGTCGCGCTGGTTAAACAACGAGGCGTCAGTTTTAGGATGAACCCGGATCTGGCAAAGAAGTTTCACGATGCCGGGGCCAGCGATGATCTGATCGATGCTCTGACCGAGGCAGGCAGGAAAGCGCAGGAAGCTCCTTCTAGTGTCGCAGCACCTGCGCCCGCAACCCCACAGCCCGAGCAAAGCCAGTCAGCGAGCGCCCCCCCGGCCCAGACTCCATCCGCCTCGACACCAGCGGCCGGTTCCAACCCCGCAGAGGTGGATCGGAAGGTTTCAGAGACATTGAGCGGCCTGGAGAGTAATTCGGAGGGAAACGATCGGCCTTATGCGGCGCGTTTTTCGCTCGTTTCGATCACAGGACAGAAGATAGATTTGGCGGAATATAAAGGGAAGGTAGTCTTACTCAATTTCTGGGCGAGTTGGTGCCCGCATTGCCGCAGAATGATTCCCTCGTTGGTCGGGCTACACGACCAGTACTATAGCAAAGGGCTGCGGATCGTCGGTATTGCCGTAAGTGACCACAAGCAGGCCGTGGAGGAGTTTTACCAGCACGGCAACATCAGTTATCCCATCGCCATGGGCGATGCTTATACCCGCAGGCTTTATGGTGGGGTCTCGGGTTTGCCGACCACGGTTCTGATCGGGCGGGACGGGCGGATTTATTCGAGATTCGAAGGTGAGCCGCGTGATATCGGCACGCTCGAGGAGAAGATCAAGCGCCTGTTAGCTCGGCCGGCAGGTAGCCCGGATGCGAATCAGCAGACTGTAGCTCAAGCCGCTTCTCCAGGCGAACCGGCAATCACGACGGCAATGGTTGTCGGCGCTTCTTCACCAGTGCCTGCCGCCGCGAGCGAAGGTTCCTCGGCTGGCGCTCCTGGCGCTTCCCAGCAATCTGCCTCCCCTAGTGAGCCGCCTGCCAACTCCCCACCCGCCAACGTGAACCAGAAGGTCTCGGAGACATTGAACAAGCTCACCGCGCCTGAGGCCACGACTGCCAAGCCGGCAGCCGCCAAAGACACAAAGGATTTGACTGATCCCAGTCCCGACCAAATCCAGAAAATCATCCAGGAGTTCGCTGCCAAAGAGAAACTCTTCAAGGAGGCGCGCGACAACTACACCTACCACCAGATCAACAAGGTTGAAGAATTAGGACCCGACAACGAAATTGGGGGCGTTTACGAGCAGGAGTGGGACATCCTCTTTGACGATTCCGGCAGACGCATCGAGCGCGTCACCTATGCCCCTGCGGATACTCTGAAGAAAATCATTCTGACCGAAGAGGATCTCACATCTTTCCGCAACACCCAGCCCTTCGTTCTCACCACGGACGAACTGCCGGAGTACGAGATCAAGTACTTGGGACATGTAAAGGTCGACGAGATTACCGCTTACGTTTTCTCCATCCGTCCCAAAGAAATACAGAAAGGGCACCAGTACTTTCAGGGCGTCGTCTGGGTCGATGACCAGGATTTGCAAATCGTGAAGTCGGAAGGCAAGCCCGTGCCCGAATTACACACCAAGAAGGGCGAAAACCTGTTTCCGCGTTTCACCACCTACCGCGAGCAGATCGACGGGAAATATTGGTTTCCCACTTACACCATGGCCGATGACACACTCTATTTTTCCACCGGCGGCGTGCATATTAAAGAAGTTCTTCGTTACACTGACTACAAACAATTCAAGTCGAAAGTCCGCATCGTGAGCGCCACTCCGACGGATCAACCCAACGCGCCGGCGATCCCGGCGACACCGCATCAGTAGTGGGTTGTCTGCTCCGCGCCATCATGCTACCACCCCTACCATGACGCTGTCGTTGGGAGGGCCAAACAACATGGAACAGCGGGTGAGTCTCATTACGCTTGGTGTGGCGGATTTGAATCGCAGCAGGGACTTCTATGAACGGCTCGGATGGCGGCGGTCCATGGCGAAGGCCGAAGGCATCGTATTCTTCCAGCTTGGAGGAATGGCTCTCGCGTTGTATCCCCGAGACAAGCTCGCAGAGGATGCAAGCGTTGCCTCTGAAGGCCACGGTTTCAGCGGAATGACGCTCGCCTATAACACCCGTACACGCGAAGAAGTTGACTCAGTTCTCCTCCAGGCCGTGGCGGCAGGCGCCGAAATCCTCAAGCCTGCCAAGGAGGCTTTCTGGGGCGGCTATTCCGGCTACTTCGCCGATCCGGACGGATTTCTGTGGGAAGTCGCCTGGAATCCCTCCTTCCAAATTGCCGAGGACGGAAGCGTTCGAATTCCCGAATAGCCAGGTAGCAGGTGGCACAGGCACTCTTGCCGGTGGGTCGTTATCTTTCGAGACCAGCACAGGCATGAGTGCCTGTGCTACTTGGTCAAATCCACTGTGGGGAGAAACTGCGGAGCACGGCGATGCCGGGCGGCCTGCTCGAAAGAATAGGCCAGCTTGATCAAAGTCGGCTCGCTGTAGGCTCTGCCGAAGAATGAGATTCCGACCGGCAGGCCAAAGATAAAGCCGGCCGGCACGGTGATGTTCGGATAACCCGCCACTGCCGCCGGCGTCGAACTGCCGCCGACGTCGTGATCGCCGTCGATGAGGTCCGTCAGGAAGGCCGGTCCCCCTGTGGGCGCCACCAGCGCATCCAACTGAAACTTCTCCATGACCGCATCGATTCCTTCCTTGCGGGTGAGCCGACGATCCTTCTCGAGTGCGTCCAGGTACGCCTTTTCCGTGAGCGGTCCCTTGGCCTGCGCTTTGATGAATGTGTCCTGTCCGAAGTACGGCATCTCTTTTTCGCGATTGTGCTCGTTGAACTCGATGATCTCCTCTAGGGTATGCACGGGTGCGGCGGGACCTAGTGCCGCGAGGTAAGAGTTCAGGTCAGCCTTGAGTTCGTAAAGGAGTACCTGGAATTCGGAGTTCCCGACCTGCTCCATGGATTCGATGTCGGCCGGATCCACTATCACCGCACCCTGGCGTTTCATCTCGTCGATGGCTTGGCTCATCAATGCATCCACTGCATCGCTTATGCCGAACGATTTGCGCACCACGCCGATCCGCGAACCGCGCAGCCCCTGCGGATCGAGGAATCGGGTGTAATCAGCCAGCGCCTTCGCCTGGCTTGACCCTGTGGCCGGATCGCCGGCGTCGACTCCGGTTAGTGCGCCGAGCAAAATCGCCGCATCGGTCACCGTTCGAGCCATGGGCCCGGCCGTGTCCTGGCTGTGCGCGATGGGAACGATCCCCGCGCGGCTGACCAGACCGACGGTGGGTTTGATCCCGACAATCCCATTGACCCCCGAGGGGCAGACAATGGAACCATCGGTCTCGGTGCCGATGGCCAGCGCGCAGAAGTTTGCAGAAACGGCGGCGCCCGAACCGGAGCTCGAGCCGCACGGATTGCGGTCGAGCGCATAGGGATTGCGGGTCAGCCCGCCGCGTCCGCTCCAGCCGCTGGTCGAGTGATTCGACCGGATATTGGCCCATTCGCTCAGGTTGGTCTTTCCTAAAATGACGGCGCCGGCTTCGCGAAGCTTCTTCGCCACGAAAGAATCTTTTGGCGCCTGTGCTCCCACCAGAGCGAGTGAGCCGGCCGTGGTCATCATTCGGTCGCGGGTGGCAATGTTGTCTTTGATGAGCACGGGAATCCCGTGCAGCGGGCCGCGCGGGCCACGAGCTTTGCGTTCCCGGTCGAGCTTCTCGGCGATGTCGAGCGCTTCGGGGTTGGTTTCAATGACGGAGTTTACTCCAGGCCCGTGCTTGTCGGCCGCCTCGATGCGCCCCAGGTATTTCTCCGCAATGGAGCGCGCCGTGAGCCGGCCCGATTGCATCGCCTGCTGAAGCCCCGCAACCGTGATTTCATCCAAGTCGAATGCCTTCAAGCGTGCCTGTGCTTCTGGGGGAGCGGAGGCCGCGGCCCCGGCAACCAGGGGCAGGGAAGGGAGAGCCGTGGCCACGCCTGCGAGCATTCCGGAAGTTAACAGTCTTCGCCGAGTCAGATTGGAAGGTGTGATCGTCTTATTTGTTTGCTCCAAGGTTTTTCACCTCATGCTCAACACCGAATTGCAAACGTTTTACCTGTCATCCTGAGGAGTTTCCATGGGCCGTCGGCCCACCCGAGGAAATGAAAATCAGCGTCGTCGTCCCCGCGAAAGCGGGGACCCATTGTCAGTCCAATGGATTCCCGCTTGCGCGGGAATGACGTGACTTTCGGAGGAGCCGCAGGCGGTCCTGCGCGAAGCGAAGGAAGGATCTCCGTAGTTCACTGCAACTACAACCGCCGAGATTCTTCGCTTCGCTCAGAATGACAGCGTGTTCTTGCGCAACATGTTAAGCCGGCACTTCGGCGCTGACCTGAAGGTCAGCGCTGCGGCCCGAGTCTCTGATGGCCTCAATCAGTCCCTTAAGATCCTCGACCTTGGTGCTTGGATTCATAAGCGTGGTTCGGAGATAGATTTTGTTCCGCAGAACCGTCTGCACCAGGAAATACCTTCCCGAAGCCACCACTCGTTGCCGCACTTCTAACTGATGCTCATCGAGCCTTTCTGGCGCGTTCCCGGCGTTATTAATCCCGGGCGGGACATGGCGAAAACAGAGAATGTTGCTTTCCGGTTCCGCGGCCAGTTCGTAGTCGGGTTGGGTTTTTAGCAGGGCTGCGAATTCGCGCGCCAAGTCAAACGTCTTGGCTACAAGCCCACCGATGGCTTTTGCGCCATGGACGCGCAGAGCCAGCCAGAGCTTGATTCCCATGGTTCTCTTCGTGCACTCGAGGGTTCGAAGCGCGAGATCGAAATCCGCTTCCTCGGGACGCCGGGCGAAGAGATAGCTGGCCTCCTGCGAGAAGGCTTCATAGTTGTACCGCCGCTGTGGGAAGAGCACGGCGGTGACCAGGCTGGGAATGAAAAGCATTTTGTGCATGTCCCACACCAGCGAGGATGACAGCTCGATACCGTCGGTAAGGCTACGATACTTTTCAGAAAAAAGAGCCGAGGCGCCGTGCGAGCCGTCGATGTGGAACCACACGGCTTTTTCCCGGCAGAACTCTCCTATCTGGCGCAAGGGATCGAAGCACCCGGTCGCCGTCGTGCCGGCACTGCCTACGATGGCAACCACCTTTTTCCCTTGCTGCACAGTCTGCCGGTACAGGCCGTCGAGTGCCGAAACATCGAGCCGGAAGCAATTGTCGGTGGGAATTGTGACAATGGACTCCTCACCCAGCCCGAGGACTCCCGCCGTGCGGGCCACAGAGTAGTGTGCTTGGTCGGAAACCAGCAGCGCCAGCGGCGGTCCGGCGCGGAGTCCCTGGCGCCACGCCGCGCCTTGCGTGGCGTGGTTGCGGGCTGCCAGCAACGCCGTCAGATTCCCGAGCGATCCGCCGGAGGTCAGGACGCCATCGGCCTCGTGGGACCAACCGACCGATGCGCAAAGCCAGCGTATGACTTGTCGCTCGATCTGCGTTCCAGCCTGCGCCATTTCGTGGATCGCGGCGCTATTGTTCAACAGACTCGAGATCAAGTCGGCCAGCGCGGCCACGGGCAGGACGGCGGGAAGCTGATGGCCCATGTAACCAGGATGGTGCAGGTGAATGCTCTGTCCGACGATCTGCGCCAGGCAGCGCGCGATCTCAGCCTCAGGGTCATCGGCGGAGTGCAGCGGAAGTGGGCCCTGGTACTGCTTGGCAAGTTCAATTGGAGCACAGAGCGGAAGAACCGGCAGTTGACCCGCTCGAGCGGATTCAAGATAGGCTGCCAAAGCCTCGACGACTTGGTGGCGATGGCGCCGGAACAACTCGGGGTCGTAAGGATCAGTAGACATAGCGGCAATAGTAGCAGTGGTTAGTGGCTAGTGGCTAGTTCTCAGCGGTCGGCACCGAGGCGGCAAACCATCGCCGCTAGCCACTAGCCACTAACCACCAGCCACTCTTCTGTTACAATTTCCCGCTATGAAATCACCCAATCTGAATTGGCGGTTTGTGCTGGTGCGGCCGCGGAATCCGTTGAACATAGGAGCGGCGGCGCGCGCCATGGCTAATTTTGGCTTTCGCGAATTGGTGGTGGTGTCCCCGTATGGTCCGGTGTGGCAAGAGACGCGGTCGGCGGTGGGAGCGGAGGAAGTCGTCACCTCGGCGCGCGCCGTGGAGAGCTTGGTCGATGGAATCGCGGACGCACCCTTGGTTGTTGGGACGACCGCGGGCTCCCGGCGCAACCTGGACCGGGACCTTACTCCGCTGCCGGATTTCCCTGTCTGGCTCCGGCGACGCAAAGCAAAAGGGATTGTCGCCTTGCTCTTCGGTTCCGAGAAGACCGGTCTTTCGAACCAGGACCTGAGTTTTTGCCACGCCCTGGTTCGTATCCCTACCGTCGTGGATTGTCCTTCCATGAACTTGGGACAAGCGGTGGCGGTTTGCGCATACGAGTTGTCGCGCGCCGGACTTGTGCCGGCCCGTCCCCTGCGGCCCACTGTCCACTCGTCGGATCCGGCGGGCGCTCAGTCTCTCGAGCACCTCTTCGAGCGTGCGGCGCGCGTTCTGGACCAGGTGGGCTATTTGAAACCAAAAAGCCGTGACGCCACGTTGCTGAAACTGCGCCGTCTCATGCGGGATCTCGAACTCACCAACCACGACGCCAAAATCCTGGGCGGAATCCTCGCGCAGGTGGAGTGGAGAATAGGGACTAGGGACTAGGGGCTGGGGACTAGGGAAAAGAAACACGCTATGGCATGGGTATGGACTGAAAGTTTGCGAAGGGGCCGCGCCCAAAGCATCCTCACCAGGGCCGATAAGCAGTTTGCACGCAGTTGTCTCCCCAGTCCCTAGCCCCTAGTCCCTAGCCCCAAGTCCCTAGCCCCCTGCAGTTGGACGAGCGCATCGGCGGGGGTGAAGGCGGGTCGCGTTTGCGGATCGCGCCAATTGTCGAGCATGGCGACCTGCTGCACGCAGGAAATTGTGCAGCGGGGCGCGCACGACTTTTGGGTATGATACTCGTGTTCAAGGTGGGCGCGCGTGTATTTCTCGAGTGGGATGGCAGGATATCCGCGCTGCTGCGAGCAGTAGTGCACCAGACCATCCTCGCAAACATAAAGGTAGCGGCTGCCGGCGCGGCAGCGCCACTCATTGCCCAGCCCTTGTGAAATGTTCTTCTGGAACTGATTGAAGCGGGAGTAAGACCGTTTGCCCATCTCCATGATCAGGGCAAAGAGCTGTTGCTGGCGTTCGCTGAGGGGCTCAAGCTGTCCGCCGTGGTCATGGAGAATGCCGACGGTACTCGTGAAACCGAGCTCGAGCGCCCGGCGGGCCACTTCCAGAGCGTCATCTGGGTTACGGACGCAAGTTCCCAAAACAGAATTGATATTCACCTGGAAGATCGCGTAGCGCGCCAGCAAGCGCAGCTTGCGGTCCAAAACGCGCAGGCTCTTCTTTGAAATCTCGTCGGGTATGACGTTATCAATGCTGATTTGCAGGTGGTCCAGGCCGGCGCGATTAAGGTGTTCGATGCGCTGGGGGGTCAGCAGATAACCGTTGGTGATCAGACCGGCAATAATTCCGCGCCTGCGGATGTGGTGAACGATTTCTTCCAATTCGGGGTGCAGGAGCGGCTCGCCTCCGCTGATCGTGATGATGGTTGTCCCCAGCGCTGCCAGCCGGTCGACGCGGCGAAACATTGTCTCGAGCGGAAGCGGCTTTGAGACTTTGTCGAATTCGTTGCAATATGCGCAGGAGAGATTGCAGCGGCGAATGGGAATCAGGTGGGCGAGAACCGGATGATGGGTGGAGATTAACCCGCCGGCGATCATGCGCCATTCTCGGAGGCGCGTGTTCCAAAATCGCATTTTCCGGCGAAGACTAAGCTGGTCCATTCGGGTCAGGTCCGTCTGCTACTTTCCGGCAGCCTGTCAAGTAAGGCCCCTGAAAACCTCGCAGGCGCGAGGTGAATCCTAACCGTAACCCATACTCCAAGAGATGACAATCCACATAATATGAACGGTCGAAAACGATGATTGAATTGCGTATTCTAGCGGTCCAATGACCCGGAAGAAGCAGCGCCGGCAGAGCCTGTCCTCAGCGGAGCGAAGGAATGCCCGCGCCAAAGCCGACGAGACGCCCGCCCTACTCCGATAAACAGCTTGCTCGCCGTGACTTGCCGGAGTATGCTATCTTGTTTTCGGAACTTGGCCAGGCGCCAGATTAGAGAGCCAGGCCGGAGTTTGGCAGAACCCTCGCACGTTGCACCGAACCCTAATGTGCAATCCAATTTCTGGGAGTAAACATTGAAAGCGATACCTGTTGCACGAGCTGCTCGCATGATTGCCCGAGGCACGTGGAGTTTCTGCACCAATCGGCCTTTGGTGGTTTCATTTGAGTTAACTCATTCCTGCACGGCCAATTGCAAGCATTGCGACAAGGGAGGAATGAAGCCCGATCCGGCGGGACTGCTTCGCGCGGAGGATTACTCGGAACTCCGCGGCACTCTCAAACCCATGGTGGTTCAACTCTCGGGCGGCGAACCGTTACTGAGGAGGGATCTCGAGGAAATTATCAGGGCCGTGAAAGAGCCCAGTGGCCTGCCCTACACCATCCTGGTCACCAATGGCCGGTTGCTGACGGAAGAGAAGTATCTGGCTTTGCGCCCCCTGGGAATCAACCAGATTTCTATCTCGCTCGACTTTCCCGACTCCAGGCACGACGAATTCCGCCGCTCACCCGGGCTTTACGCTCACCTCGAAAAACTGGTTCCTGCGCTCGCCCGCCACGGCTACGACGACGTGGCGCTGAACACGGCGATCACTCGTGAAAACCTTCCCGCACTCGTGGAGAACTACGAGCGCGCCAAGCAGTGGGGAGTTTCTATCTCCTACAGCGCTTACACGCCTCTGCGGACTGGGAGCATGGATCATTACATTCAGTCGGCAGACGACCTGGCGCTGCTGCGTAAGACCCTCGATCAATTATTGGAACTGAAGTCCAAGAACGGCCGCATTGCCAACTCGCCCTGGACGCTGTCGGGTATCCACGATTTCTTCCGCGACGGAACTGTGCCGGGATGCAACGCGGGGAAGAGGTTTATGGTCGTAACGCCCACGGGCGGCCTGCGTCCGTGCTCGATGTTTGAGAACGAGTACACGTCGCAGAAAGCTATGATGAGAGAGTTTGTCCCCACCAACCACTGCGGCGGATGCTACGTCTCCATCCGCTCCTACCTCGACGCCTCGTTCTGGACGCTCCTCAAAGATAATGTCAGCACCCGCGTCTTCACGCGCAACGGTCACGCAGACCAGTGCTGAGCTCAGGCCCCGAAGGGGCCTCCCGTGAGTAGCCGCAGGTTTCAACCTGCGGGAACCATTCGAAACAAACTGCATCAACCCCGGAGGGGTTGACCTTCAGTTTGGCCCCTTCAGGGCCGAGCGGAGATTTGGTTCGTGGGTCCGCGGGTTTCACCCACGGCTACTCATGGTTTGCCCCTACGGGGCAAGGCTCGCGGGCCGGTCGTCCCGCCAACTGCCGAACGCCAATCCCACCTGCCTCAGCCGGCCTTTCCCACCTTCGATGCCTCGCTGACTTCGGCAAGTCGGCCCGTGGCGACATCGTAGATATACCCATAGACAGGGATGTGCTTCGGGACCAGAGGATGGGTTTTGATCCGCGCCACGTCGGCAACCACACTGCGAGCCTGGTCGCGTATCGTTAGCCACTCGATGAAATGGCCTTCGTAGGAACCAGGCCCTTTCCCCACGTCCTTCCATTTGCCGCCCTCGAGCTGCGCGGTCTCGAGGCTGTGTTCCAGCAGGCCGCTCATGATCTCGTTGGTGAAGGCCAACATCCCGCAATCGGTGTGGTGAATCACAAACCATTCCCGCGTGCCAAGAAGCTTGTGGGATATCACCAGCGACCGAATTGCATCATCGCTGGCCCGCCCGCCGGCATTGCGGATCACGTGGGCGTCACCTTCGCTGAGACCGGCGAACCGCGACGGATCCAGGCGCGCGTCCATGCAGGTTAGGATGGCAAACCGCCGCGCCGGCGGCATGGCCAGCTTGCCTTTATCGCCGAAACTCTTCACGTAGGCCTCATTGGCCGCGAGAACTTGCGTCAGAACATCGCTCATGTTTTTCTCTCCTTATTCGGTGGCCACGTCATTCCCGCGAAAGCGGGAATCCATTTTCTTCTCGGTCCACATGGACCCCCGCTTTCGCGGGGGTGACGAAGGGGCGATTCTCAGTTAAATGGACGGGCCGCAAGCATATCTTTACTCAGCAGCTCGTCCTTTTACTGGTCACTCGTCACTGCTTTAAGAACTTTTCGATTGCCGCCGTGACTTCGGGAGAGTCCGGCTTGACGGGCGATTCGAAGCGCGCCACGACGTTCCCGTCACGATCGACCAGGAACTTGGTGAAATTCCATTTGATATCGCCGGTCAGTTTGGGATTCGCCTGTTTGGTCAGGTACTGATAGAGCGGAGTGCAGTCATCGCCTTTCACTGAGACCTTGGCGAACATGGGAAACGAGACGCTGTACTTGGTCGAGCAGAAATTCTTGATTTCCGCATTGGTGCCCGGCTCCTGACCGCCAAAATTGTTGGCGGGGAAACCCAGGATCACAAAGCCCTGGTCCTTGTATTTTTCATAGATCGATTCCAGCGCCGAATATTGCGGCGTGAATCCGCATCGGCTGGCGACGTTCACCAAGAGAACGACCTTGCCCTTGTAATTCGCGAGCGAAGTGGGCTCGCCATCGATGGACGGGAGGGTGAAATTGTAGACGCTCTCAGCCGCAAACAAAGCTGCCGAGAACGACATCATCGCCACCAGAAGTGTGAGAACCAGGCGTGCACGTAGACTTCGGATGTCCATGCTTTTTCTCCTTATGTTGTGTTGTGCCCTGACCCCGGGCCAACCATGCGGCCGAGGTGAATCTCTATGATAACCCAGTAAACGAGCCGTGAGCAACGAGGTCGCACGTATAAAAGCAGATCCTGCGCTCCGCTCCCCCGAAAATCATTTGTGCTACGGTCCTTTGCGCCTTCATGCGGCTGGGCAGGCGGTGCTTGTGGGTATGAGGTTGACGTCGTACCCCAGCTTGCGCAATGCCCTAAGGAGGTTCCGAGCACGCCGACGCTTGGTTCTGGCGTCAGGTTCGCTGCCTTGTTCAACGTAGGAAACTGCTTCATGCAATATCTTCCACAGCAGTCGGCAGAGTCGATGAGCGACAGCCC
>Ga0326727_10006704_pt1 | contig 31255 bp, 32 predicted proteins | sample MB2enrmetagenome_FD_207643 | JGI IMG/M metagenome (GOLD analysis project Ga0326727, IMG submission 207643) | Lab enriched peat soil microbial communities from McLean, Ithaca, NY, United States - MB29MY | ecosystem: Environmental > Terrestrial > Soil > Wetlands > Peat | place: USA: New York... | reverse complement strand
CACTGTCCGTCAAGCACCCTGCAAAGTACCTCGTTTGAGGCCGAATCTGTTTTACCAACAGCAGCACCGGTTGCCGCAGTTGTGGGTAATTGAAAGGGCGCAAGCCTGGGGCGTCGAAAGTAAAAGTTTCAGGCCTCAGCCCCGGAGGGGCGGCAGAACCATCGCAAAGTGCTATTTTCTAGCCAGAACCAACAGCCAACAACTCTTCGCATCCGCTTCATTCGAAAAACGGACCGAAGCACCTGATCAATCGGCGATTTCTTCTCGGATAAGCCGCTGTGCGCGTATTTCCCCACGATTACACCATTTGCAGTGACAAAATGGCTGCTTTCCTTTGGCGTTGGGGTAATATCGCCAACCAGTAACGCGAGGCGCAAGATAGGTGCGCGTAATTTCTTTGGGGGCAATGTTTCTGGGAATGACCACTTCAAGCCCCATCGGATCGTTATGCTCGAGGACCACACCAAGCGCTTCTGCGGCTGTCAGAGCCTGTTTTTCTCCGTTATATTTTCCAACCCAAACCGGGTCGTTGTCGGGGATCTTAAACTGAACACATATCAGTGCCCTAATGGGCCGCCGCTTTAGCTCTCTCGCCCACTGGTGTGTTGTTGTAAAGTTCGGAACTACAGGCATCGCATACACACCCCGGACTCCAGTTTGACGTCTCACGGATCGGATACCGTTTCGTCGGATTGCCTTCTCGTTGTTTTTGTCAGCGATGTGAATGAAAGATACCATATAACCTCGTCGCCTACTGAGCAAAGCGTCTGATTGCTGGATTTTAGACTTTTGTACACTTGTAGCCTAAATACGGTTGCGCATCAAGTAGGACGATGGGAACGAGATAACCATCGGTATGTCATCAATAACGTAAACTTCTGCTCCCGCAGGAGACTCCTCCCACAAGCCGAGCACGCAACTCGGATGAAGCGCGTCTGGCTCCACGGTCTCGGATCAATCGCTCGAATCGGTGCCCGCAGCCTCGCTAAACCAGCGATGGAACCGCAAATTTGGCCTTGCTCTTGAAGCGTTCGCGCAACCTGAAAACCACGTAGCAGCCGAGAATCAACATCAGCGGGTCGATCGCGCGCAGGTGGTAGGGTTCGGGATGCGAGAAGTAGTACATCACCGGAAAGAGAAAGAGCACACCGGCAAAGCGGATGGCTTCATAAGGCAGGCGGCGCCAGGCTAGCACGATCCCAAGAATCGACAGCAGCGTGAGCGCGGTGGCAAAGGGAATGTTGTAGGGGTCCATCGGCTCCAGCGCCAGATACTCGGGGTCGAAGCTCCAGAAACTCGTCCACAGATAGACGGCGCGGCGCAGGCACATTCCGGCGTACCAGCCGCGGTGGCTATGAATATAGGCCTTGGCCTGCGCAGCCTTCATGTCCATGTAAGCCAGCTCGCCCATCCGGTCATACTCGGCCAGTTCGCGGGCGTCGTGTAGCGGATGCAGATCGTCGGTGGTCCAGCGTAGATCGTAGCCATTGTTGCCCATCCACAGCTCCAGGCCCATGCTGTCGCGCATGGGAATAAAGCGGTGAAAGACCATGGCATCGCGAACGAGCCAGGGCGAGATGGCCGCGGCCAGCACCAGCGAGGCCACGCATCCGGGCAAAAACCAGCGCTGGCCCTGGCGCCAGAGCCGGAAGCAAGCCAATGCCAGCAGAAATGGAATCAGCAGCAGTATCGAGGGCTCGGTGAGCCCGGCAAAACCGGCCAGCAAGCCGAAGCCCGCCCACAGGCCCAGCCGCGAGGAACTTTCCATCTTCTGCGCCAGCACCAGCAACCAGCACAGGCACAGCATCAGCAGGTGCGTCGACCAAGCCCAGGCCGCGGAAAAGTAGATGCCGTAGGGAAAGACCGCCCATCCCCAGGCCGACCAGCGCGCCACGCGCTCGCCAAAGCCACGCCGCGCCAAGATGAAGATGGGAATGGCCGCCAGAGCATTGATGAGACTATCGAAGGCGTGCACGGCGAAGATTGACGCCGCCGTATGAATGCCGAAGATGCGAAAGAGACCGGCGACGATTAGCGGATAGACCGGCGGCATGATCGCCGAGGTCTGGCTGGACATCATGGGGCTGCCGAAGCCGTGACCCGCCAGCAGCGACTCGGCCACGTTGCCCTGCTCCCAAGCGTGCAGGTGGTCGGCGTCCATCAGATCCTCGAAGCTCGGCAACAGGGTGACAGCCAGGCGCAAGGCCAATCCAACCAGAACGACAATCAAAAGCAGGCGGCGGACGTTGAGCGGATTTTGGACGGGAAAATCGGAATTTTTCTCAGTGGGCATTTGCGTATTGAAGGAACTTGCCAGAGCGAGCGCCTATCCTCTTTCGACGTTTGCCCGAGAGTGAAGTTGACCCTGACCAAAGAAACTACCGCGAGCACATCGCAAACCATCCTGTGGCGCGACGCGGGTGCGGGAAAAATCTGCTGCAACTGCAAACGGCACAAACTGTTTTTGTTATCGACGATTTTACACCGGCCGCTGGTGCAGGCGTATCCGGCGGCGCTCCGCACTTCACCTGATGGGCCGCCACCTGCAATAGCAGCGGCAAATCACTTTTCCACTTCCACGCCGCGCCAAAAGCCGACATGGCCTTTGATCTTGCGCGCCACCGGCTTGGGATCGGGATAGTACCAGGCCGCATCCTGATTGTCTTGGCCGTCAATGACCACGGTTAAAAACCGCGCCAGCCCTTTGGCCGGATCGGTCGAGGTAGTGGAGCTGGAGCGAAAAAACTCCCGCTTGAGGCTGGACTCGGGGAAATAAACGTTTCCCTCGTACTCAAGAATTCGATTGCTTTCGGCGATGACTCTGCCGTTCCAGATTGCACGCGCCATGGGTTCTTCCAGTGATCTACCGTCTTTCTTGCAACAGCGGCCACAAACCCGGCCGCTCCCGCAAGATGAATCGATATGACACTATCAGAGATTGCGCCGGATGGCGAATTTTTCTGTGGATCGGCGCACGGCGCGGTTCGGCATAGGCACTGGCCAGCCGGGCGGGAAGGCTATGACGGCCGGGTGCGCCGCCAGACTTCAACGCGCTTCAAGATCGCGTCGTAGCGCTGTGAAGCCGCCGAAAAACGCTCGATCAGCTCGGAAGTCTTGGTCATAAAGCTGGGATTTTTCTCCCGGATTGCTCCCAGGAATGGGGCAAACTTGGCCAAAAGAAAGAAGCCCTCGCCGTTGGAGTCAACAAAGAGCTCGGCCGAAACCGCGCCGTGAAGTACCAGCGCCGCGGCCATCTCCCAATAGGTAGTCACCTGCCGGAACCAGGCGTTGTGCGGATCGGCAATGTTATCGGCAACGGCAAAAAACTCTTCTGCGTTCTGGGGCCAGAACTCGCCCGTCATCCAGGCACGCGCCTGGCGCATCACCGCCTCGGTGCGCAGTTCGTAAAGCTTCAGAATGATCTCGGCATCGGCCTGCGTGGCCAGCATTCGTTCCATGTGAGCCTCCGCTGCCCATCCTAACAGGCGTGGGCAGAAGTAGCCTCATGCCAGAGATGCACGCGGGAAACTAGTGTCCTGCCTCGGAAATGCGCATCATGAAAAAGCTGTCATCCTGAGCGAAGATGTGCGCGTACTTTGCGCACAACGCAGTCGAAAGCCTGCCCTGAGCGAGTTGCCTTGGCAACGAGTCGAATGGGAACCTGCGGTTGTTCTGCAAAGAATTTCTGAGTCACCACACTAGGCAGCGGGAGCTTCGGTTTCCGTCTTGGGCTGTTTTATCTTTCCCGTTGCCGCGCCGGCCGCCAGTTCCTCGTCGGTCCAGAAGCGGCCCGAGCCGTCGAGTTCACCTGTGGCAAGGCGGCGGTCGACTTCAGCCAACGCTTGATCAACGGAATCCAAAAGCTGTCTTGAGGTCATTTCCTCGATCCGCGCCCAACGTTCACGGTCAAAAATTCTTAGCGGAAAGCTGCTTTCTCAGCAACCAATGTCCTCTGCTTGCCACTATTATCGTAAATTGCGGCTGTATCCGCCAGCGGGTGATAGCAATGGCGCATATTCCATAGGCCCGTAAGAAAGCGGCGCTGTATCAATTCGGGAGGGATATTATGTCCCCATTTGCTCACTCGCTGGCGCACGCGCGCCAGCGAAATCTCAAGCGATGGCAACCAAAAGTAGAACAAAACGATGCGCCATCCTTCTTTTTTGCATTGCTCCAAGATGCGCAGATACGCTTTTCCGGAACATGTCGTTTCCAACGCAAAGCTGCTTCCCTCTTGAATCAGTTTCCGCATTTGCACGAGCAATTCTCGCCCTGCAGCAAACGCGGCTACCTCCGGATCTTCCGGTGAGATTTCTCGCGCGATTTCGTCGGCATTGAGAAATTCGCTCTCGACAAGAAACTCCGATAGCAGCACTCGCGCGGCAGTTGTCTTTCCTGCACCGTTCGGACCACCGATTAGAACAATTTCTTTCATCAATTGAGTTCCCCTTATGCCGGCTGCAGTTCTTTTTTCTCTTCCTTCTTTTCTGCAACGGGGCCGTGGGTTTCTGCGGTGGGCGGAGGCGGAGCGTCGCCAATGCGCTTGGAGTAGCTGCAGGCAACCGTACTTTCCTCGGTGGCGGCAGGGGCGGCCTTCTTGCCGCGCTTCTTCGGTACCGGCTGCTCGTCTTCGGCGGCCTTCTTCTTGTTCGGGCACTCCAGATAAATGCCAGACTTGAGGGTCTTTTCCACCAGATACGAACTGCCGCACTCGGGGCACTTCTTGGCTACTGGCTTCAAGTTCGAGGTGAAGTCGCACTTGGGATAGTTGGTGCAACCCCAGAAGACGTTGCCACGGCGGGCACGGCGCTCGGCCAGGTTGCCCTCGCCGCACTTGGGGCACTTCATTCCCTCGATCAGGTTCTGCTTCACGTATTTGCACTTGGGGTAGCCCGAGCAGGAGACAAACTCGCCGTAAGCTCCCTGGCGCAACACCAGCGGCTTGCCGCACTCCGGGCAATCCTCGCCGGTCGGCTCGGGCGGCTTCTGCTGCTGCTTCGAACTCAGTTTGCGGAAGGTCTTGCAGGGCGGGTCGGCGTTGTAATCCGGGCAGGCCATGAACGGCCCGAAGATGCCGCGCCGCAACACCATCACCTTGCCGCAGTTCTCGCAATACTCCTCGGTGTCGCCTGCCTCCTGCGCCTCGGGCGTATTCAGGTCCGGCTTGGCGGCGATGTTCTCCTTGGTAAAGGTGCAACTCGTCGGGTCTTTCTTGTTGTAGGCCGAGCAGGCAAAGAAGGTACCGAATTTGCCCCACTTGAGCACCAGCGGCGAACCGCACAGCTCGCACTTCTCGTCGGTCAGCTTCTCTGTCCGCTTGATGTTTTCCATCTTCTTTTCGGCCACCTTCAGCTCTTCTTCAAAGTGGTCGTAGAAGCCGTCCAGCAGATCGGTCCACTTCTCGCTGCCGTCCTCGATGTCGTCAAGTTCGGTCTCCAGCTTGGCCGTGTAAGCGGTATCGAAGATGTACGGGAAGTTCTTGACCAGCAGATCGCAGACCACCACGCCGATCTCGGTGGGATAGAAGCGTCCGCGCGAGCCACCATGCTTGACCACGTACTCGCGGTCCTGAATGGTGGAGATGATCGAAGCGTAGGTCGAAGGCCGGCCGATGCCGCGCTCTTCCAGCTCCTTGACCAGCGAGGCTTCGTTGTAGCGCGGGGGCGGCTGGGTAAAGTGTTGCTCGGGCGCCAGCTCATCCATGCCCAAGGTCTTGACGCCGTCCAAGCTGGGCAGCCGGTTCGACGACTCGTCGTCGTCCTTGTCCTCGGTGATCTCGTAGACCTTGAGGAAACCGTCGAAGCGCAGCACCGAGCCCGAGGCGCGGAAGTCATAGGTCTTGCCGGTCTTGGCCGAGTTCGCGGCAATATTGACCGTGGTCACCTCAAAGACCGCCGGAACCATCTGCGAGGCGATGAAGCGGCGCCAGATCAGCGTGTAGAGCTTGAACTGCTCGTCGCTCAGATAGCGGGCAATCGACTCCGGGGTGCGCGAAGGGTCGGCCGGACGAATGGCTTCGTGCGCGTCCTGCGCCTCTTTCTTGCCCTTGTACTGGTTCGGCATAGCAGGCAGATACTTGGCGCCAAGTTGTTGGGAGATCCACTCGCGCGCGCCGGTCACCGCTTCGGGCGAAACGCGGGGCGAATCGGTACGCATATAGGTGATCAGGCCGGTTGTTCCCTCGGCGCCAAGATCGACGCCCTCATAGAGCCGCTGGGCCACGCCCATGGTGCGGCGCACGTTGAAGCCGAGCTTGTTGGCGGCATCGCGCTGCAACTGGCTGGTGATGAACGGCGGCAGCGGGCGGCGCTGCTGCTCGCGGGCCTGTATGCCGACAATCGACCATTTGGCCTTCTCCAGCGCAGCCAGCACCTCGTCCATCGACGGCTTGCCGGGCAGGGCGTTGGCGATAAACAGCTCTTTGCCGTCTTTGTCCTTGCCGTTGGCCACGCGCACCGGCTCACCGCCAATGCCGGTGAACTTGGCCTTGAACTTTTGCGCCGCCTGTTTTTCTGGGTGCAGCAGCGCTTCGAGCGACCAGTATTCGACCGGCTGGAAGGCGCGAATCTCGCGCTCGCGCTCGACGATCAGCCGCACGGCAACGGTTTGCACGCGGCCGGCCGAGAGCCCGCGGCGCACCTTGTCCCACAGCAACGGCGAGATCTGATAGCCCACCAGGCGGTCGAGAACACGCCGGGTCTGCTGCGCGGCCACCAGGTTCTTGTCGATGTCGCGAGCGTGTTTGAAGGCCTCCTGCACGGCCTTCTTCGTAATCTCGTTAAAGGTGACGCGGCGGATCTTCTTGCGCTCCTTGGCGTCGGTGCCCAACTGCAAAGCCAGATGATACGCAATGGCCTCGCCCTCGCGGTCCGGGTCAGGCGCCAGATACACTTCACCGGCCTTGGCCGCCAGCTTCTTCAACTGATCGACGACCTTCTCCTTGCCGGGCGAAACAATCAGGTTCGGCTCGAAGGTGCGCTTCTTCAGCTCCACGCCGAGGTCGTTCTTGGGCAGATCCATGATGTGCCCCACCGAGGCGCGCACCTCGAAGCCCTTGCCTAGATATTTTTCGATCGTTCTCGCTTTGGCGGGCGACTCGACGATCACCAGTGCTTTATTTGTTGCCATTGGCTATTCCAAATCCCTCTCTCGTTCCGCTCTGGCCTGTTGGACTCCACAACCAGCCGTCCGTCCTTGTCCGGTCCCCGGACCGTCTCCCGGCCCGGCCCAACGGCCTGCCCGAGGCTCCCCGTAAAACAAGGGTCTACAAGTTTTGCACCGTACCATGGAACACCCTTCCATTTCTACCAGCAGGGAGCAATATTCCCAGGCCAGCGTACCATTTCCGGGTGGGCAGACGAAGCTGTTTGTTTTTGAAAAATCTTATTTTTCAACCTGTTACGCAGACACTCTTCAACCTTCACATCGTCCTTACGTAATTCTTCCCCGGAAGTTGGCGGACACGGCCGGCCATCTCCAGCTCAAAGAGCGCCGTAAATACCTCCGACGATGTCAGTTGCGTCTCCAGCAGATCGAGAATCTCGTCGATTTGCAAGCTCTCATCGCTGTGTAAAACTTCAAGAACCATCGCCTCCTGCGGACGAAGCACCGGGTCAGGCAATAGAGATGCTGTCGCGGCGGATTTGGATGCACCCGGGGCCTCGGACTCCAGCTCCAGCCGGATCTGCGAGGGCAGGTCTTCCCAGACATCCTCCCAGGTGGCCACCAGCTTGGCGCCCTGTTTAATCAGCGTGTTGGGCGTCCACGAGCCCTTGTTGGTGACGTTGCCGGGCACGGCAAACAGGTCGCGGTTCTGCTCGGCGGCACAGCGTGCGGTCACGCGCGTGCCCGAGTTCTCGCCGGCCTCGACCACCAGCACGGCCACCGAGATACCGCTCAGAATGCGATTGCGGCGGGGAAAGTTCTGCGGCGCTGGAAAAGTGCCCATGGGCAGCTCGCTCACAATGGCCCCGCCCGCGGCCAGAATCTCCTCTGCCAGCTTCTTGTTCTCCTTGGGGTATACAACATCGATTCCCGTACCCCAGACCGCCAGCGTGGGCATACGCGCCGCCAGAGCCCCCTTGTGCGCGCTGGAGTCGATGCCGCGGGCCATGCCGCTGACGATCAGCAACCGGCGCGCAGCCAGGTCGCGCGAGAGCATCTCGGCGATGCCCGTGCCGTAGGGCGTCGGATGGCGCGTGCCCACCACGGCGATCGACGGCCGGCTCAGCAGCTTCACGTCGCCGCGAATCCACAGCACCGGCGGCGGATCGTAGATCTCGCGCAGCCGCTCCGGATACTCCGCGCAGGAGTAACTGACCAGGTTCCCTCCCTGCGCCACCACCCGCGCCCACTCCTCTTCGGCGGCTTTTCGCGCCTTGCCATCGAAGATGAACTGCGCCGCCTCGGCAGGAAAACGCAGCCCTTCAAGCGCGGTCAGCGGTAAGGCTAAAATCTGACTTGGCGACTCCAACTGCCCGACGGCATCGAGAATCCGTTTGGGCCCCAGCCCCGGCGCCAGCGCCAACGCCAGCCAGGCCAGCCGCTCCTCATCCAGCGGAGGCAAGGGGGTGCCTTGCGAGGCAACAGCACCCGGAGACACGCAACTGTCTGAAATCTGTACAGTGTCCAAGATTCGTACACTCCGTATCTTTCAGGAAAATTGCGCAGATCGAGGGGAATCTCGCTCACGTTACCGCTGCATGATGCTCTTCGTCAAGCGCGAACTTCGGCAAGCAAACCGCGCGCCAACGCCCGTATTCCGAAATCAAAGAGCTTTTCAAAGGTCGCGCCGGGTACTGTCAATGCCTCGGCGAGATGGGGAAACTCGGCCACGGACAGCCGGCTCCAGTGGTCATCCATATCTTGGTCGCCAGGCGCGTCGACAGCGCCCATTCCCACGGCGCCGCGCACCGCGGCGGCAATCACGTTCATTCCCGCCAGCGCTTCGGCCGGCGGCAGGCCAGCATCGCGCAAGATGCCAACGAGCAGCTCGACCGGACGCAAGGCAACCGGAGTGGCTGGCCCGTGCTCCAGCAGAATCGGCATGGCATTGGCGTGAGCCATCAATGCCGCGCAATAGGCCTGCGCCGCGCGAAGAATCCGCTCCTCCGGCGGGCGCTTGGGGTCGTCGATGGCTAGATCGATTCCAGCCATGACCGCCTCGACAATGGCGTCAAACAACGCCTGTTTGTTGGGCAGGTAATAATAAACCGCCATGGGATCGACGCCCAGTTCCGCGCCCAGCCGCCGCATCGAGAGAGCCTTCAGTCCATCGCGATCGACAATCGCCAGCGCCGTGGCCACGATCCGCTCACGCTCCAGCGGCGCGGCGTCCTTGCGGCGCCTGCGCGCGGCCGGCTGCATCTTCGCCGTGGCCCGGATTGGTTTACGTTTTTGGCCGCTCACCGACATGAATTCGACTCCCTCGGAGGATGACGCGCGTCCACATCCACCGCGCCATTGTACGTGCCACGGCGCGCGGTCAAGAAGATCAAGAACATTTGCCGGGCTTGATGAAAATTCCGTACCAGCTCTTGACAAATTAATTCTACATCGTAGAATCAGACTCGTGCAATAGGTTCTACAATGTAGAAATCGATTCGCACGGAAGAGGAGATGCGCCATGCGTATTGTTATCTTGAACGGCGACCCCGATCTGGTTTCGCCCTTTCACACTTACCTGGCCGCGCTGGCCGAAAAGCTGGAGACCGGCGGCCATGCGGTCGAGAGACTGGATCTGGCCACGCTCGATTTGAAAGGCTGCAGCGGTTGTTTTGGCTGCTGGGTGCGCACGCCCGGCATCTGCGCCAAGCGCGACGATAGCGCCGTGGTTTGCCAGGCAGTCATTAACGCGGATCTTGCGCTGCTGGCCTCGCCGCTGAAGATGGGCTTCACTACCGCTCTGCTCAAACGCGCCGCCGACCAAATGATTCCGCTGATCCATCCTTACTTCGCCGTCGAAGGCGGCGAGTTGCATCATCGCGCCCGCTACGCGCATTGCCCCGCGTTCGGCCTGCTGCTAGGCGCAGGCGAAGATAGCGACGCCGAAGACATCGAGATCGCGTCCGCCATGTGGCGCCGGATGGCGCGCAACTTCAAATCGCGGCTGGCAATGACCGCCGTGACCAACCGCAGCGCCGGGGAGGTGGCCGATGAACTCACTCTTGTTGCTTGATGGCTCGCCGCGCGGTGAGCGGTCGAATTCGATGAAGATGCTCCAGCGTGTGGCCGAGGGCTGGCAGCGCGCTGGCGGCGCAACGGCTGAAGTGCTGCACTTGGCGCGGCGGGAGCAGCTCGAGCGCGCCGTAGAGGCATTTGCCGGCGCGCACACCGTATTGCTGGGCATGCCGCTCTACACCGATGCCATGCCGGCCATCGACAAGGAATACATTGAAGCGCTGGCGCCGCGCGTAGCCACGTCGAGAACCGGCGCCGCTAATCCCACGCTGGCATTTCTGGTGCAATCGGGATTTCCCGAGGCGCTGCATTCGCGGCCATTGGAGCGGTATTTCGTGAAACTCGCCGCACGGCTCGGCTCTTCCTACGCAGGCACCATCGTGCATGGTGGTGGAGGAATGCTGGAAGGACGGCCCGAAAAAGCCAACAAAAAGCTGTGGGAGCAACTGCGCATTCTGGGTGAGCAATTGGCGCGCGAAGGCCATTTCGGCGCGGCCGAGCTTAAATCCGTTGCCGGCCTGGAGCGATTTTCACCCGCCGCGGCGGCGCTGATGGACATGGCCTGCAAACTGCGCCTGTTGGAGTTTCCCTGGAACGGCATGCTCAAGAAGAACGGCGTTTGGGAACAGAGATTTGCCGCGCCCTATGGGAATGCGTATCGTTGATCCGCGCGGCGATAGCGCAACGGACGGGTCCAACCCACTCCCTCGTTCCCTGGGTCTCTGGTTCCTTATTCCTTCGTTCCTTTGGTCCCTCGTTCCCTTGTTCCCGGCCTCTTCGCCAGCCGCGCCAGCGTGGCCTGCTCGCGCAGCACCTGCTGCAAGGGCCGCGCCGGCGTGCCCCAGTGAACGGCGCCCGGCTTGAGGCCGTCGTTGGTGACGGTCTTTCCGGTAAAAACGCCCGCCTGGCCGCCGAGAATCACGCCATCACCGATGGTGACGTGGTCGCCGATGCCAACCTGACCGGCGAGAATCGCGCCCTTGCCAATCTTCGAGGAGCCGGAGATGCCGGTGAGCGCGACGAGAATCACGTCCTCGCCAATCTCGCAGTTATGCGCGACGTGAACCAGATTGTCGAATTTAGCGCCACGGCGAACGCGCGTTGTGCCCAGCGCTCCGCGATCGACCGTCGAATTGGCGCCGATCTCAACCTCGTCTTCGATCACCAAGCTGCCCTGCTGCGGGAATGGCGTATAGGCGCCCGTCTTGGAGTCGCGAACGTAACCGAAGCCATCGGCGCCAAGCACCACGCCGGCATGCAGCACCACGCGGTTGCCGATCTCCACGCCAGGATAAACGACGACGCGCGGATAGAGGCGGCAGTGCTCGCCAATGAGCACTCCGTCGCCGACGACCGCGCCAGCCTCGATACGCGAGTACGCGCCCACAACCACTTCGTCGCCAACCACCGCCTGCGCGCCGACGGTCACGCCCTCGCCCAGCGCCACGTTTTTGCCGATCGCGGCGGTAGGGTGAACTCCCGCGCAGGGCTCGGCCGGACGCAGCAATTGGGCGGCGCGGGCAAACCACAACCGCGGCTGATCGCTCTCGACAACGGCGATTGCAGTGCTGGCCGAGAAATCGGTCACCGCGCCAGCCTTTAAAACCACCGCCGCGGCCGTCGAGGCCAGCGCCTGCGCAACAGAGGCCGCATCTTCGGCAAAGACCAGGCTCGTTGGCCCGGCATTGGCGTAGGAGCCGATTCCGGCAATCGTCAGATCCGGATTGCCCTGCACGAGTTTGCCGCCGAGGGCGTCAACCAGTTCTTTGAGCGTCATGATTTCCCTTATGTGGTTAGCTGGATAAGTTCCGCAGGATGTACCGGCACGATATTCAAAAAGCGTTTGAAGTCGGCCGTATTGCAGGTCAGAATGCGCTGCACTCCGTAAACGCGCATCGCGGCAACCAGGCGTGTATCGTGAACTTGCACCCCAGAAACGCCGTACTCGACCAGCAGTTTTCGCCATTCTTCATGGACCGCGATGCTATCGGCAAGCAACCGCAATCGCGTTTCAAAATGCCGCGCTCTGCGATCTGCCTCCTGCGGCGAAAGGCCAAAACCATTTCTGGAGGCAGGCCGCGTGGATGCATTCCAGAACTCGGCCAGATTTTGCGAGGTATAACAGAGCACGGCATCCAATTTCACTAATCTGTCGAGCGCCGCTTCAACAATCGGGTAATCTGGATCGTCTGGTTGCAACCAGCGCAACAGGATGTTGCTATCAACCAGATACAGATTGTCTTCCATCTAAGGACGATCCTCGTAGAAACTTTCCCGTGTAAACGCCGTGGTCGGTACGTGCGGCAGCTTTTCCGCGCCGGTGGCAATTTCGTTGAGCATGGCATGCAGTTCGCTTACCGTGAGCCGGCCCGTTCCTTCCTGGGAAACAGCTACCGCTTCATACAAAAGAGCGCTCACGAATTTTTCCAGAGCCACGCCACGCGCCTGTGCCGCAGCAATCAGCCTGGCCTCAGTCTCAGCGTTGAGTTCGACTTGAATCGTCATGAACCGCCTCTTCTCCTGCCATTATCCGACGATTGCCATGCGCTGTCGACGGCAAATCCTAGTACAGCCCCGGCTCCCCGGCTGGGCGCGTCTTCCAGCGGCGATGAATCCAAAGCCACTGGTCAGGATAGCGCCGGATCCAGGATTCGAGCACGGCAGTGGCGCGGCGCGTGCCTTCCAGAATGTCGGCCGCGGCATCGCCGGTGTGAGGGATTTCGATCTCGGGGCCGAAGTGGAGAACGTAGCGGCCCTCGGCCGGCTCCCAGAGCATGAAGCCAGGCAACACGGCCGCGCCGGTCTTGCGCGCGATGTGTGCCAGCCCCGTGCCGGTGCAGGCGTCGATACCGAAAAATGGCACAAAGGCACCCTGCGGCGGCGTCATGTTGGTATCCATGAGGATGCCGACCGCCTCGCCGGCATGCATTGCCTTGAGCAGGCCACGGCCAAAGTCGTCTTTCAACAATACGCGATTGCCATGCAGGCAGCGGATGCCGTTGACGAAGGCATCGAGACGGCGGTTGTCGAGCTGGCGGGCCAGCACATTCATGGGATGGCCCATCAGCGAGTGATAAAAGCTGGAGAGTTCCCATGCGCCCAGATGCGCTGTCAGCACCAGCACGCCTTTGCCGCGGGCCATCGCAGCCCGGTAGTGCGCCAGACCTTCGGTGCGAATCCGTTGGCGGGTATTTTCTGGCGTATAGCGCGCCATACGGCAAAACTCGACCAACTGCCAGCCGAGATGCTTGTAAACGCCAAATAAGACCCGTTTCTTTGACTCAGAGGAAAGTTCTGGAAGGGCAAGTTCGAGGTTGCGCACTCCCACCCGGCGCAGTTTCTTGCAACTCCGATAGACAGCCCAAGCCAGTCCGTAGCTAAACAGACGGGCCAGCCACCGGGGCAAAATGCCCAACGTACGCGCGACAGCGGCCACCAACCAATATTCGAGATTTTCCCGCATGATTTGACGCAAGAACTAGTGTAGACGCACGGCGCGTCTGCCGCACGATCGGGCTGCAACTCCTCATCGTCCACGCCCTGCCACAAGGCGGCGAGTGGCGTGGACGATGAGGTATGAGTGATAACCTAACGGTCGTTTCTGGCGGCGACAAAGCGCTGGGCCACGTCGCGCACAAAGGCCACCGCTCCGGGGGGAACCGGAACCTCGCCCCGTAGCACGGTTTCAAACTTTTGTGGCGTGCCGTAGTAGATTTCGGTATCGTCGCGGTTCTGGCTCACGCTGGTACCATCCAGATCGATGCCGGCAAACAAGCCCTTGTTGCGCGAATAGCTGAGCAATTCGGCATTCATCTTCCAGTCGGTGGAGGCTTCGCCTGCGCGACCCACCGGTCCGGCCGCGGCCGATGCATCGCCGCCAATCTTGAATTTATTCTTGAGCAGATCTTGCAGCCCGCGGTCATTCATGGCCACTAACAACAGGTCGGTGGACTGGCCGCCAATCTGGAATCCAAACGAACCGCCGGCCATGCGGATAAAGACCGGAGCGCTCCAGCCATGGCCGGTGCGGCAGGTGACCACGCCCTGGCCGTACTGCGCGCCGAAGACAAAGGCGCCCTTCACCATTCCGGGCACAATGGCCACGCAGGTTGCCGAGCGAAGGATATTACTGGGAATCGTCTTATCTCCCGCGGACATGATCTCATCCAAAACCGCTTTCGCCGAATCGATACGGTTCTGCAGATCCTCTTTGGAGGCAGCGAAGGCAGTTGAGGTCATCAACAGGGCGAGGCATAGGGAAGCAACGGCCTTTTTCATTCTCTTGTGTCCTTTCTATTCCCTCCGGCGGCGCTATGCCTGGGAGGCGTATCTTCCACTTTCGCATTCATCCAGTACTGGGACAAACGCGCTCACAGCACTGGCGCCGAACCATCGGAACCAGCAGATCCTCGATCAGCCTACAGCATCGGCGTCAATCGGTGCATCTAGCTAAAGATAAACCATGGCCAAGTTTATGCGCAGATATGCGGCAGGGACAACAATGCCATCCCCGAGGATGAAACAGCACAAATAGCCGTGGCAAACGCCATAGAACATTTCTCTAGATATAAAAAGTGGGGGAGGATTCGTTTATTACAGATCTGTTTTCTTACGATGGGACAAAAAAGAGGAGTTCCCAGGCTTCATGCATTACATGCAGCCTGGGAACTCCTTTCCCCAGATCTGCGTTGTTTCTGTAAACAAGATTGTGGAAAAACTCATATTCAGGCAAGAGTACTTAGGGGCTATGACTCAAAGTAACCGCATATTCATCTAGCAGTAATATTACCGATGCCCCCTCCCATCGATGACTTCTGCGCCGGGTTTTGCGGCACCAGAGCATGGTTTAAGGCGGAGAGAGAAAGCTTGATGCGGTTGTCCACGCCGGTTTTGTGCATGAGCCGCCCCACATAGGCCTTGACGGTGCGCTGCTCGATGCCCAACTGCGTGGCGATCTCGCGGGTCGAGTGCGCCAGGAGAATCAGTTCAAGAACCTGCTGTTCGCGGGGCGTCAGTTGCGGACCGGCGGCATTGGCCGCGGGTTCGGCAGGCACATGCAGCAAACGGTCAATGAGCGACGACAGCAACCGGCGCGGCGCCCAGATGGAACCGGCCGTCACTTCACCGATGGCCTTACAGACAATTGCCGCGTCTGCCGTTAGATCCAAATATGCGCGTGCGCCAGCAAGTATTGCATTCATCACCAGTTCGTCGTCGCCAGCCGGACCAATCACAATCAGGCGAATGTCGGATCGCTGCTGGCGAATCGTCTCCAGATCCTTCAGACTGCCTTGCGAGGCGAGTAAATCGAGGACGATGTACTCAATGGTGGGCGAAGCAAGTAGTTGCTGCAGATTGGCAATGACGGGAACAAACTGAAGCTGATTGTAATTTGCAGGCTGATCGAAGATACTCGCCAGTCCGGCCAGACGAATCGGCTCAGCCGATAATAGCCCGATTCGAATCGTACGTGGATTGGTAAACTTGGGCTTCATTGCGCTCCCATCTGCACAAAGCAGAATTTCCCCTGGAAGGCTTGACGGTCACATTGAGGTCCCGAAAAAAATATTTGTAACAGATTGCTGGCCCGTATCCAAGCACAGCCGGAAGCAGCTCACACTCAAAGCTTGGGAAGAACGATCCCCTGCTGCTTTTGGTACTTGCCATTCCGGTCGGCGTAGCTGGTTTCACAGGTCTCGTCCGAACGGAAAAACAAAATCTGACAAAGGCCTTCATTGGCGTAAATCTTCGCGGGCAGCGGGGTCGTATTCGAGATTTCGAGTGTGACAAAACCCTCCCACTCGGGCTCGAATGGCGTTACATTGACGATAATCCCGCAACGCGCATAGGTGGATTTTCCAACGCAGATTGTCAGTACATCTCTAGGGATACGAAAATATTCCACAGAACGCGCCAAGGCAAATGAATTCGGTGGAACGATCACCGAATCGGCCTGTACGGAGACGAAAGACCGCTCGTCGAAGGCCTTGGGATCGATGATGGCGCTGTTCACATTGGTAAATATCTTGAATTCGTCGGAGACCCTCAAATCGTAACCATAAGAAGAGAGTCCATACGAGATGACGCCGGCGGCGACCTGCTTTTCGTTAAACGGCTCGATCATGCGGTGCTTGATCGCCTGTTCACGGATCCAACGGTCGCTCTGAATCGACATACACCTCCCGGTGTGCTGCAAACTAACCTGACCGCAGTAACCGGTCGAATTGAATTGCTAAGTTATCTTACGAAAGCATTCGGGAAATTGACAATGAGGAAAACAAGCACGTAAAAACAGCCGTATGCAGTCAACGCCGGGGGTGGCAGGGCGGCGGCGGTTTCGGCCGCTGGACAAATAAAATCCTCACTTTGAGGATGCGTTTGTTGGCTAATCGCAGTAAAATCTGTACCATAAGCGATAAGGGCCGCGGTCTGGGCCCTGCGCGTCCATGGGCGAGCGAGGAGACTCCATTGATCAAACAAGACATCGTACATAACGTGGTCGAGCGTACGGGTCTGCCGCGCACCAAGGCAGAAGCGGCAGTTGATACGGTTTTCGAGGGGTTGAAGCAGGCACTGGCGGCCGGCGAACGCATCGAATTACGTGGTTTTGGCGTCTTCAGCGTACGCGCGCGCAAAACCGGCATTGGCCGCAATCCCCGGACCGGTACTGAGGTCAGCATTGCTCCCGGCAAAGCGGTGCGCTTTAAGCCGGGCAAAGAGCTTCACGCCATTGAGCCGGAAGCGGCCAGCAGCTAGCAACGCCCGCGAAGCCAGAAACATTGGCTTACATCAGCCGTAGTGCGTCTACGTCGACGACCAGATTGCGGCGCGGCACGCCAGCGTTGGCGGCATGAGCCAACATGCCGCGCAGCGCCGCATTTAATGCCTTGCGCGAGGCGGCTTTGAGAATCAAGTGAAAGCGGTAGACGCCCTTGATGCGGGCAATCGGCGCCGTACAAGGGCCGAGCATGCGAATCCCCTCTTGGGGATTTTTCTGGAACCACTTGCCTAATTCCGCCGACCAGCCGGCGGCCTCTTCCAGATTCTGCGATTGCACCAGCACATTGGCCAGCACGCCGAAGGGCGGATAGTGCATCCAGCGGCGGTATTTCAGCTCGCGGCCGGCAAAGGCCGCGTAATCGTGCGTGGTGGCGGCCAGAATCGCGTAGTGATCCGGATAATAGGTTTGCACCACGACGCGGCCGGGCAGTTCTCCGCGGCCAGCGCGGCCCGAGACCTGCGTCATCAATTGAAAGACGCGCTCGGCGGCACGGAAATCGGGCATGGAAAGCGCGTGATCGCAGCCCACGACGCCCACCAGCGTGACGCCGGGAATATCGTGGCCCTTGGCGATCATCTGCGTGCCCACCAGCAGATTGATCTCGCCCGAGTGCAACCGCGCGAGCAACTGTTCCAGGTCAAAGCGGCCGCGCACGGTATCGCGGTCCATGCGGCCGATGCGCGCGCCGGGAAAGAGTCCGGCCAACTGCTCCTCGCCCTGCTGCGAGCCCGCGCCAAGATAGTAAAGATGCTCGCTGGCGCACTTGGGGCAACGCGCCGGCACGGTGCGTCTGTAGCCGCAGTAGTGGCACTCCAGCCGCTGGCCCTCGCGGGCCTCGCCGCTGTCTTCGGCGGTTGGCTTGTGGTGCGTGAGAGAGATGGCGCAGTTCTGGCACTCCAGCTTTTCCCCGCAGGCGCGGCAGATCACGGCAAAGGAATAGCCGCGGCGGTTGAGCAGGATCAGCGCCTGCTCGCCGCGTTCGAGCGCGGCCCGCGTCTGCTCGATGAGCGAGCGGGAGAAGAGCTGTTCCTGGCCGGTCTGCTGAAACTCCTGGCGCATATCCACCAGTTCGACCAAGGGCAGCGGACGGTTCATCACCCGTTCCACCAGATCGATGCGTTTGTATTTGCCTCGCTCGGTGTTCTGCCAGCTTTCCAGCGAGGGCGTCGCCGAGCCCAGCACGGCCACGGCGCCGGCCAACTTGGCGCGCATCACGGCCACGTCGCGGGCGTTGTAGCGCGGCGTCTCTTCCTGCTTGTAGCTCTGGTCGTGCTCTTCGTCCACCAGAATCAGGCCAAGGTTGGGCGCGGGAGCGAAGATCGCCGAGCGGGTGCCAACGATAATCGGCGCTTCGCCACGGCGGATTCTGCGCCACTGCTCGCTGCGCTCTTCGGGCGTAAGCGCCGAGTGCAGCAGCGCCACCTTTTGCCCGAAGGCGCGGTCGAGCAGGCCGACGGTCTGCGGCGTAAGGCCAATCTCGGGCACCAGCAGAATCGATGTCAGGCCGCGGTCGAGCGCCTTCTGCATGGCCGCCAGATAAACCGCGGTCTTGCCCGAGCCTGTCACTCCGTAAAGTAAAAAGACATGGAATGCCCCCAGGGCGCTACTGATCGCGGCCACAGCATCGGCCTGCGCGGAATTCAGTTGGAAGGGCTCGGTGGCCGGCGTGAGGCCGCCAAGACGGAAGAGTTGTGGCCGCTCTTCGATGCGTACCAGGCCGCGGCGGACCAGCGTTTGCAGCGTCGAGGCGGGCAACTCGCGGCGGCGCAGCTCGGCCAGCGGCAGTTCGCCACCGTGAGCCGCCAGCTCGGCCAATATCGCCTGCTGATTGTCGGTCAGCTTGGGCAGGCGGGCCGCGGCGATCAACACCGCGAAGCGCTCCATGCGGCGGGCATCGCGCTCGGCGGCGGCGGTTTCGCGGACGATCAGTTTTTTGCGCACCATGGCGACGAGCAGCGGCAGCGAAGCGGCCGTAGCCGTGCGCAGCGTAGAGACTTTGACCGGCTCGCCCGAGGCCAGCCGCTCCAGCACGCGGCGCTCCATATCCTGCGCTTCTTTGGAGAGCCGCGCGCGGCGGCGGGCCAGCGACGCGCTCGCCTGCCCGCGCTCGCCATCGAGACTCGCGGCCAGCAGATCGCGGCCCAGATCGGCCAGCTTGTAATAGACCGTGCGGCGCACCTCGGCGGCCAGCGGCAGCATGGCGCGCAGCACCTCGCCGAGCGGAGCCAGATAATATTGCGCCGTCCACTCGGCCAGCGCCAGCAGATGCTCGCTCAGCAGCGGTTCGTCGTCGAGCACGGCCTCAAGATAGCGCAGTTCGAAGTTTTCCTCGGGAGCCTTGACGCCAGCCGCCATCACCACGCCAATCAGCTTCTCATTGCGAAAGGGCGCAATCACGCGCGCCCCGCGCTGCGGAGACTGGTCCCCGTGAACGCCGTACGTAAACGTGCGATCGAGCGGGACCGGCAAAGCGACTTCGCAGTACGTGGGCATGGACAAGGACCAGTGTAGGGGAAAGGGCCTGAAAGTCGTGAGCCCTTCCTTTACACTACGGCTATTGGAGTGGCGCGATGATTGACCGGGAGTTTCGAGATCAAGCAGCTTGGGCGCTGCGCAGATTCCTCGATTGCGAGATCGACAATATAGATTTCGAAAACGAACTTCCTCATAAACCGCTCTTCGGGAAGAAGCGGGTCGCTGATCCCGCGCTTCGCGCGATTGAAGATTATGTCTGGCATTGGTATGACGACTTAAGTGTCCACAAGCTCGACGGCCTTCACAAACTAGATGATGAGGAACGAGCACTGGGCGAGAGATGTGTGCTCTTTTTAAAATCGGACATCGAATACGAATGGCGTAATTTCAGGTTTGTTCCCGGCGATTTATTCTCTATGGAGCTTGCTTCTCAGTTACCCCTCGATCAACAGCTTGCCATGAATTTGAACCAGCCCGAAGGCGACGTTTCAGTCTGGCCATTTTTCCGCCGCGCGGACTACGAACTCGCGCGGAACGCGCCTGCTCAGCACGATCTGTCCGTTCGTCCCTAGTCCCTGGTCCCTGTCTTTCAGTACAATCCATTGCGATGAGCACACCACGCCGATCCGCCTCTGAACCTGCGGCCGCAGCCAGGCCGCGCGCCACACGCATCAAGAATTCGCCGGTTACGCTGGCGGTCGATATTGGCGGAAGCGGCATCAAGGCCATGCTGCTGGACGCCAAAGGCAAGCCGCTGAGCGAGCGCGAGCGGATTCTGACGCCCAAGGTTCCCACGCCGCGGGCCGTGCTGCGCGTGCTTGACGAGCTGCGCGAGCGCCTGCCGGACTTCGACCGCGCCTCGGTCGGCTTTCCCGGCATTACCAAGCACGGCGTCACTTACCTGGCCATGAATCTGCATCCGCTGTGGAAGAATTTCCCCTTGCAACGCGAGCTGGAAAAGCGCTTGAAGAAGCCCGTGCGGGTGGCCAACGACGCCTCGGTGCAGGGCTATGGCGCCATCCAGGGCTACGGCGTGGAACTGGTGCTGACGCTGGGCACGGGCGTGGGATCGTCGCTGTTCACCGACGGGCGGCTCTGCCCGGGACTCGAATTGGGCCACCATCCCTGGATCAAGGACAAGACCTACGAGGACTACCTGGGCCAGCGCGGACTGGACCACTACGGCAAAAAGCGCTGGAACAAATGGCTGCAAAAGGCCCTCGCGCAGACCGAGTTCCTGTTCAACTGGGACCACCTCTACCTGGGCGGCGGCAACGCCCGTCTGATCGACTTCAAACTACCCAAGAACGTAACCATTGTCTCGAACAAAACCGGCATCCTGGGCGGCGTGGCGCTGTGGCGGGAGGCGTAAAAACCAGTTGTCAGTGGTCAGTGAACAGTTGTCAGATCGTAGCAGTAAGTAACGCTGCGTCTTAAGCGAATTTCGAATTGGTATAGAGGGAAAAGCCTGCGCTCTGGGGCTAAAGCCCTTTGTCATGGAATCGATTTTTCGGCGCTACTGAAGTCGTGCCCTGACACAAGGCGCGGTCCGGAACTGCTTTGGAATTCAATGGGGTGCAGGACGTACGAAAATTTTTTGCGCTAGTTTTGTGCGACGTCCGATCCGAACAACCGAATGTACGCGTTGCCGCGGATGAGACTCCGACATAGCCAGTAATACGACGGAGGTGCGATTCGCACCCCCGAAGTTACGATAATGGCTTTTGGAAAACCGGTCAGCGCAGACGTAGACTACTCCTGTAATGAAACGCGCACTTGTCACGGCATTCTTCACGATTATTTTCGTTTCGTGCAGCGTCCTCACCCTCCCTGCTCAGGAGGTCGACGCCAGCGGGCCTCGATTACACCCACGCCCGCAGGCTCCTAATGAGCAACTTCTTCCGCCAAGCAGCGTAGCTCCGTTTGTGGTTCAAAACCCCAAGAAATACCCGCAGAAGTATGCGTCCGTGTATATGCCTATCTCACTCGCAGCCGGGAGGGTCCGAACGCCAGAATTTCCTGTGAAGAAGCACTCGCAGTGGTACGACATTATGCTTCAGGTCGAAAAGCCTCTGCCGTTTCGCCGTATGGAGTGCATGGTGGGAGCTACCTCGGGCGGCCTCGATAAGAAGGATTGCGAAAAAGATGATCCGATAGTTCGCGCGGACTGGACGGTATGGGAGGACGGACGGATCGTGGAGTGGGGCTCCATGCGCGATTGTTGTGGTTCTATATTCACAAAGGAGAACATCTACAAGCAGATTGGCACTTTCCCCTTAGAAGCCGGCAAGAACTATGTCGTGCAGGTGCGCTTCACGAAGGATGGTTCGCCGCTTAATGTAGCAAATCCGCACCTGATCATAATTCCACACGGGGATATGTGGTAAGGCGCAGTAGGATTAGCGGTCGAAAATTGAGAAGGTTCGACCCATGCATCCTGCCGCTTTGTGAAAAATTTGTGTTTGGGATGTGCCTATCTCGCCTATGTGGCCCATTCTGCCCATTGAAAAATCAATAACTTATTTTTCAATTCTGCCTTTTGTCGTGCGCTGACACGAAACATGGAATAATACAGCGCCTACGAATCGCGTCCCGGCAGCTTCAGCCCCAGTTCCTTCATGGCGATTTGCAGATCGGCCCAGGCCTCTTTTTTCTGGCGGGGGTCGCGGAGCAAAAACGCGGGGTGGAAGGTGACGATGAGGCTGGTGCCACGGAAAGCGTGAATGCGTCCGCGTAGGCTGGCCAGGGGCTGGCGCGCGCCCAGCAGATAGGTGGCGGCGGTGGCGCCCAGCGCCACCAGAACCTGCGGGCGCACGACGTCGATCTGCCGGAAGAGAAACGGCGAGCAGGTGTTGGCTTCGACAGGTTCGGGAGTGCGGTTGCCCGGCGGACGGCATTTGACAACGTTGGCGATGTAAACTTCTTCGCGCTTGAGACCCATGGCCACAATCATGTTGTTGAGCAGTTGGCCGGCGCGGCCCACAAAAGGCAATCCCTGCGCGTCCTCATCGGCGCCGGGGCCTTCGCCGACAAACATGATGCGGGCGTTGGGCGAACCATCGGCAAAGACCAGCTTGTTGCGGCCCGAGTGCAGCGGGCAGCGCTTGCAGTCGCCGATCTCGTCGCGAATGGCCTGGAGCGCGGCGGGGCGCTCGGCAGGCGAAATTGCGGGGCCGATTTCAGGTGGTGCGACAAAATTTTTGCGGGGGCGGATAACAGGCTCCTCTCCGAAGATGTTTTCTTGATGCAATGAGGCTGCCGACGATGGAGAAGCCGAAGACGCGGTATTACCTTCCCAGCTCATAGAAGCGGGAGCAGGGGCACCCATAGCCTCCGTCCTGATTTTCTCAACCTCGGCGGAAGAAACAGGGCCACTTGCAGCCGCTGAAACCGTGGGAGCGGCAGAGTGCACATCCCCTGCGCCAGAAGCGGGATCAGGGGCACCCATGCTTTGTTCTCCCCGACTTCCGGCGGTTAAATCGGAAACGCCCAAAGAATTGGAGGGCGCGGCGGCCGCCGCTTCCATCGCCCGCAACAACTCCGGCGGAACAGGACGGCGGTAAAAGTCGGTGAGACCAATGTCGCGGTAGAAGCGCAGCCGCTGGGCGAGAGCGTTGCGAAGAGCGGGATCGATGGCGTGCGGCAAGGCGGCTTACTCCACGATGATCTGGCGGCGCGCGCGGCCGGGAACGATGCTATCGCGCAGAACGCTGTCCTGGCGGGCTTGCGGACCGTCGGCAGGCGCCGTGTCGCTATCGAGTTCGACGATGACCGAACGCGGGCGGCGCAGGGCGGCAATCTCGTCGAAAATGCGGTCGGCAAGCTTGCGTTTGGGCATCAGCGGCAGCTCGACAACGGTCGAAGAGGTAAGAAATGTCGCCGCGTTGTCGTCGGCATCGATGCCGGCATTGTGGCCAGAGACATCGTTGATGACGATGGCGTCGGCGCCTTTGGCCAGCAGCTTAGCGCGGCCGTTTTCCATGCGGTTTTCCGTTTCGGCGGCAAAACCGATGATGAGCTGGCCAACACGGCGGCGGCGCACTACCTCGGCAAGAATATCTTCGGTCGGCGCCAGTTCCAGGCTCAATGGCCCCTTACGCTTGAGCTTTTGCGCGGAGACGGCGACGGGCCGGTAGTCGGCCACGGCGGCAGCTTTAATCACCAGCGTCGCGTCTTTCATGCGGTCGAGCACGGCGGCACGCATCTCGTCGGCGGAGGTGACTTTGACCAGTTCGCAATGGGCTGGCGGCGCCAGATTCGAGGGGCCGCTGACGAGAATCACTTTGGCGCCGCGGCTACGCGCGGCCTCGGCAAGAGCGTAGCCCATCTTGCCGCTGGAACGGTTGCCGATGTAACGGACGGGATCGAGGGCCTCGCGCGTGCCGCCAGCGGTGATGAGAACCACCTCGCCTGCCATGTCGCGACAGCGGCCGAGAGCGCAGAGCACGGCGTCGGCAATGGATTCCGGAGCGGCCATGCGGCCGATGCCAACCATGCCGCAAGCCAACTCGCCACTCTCGGGATCGACGACGCGCACGCCGCGCTGGCGCAGGACTTCAAGGTTGGCCTGGGTGGCCGGGTGGTTCCACATATTCACGTTCATCGCCGGCGCAACCAGCACCGGCGCGGTGGTGGCCAGATACAGCGTAGAGAGAAAATCGTCGGCGATGCCGTGGGCAAATTTGGCCAGGATATTGGCAGTGGCCGGAGCGACCACCAGCGCGTCGGCCCACTCGGCCTCGGCAATGTGGTCAATGCCGTTCTGCTCGCCGCCGCTCCACTCATCCCAAAGGCCGGTGATGACCTTGTGGCCGGTGAGCGAGGCAAAGGTAAGCGGCTGCACGAACTTTTGCGCCGCGTCGGTCATCACCACGTGGACATCGATGGCCTGACGCTCCAGGGTGCGCACAAGTTCGGCCGCTTTGTAGGCAGCAATTCCGCCGGAGACGCCTACGATCACTCTCATAATTCGATTGTAGTGCAGCCGCTTGTGGACAGTTGGCCCCCGGTTCCGGCAGGCAAAACTCCGGCCGGTTTGTTGGGCCAGCCGGAGTCTTTTTGCTCTCTGGAAAAGGAGGTTATGGCTTGCTATGGTCCTCATGGCAACCGTCGCCATCAACGACCGCGGTCAGCACAAGATCGGCGGAAGTGAGCTTGCGGCTATAGCAGTAGCCATCGGGACCATGCTGGACGTACTTCTGCCAACTATTGCCGCTATGGCCGGTGTAGTTAAAGCTGGCATCGTAGTTCAGCGTATCGGTGGAGTAGACGGTATTGGAGATGTGGGAGCGCTCGAAGTCAAAGGGGCCAGCGGCTTCGGAGTCCTTCTCCAGATCCTTCTGTTCGGATTCGGTGGTGATCGACCAGGTTCCGTCGGAGTTTTCCGCTTGTTTGTAACTGAGCGTGAGCGGATAGAAGAGATCGATTTTGACGGCCGATACCGCGCCGAGTGCCTTGGTGAATGTTTCGCCAGTCACCTTGGTCGCCTGATCGACGGCCTGATAGTAGAGATTTCCGGCGGCGGGAATCTCGAAGGTTGCCGTCTGCGTGAAATCGACCTTGCGCTCGACCGTCGTTTCCACCGGGCCATGCGAGGTAATCACGTAGCCCTTGATCTTGTAGGGATGGCTGGAGGTCGTAACGACGGTACCGCTGATGTCGCCGCTCGCATCGACAACAATGTTGTTTGCAATCGCGGGCGAGGGCTCGGCGGCAAGGGTATTCGAGAGAACCGCGCCAGAGACTTGTTTGAGGATGGGATCGGTGTAGAGCAGCAGATTCGCCGCTGCCAGGAAATACGAGTCGGCGTTGTAGACCTGAATGCCGACCGAATGCGGCTGGCCGTTGGAGAGCAGGCCGGCAAAGGGCGTGAGATCGACACGATAGGGTTTGAAGTTGAGCGTCTGCACGCCGGGGATCGGCTCCCAGAGATAGGGATCGATGCCGCCGGTGAAGATCCACGGATAGACGGGAGCCACGCCGGCCGGAGTGCCATCAATGGTGATCTCGGTCTCGCGAAAGCCGGTGCTGCCGCAACTCTGCAGTTCGCTGGCCAGGGCATCGGGCACGCAGAAGTACCAGAATTCATCGTTGCTTTGGCTTTGCGCAATCACATCGAGATAGGCCGAGGTAACGTTGGCCGGCAAGGTGAGCGACTGTGTGTACACCGTGCTGGAGGCCGCCAGTGTCGCCGCGCCGCTATTGCCGGGCAGGCCGATGACTTCGTTCGGCACGCGAGGCGCCGCGGCCCACGGGCTGGACTGGTAAAAGATCAGATGCGCGTTGGCATAGACGATGCCGTTGTAATCCACACCGTTATAGACGCCAACGTAATTGCCCAGCAGGGCGGTGCCGGCCTGCGCGGTCTTGAAGATCGCGCTCAAGTCGGTCACGTCGCGCTCCACGTGCCAGGAGGGACTGAGCGTCGAGCGCGGCTCGGCCGTTGTGCCGTAGAAGATATTCGCGCCGCCCAGATAGAACGATCCGGTACGGTCATACTGGCGGCCGGCCGTTACCGTGAAGTCGGCGGTGAAGACGACCTTGGCCCAGGGACCGGGACAATCGGCGGGCGGCGTGTAGGTGTAGTTCTTGGTGTTGAAGTCGGCGAAGGCAAGATTCTCAAAGAGTGTGACCGTGCAGGCACGCGTTGGCGGCCGCGGAACGGTGGGATCGGCGCTCACAGTATTGCTCGACCCGATGACCGGATCGGCCGGGGCGACGACAACCTGCGCCGCTAGACTGGCGGCGCAGAATCCGAAGAGGGCAAGCAGAAACAGACTGGACAGGATACGTTGCGAGGAAGCAGAGAGGGCACGCATAGACTCCATCCTTTCGATAGACGATCGGTGTGGGTTGGCATTGGAAATGCGATTACGCTGCGTTCGCCCCGTAGAGTGCAGAATGCAGCGAAGCCAGGGGCCTCTAAAATCTTGCGAACAACTTTATCAAAATTCAGCAACACTTTGTCGATAAAATGATTGCTTAGATCGAAAAACAGGCAATTTACTTCAGTTTCTGACCGATCCATCAAAAATTCGGCGAAAACTGAATAGGACGGCGAGCCGCTTCGCAGTCAAGGTGGATTTAAGAAGAAGGGGGCGGATGGGGATAGTAGAAAATGGCCGCAACTTAAGCAGGAGTGGCATTGCAGCCACACATCACGAGCACAGAGACAGGAACAAAAGGCTTACGTCCTAACAACCGATACGTTTAGCTCAACAGAATCGGAATCGCCGGCCCCTCGACGAGAGGTTTTTGCACCGCGACATCGGCTTTGACATAGGAGATTTTGCCGGCTTCGATCTCGTCCTGAGCAATGCGGCAAGCTTTGTTGGAATGAGTAGGAATCAACGCACGGGAGCCGTTCTGGAGTTGGCGGGCGCGGCGGGCAGCCACCAAAACCTTGCGGTAATTGGAATCGAAGTTGGTTTCAATCGTCATCGGTGTCCTCTCCAAAAAGAAACTGTTGCTGGCCCGGAGGTCCGTCGATGCCGAATGCCTCCAGCACCGGTTTTAACCGCTCCTGCGAGTTCTTTTGCAGGCAGGCTGCGGCGACCTCCAACACCCGGCGGGAACGGAAGGCGATGGCTTCGCCATTGCGGTAGAAACGCTCGGCCTGCACAATGGCTTCCAATTGCGCGACCGCCCGGTCGAGAACGTCGTTGACCAAAATATAGCCGTATTCGCGGTATTTCTCAATCTCGCGGCTGGCTTCGCTCAGCCGGCGATAGAGTTCGGCCTCGTTAATCTGGCCTTCGGCGCGGCTGCGATTACGCAGCCTGGTCCTTAGAATCTTGGGGTTAGGCGGAAGGACAAAGATGCTGACGGCCTCGTGCATTTTGGCGCGGACCTGCGCGGCGCCCTGCACATCGATGTCGAGCATCAGGTCGTGATTGGCGGCCACGGCCTCATCGAGCGACAGGCGGGCGGTGCCGTAATAGTTGCCGAAGACATCGGCGTGCTCGAGGAAAAGGTTCTGCGCAATCATGCGCTCGAACTGCTCGCGCGTGGTGAAGTGGTACTCGCGGCCGTTTTCCTCTGAGCCGCGCGGCTGCCGTGTGGTCCAGGAGACGGCAAAATCAATGCCGGTGACCTGCTTGCGCAGTTCGTTGACCAGAGTGCTTTTGCCCGACCCGGAAGGCGCCGAAATGATGAAGAGAATTCCTGCCACGAAGCTGTTGTTCCTTTCCGCTTTTACGTCACTATTCTATATTTTGAATCTGCTCGCGGGCCTTTTCGATCTCCGCCTTCATCGCCAAACCTAACTCGGTAATGCGCGTTCCCTTGCCGCCGACGCCGCCGGTCTTGGAGAGCATGGTATTGGCCTCGCGGTTCATCTCCTGCAGCAGAAAATCGAGTTTTTTGCCCACCTCGCCACCGGTTGCAAGCAGTTCGCGGAAGTGCGCGATGTGCGTGGTCATGCGCGCCAGTTCCTCTGAGATATCGCTGCGGTCAACCATCACGGCCACTTCCTGCAAGACGCGCTGGCGGTCGAACTCCGGCCCCACGGCCGCGATGAGCCTCTGCGCCAGCCGGTCCTGATAGCGTTGCTCGATCTCGGGCCGCAGTTCGGCAACACTGGAGGTGGCCGCGGCCAGCCGGTCCAGGGTATCGTTCAAAATAGCTGCCAGCGCCTCTCCCTCGCGAACGCGCATGGCCTTGAGTTGATCGAGCAGCGGCGTCATCTGTTCCATCACGCTGGCGGCAAGCGCGGTCAAATCGTTCTCGCTGCGCTCGTCGGCTTGCAGAGCTCCGGGCAGGCGAAAGGCCGCGTTCAGATCGGGCTCGCACTTCAAGTGGTTCTCCACGCAGGCCGTGTTGAAGGCCGTCAGATACGCTCCAATCAGTTCGCGATTGTAGCCGCTCTTGGACTGCGCCGTGCGTTCAATGGACAGCGTGAGATCGACGTGGCCGCGGACGAGATTGTCTTTGAGCACGCGGCGCAGATCCATCTCCAGCCCATCAAGGCCGCTGGGCAAGCGGAACTGCATATCCAAAAAGCGGTGGTTGACGCTTTTCACGGTGAGCGTGTAACCGAGCGAATCCGTTTCACCCGCGCTGAGGCGGGCCTGTATGCGCGCAAAACCGGTCATGGAAGAGATCGGCATACTTACATTGCTCCTAGCGCGCCGGTTGTGGCGCAGGTTCAGCCGTCCAGCCGTTGCCTGACTGCGGATCGGGTGTATCGATGAATTGTAACTGGTAAAGTTTCTGGTACGTCGGCGAAATGTTGAGCAGCTCTTCGTGCGTGCCGATGGCCGTGATGCGTCCGGATTCGAGAACGGCGATGCGGTTGGCGCGGCGAATGGTCGAAAGCCGGTGCGCGATCACCAGCACCGTGCGGTCTTGCATCAGATTCGACAAGGCGGTCTGCACCAAGGATTCGCTCTCGGCGTCGAGCGCGGAGGTAGCTTCGTCGAGGATAAGGATAGGCGCATCTTTCAGAATGGCGCGGGCAATGGCCATGCGCTGCCGCTCGCCACCGGAGAGGCGGAAGCCTTTTTCGCCGATCACCGTCTGATAGCTCTGCGGCATCTGCTGGATGAAGTCGTGGGCCAGGGCGTTGCGCGCCGCCTGCTCGACGAGTTCGTCTTTGACGTCGGGCTGGCCGTAGGCGATGTTGTTGCGCACCGAGTCGTTGAAGAGGATCGTCTCTTGCGAAACCTGCGCAACCTGGCGGCGCAGCGAAGCCAGCGTAAGATCGCGCAGATCGCGGCCATCGATCAGGATGCGGCCCGTGGTTACATCGAAGAAGCGCGGAATCAGATTGACCAGCGTCGATTTGCCCGCGCCGCTGGGGCCAACAATGGCCAGCACCTCGCCGGCGCGCACTTCAAGATCGATATGATGGAGGATCTGATGCTCGCCCTCGCCCGACGAGTAGGAGAAGCCAACATCTTCAAAGCGGACTGACTCGTGGAAGTGGGTAAAGGTCGTTGCGTGCGGGCGCTCGACCACATCGTCTTCCGCGTCGAAAAACGAGAAGATCGAGGCCGATGCGCCCATCGCCTGCTGGAAGCTGTTGTAGAAATAAGCAAAACGTCGCAACGGATCGTAGAGCTTGAAGAGCAGAATGATGAAGGCCGAAAACGCGCCGAAGGTCATGTGGCCGTTTTTGATCTCGGTGCGGCCGATCCAGAGCAGCGAGGCGATGCCGATGGCGCCAATCGAATCCATCAGCGGCGAACTGATGGATTGCACGCGGACGCTGCGCAGGTTGGCGCGGAACAGCCGCCGCGCGGCGGTTTTGAAGCGCAGAATCTCCCACAGCTCGGTGTTGAAAGCCTTGACGATGCGGTTGCCGGTCACGGTCTCGTGCAGAATGTTCTGAATCTCGGCCAGCTTGTCTTGGCCGGTACGGGTGCGCACGCGGACCTCGCGGCCGATCTTGCGGATCGAGGTAACGACAACCGGGATGAAAAGCACCAGCGCCCAGCTCAGATATCCGCCCAGATGAATGACAAAGACAAGCGCGACCAGAAAGGTGAAGAACTGCTGCAAAAAGTCGCCCAGAACCGAACTGAGCGAGCTTTGCACGCGGTCTACATCGTTGATCAGCGTGGAGAGGATGGTTCCGGTGGGATGCTTGTGAAAGAAGCTCGACGAGCGGCGCATCGTGGCTTCATACAGATGATTGCGCAGATCGGTGATGGTGCCGAAGGCAGCATAGTTGACCAGATAGTTGCCCAGATAATCGAAGAGCCCCTTGAGCACCGTGGTCAAGACCAGGACAAAGGCCACGACATTCCACGCATTATGCAGGGGCAGAAACGGCGGAATGAACTGCCGCAGATCGAAGTGCCAGGGCGACTGCGCCAGGCCGAGAATGATGGGGCCTTCGGGGGAATTCGGCGTCAATACGCGGTCGAAGATGGGTTGCAGAAGCAGAATGCGGAAGGCTTCGAGCATGCCCACCATGGCCGACAACATTACGCCCGGCAGCCACTCCAATAGATACGGCAGCCCGTAGCGCATCAGGCGAAGAAAATTCTTCATGCAGCAGAGTCCGCCTTGCGCTTTGTGCCGCGCCGCGGCGAGTTCGGACTTTGCTGGGTTCCGGCGCTTGAGTCCATCCCAGTATTGTAGCCGGGCGACCCGTTGCTATGATGTCGTTGTGAGAACTGCGACCAACTTCGCCGGCCTGCGCACGGTCTTTCTGGACCGCGACGGGGTTTTGAACGAGAAGATGCCCGAGGGCGTCTATGTAACCCGGTGGGAGGATTTCCATCCCATCGCGGGCGTCGCCGAAGCGCTGCGGCGGCTGAACGAGGCCGGACTGCGCGTGGTGGTCGTGACCAATCAGCGCGGCATTGCGAAGGGGCTATATTCGCTGGCCGATGTGACAGCGATTCACGCGCAATTTTGCCAGCAGCTTGAACGATCGGGCGCGCGCATCGACGGATTCTTCGTCTGCCCGCACGACAAGAACGAGTGCAACTGCCGCAAACCGTTGCCGGGATTGTTCGAACAGGCCGCCGCGCGGTTTCCTGAAATCGAAGCCGCAACCAGCGTGATGATCGGCGATGCGATAGGGGATATCGAGTTTGGCCGGCGGCTGGGAATGAAGACCATCTTCGTCACCGGCGATGAAGAACGGCAAGCGCCTGGGGTTGAAGAAGCGGCTCGGCTGGCGGATAGTTGTTGCGCTTCCCTGCCCGAGGCGGTGGAGATGCTGCTCTCTACTGAAGCCCTAAGAACTTGTTGAAATTCAGCGCATCGCGGCGTCTTTCCTTGCGATTTTCGTCTCTGCGCGATTGAAATTTGTTTGAAGTACGGTTGTGGTCAGCGTTTATAGGGCCCTTCAGGCCTTTCGGGAACGCT
>Ga0326727_10006702_pt1 | contig 31257 bp, 21 predicted proteins | sample MB2enrmetagenome_FD_207643 | JGI IMG/M metagenome (GOLD analysis project Ga0326727, IMG submission 207643) | Lab enriched peat soil microbial communities from McLean, Ithaca, NY, United States - MB29MY | ecosystem: Environmental > Terrestrial > Soil > Wetlands > Peat | place: USA: New York... | reverse complement strand
TGTTCACGCGCCGGGATACTCGAATTTCAGCCAGTCGCACCGGGAACTTTGGTCGCGGGTGATTGAGGAGACTCCGAAAGAAATTCTGCTGCAGACCAAGGTCTATCACTCCGACTGCGAGCCGGACCCGCGCTTTGCAACCCTGCTGGGCAAATGCAAGCCGCATCCCGAGATCGTCGAATATCAGATGGTAGGGCAGACGCTGGGACGCCACTACTTTCCCGCCGCCACGGTGAAGTACACGGCGTGGACGATGAAGAAGGCGCACGAGTTGGTGGGGCCGGAGGGCGGCGCGGAGATCACTCCGGGCGGCACCATGCAGTCGGACTACGACCTCTATGACGACCTCCTGAACAGCGTGGATGTGTACGCCTGGCGGGAGCTGACCTGGAACGTGAATACGACGCCGGAGCGGATCTTCGCGCACTGGGCCGCGCGGCTCTACGCTCCGCAGGCCGCGCCGCACATGGCCAAGGCCATGCAATTGTCGGAGGAAGCCGCGGCCCTGACCTTCTCGCCGCTCGGCCACGGCTCGGCGACCAACTCCGATTTTGCCGGCGACATCGCGCGCCGTGAAACGCTGCTGCGTTACACGAACCGCTATTACCTCCCGGAGCATGCAAAGCTGCTGGAGCCAGGCAAGGAGAACGTCAGGCTGATCGAGGAGGAGAAGCGCAAATGCCTGGCCGGGATCGACGCGATGTTCACGGAGCTCGAGGCGGCAAAGCCGCATCTCACCCCGGCGCAGGCAGAGGAGATCGGGACGCGCTTCGACTGGTTCAAGGAGTTCGCCATCTGCAATACGGCGCTCGATGTGAGCCTGTGGCGCTTCCGTTATCTGCGCGCGCTGGCGGCGATGCTGACCACCGACCCGGAGCAGTTGAAGCCGTTGGCGCAGGCCTTCGATACCGTCGCGAAACACGCGCCTTTGCTCTTCCGTCACGACCCGGCGCAGAATTTCGCCTGCTACGACGTGCCGCTGGGGCAGCTTCGCTTCAAGCCTGGTTTGGGCTCGCCGCTGCGGCTGATGCAGGAGTTGTATACCAAGTCGCTGGCTTTCATGGAGGAATCGGTGGGGCCGGATTACCTGCCCAAAGAGCTGATCCGCGCCGAGGTTGCGATCAACGTTCGCACGGAGTCGATGCCGAGGCCATAGAGCTGCGAGGCAGACTCCAGGCAACCACCATATCCGCCACTCGGCCAGCCTGAAGACGAACCCGGGATCGTCAGCCGCACGCGGCTGGTTGTAGAGAACGATCGTATCGAAGTAAATCCGCTTGCGGCGGCTGAGAGTTCATTCGTAACTCACTGCTTGGTTTTGACGGATCACATCCACCACCTTGCGGGTTTGGTAGGATGGATTCCCTATGAAAAACCGGTTGCTTGCGTTCCCAGTTTTTCTGGCCGCCTCTTTCTTTTCCGGTATGTAGCCGCGAGCTTCGAGATCCTCGACCTGATCAAGAACAGCCCTGTTCCAAGCCCCGCCGCAGCACCGCCTCCGCGCGCTCCAGATCCGCCTCTGTATCCACGCCGATCGTGTCCCCCGGAGCCCCGGCCACATAAAGCGCAATCCCATTTTCCAGAAGCCGCAGTTGTTCCAGCCGCTCCGTCCGTTCCAGCGGCGAAGGCGCCAGCGCCGCAAACCGTTCCAGCGCCTCTTTCCGATACGCATAAATCCCCAGGTGCTTGCGGTAGCCGGTAAATCCCGCCTGGTCCCGGTCAAACGGTATCGCAGCCCGCGAGAAATAGAGCGCCCGCCCATCCAGCGCCGTAACCACCTTCACGGCATTGGCGTCCGCTACCTCCTGTGCCGCGCACGGAACCGCCAGCGTGGCCACCTCCACCTCCGCTCGCTCAAAAAGCCGCAGCAGCGGCGGGAAGAAACTCGGCCTCAGCGTCGGCTCGTCGCCCTGAATGTTCACGTAAACATCGGCATCGATCTGCCGCGCTACTTCCCTAACCCGGTCCGACCCGCTCGGGCAGTCCGCCGAAGTCATCGCCACCGGAATCCCGCGCCTCCCGCAAACTGAGGCCACTTCCTCTGAGTCGGTGGCTACCACGACCGGATCCATCAGCTCACTGGCCACAGCAGCGCGCCAGACCCACTCCACCATCGGCCGGCCTGCAATCGTGCGCAGTACCTTGCGGCTGAGCCGCGTCGAGGCGAGCCGCGCCGGAATCACACCGGCAATTCGCAACGTACTCATGCAGGCGAGTTTACAGCAGCGGGGGCGCGGGACTCATCTCCGCCGCTTTCCCAGCGCGAAAAGTGTACCCAACCAGGCAGCCAAGTCCCAGGTTCCAGGTATTCTGATACACTCATCCATGTCGTCCAAGCAGAATCGGTTCCTGCCGGCTCAAGCTCGGATGCGGCTGGGAACAGCTAGCCAGAGGAGCGGACGATGGCTGGCCAAGGGGAAGGGTTTCCTTTCCCGTGCGGTGGGATTGGGTTGCAAGAGTTGCATTCGGGGACGTAGCTCAGTCGGTTAGAGCGCTGCCCTGTCACGGCAGAGGTCGCGAGTTCGAGTCTCGTCGTCCCCGCCATTCATTCCAAAGGGCTTAGGAGTGTTTGGCAATCACAGTGACAGTCAATTCTGGGTTCGATAAGGGTGCAATAAGCTCGCTAACGAGCATTTTGAGCCTGCCTTGGTGAATCAGTTGTGCCCACGCCAGCCAGTTCTGTGCCCACGTTTGACACCATCATCCTTACCACCTTGCTCTGTGCTGCGCGCTTGTTCGAGCTCACTGCCTGCGTGTAAGCGTCAAGGTTGATCCTGCTGTTCGCGTGTCGCAAGAGCTCCCGTACAGTTTTGACATCCTCCCCGTTAGCCTTCAGCAAAGTGCCGGAGGAGTGGTTGCGCGATGGTTCTCGGTGACGAATACCAAAGGCTATGGCGAGAAGCAGTGCGATCAGCCGAGGTCATTGATAGACTTGCATTCCACTCAACACCGGACTGGTGCTCTGAGGAGAGCATCGTGTCACATACAGGCGAGGTGCCCGAAGAGATTGCCAGCAGGCCTTTCGTTTGGCCGCCAGATTACCCGACTAGTTGCGCACCTATCAACATGCGCGAAAGCTACCCGGAGCAATGGCCTTTTGAAGACCCGTTTGCCGGAGGCGAGCCGTGGACGCCCCCACTCCTCGCCCTCCTCTGAAAAGGGCTGGCCACTCCAGGCTGGTGGATGGCGACGGGGTTCTGGACTGGATTGTGAGCTTGTTCCGGCATTGAACAGACAAGCCGCCTGCCTCAGATCAACTCAGTCCGCCCGGTGAGGCCCAGTTCTTTCACCACCTGTCCCACATCCTGGGAGTGATCGCGGTGGGCGATCAGCAGGGCATCCGCGGTATCCACGATGACCAGGTTCTCCACGCCGACCAGCGCCACAAACTTCTTCGGGCTGTAAATGTAGTTGTTGGTCGCATCGATGGCCAGGTGGCCTTGGGTTTCCGTGACGTTGCCTTCGCCGTCGCCGCGCAGGCGGGTCTCAAGCTGGTACTCGTACAGCGAGGCCCAGGAGCCAAGGTCGTTCCAGCTGAACTCGGCCGGGATGCAGTAGAGGTGGGAGAGGTGCTCGCCCTTGGCGGAGCGCGGCTCCAGCACGGCGTAGTCCACAGAGATGTTTTCGCACTTGGGATAAAGGGAGCGAAAGACCTCTTCGAATTGGGGCGTGCCATAGGCGGCGGCAATGCTCTCCAGCAGCGGAGCGGTCTCCGGCAGGTGCTCGCGAACGGCGTTGGCCAAGGTGCGCGCGGACCACAGAAAGATGCCCGAGTTCCAGTAGTAGTTGCCGGCGGCGACGAACTCCCCGGCCTTGTTCTGATTGGGCTTTTCGATAAAGCGGCGCACGTGCAGGGCGGCATCGTCCAGCGCAAAGTCGCCGGTCTCGATGTAGCCGTAACCGGTCTCGGCGCGGGTAGGCTCAATGCCCAGCACCACCATGTTTTCGCCGGCCGCGGCCACGGCGATACCCTTCTGCAAGGCCTTGATGAAGCGCGGCTCGTCGGAGATCACGTGGTCCGAGGGGAATATGCCCAGCACCGCATTGGGGCTCTTCCTCTCGATCAGGAAGGCCGCCAGTCCGCACGCCGGGGCGGTGTTGCGCGCTTCCGGCTCCTGAACGATCTGCCCGGCGGGTACGCCCTTCAACTGATCGGCGATCTCGTGAGCCAGGTACTCATTGGTAATCACCCAGGTCTTGGCCGACGTGGCCAGCGGCTTGAGCCGCTCCACGGTCTGCTGAATCATGGAGCGCTCGCCATCGAGGGCCAACACCTGCTTGGCGCGGGCGCGGCGGGAGCGGGGCCAGAAGCGGGTGCCGCTGCCGCCGGCAAGAATCACAGGACGAAAATCGATTGACTTGGACATCGAAAAGACATCGTACTCGACAAGCACCACGTTTGCACAGTGATGAACGATACTTTTCCCAAAAATGATGAGCCGACGACGGCGGGAAACGGGCAGCATTCGAATGAAAAACCTGATCGGAATCGGTCTCCTCATGCGCGTCGGGCCAAGAACCTCGCCATCCACGCCCGCTGGGCGGAGCTGACGGAGAAGGCGGAAGAAGGCGGACGATTGGTTGCGGTCTGCCCCGGCTCCGGGGTGGAAGCGACGGCATTTATAATTCGCACCGGGAAAGGTTGGGTCTCTACGATGCGGATGGGCACGATGCGGATGAAGACAATGGGCATGATGCGGATTGCGGCGGGCGTTCTGGCTGCCGCGCTGGCAGTTGGCGCTTGGGCGCAGACGGCTCCTGAGCCGGTGAACCCCCATGCAACTCCGGAGGCGCGCGCCTTGCTCGCCTATCTCTATTCCATCTCCGGGAAAGGCACCATCACCGGCCAGCACAACTATCCCAACGTGGGCGCGCGCTGGACCGACATGGCTTACGACCTGACGGGCAAGTATCCTGGGCTCTTCGGGCAGGACTTCGGCTTCTCCGCCGGCGAAGACAAGGATTCCGTGCTCTCGCGTCCGGCGATGATCGAAGAGGTCGAGCGCCAGTACCGCAACGGCGCGGTCATCGCCCTCACCTGGCACGCCGTCAAGCCCACCGAGGACGAGCCGGTCACATTCAAGGACAGCGTGCAGGGCCATCTGACGGATTACGAGTGGCGGGAGCTTCTCACGCCCGGCAGCCCGCTTTACAACCGCTGGTGCGCGCAGGTGGATGTGATCGCCGGCTACCTGCGGCAACTGCGCGACGACCATGTGCCGGTCCTCTTCCGGCCCTATCACGAGATGGGAGGGAGCTGGTTCTGGTGGGGCGGGCGGCCGGGCAAGGACGGCTCGGCGGCGCTCTACCGCCAGATCTACGACCGCTTCGTCAACGTCCATCATCTGGACAACCTGGTTTGGGTGTGGAATGGGAACGACCCCGGCAGCAAGGGCGAGGCTTTTGCGGAGTACTATCCGGGACCTAACTACGCCGATGTGGTCAGCATCGACGTCTACGGCGAATTCAAGCAGAAGTACTACGACGACGCGTTGGCGCTGGCCGCCGGCAAACCCATCGCGCTGGCCGAGGTGGGCGAACTGCCCAGCCCCCAGGTGCTCGACCAACAGCCGCGCTGGACCTACTTCATGGCCTGGAGCGAGTTCATTCAGATGGGAAACCCGCTTGACATGGCCAACGCCGCCTACCACGGACCTCGCTCGCTCAATCGCGACGATCCGCGCCTGGCCGGACCCATGGAGGCCATTCGCAAGGCCACGGCAGAACGCACCGGCGGCGCGCCCGATGCCGTTCCCGTCAGCCCCGGCGCAACCGCCGAAGCCAAGGCGCTGCTGGCGCGGCTGATGACGGCCACTGGCGACGCAGTGCTCAGCGGCCAGCAAAATGTTGCCGTCGCCCGGGGTGCGCGAACAGCCATGGTCACGCGTACAACCGGGAAAGCGCCTGTCATTTATGGCGCGGTTCTGGGTTCGGATGACCCTGCGGATCGCCGCGCTCTCGTCGAGGAAGTGCTCGCAGCACACGCGAGCCATGCGATGGTCAAAGTGACCTGGTATGCTCCGCGCCTCACCGGAGGTCGTTCGGCCGACGGTCTCACGGACAGACTCACCGACTTCGAGTGGAACGAACTGCTCACGCCCGGAAGCACGCTAAACAAACGCTGGTGCGACCAGGTGGACGCTACGGCGGCAACGCTGAAGGAGCTTCAAAATGCCGGGATCGCCGTGCTGTGGAATCCTTATCCTGGGTCCAACGTCGAAGGCTCCTGGTGGGCCGGCCGCAAGGGCATTCACGGCTCGGCGGAGCTTTATCGCCAGCTCTTCGACCGCATGGTGAACCAGGATGGCCTGCACAACCTGCTCTGGGTGTGGGAGAGCTTTGACCAAAATAACCGCCCCGTTAACCGCGTGGGCACGCCGATCGACTATTTTCCCGGACTGCTTTACGTCGATGCCGTTGAAGCGGACGTGAGCCGCCTGGATGAGCGCTTCCCTGCCGGGCGCATTCTGCGCCAGGTCGCCGGGGGCAAGCCGATGGGCGTTGTGCTGTCCGACGAGCTTCCTCCGCCCGAGTTGCTGACCGGCCACGCCGGCTGGGCATGGTTCCTGGTTGGGCCGCAACCGGATTCGCCCGCGCGCGATGATGCGCTCCGCAAGCTCTACGCCGATCCGCATATCGTTTCGCTCGCGCCGGTGCAATGAAAGCAATGGAAGCAGTGCCGCTAATCGAGCTTTGTATCCGGTTTTCGCGCGGGACGGATGCTTCTTAGCATTTTCACTTGTTCTGTAGTGAGCGCATCGAGCTATTTCACCGTGTATGCCGCCAGCGGAGGCGTGAGAATGCCGTCACGCATTGGCTAAGAGCCGTTCACGCCGGTCTCCGCGCCGGCGCATGCGGCTTCCATTCTGTGGGACTCAAGCGGGAACGCTCCTGCTGCGATGTGGGACGCCGACGCAAGAATGTGATTATAATCACATTGGAGAAGGAAAGATCGGTCTCTCCACTGTGCATCGGAAGGGAACTCCGCCACATGGCGACAGGCGACCTGGCCCTGGGTCAGTTAGAGGGCGAACGTAGCGCGATCGAGCGCGTGGTCAACGACTTCAGCATCAACGTAGCAACGGTGAACGGCTCCGGCTCGCAATCCGCCAATAGCGTGCTGCTAAAAAGCATATTCGGCATGGGTGTTCCGGTGAGCGGAAAGAACCTGTTCCCGTCGAACATCGCCGGACTTCCCACCTGGTATACGATCCGCGCCAGCAAGGACGGCTATGTGGCCCGCAAGCCCAACGCCGAGGTGCTGGTGGCGCTGAATCCCGATACCGCGCAACAGGATGTTCTGGACCTCGCCCCCGGCGGCGCGGCTATCTACGAGGAGACCCTGAACCTCAGGCAGTATCGCGATGATGCGGTCTTCTATCCGGTTCCCTTCGACAGGATTACGGTGGCCATCTGCGCCGAGCCCAAGCTGCGCAAGCTGGTCAAGAACATGGTCTACGTGGGCGTGGTGGCCCAGTTGCTGCGGATCGACCTGGGCGTGGTGGAGAACGGGCTGCGCAAGCAGTTTGCCCGCAAGGAGAAGGTCTTCGAGCTGAACTTCGGCGCGGTGAAGGCCGGCTTCGACTATGCGGCCCGGAACCTGGCCAAGCAGGACCCCTACTTCATCGAGCGCATGGACCGGACCAGGGGCAAGATCGTCATCGACGGCAACGCGGCCTGCGGAATGGGTGCGGTCTTCGCCGGCGTGACGGTGGTGGCATGGTATCCCATTACGCCCTCGACCTCGGTGATCGAGGCAACCACCGACCTGCTCAAAAAATTTCGCGTCACGCCGGAGGGCAAGGCGACCTTTGCCGTCGTCCAGGCCGAGGACGAGCTGGCAGCCATCGGCATGGTGCTGGGCGCGGGCTGGGCCGGCGCGCGCGCCATGACCGCAACCTCCGGGCCGGGTATCTCGCTCATGGCCGAGTTTGCCGGCCTGGGCTACTTTGCCGAGATTCCCGGCGTCATCTTCGACATTCAGCGCTCCGGCCCGTCCACGGGCATGCCCACCCGCACCTCGCAGGCCGACCTGCTGAGCGTGGCGTTCCTCTCCCACGGCGACACCAAGCACATCATGCTGCTGCCCGGCTCGGTCAGGGAGTGCTTCGAGCTGGCCTACGCAGCCTTCGACCTGGCCGAGCGCGTGCAAACGCCGGTCTTCGTCCTCTCCGACCTCGACCTGGGCATGAACAACTGGATGTCTGAGCCGTTCGAATACCCCAAGACGCCGCTCGATCGCGGCAAGGTGCTCACCGCCGAGGACCTCGAGCGCCTGGGCGGTTTCGCCCGCTACCGCGATGTGGACGGCGACGCCATCGGCTGGCGCACCCTGCCCGGAACGCGCCACCCCAAGGCCAGTTACTTCACCCGCGGAACCGGCCACACCGATGCCGGCGTTTACACCGAGAAGCCGGCCGGGTATGTGGCTTTGATGGAGCGGCTGGCGCGCAAGTTCGAGAATGCGCGCAAGCTGGTTCCGGGGCCGGTGACGGTCAGGGATGGCAGCTCGAAGATCGGCTTCCTGGCCTACGGCAGCACGGATTTTGCACTGCGCGAAAGCCTCGACCAGATCGAGAAGGAATATGGCCGCAAGGTGGATTACATGCGTATCCGGGCCTATCCCTTCGCGCACGAAATGCACGACTTTGTGGCCTCGCACGAGCGCGTTTACGTGGTGGAGCAGAACCGCGACGCGCAACTGGCCAGCCTGCTCAAGCTCGATCTGCCCGGCGAGCAGCCGGCCAAGCTGCGCAGCATCCTGCACTTCAACGGATTGCCGCTCGACGCGCGCACCATCACCGAAGAGTTTGCCGTCAGGGAGGGCCTCCAATGGCAACCGCGATAGCTGGTTCGAATGGTCCAAAAGTGAATCACATCGGCCTCCCCATTCTTGAGTACCGCGGCGGCAAGAGCACGCTTTGCGCCGGCTGCGGCCACAACGCCATCTCCGAGCGCATCATGCAGGCCATGTGGGAGATGGGCGTGGAGCCGGAGCGGGTGATGAAGATGAGCGGCATCGGCTGCTCGTCCAAGAGCCCCGCCTACTTCATGAGCCGCTCCCACGCCTTCAACGGCCTGCATGGGCGCATGCCCTCGGTCTCCACCGGCGCCATCCTCGCCAACCACACCATGACCACGATTGGCGTCTCCGGCGACGGCGACACGGCCTCCATCGGCATGGGCCAGTTCGTCCACCTGCTGCGCCGCAATCTGCCCATGATCTACATCGTCGAGAACAACGGCGTCTACGGCCTCACCAAGGGCCAGTTCTCGGCCACCGCCGACATCGGCTCCCGCCTCAAGACCGGCGTGGTCAACGATCTGCCCGGCATCGACACCTGCGCGCTGGCCATCCAGTTGGGCGCCACTTTTGTCGGCCGCTCCTTCTCCGGCGACAAGCAGCAACTGCTCTCCATGCTCAAGGCGGCCATCGCGCATAAAGGCACAGTGATGCTCGACGTGATCAGCCCCTGCGTCACCTTCAACGACCACGAGGGATCGACCAAGAGTTACAAGTTCATGCAGGATAACGACGAGCCCATCAACGAAGTGGACTTTGTCGCCAGCTTCGACGACATCGAAGTGGATTACGGCTCGGGCGAGGTCTACGAAGTGGAGATGCACGACGGCTCCAACCTCCGCCTGCGCAAGCTGCTCGAAGACTACGACCCCACCGACAAGGCCAACGCCGTGCGCACGCTGCTGGAAGCCCACGAGAAGGACGAGATACTCACCGGAGTCTTTTACATCGACACCGAAAAGCCCACCTTCCTCGACCTGCTGAACGTGGTGGACGAGCCGCTGGGCACGCTGCCGGAGTCGATAACTCGTCCGCCCAAATCCGCCCTCGACAGCCTCATGGCGAGCTTGCAGTAGCGGCGTCTTGAAGTAGCGGCACCAGAAGAGCCCAGCTGGATCTGGGGCCTTTCTCTTGCTTTTCTGTTGAGGGCGAACTTTTGAGTTCGTAGAGATCGGGGGGCTAGCCGGCTGGCAATCAGCACGACGAGCGCTGCGTGCGGCGACTGGAAGAATCCTTCCCGGGACTTCTGACATGTGGTATTCTCGCTTTCCAGAGTCCAGGAGGCCCTGATGCCGCACCAGTCCAAGCCGCTTGACCCGATCGACGTTGCCGAGTTTCGGCGGATGATCCAACAGAAGATCACTGGAGCGGAGTTCGCTATGCTCCGCTACGAGACCGAGTTCACGCCGTGTACCGGCATCACTGCAGTTACCCGGCAGGAGCGTCGTCATTTCTCCCGTGGCGTAATGATCTCCCCTTGGTGTTCTTGCTTGAAGCGCGAGAAGTCCGAGGATGATCCGCTTCAGAATGGTAAGGTCCGTGAAACCGGCTGGGAATTCGACGTTTGTGGGATCCCATGCAAGGTCCTCGCGGCAACGGATGGGTTCGCCCCGATCATTTTTCTAGATGTTCAAGGCCGCTTTCGCGGCCTAGAATCGCCTTATGACACCCCGCCTGAGCCCCCTAACCGCGATTCTCTCGCCACCCTCAAAATGGACACTTTGTACTTCGGACTTGCGGTTCGGGAATTGTTAAGGGAAGCCGCTGTACCGAGAACAGCGTTCATCTGGGGCGCGGATTGGGAGACCGTTCCGGCATTATTGTTGGTTCGCGATGAACACAACATCTCTCTCACACTTCACAATACATTTGATGAATGTCTCGAGAAGGAAGCGGTTGCCTTCGGCACTGTCTACACCGCTTTTCGTACACCGAGCAGCGATCAACCCGCGAGAACTGCACTGCAGATTGGACTCGAGATTGCCGACGTAGTCACAACGGTGAACAAGGGTTTTGCCGAGGGTATGGGGACGGAAGAGTTGCAAACAAAGGTAATGGCAGAGCACCTCCAGGATCTTATAAGAGACAAGGGTGTTGTCGGCATCGATAATGCCGCGTTCACAGATCTCAGTGAGGGGCTCCCGGAGCTGAGTAAACTGTTGAGCAACAACTTTGAGGCGGGCCGAAAACAACTGTTTGAATTCAAGAGGGAAAGAGTCAAGAGGCTGCAACGGAAGCTTCGGGATCTTCATGACAGCAAAATAGAAATCATCCACAAGCTTCAACGAGAGATTCAACAGCTGTCTGATATCAAGGGCGAAGAGGAAAGAGTCAAGGAGCTAAAACAAAAGTTCAGTAGAGAAGAGGGAAAAAGGAGAATAATCGGTAGGCTTCAGCGACTTCTTGGCATCAAGAAGGAAAATCAGGAGACGGCCGAAGAGATTCCAGAATGTGTCGCGGATAAAGCAATCGTGGTCAGCATGGGGCGGCGTGTCTCTCAGAAGCAGCACGACGTTTTCGTAGAATGCCTCCGTGAGATTCTCACCAAGGTGAAGGATTTTCCAGTCCTGGCAGTTTTCGCTACGGTTCATGGGGACGACTCAACCAGTCCTGCGATACTTGCGCGAATAAAGGCCCTGGAAGCGGAGTTTCCATCCAGTGTTGTTTGTGAAGACGGCAGGCTGGATTATTACAAAGAACTCATGGCCGCCGCAGACTTCAATTGCATGCCGTCTCTCTATGAGCCGCACGGCGGAGCATATGAAGGCACAGTGATTCCCATTGCTCGCGCCGTTGACGGTCTCGCAGAGCAAATATGCGGCTACAAGCCCCTAGGCGTCGCAAAATCGATGAACGATCGGTGGCACGGAGGCGAGCAACCCACAGGGTTTCTCTTTCGGGAGGAGGCAACTGCAGGCGAATCGACTGCGGAACAATTGAAAGCTCTATTGCAGGGCAGTCCATTCAGCTGCGTCTTTCGAGCAATGCGAGATTCACTTGCCGCGGTCTTAAGAGAGGCTGTGGATTTGCGCCTCAAGCACGAGGATGAATACGCACGCTTGGTAGGGGCAGCTCTAAAAAAACAGGAAGGGACGAGCTGGGAGCAAAATCTCAAGGAAATGCTCGAACTCATGGAACAGGCCCGGAAGGCGCGTAGCGTGGCATAGTTCGCCGGTTGCTTTGCGCTTGACCTCCCACTGATCAGGGCGTCCGATCCTCCGGTAGCTTTGCCGGGTCAGCGAGAAGCCTTTAGCCTCCCACTTCCGCAAACGCCTGTCTCAGGCGCTTCCAGGTCGTTTCCAGGTCTTCGGGCAGGATGCGCGTCTCCGCGATGCTGGTCATGAAGTTAGTGTCGCCGGCCCAGCGCGGCAGGGCGTGCAGATGGACGTGTCCGGCGACCCCCGCGCCCCCGGCCTGGCCCAGGTTCATGCCGAAGTTGAAGCCGTGCGGCCGGTAGAGCCGCTCCAGAACCGCTTCGGTGCGCTGCGCCAGCTCGATCAGCTCATGGGCGGCTTCCGTGGGCAGCGCGGCCAGCCGGGCAAGATGCGCATAGGGCATCGCCATCACGTGTCCGCTCGTATACGGGAAGGCATTCATGCAGATGAAGCAGTGTTCTCCGCGCACGATCAGCCCGCCGGCCGCCTCGGCCCCGTCCCGGCTCATCCCGTTCTCGATGGCGAAGTCGATCGACGCAATCAGATTGCAGAAGACACAGCCCAGGTCGCCGGGCCAGGCGGCGAGGCGCTCGGGAACGCCGGGCCGCGCCGCGGTATCCGCCGTGGTGACGTAGGCATAGCGCCAGGGGGTCCAGAGATAATCCATGAATGGCTTCCGTATGCATCAGTATAGAGGGTCGCCGCCGGCTGGGCATCGGAACGCGAGGCCATTTGATTGCAACGCGCCGAGTGCGAATTTGCGGTTGCAATGCGGCTTGACGCCCGTCGTAGCCAAGCTGTTGGATTGACGCGGGAAAGCTGGGGTTGCTACACTCGTGAGCGTACCTTGCCGCGCGGATTCCAGCGGTGAGTTGCGGCCGCCCTCCAGCAAGCCGGTGCCTGCCGGGTGTTTCCCAAGGAGACCAGTCCTTTTTGCTCCAGCGCAAGAGGCTGGGAGGATTGTCCCTTGCGAAGACGATCCCGTCACTAGCAGGAGCTTCGACAGCAGGGAGACGGTCTAACGGCCTCTTCGCCGGCGGCATTCGCTGCGCGGGAGCCACCCCCAGGCGGCAAGTATCAGCCGTCGCGGGAGCAAGGAATTCCGGAGCCGCAGCGATGCCAAACGTCCTCAATCCAGAACCCGAGAGCATAACCCTGAACGCCGAATTGGAAATACCCACGCTAGAGCCTGCGACGGAGCTTGAGCAGCCGCCGTACGAATCCACGTCCAACACTGAGATCGCCGAAGTTGCCGTAGCAGACGATGAATCGGCCGCGCTGGACGCCGATGCCTTAACCGAGCCTGTAGCCCAGGCCCCGCCTCTGCAGAAACCTTCTCGGGCGAAAGCCAAGAAAGTTGCAGCCCAGGCCCAGCCTTTGGTGGAACCTGCGCCGGCGGAAGCCACGGAAGTTACAGCCCAGGCCCCGCCTCTGGCGGAAGTTGCAACGGAAGTTTCCGCGGGGCCGGAGTCAGAGCCCGCCGCCGTGCCGGTTCACGAAGCGCATGGACCGGAGTCCGTCGAAGATTTCTCCGCCGCATTGGCGGCCTTTGAACGCGAGCAGGCTGCCGAAGCTGCCGCCGTTGAAGCCTCCGGCGACAAGGTGGTCTCCGGCACGGTGATCAAAGCGACTGACAAGCACCTGGTGATCGATGTGGGCCTGAAGTCCGAGGGGCTGGTGCCTCTGGAGCAGGTTCTGGACCACACCAGGGCGGTGAGGTTCCAGCCGGGCGACGTGATCGACGTCGTCATCGAGCGCGAAGAGCCCGAAGGCGGCTACCTGGCCAACTTCGAGCGCGCACAGCGGCTGCGCATGTGGGAAACGATCGAAAAGGCCGCGAACGACAAGACGCCCGTAATCGGAACGGTTGTCAGCCGCGTCAAGGGCGGCCTTACCGTGGATATCGGGATCAAGGCATTTTTGCCCGGTTCGCAGCTCGAAATTCGTCCGGTGCGGAATCTGGACGGTTATCTCGGCCAGCAGATTGAAGTCCGGGTCATCAAGCTCAACAAGAAGCGCGGCAACGTGGTGGTGAGCCGCAAGGAGATTCTCGAAGAGGAGCAGACGGCCAAGCGGGCGGGGACGCTGGGGAAGTTGGGCGAGGGCGCCATAATGACCGGCACGGTGAAGAACCTGACCGACTACGGCGCGTTTGTCGATCTGGGCGGGATCGACGGCCTGCTGCATATAACCGACATGAGCTGGGGCCGGCTGACGCATCCCCGCGACCTGGTGAATGTGGGCGATGAGATCCAGGTCAAGGTGCTCAAATTCGACAAGGACAAGCAGCGGGTTTCCCTGGGCTTCAAACAACTCACTCCCGATCCGTGGCTGGATGCCTCCGAGCGTTACCCAGTGGGCGCGCGCGTGCATGGGCGCGTGCTTTCCGTCACCGACTACGGCGCGTTTGTGGAGCTGGAGCAGGGCATCGAAGGACTGGTTCATCTCTCCGAGATGACCTGGTCGAAGCGCCTCAAGCATCCCTCCAAGCTGGTCAAGCCGGGCGACGAGGTCGAGACCGTGGTGTTGAGCGTCAATCCCGCCGATCGCCGGATTTCGCTGGGCATGAAGCAGCTGCTCGACAATCCCTGGGAGAACCTGACCGAGCGCTATCCGGCCGGGACGATGGTTGAGGGCCGGGTGCGCAACCTGACCGAGTTCGGCGCCTTCATCGAGATTGAAGACGGCATCGACGGACTGGTTCACGTCTCCAACCTGAGCTGGACCAAGCGCATCAAGCATCCGTCGGAAGTGGTGAAGAAGGGCGAAAAGGTGAAAGCCGTCGTTCTCGGCGTCGAGCCGCAGAACCGCCGCCTGAGCCTGGGCATCAAGCAGTTGCAGCCCAACGTATGGGAGAGCTTCTTCGCGTCTCACCGGGTGGGCGATGTGGTTCACGGCAAGGTTCTGCGGACGGCGCAGTTCGGCGCGTTTGTCGAGATCGCGGAGGGAGTGGAGGGTCTTTGCCACATCTCCGAGGTCGGCGACGAGGCCGGCAAGCCGTCAAAGCTGGAAACCGGCTTGGAACACGATTTCAAGATCATCAAGATCAACGTGGAAGAGAAGAAGGTGGGCTTGAGCCTGCGCGCAGTGGGCCGCGAGGCCAGCCGCGCCCAGGTCGAGAGCTACAAGAAGGAGACCCACAAGCAGCCTGTCTCCAGCTCCACCACCACACTCGGCGATCTGATTAACTGGCGGAAAAGCGAGCGATAATTGGCTTTTTCGGCAATCCCAAATGCGCAACGGCCATCCTTTGGGGTGGCCGTCGTGCGTTTGGCAACATCTCGGCTCGCGCGCCGCGTTACGACAGTAATGGACCCAGCCCGGATGCCCCAATAACCCAGGCCGGATGTTTCAAGAAATCCCCGTGCCCTACCCTTTCTGTCATCCTGAGCGACCCTGAGCGCAGCAAAAGAGAGTCGAAGTGCGGATTCCTGGTGAAGCCGATCAGGAATCACGTGTGGAAAGGGGGCCTGGCGACGCTGGACACCAAAACAACAGGTACGCGCACCGCCTGATTCCTGAAGTCAATGTCTCGCCAAGTCAGGTACCGAATCTCCTTATCCCGGAATCCCGTGAGCAGGTTAGAGCGTGCGCTCCTCAGCCGTGCAGGCCGCGAAGAGGGCCAGAAGCTCCTCGGGTTCATAGACAACCTGCATCGGTTCCACATAGTCCGGCCAATCTCGCTTTTGAAGCAGGTTGACGACGCCGTTGGCCTTGAGCATCTGTGCAACAATCACCGCTCGGTTGTACGCCGTGCGCCCGCCGTTGCCATTCGAGTATAGGTGCCGGATATACGCGAGCACATCCTCGCGCTTCACCTCGGCAACATGGCGCTTCGCGCAAGTGGCGGCAAAGGTCTCGAGGCAGGATTTGTAGGCGACGTAGGTCTTCGGTTCTCGCTGCGGTGGCTTGATGTTCTCAAGGTAAGCTGCAACGGCCTCTTGAACCGTGGGGCCGAGAACGACCGCCTCTTGGCCCGCTTCCAAGGAGGCAACTGGGACTCCAATTCGCCCAACTTCGATCTCCAAGGATTTGCGACGAGCGCGATCGAGCAGTTCGGTTCGTTCCGTTATCTGCTCGCGCTTACGCTTGGGACCTTCCGACCACTCGATGAAGTATTGGCCTTCGGGGTGGACTTCAACCACGCCCTTCACGCGGACCTTATCCTTCAGCTTTCCCTTGGATTCGACGACGGCAGGGCAGAGGCTCCAGGCGCCGTTGACCTTGACGTTCTTCAGGATGTTTACGCGGCCGGCAGTGCCATAGCCGGGATTCATTTTGGGCATGGTGACGACTCCGAAAGGGAGTTGGCGTCAAAGGTTATAGACACCACACTAGGTCTCTGACCGTGTGATTTCGTACGTTGGGTTTCGCGCTTTCCCACCCTTTCGCCAGGAAAAAGGCGAAAGGATGGGCACGGAGATAGTACATAAACAAGCGGTCAGAGACCTAGACACCATTGCACTTAACTCATTTATTTTCAATATATGGCGGAGAGGGAGGGATTCGAACCCCCGATAGCCTTGCGACTATGTCTGATTTCGAGTCAGGTGCATTCAACCGGGCTCTGCCACCTCTCCGCTAGTTAAAGCCTTTTCTTTCTTGAAGTTACCTTTATCAATTCTCTATCATTATCGCCTTTTCCTAGAGGTCAGTCTATCATGCCGGATGTTGGAAAACAAAAGTCAGGTGCACCTGGGTGATGACCATGCACGGCCACGTTGTGCCAGAACATAGTCAGGCAGTGATCGAGAAACGCGATCCCGAGATGCATCAGACGTGCAAGGGCAAGCAGTGGTTTTTCGGCATGAAGGCGCACATCGGGGTGGACTCGAAGCAAGGCATCGTGCACTCCGTGTGCTCGACTGCGGCGAGTGTGGCCGACAAGCACATGCTGCCGGAGCAGCTGCACGGCGAGGAGCGCAAGGTCTGCCACCCCACGGACGAAGACCCGTCCGCGGGGGCCCGGTGTGGGATGACGGGGCTTATCAGGGGCAGGGCGAAGTTATCCGCAAGGCGGCTCCGCGCGCCCAGGATATGACTTCGCGGCGGGCGAGATACAAGCAGATCGTGGACGAGTTACAGAGAAGGGAGAACCGGACCAAGGCCAGGGTGCGGGCCAAGGTGGAGCATCCTTTTCGCATTCTGAAGCGTGTCTTCGGATTCGTGAAGGTCAGGTTCCGGGGCGTGAAGAAAAACCACGATCATCTGTGCGCCGCCTTCGCGCTGCTCAACCTCTACCAGCATCGCAAGCGGCTGGCCCCGCTGGGGGCGTAGTGTGTCTGGAGGGCGCTGGAAACGCGCTCTCCACGTAGAAAAGCAGCGTAGACACGCCCAAAATGCGCGACTGCGCGGCAAAACCGGCCTGCGCTCGCTTGCGCGCACTCAAAACGCAGGCTTGCTCAGAGGTTCCTTAAGGGCGGCGCCCCTTTCAAAGCATTCTGTCGAGAGCATTTCTCCGGCCCATTCAAGCCGTCGGTTGTTACAACGTTCGTTTGAAGAGGGGCGTGGCGATAAGCAGCGTGCCGATGCCGAAGACGAACAGGAAGAGCAGGTCGAATTGAATGGCCACGAAACCGCCGTCCTTGAGGACGATGGATTTGAAGCCGTGGATGCAATAGGTGAAGGGGTCGACGACCGAAAGGGCGCGAAGCCACCAGGGGAAAGAGGCGATGGGATACATGGCGCCGGAGGGATAAAAGAGAAGCATATTGAGGACGCCGAACATGGCGCGCGGGGTGAGCGGGTCTTCGACGCGGACCATGAACAGAAACATCATGCCGTTGAAGGCAATGGAGGTGCCGAGGATAAGGGCCAGGAGCTGGAGCAGCACCCAGGGATGGAAGATGATGCCCAGGCCGGCCATGAGGGAGCCGATAACCGTGATGCATATTCCGGCGAGAACGGCTTTGATGGCGCCGGCGGTGTTCAGGCCGAAGACCAGCTCGAGCTTGGTGATGGGAGTTACCAGATAGCCCTCGTGGACGCCGCGCGCCTTGTCGTCGATGTATAACATGCCGCCGCCGATCATCACGGAGATATACATGGACAGGGCGATGCAGGCGGGGAGCAGGAACTTCATGTAATCCACGTAGGGATAGAGCTCGACGATTTCAAGGGCGATGGAGTTGGCAAGGCGCGGCTGGATGACGGGGGTGGTAAGCGCGGTGACGAGCGACTGCATTTCGGCTTCCAGGCTGCTCGAGGTGAACAGGTCGGAGTTATCGACGACAAAGCCGATCTGGGGCGCATCCTGGGCGTAGACGCGGCGCGAGTATTGGGCGGGAATGATGACGGCGGCGTCGATCCTGCCGGTGCGGACATCTTCGCGCGCCTTGTTCTCGTCGGTGTACTCGACGGTGGTGAAGGTCCTGATGTTGACGGCGATGGAATCGAAGCCTTCGCGGATCTTGACCGCCTGGGGCCCGTGGTCGTAGTCCACCACGGCAACGCGGGCGCCGACGATCTTGCCGCCGAACGCGTTACCCATGATGAGCAACTGCAGGATGGGCATCATCAGCGACATGATCATGAGCGTCGGCGAACGGAAGAACTTGCGCATCTCGCGCTCGACAATGGCGAACATTCTGTTCATGGGCGGACTCCCGGGCGGGGCGGCATAAGGAAGCTGACGGGCTTGACCTGCTCATCGCGGAGCTGGCGGCCGGTGTAGTGGACGAAGACATCGTCGAGGGTGGTGTTCTGGACGCTGAGAGAGGTCAGCGTTTCGCCCAGAGAGGCGGCCAGCTCGACCAGTTGCATGGTGGTTCTGGAGCCGGAGGAGGTGAGGACGCGATAGAAGCCGGCGGACTCGGCCTGCACGCTGGTGACGCCTTCGAGCTTCTCCAGGCGCTCCTGCCACTGGTCGGTTTCGCGGTCGAAATGGACCTCGACGACGTTGGCGCCGGGGACGCTGTGCTTGAGTTCGAGGGGCGTGCCGAGGGCGACCAGAGTCCCGTGATCGACGATGGCGATGCGGTCGCAGAGCTTGTCGGCCTCTTCCATGTAATGGGTGGTGATGAGCATGGTGAGGTGACGGGTCTTGCGCAGGTTGTCGAGCATCTCCCAGACGGCGATGCGGGAGACGGGATCGAGGCCGGTGGTGGGCTCGTCGAGAAAGAACATGTGCGGATTGTGAACCAGGCCGCGGGCGATCTCCAGGCGGCGGCGCATTCCGCCGGAGAGGGTTTTGGTTTGCGCGCTGCGCCACTTGATGAGGTCCACGGCCTCAAGAACCTCGTCGATGTTCCTCAGGCGCTCAGCCTTGGGAACGCTGTAGAGCTTGGCGTAGATGCTCAGATTCTCCTCGACGGTAAGATCGGCATCGCTGGTGAGGGCCTGGGGAATGACGCCGATCAAGCGGCGGACAGCGTCCGGCTCCTCAGCCACGTCGTAGCCGGCGACGATGGCGCGGCCACTGGTGATGGGGACCAGCGTGGTCATCATGCGGATGAGTGTGCTTTTGCCGGCGCCGTTGGGGCCGAGCAGGCCGAAGATCTCGCCGTCGGCTACGGAGAAGCTGACTCCCTTAACGGCCTCAAAGGCGCCATAACGCTTGACGATGTTCTCGACGGCGATGGCGGCGCGCGGGGCGGAGCCGGGCTGGAGCGGGGCGGTCACTGTTTCACCAGCCTGCTCTTGGGAATATAGACTTCGGCGGTCATTCCGGGGACAAAGCGCTCTTCTGGATTGGCGATGAGGAGCTTCAACTGGACGGTCTTGATGTCGCGCTTGCGGCTGCTCACGTCGCGCTGGGTGGCGAAGTCGGCCTGGGCGGACTTGACGATGATTTTGCCCTGGATGGTGTCGCCCGAGGGCATGACGACGCGCAGCGAGTCGCCGAGTTGGACGGCGTCGGCCTGGGTCTCTGGCAGGGGCGCATAGATCCACGTCTGGCTGAGGTCCATGATGGTTGCGATGGGCGCGCCGGCGGCGACGACCTCGCCCTGGCGGGCGGCGAGAACGTTGACTTTGCCGCTGACCGGGGCGAATACCTGGGAGTAGCCGACCTCGACCTTGGCCTGCTCGGCGAGGGCGCGGGCATTCGCAACCTGGTCGCGAGTCTCGTCTACGGTGCGCGCGGCGACGGCGGCCAGCAGCTCATGGGCGCGAGCCTGGCGCAGCGAGGCCTCGGCGGCGGAGAGGTTCTCCCTGGCGGTATCGACGGCTGCTTTGGCCGCCTGGAGGCTGGTCGCGGCGTCGTCCTTGGCCTGCTCGCTCATGATTCCCTGCTGGGCCAGGGCGACGGTGCGGCTGGTATCGGCCTGCTGGTGTTCGTAGTTGGCCTGGGCCTGGGCCAGAGAAGCCCTGGCAGCCTTCACCATTGCCTCGGCATTGACGGCAGCGCTGGAGACTTCGCCAGCGGTCTGGCGCTCGGATTCCACCGTCTCGCCGAGCTTGAAGCTCTGGCTTGAGGCGGTGGCCTCGGCGGCCTTGCGCGCGGCCTGCAGGTCCTCGCTTTCAATGATGGCGATGAGCTGGCCGGCCTTCACGTCCTGGCCCTCGTCCACGGCCAGTGTCTGGATGCGGCCGGGAATCTTGGAGCTGACTACCACTTCGTTGGCATCGACCGTGCCGATCAACTGCAGGTCGCCGGAGGGCCGGACAGTGACGAAATACCAGATCAGCGATCCTACGGTGAGCAAACCGAGGATCATGAAAACTCGATTGCGTGCGTTCATTCTTTCTTCCCCCAAACAGCCAACAGGCTGCTTTCCGGCATAGGCGTGGCCGCCAACACCCGCGTGGCCAATCGCGCTCCGAGATGTCTATCGACAAAGACTGCCTGCCCCAGGTATTCAATGGCCGCCTTGCGGCGAAACTCCAGAGCACTTCTCTCCAGCGGATCGAAGCCTTGCGACAGCCTGGTCACGGGCGCGGAGAGAAAATAGAAGACGTTGGCGCCCAGCCCCGCATAGACGATCTGCGACCACTCGACCGCGATTAGCTCGCCAGCTGCAATTCCTTCTTTCACCAGGGTTTGTACCCGCAGCCACAATGGCCGGAAGAGCTTCTCCGAAAGCGGCGTCAGCGCATTCTCTTCACCCCGGTGCAGGCGGATCATCTCGTGCTGCATAAGCGATTGAAAGGCCTGATTGGAATGAATGCGGTCGAAGTGGTTCAACGCCAGTTGGAGCAGGCGCTCACCCGCCGACAGATTGGATTCGAGCACGGCCATGCTGGAGGCTTGCACACCCTCCGCTACCGCCTCCAAAGCGGCCGTATACAAGGCATCCTTGCCGCTGAAGTAGTAGTAGATGAGCGCCTTGTTCACTCCAGCCGCTTCGGCAATCTGCTCGGTGCGGGCCCCGGCAAGCCCGTTTTCGCTGAATTCGCGGATAGCGGCATCGAGGATGCGGGCGCGGGTGTGGTCGGCGCGTTCGGTCTGGGAGCGGTTTGGAGGGTTGACGGTCATTTTGACTAACCGGTTAGTAAACTATCAAACAGAACGGGAATTTGCAAGCTTCTCCAGGCAGAATTCGACGGAAATTAACGCGGGCCGGCGTTTGTTGCGAGCCGGGTGTCGTTGGTGTGCGCGCCGTCGACTCAAACGTGCGCTAGCTACAGTTCCCACCAATCGAGCAGCAGCATGCGGGGATAGTAGAGGCCGGCGCGGAGGACGGCGTCCTGGCCGTGCAGGTTGCGCAGGACCGTGGCGTACGCTTCGAGCTGGGGTGCGAAGAGTCTTCTCAGCTCAGGCAAAGCCGCGGCCGGGTCGAGATTGTCGGCGTGGGCAGTCTTGTAGTCGACGATCCACCAGGCTTGCCGGCCTTCAGACTGGGGGCTGAGGCCGGCGCGGAAGACGCGATCCACGCGCACGGTGTGCAGACTGCCGGCGACGACTCCGGCCCAGCGGATTTCATTGGCTGCATCGGGGTGGGGCGAGAGAATCCACTGGGCGATTGGGTCGCGCGAGGCGCTGAGCGCAAGCTGGATCGCCTGGGCGGCGACTTGAGCGGCTTGCGCCGGGTCAAGGCCGGAGGAGCGCGCCTGAGCGGCGATGCGGGGCTCGAACTGCTGAAGGGCGGCGCGGGCGGCGGGCCAATCGCTGGCTGCGCGGAGCCGGGAGAGTTCTTCGAGGAGCGCGTGGACGGCGGTTCCCAAGACGCGGGAGAGCAGGCCCCCCTGGTGACGGGTGTAGAGGGTTGAGGAGGCTGCGTCCGATGAAGGAATCACAGCTTGAGATGGGTAGTCTCCCACCCTTTCAGCAAAGGGACGCGGAAAGGATGGGGCACGGAGCATTTGCCGGAGGACAGGCGACTCCGCCGCTGCCGGTTGGAAGCTACCGGCTTTTTCGGGCTGGTAATCCGGCGGGAGGCGGTGAAGGATTGTTGGCTTGGGAGGCGGCGGCATCTGGATGAGATTGCCTTCGCCGCTGGCAGCGATGGACTCGATCACCTGTTCCTGGCCAGCGGTAGAGCCCGCTCGGGTGGCTTTCCAGGCGTCGAACCGAGCGCGCACTTCCTCTTCCAGGGACGGCCAGGCGGTGGCCAGCAGGCTGGCTGCGGGATCGGGAAGGCTGAGGCTGCCGTCGGCCTCGACCTTATAGGATGGGCGGGCGAAGAGGTGAAGCTCTTCGCGGGCGCGAGTGGCGGCGACGTAGAGAATGCGCCGGTCTTCCTGGGCTTCGCGCTGGCGATAGACGCGATCGACCCATTGCTTGGCCGTGCCGCGATCGTCGCCTTTGCGCTGGAACGGCGCGATCAGGAACTCCGTAATCTCCCCGGAATCGTCCGGCTGCTCGAGTCCGCGTTCGAGCCAGGAGAGCATATTACGGCCCCCGCGCCCAGCGCCGGCTTGCAGGTCAGGCACGATCACCACCTCAAACTCCAGGCCTTTTGACTTGTGGATGGTCATCAACTGGACGCCGTAGTCGCTTTCCGCGGCTGGGTCGGGCAAGGCAGTCAGCTTCTCCAGGGCCGCGTCGAGCGCCGGGCCGAGCAAGTCCTGTTCGCCGGCCGGAAGGCTGTCCAGGCAACTCCACAGCAGGTCGAGGTTGGCGTGCGCAGTGGTATCGACGCAGTCGGCGCCGCCCAGGCGCAGCCAGACTTGCTGCAGCCAGGTTCCCAGCGACCGAGTGGGCTGGGCGTCGCGGAGGGCGCGCACGGACTTGAGTGCGTTGAGAACGCGCAAGACAGCCGGACAACCCTGTTCGCTGAGGAGCGGCAGGCGCTCGGCGAGCAGTTCGGGGACTGGCCGGGAAAGCAGCTCCGGATCGTCGGCGCTGGTGAGGCGGTGAAGGTCTTCAAGCGAGAGGCCGCACCACGGAGCGCGCAGCACGCCCAGCCAGGCGAGGCGGTCGTGGGGATTGAGCAGGGCGCGGGCCAGGGCAAGGGCGTCGAGGACTTCAGGGCGGGCGGAGAGTCCTTCAAGATCGAGTGCGCGGAAAGGGATTTCCGCTTCGCGCAGGGCCTGGGCAAGGGGAGCGAGGCTCTTGCGGGCGCGGGCGAGGACGGCAATGCGGTAGTTTTCGTTCAGCTCGCGAGCCTCCGAGACGCGGCTCATATGGCTCTGAATCAGGGCGACGATCTGCTGAGTTTGCGCGCTGTGGGCAGCTTCCCTCTCGCGGATTGCGCCGAGTTCGGCGGCTCTTCCCTGCCCTGTTCGCGGCACGAATTCGAGATGCAGGCTGAAGCGCGGGCCGGGGCTGGCTTGGTTGTCGCGTGCGGGTTCGGCGGAGGAAAACGCAACGCCACTGCCGTCGGGGGCAGCGAAGATCTGGGCAAAGACCTCATTGAGCCGCTCGACCAGCGGGGGAGCGGCGCGGAAGTTGGCCGCAAGGGAAACGAAGTCGAGCAAAAGAGGTTCGTCTTGCGGGAGTTCAAGGCCAACCGTTCTCACACGCGAGAAAAGTTCGGCATCGGCGTCACGGAAAAAGTAGATAGATTGCATGGGATCGCCGACCACAAAACAACTGCGGCCCTCTCGTTCGGGCCAGGCGGCGATCAGTCGTCTGAGCAGCTCATGCTGGCGGCGGCTGGTGTCCTGAAACTCGTCCACTAGCAGATGGCGGATACCATCGGCCACGCCGAGCGCGGCGTCGGAGGGAAGGCCGTCGTCGCCTTTCAGCACGCATTGAGCGATCTGCGCCACTTCAATGAAATCCACCGCGCCGACCTCGGCAAAGACGACCTTCAGTTCGGCGGCGGCGCAACGGAGCAGGGTAAAGCAGGCCCTCACAATCTTCCATTCCTCCTCGGTGTAGCGGGCCGGAGGCAGTTCGCAGACGGCGGCGAGGGCGAAGGGCCGTTCAAGACGCTCACGCAGCGCCTCGAAATCCTGCTCGTTCTCCAGCACGAAGTCGTGCATCCAGCGATCGCGCCTGGCGAGCATCTCGACAAGCTGGCCTTCCATCTCCTGCCAGTTGTTGTCGCGCCAGAAGAGCAACGCTTCGATAGCCTCGCTGAGGGTTCGGTCGCCCTGGCCGATTCTTTCCAGGGTCTGGCGGGCTGCGCGGCGATAGAGATCGTTGGGCTGTTCGGCGATGTCGAGGCCGCCGCCGAGGCCGGAGAGCAGCGGCTGCTGCAAAGCCAGGTCGCGGCAGAAGGAGTCGATGGTGGAGATGCGCAGTTGCGCGGGCAGGTCGAGGAGCTTCCAGCCCAGCCGGCGCGAGTGATCGAGCACGCGCCAGGCCAGGGCGTCCATGGAGAATTCGTCGTATGCGGCTGGCGGGGCGTCGTTAACGGCGGCTTTTTCAAGCTCACCAAGGATGCGGTGGCGCATCTCGGCGGCGGCGGCGTTGGTAAAGGTAATGGCCACAATCTGGCCGGGCTCATCGACCTCGGCCAGCAGGCGGAGAAAGCGTCGGGTAAGCAGGTCGGTCTTGCCCGAGCCGGCAGGGGCCTGAACGAGGATGGAGCACGAAGGATCGAGGGCGCGATTCCGCTGGGACTGGTCGGGTGGCGCGAATTTCGCCAGGGCTTTATCCATCGGTAGCCTCCGTGCTATCAGCGTTGTCCTCAGCCTCAAATTGGGCGTGGTTTTCGCTCTCCTCGATGCGGCATAGAGTTTGCAGGCCGCAGCGCTCGCAGGTCTTGGGGGCCTCGCGCGGATCGACCTCGGCGCGGCCGACGACGAAGTCTTTGGCGAGTTGCTCGATGTATTTCTTCCAGTTGGCGAGTTCTACCGCAGTGAGCGGGCGCTTCACCAGGTTCCTATTTCCTCTGAGGCCCTTGATCAGGGTAGCTTTGGCGTCGCCGACTCGCCCGGCAAATTCGTGATCGCCGGCGCGCACCTTGGCAAAGACCAGCCCACCGAGTTCCCCATCGAGAGCAAAGCCGGCATAGAGCGGGAGTTGCACATCGTCGGGGCGGGGCAGCTCCCAGGATTTAGGAGAGACGATGCCGGACTTGTAGTCGATGACCAGCAGAGAGCCGTCGATGAGCCGGTCGATGCGGTCGAGGCGCAGGTCGAAGGTGAGCCCGGCGAGGTGGATGGTGCAGTCCGCCTCGGTTTCGGCGACCTCGAATTCGATCCGTGTGGATTCGTAGTCCAGCCACTCGGCGACCAGGCCAATGAGGCGCTGCTCTTCGTGTTCGAGATAGCGGCGGGGCATGCGCTGGCGAAGAGCGGAGAGCATTTCCCCTTCAAAGATGCGGCGGACGTGCGCGGCTACAAACGCGCTTAGCTCTGTGAGGGCCTGGAGTTCATGCTGCGAGCGGATGCCTTCCGGCGGCCCGCCCCAGACGGCGTGGAGCACGGCATGGAGGAGCTGGCCGCGCTGAGAGGGGGTCAGGCCGGCCTCGGCCGGTTCCCAGCCTTGCGCGCCCAGCCGCGCGGTGGCGAAGGCCTTGAAGGGGCATTGCGACTGGAAGGTGAGGACGCTCGAACCGCCCTGGACCTTGCTGTGCGGGAAGGGAATGAGGCTCGAATCCTCAAAAGGAATCGCAAGGGGCTGCCGGCGCAGCGGCGTTTGGGGCAACTCTTGCGGCGCCCCGGCAAGCTGGATAATCAAGCGCGAGGGGCGGGCTTCGATGCCTTCGGTTTGCCTTGCGTAGCTGAAATGGACCTCCGGTGCGGAGGCGAGGAGGCGCACGGTGATGGCGTGGGCCAGATCCCAGTCGAGCTGCGGAGAGGCGTGCGGCATCCCAGCCTGGCGCTGCGCGTCCAGCGGCAAGAGAGGGTGAGTCGCGCCCCCGGACGGCCAGGCCTCCTCGCTGGCGCCGATGAACCAGATGTCATCGGCCGTCAAGCCGGCGGATTCCGCGGGACCGGCAATCTGGATGGGCGCGTCCTGGGATTCGGGGGCAAAGAGAGTTTCGTCCAGGGTGCGGGCCAAAACGGAGAGGAAATCCGCCCAGATGATGCGGCGGCCATCGAAGCCCAGCGAGCCGGCGGCTTCGACGGCCTGCTGGAAGCGGCGAAGAGCCTGAAACTCGGCGCTCGATAGCGGACTTGGGCCGGGCCAGCCGGAGGTCTCAAGCAACTGCGGAACCAGTTCGGCCCAATCGAGCGGACTTTGTGGCCGGCACGCGAGGTCTGCCAAGCGGCGTTGGGCCTCCGCGATGCGGTTGACCCAGGGAGTTGGCAGCGGGTCGGGTCCGGTGCGCTGATGGGTGAAAGCGCTGAGGCTCCAATGGGGCCGTTGCAGGCCGCGGCGGCGAAGGGCGCGCATCCGCGCCTGGAGGGCGGAGGATTCCTCCGGGCTGGCCGCTGACTGACCGTTTGCAAAGAGCCAGTCGAGTTCGTGCTCGGCCAGCGGGCCTGTGAGCCAGCGAAGCAGCAGCAGCGCAGCGCGCGCGTGGGCGGCCTGGCTCAGAGGAACTCCGAGCGAAAACTCGAAGAGCGGCGCGCCGGCGGCTCCGGTCAGCTTGAGAAAGGCCCGCTCGATCTGGCCTCGGCTGGGCTGGGAACCCGCGCTCTGCGTAATCACGAGCAGCCGGGCGCGCGGATTGGCGGCAAGCCGCTCCCCACACCAGCGAGCGCAGGCCGCGAGTTCGGCCTGAGTGTCGGCGGCCTGGTGGAAGAAAACCTGCACTTCCGCTCTGCCCGGCTCCTCCTGGTCCTCCATTCCGTCCGGCTTCCCCAACGCACCGGGAGCCGTCAAGCCCGTCCCGGCCTGCCGCCACTCGCCCCAGGCGTCGAAGAAGGCGCGCTGGGTGGGCAGTATCCGGTCGAAGCCGGCCAGCAGCAGCGGCTGGCGTTCGAGCCGATCGTTTTCGAGCAGCGGAATTAGCTCCAGCGGCAAGCGGCTCCCACTGAGCAGATTCCCGTCGCGGCAGCTCTGGTCAAAGGCCGCGAGCCAGTTGCTGAAGGCCTCCGCATCCTGCGCCCATGCGGCGCGGGCGGCCGTGCGCAGGAATTGTGGCGCGTACCCGCAGAGCAGCTCGTGGGCTTCCATGGCCAGAGCGGCCAGGCGGTGGCGCGGGCCTTCCAGCAGAGTGGCCAGACGCCCATCCGCGCCGGCGATCTCCGCCCACAGCGATTGCTCCTGCGTGGGATTCAGCACCAGCCGTCCATCGCAACTGCGCTCCTCCCAGGCCGCGCGGACAAAGCTCTTCCAGTCCAGAATGCTGGGCGCCGGCCATGCCAACAGGCCTTCAGCCCGGCGGGCGCGATGGAAGGCCGCGGCCAGGGCGCGCGCGGCGCGGTCGCTGGCTGTAACCACCAAGCCGCCATTGCGCAGCCAGCCGTCGATCTCGGCCGCCGATCCTGGCTCAGCTTCCGGTTCTTGCCCCATTCCAGCGTTATACGCCGTTGGGCTGGGGAAATCCTAGCTGTGTGAATGCTTGCGGTTTGCGGGCAATCCGCCAACGCTTCTGAAACTGGAATCGCCTTCACGAACTCTTGTTGGAGCCGACATTTTCATTCAAAAGAGAGGCATTTCCGGCACGAAAGAGAGCCAAGGACCGCCGGTTTTGTTTACTGATCGGTTAACGGGTGGAAATCGTATCCTGCTGATTCGTGGCGGCTTATGGGCGAGCGCGGGTTGAAAAGAGGCTCACGGAGGGGGGAGGGGGGTGGGGTCAATGCGGCTGCGGGGGGGATTCCTGGCACCGCTGCCGCTTGGAACGGGCATGGGAAACCCTTCCGGCGCGAAGGCCATTCGGGTGGGTGGGGAGATCGCATGAGATTATTGTGCGCTTGCGCGGCGCAATTCCATGCAAGTTGGATCCTAGGTCCGAGAGTCCGGACCTGGGGCACCCGACAAATTCGTTCCCGTGATTCGCTCAAAGTCATTCTCAAAGCGTTTGCGTGCGTGTTCTACGGCCTGGAGTGCCCCGTCCCAAGCCTTGAAGAGTTCTTCCCAACGAGCCTCGTCAATTACGATTGCCTCTTGGTTCGCTAGGACCCCTATATGCTTGGCAATCGCCGAATGCCTTTGATCTGCGTCGGTGCAGTCCTTGATTCGAGCGTTGATCTGATTCATCTGTGCAGGCGTCATTTTCGCGTTCTCCTTACTACCATGTTAAAAGACATCTTTACTTGCTACAGGCGATGCTGATTCGGTGCGATACACGCAACGTATAAGACAGGCTCCCTGCCCTACGCCAATTGCATATCCGTGAATACCCCCTTTTTGATACGCGAGAGAATGCCTACTTGTTTTGCTCTTATGGCCCATGAGCATTCATGCACTTTGTGAAGTCTTGTGCATCCGACCAACCACCCTCGGAATCATTGTGCTTCTTAACTCGTCGGCCTGGGGTCTACTTTTGCGCCGCCGAGCAGAGTCCACGGGTGTTAAATGCGATCTCTACTAACACCACGGTGACCTCGGCCAACGCGTAGGAAACGATGATCCCGACAAAGGCGGAAAGCACCCCTAAGGAGGCCAGCCCGAGGCCTCCTAGGAAGACACCAATCCCGCCGACGGCAATAGTGCCCACAGGGAGTGAAGCAAGCGTGTGAGACAGGCTAGCCCCTGTTAGCCAGACAAACAGACCTCCGCCAATGCCGAGCAGAAAATAAGTGATGAACATCAGCTCCCCGTTCAACCGAAACATAATGGAGAGAATCGGTAGAACGATAAAGTGGCTATCCCCGCACTTCGCAACCGAGTTGGCGCGAAACGCGAGAATACCAGCAGCTAGATAACCCCAAACCAAAACGAATAACCCGAGGAGCAAAAACCCAATCAACGAGGAGTGAGAGACGCTGCTCACTGCCGTGTCGATTTCATTGAAGTCGGCTTGAATCCCGAGCACGACGCAGGAGACAAACCAAGCCAGTGCGAATAGTGCCACGAAAACTGCAAGAACTCGCAACACGATTTCCACTGTCAACCGAATTGACTTTTCGTCGGTCAACAAAAGGAACAATGGCTTGAGAACCGCAAAGATATTCATCGGAAATCCTCCTTCTTCTGTTCGTTCATCAACAGTCCTCGTGTCGCTCTCTTTGGAAAGACTGGAGAATATAGAGCCTAACGACGCTGTCTGTTCCTTCGGAGTCGTGCCAGTATCGTTTACGGACCGCGCTACCGCTCGGGTAGCATTTGCGGTCGCATTAGAGGCCGCATCCGCGACAGTTGTGCCACAATCGGGGCAAAACTTGATGCCATCCTTGAGCGGTGTGGCGCACTTAGGGCAGCGAATAACAGGTTTGCCACAGGCACCACAAAACTTTGCACCATCTGCAATCGGCTCCACGCAATTTGTGCAGTTGCCCATAAAAGACCTCCCATTTGAACAAATCTTCGCAGCACTTCCGCATTCTGGACAGAACTTTGCTCCAGAGGCAAACGCCTCTTCACACCTTTCGCAGTTGGAGTTTGATACGTCCCGGTTAGCCCGATATGGAAGCATGATGTCAACCCCAAGAGGCGCTCAATCTAATCCTGTTCAAACTTTACTCGCCCAAGTTGAAGATCACGTTGATTGTAGTCACCACTGGGACTGGCTCATTGTTGAGCAAGTATGGCCGATAGCGCCAAGTCTTCACAGCGTCGAGTGCCGCCTGCTGCAACATGGCGGGACCGCTGACCACATGTAGGTTCTCAACCTCCCCTGTTGTAGAAATAGTTGCCATTAGCACAACTGTGCCAGACACACGCGAAGCCATTGCAATTGGGGGGTAAATTGGGACACTCTTCTGAACTAGCCTGCCGACTGCGACGCCAGCACTTATGTTGATGCACCCGTTGCATCCTACTGGCGCGTCAGCGGCAGTATGTTGATCAGGAATGGGCTGTGCCAAATTGTTTGTGATTTGAACAGGCAGTGAGTCGGAAGATTGGCGCTGTGAAGTCACTTGGGTCGGTGCCTGAACTGCCGGTGTCGCCAATTCTGTCTGCGAGTCTTGTTCTGGTGTCGCAGTCACGGTGCTGGGTTGACTAGCAGGGTTGGCAGTTTGTGGCTGTGAGGTCATTTGAGTGTCTGCTTGAATCGCAGTTGGCTGCGAAGCTGTTGGTGAGCTTGGCGCTGGCGTTGCGGCGTTGGACTGACTGACAGTGTCCGATCCCTTACTTGCCCGGAAAACGGCCACTCCAAGGAACGCAAACCCCAGAACGCCAGACAGCAGCATTACGATGACCAATATCCGATTCTTATTGATCGGCTTCTTGACCTCAGCCTCAAAGGCAGAAAAGTGTAGATCAATGGTGGGAGAAGTGCTGGCGTTGTTGTTGACAAATAGTGTGGGCTTCTCAATGGGAGCACTGGGCAACGACAAGCCCATTCTTTCATTTGGCTTTTTGGGGGCTAAAACGGAAGCGCCGCACTCAGTACAGAACTTGATTCCGTCAACAATGGGCTGTCCGCACTTGGGACAGCCGCTGACAGCGGTGCCGCACTCAGTGCAGAACTTAATACCATCGTCAATCGGACGGTTGCACTTCGAGCAGGTATTCATCAACAATCCTCGAATCAAAATGTTGCGCTATCTCGCAACATCCTCAGGCCTGCGCCGCAAAAAGGCAGCGCTCTATGACCTTAACAAGAGATTCTACGCCTCTGGGGTAGAAGTTTGAGGGGCGACGGGGCGGAAACCCGATTAAGGGCATCCCACTTTCGGGGAATCTTCCGGACAGGTCGCCGGCTTTCTATGCAGGGGCCAGCCATGCGGTTGTACACTGGGTCCATGATTTGCCGATTGCTTGCTTCCTCATTGATTGCGGCGGTGCTGCTGGCCGGGTGCCATTCCGGCTCGACGGCTGGGGCGGGGCAGGCCGCCAGCCCGGCGTACAAGGTCTATAAACTGCGCGGCAAGGTGGTCTCAACCGACGCCGCCAAGGGTGAGGTGACGGTGGACCATGAGGCCATTCCGGGCTTCATGGATGCGATGACCATGCCCTACAAGCTGAAGGATGCGACCATCCTGGGCGAGCTGCATCCGGGCGACGTGATTACGGCCGACGTG